>ERZ773225.2798-NODE-2798-length-16809-cov-5.029247_pt1 | contig 16809 bp, 12 predicted proteins | sample MGYA00580993_ERZ773225 | MGnify/ENA primary metagenome ERZ773225 (study PRJEB29015, sample SAMEA2737748) | human gut metagenome | biome: human gut; feature: human-associated habitat; material: faeces | place: China | collected 2012 ... | reverse complement strand
CTCTCGATGCCCTCGCGCTGCGCGAGCTCCTTGACGAGCGGAGCCATCTTGATGGCCTCCGGCCGCGTGCCGAAGACGCTCATCACTTTAATCTTCTTCATGCTTTTCTTCCTTCTCCTCCGGCGCAGGCGCGGCAGGCTTTGCCTGCATTTCCTCCTGCTCCAGTTCCTTTTCGTGGGCGGTCTCCGCGATCTCGCGCGGGAAAATAACGCGCGAGGCGACATAGGCCACCGCCGCGAGCGTAAGGAGCAGCAGCATCGCCTTCAGCTCGCCGCTCGTCGTGAGCACGACGGCGGACAGCCCCAGCAGACTGCTCACCACATACAGCGCCGCCACCGTCTGCTTCTGGTTGAGTCCCATATCCATCATGCGGTGGTGGATGTGCCCGCGGTCCGGCGTCATGGGGCTCTGCCCGCGCGCCACGCGGCGCACGATGGCAAAGGCCGTGTCGAAGATCGGCAGGCCCAGCACCAGAAACGGCACCGCGAACGAAACGATAGCGTAATACTTAAACAGGCCCTGAATGGAATAGGTCGCTAAAATGTAGCCCAAAAAGGTCGAGCCGGTGTCGCCCATGAACATCTTCGCCGGGTTCTTATTGTACGGCATGAAGCCGAGGCACGCGCCCGCGAGCGCCGCCATCACGATGGCGACCTGCTGCTCGGAGACAAGAATGGCAATGACGAGCATCGTCATCGCGCTGATGGTCGAAACGCCGCTGGCCAGACCGTCGAGCCCGTCGATGAGGTTCACGGCGTTCGTCACGCCGACGATCCACAGCACCGTCACGGGATACTTCAGCCAGCCGAGCGACCAGTAGGGCGCGTCGGAAAAGACGTTGGGGTTCGTCAGGATCTCGATCACCACGCCGTGGTACACAGCGACCAGCGCCGCGCAGATCTGCACGAGGAATTTGAACTTCGCGCGCAGCGGCGTCATATCGTCCACCACGCCGAGCACCACGATGATGACTGCTCCGAGCAGGATGCCCTTCATCTGGTGGTCGATGTGGACAAAGAGCAGGATGCTGACCATGAAGCCGAGGAAGATCGCAAGCCCGCCCAGCCGCGGCACCGGCTTCTTGTGCATCCGGCGACTGTCCTTCGGCACGTCGATCGCGCCGATCTTATAGGCAAACGACTTCACGAGCGGGCACATGATGAAGCTCACGACCATCGCGCACACGAGCGCGGCGCCCACCCAAAGCAAAAGCTCTTTCTGAATATCCATGTTCCCTCTTACCTGGCGACGAAGCCGACCTTCTTGTAGACCTTGCGCAGCGTCTTTTCCGCGAGGTAGGACGCCTTCTGCGCGCCGTCCTTGTAAACGCTCTCAAGGTATGCCTTGTCCGCCGTCAGGCGCTCAGCCTCCTCGCGGATGGGGCGCAGCAGCTCGATGACCGACTCGGCCACGGCGGGCTTGAAGATGCCGTAGCCCTGTCCGGCAAACTCAGCCTCCGCCTCGGCGACGGTCTTGCCGGTCGCGGCGCAGTAGATGGAAAGCAGGTTGGAAATGCCGGGCTTATTCTCTTTATCGAACTTCACGCAGGCGTCGCAGTCCGTCACCGCGCGCTTGAACTTGCGCATGATGTCCTCGGGCTTGTCCATCATGTAAACGCAGCCGTCGGGGTCGGACTTGGACATCTTGCTCGTCGGGTCGCCGAGGCTCATCACACGCGCGCCCATCTTCGGGATAAACGGCTCGGGCAGCGTGAAGGTGTCGCCGTACACGCCGTTGAAGCGCTGCGCGATGTCGCGGCAGAGCTCGACGTGCTGCTTCTGATCCTGACCGACCGGCACGAGGTCGGCCTGATAGACGAGAATATCCGCCGCCATCAGCACCGGGTAGGTGAAAAGGCCCGCGGTGATGTTGTCCGCGTGCTTGGCGGCCTTGTCCTTGAATTGCGTCATGCGGCTCAGCTCGCCGAACTGCGTGTAGCAGCCGAGCACCCACGAAAGCTCCGCGTGCTGGGGCACATGGCTCTGAATGAACATGATGTTCTTCGCGGGGTCAAGCCCGCAGGCGATGTACTGCGCGAGCTGGTTGACCGAGCGGCGGCGCAGGTCGGCGGGATTCTGGCGCACGGTGATGGCGTGCATATCCACGATGCAGTACAGGCAGTCGTACTCATCCTGCAGGCTCACCCAGTTCTTGATGGCGCCCATGTAGGAGCCGAGCGTCAGCTCGCCGCTGGGCTGGATGCCGCTGAAAATTCTCTTTTTGGCCGGAGCGTTTGCTTCCATGATGGTTTTCCTCGTTTCTATCGTGATTGGCGCACAGGGCGCTGGAAGTGCCTATATTCTCAATTTGATATCATACCACACTTATTCTAAAAAGACAAGAGAACCTTGACAAGCGCGGGCACAAAATGTAAACTGAAGAACACTGAAATTTTTGCTTCAGGAGGTCACCCCATGTCCCTTGATATGACGTACTTCAACGAGATGGAGGCGAAGATCCCGCACGGCAAGGTCCGCACGCGCTTCGCTCCCTCCCCCACCGGCTATATGCACGTCGGCAACCTGCGCACCGCGCTCTACACCTGGCTCATCGCGCGCAACGCGGGCGGCACCTTCATCCTCCGCATCGAGGATACCGACCAGGGCCGCCTCATCGAGGGCGCGACCGACGTCATCTACCGCACGCTGGCCGAGTGCGGACTCGACCACGACGAAGGCCCCGACGTCGGCGGTCCCGTGGCTCCCTACATCCAGTCCGAGCGCCGCGACACCTACGGCAAATACGCCGAGCTGCTCGTCGAGCGCGGCGGCGCCTATTACTGCTTCTGCGAAAAGACGGAGAGCGCCGAGGATTCCGGCGAGTTCGACCGCGCGGACGATCCCTGCCGCGACCTGCCGCTTGAGGAAGCAAAGGCCCGCGTCGCCGCCGGCGAGCCCAACGTCGTCCGCCAGCGCATCCCCAAGGAGGGCACCACCACCTTCCACGACGCCATCTTCGGCGACATCACGGTAGAGAACAAAACGCTTGACGATCAGGTGCTTTTGAAGCGCGACGGCCTGCCGACCTACAACTTCGCCAACGTCATCGACGATCATCTCATGGGCATCACCCATGTGGTCCGCGGCAGCGAGTACCTTTCCTCCGCGCCGAAGTACAACCTGCTCTACGAGGCGTTCGGCTGGGAGGTCCCGACCTACGTCCACTGCTCCCCCGTCATGCGCGACAGCCAGCACAAAATGTCCAAGCGCCACGGCGACCCGAGCTATGAGGACCTCAAGGCGCAGGGCTTCCTGACGCCCGCCATTCTGAACTATGTGGCGCTCCTCGGCTGGTCGCCGCGCGGCGAGCGCGCCGAGCAGGAGTTCTTCACCATGTCCGAGCTGGCCGAGGCCTTCGACATCGCGGGCATCTCCAAGTCTCCCGCCATTTTTGACATCGAAAAGCTCACCTACTTCAACGCCAACTATATCCGCAATATGGCGCCCGAGGACTTCGCCAGAGCCGCCGAGCCGTTCATCCGCCAGAGCGTGAAGAATGAGGCGTACTCCGCTTCCGAGATCGCGGCGCTGCTGCAGGCACGCTGCGAGAAGCTCACCGACATTCCCGAGAAGGTCGATTTCTTCGACGCTCTCCCCGACTACGACCTCGCGTTCTACACGAACAAAAAGTCCAAGACCGACGCGGCGGTGTCGCTCGATATGCTGCAGAAGGTCCTCCCAAAGCTCGAGGCGCTGAACGCCGGCTCCACCGACGGCATCCACGATATGCTCATCGCGTTCGCGGAGGAGCTGGGCGTGAAGAACGCCACGCTCATGTGGCCCCTGCGCATCGCCTGCGCCGGTAAGCTCGTCACCCCCGGCGGCGCGGTCGAGATCTGCAAAATTCTCGGCAAGGACGAGACGATCCGCCGCGTGAAGTGCGGCATCGAAAAGCTCGGCGGATGAACGAACTCAGCTCCTACCTCCGGCGCACGCTCTGCGAGGCGTGGCGGAACGGTTACGGCGAGGAGGCGCGCCGTGCCGCCATTGTCGCGCCGCTGCTCACGCTCATCGGCTTTGCCGCCGCGTGGTTCTTTCCACAGCTGACCGACCACGTCATGGGCGTGCTCGAGCAGGCGATCGACAGCGCCGGTCTCAGCTCCGTCACCGAGACGCGGGATATGGCAGCCGCCATCTTCGCCAACAATCTCACCGCCGCATTCTCGGCGATCCTCTGGGGTCTTGTCCCCTTTGCCTATCTTGCGGCCTTCCCGCTCGGCTTCAACTTCTTCCTGATCGGCGCGCTGGGCGTGTATTATGTACGCAGCGGCGTCGGTCTCGGCTCCTACCTCGTCGGCATTCTCCCCCACGGCATCTTTGAGCTGCCCGCGCTCGTGCTTTTCTGCGCGGCAGGGCTGTACCTCTGCTCGCGCGTGACCGCGCGCGTGCGCGGAGACAAGGAGGTCCGCATCTTGCGGACGCTCTCCGAGGTCTCGACGCTCTTCCTCTATGTCATTCTGCCGCTGCTCGCCGCGGCGGCGCTTGTCGAAACCTATGTGACGCCTCGTCTGCTGGCGATGGTGCTCTAATACATCCTGACGCAATGCTACAAATCAAACAGGAAGCCCGCAGCAAAAGCTGCAGGCTTCCTGTTTGTCATATTGGTTCCGGAGGATCAACCGCCGATCTCAATTGCGCGAACGATGCCGTCCTTTACATAAAGGTTCATCGTCCCGCCGTAGCTGATCGCTGCATCCACGCCGCCGGTGAACCAGCTTTGGCCGTCGCGGTTCCAGATCAGAACGTTGGAGGGCACATTGTAGGTGCGTCCGCCGTAGTTGATCGCCGTTGTGCCGACCCACGCGGAGGTGGAGACCTTGCTGAACTTGGTCAGATTGACCACAGATGTGAAGCTGCTCTCTCCCGCAACCGCCGCGACAAAGTCGCCGACCTGAACGGAATAGCCGCCTCTCTTTTCAATCGGCTTCCCTCCGCCGAGATCGATCGTGATAAACTGGTTGTAGATCGTTCCGCCGGAGATATCCGAACCGTCCGCTCTGCTCTCGGCCTTTATCACGCGGCCATAAAGCGTCGAACCATCGCCCGTGCCGCTCAGCGCGATCAGGTCGATCTGGCCGCTGCTGTTCGTGCGGGCGTAAATGATCTGGCTTTGCGGAATGATGACCTCTGTAAGCTCGGAGAGGCTCTTGAGCTCGCCGTCCACATAAATCAGCGCATTATCCGCGAGCTTTCTGCTGCCGAGCGTTCCCTCGCGGACATCCAGGTTGCCGCTCGCACCGCCGGATTTGGCCGACAGGCTGACCTGCTTATCTTTGGAAGCGGAGATACCGACGAGCTTGCCGCTGTATTCGGAATAGGTCCCGGCGATCTCGATGATGCTGCTGCCGCAGAACATTTGGAGCTTGCCGTTGGAATCCACAACTCCGACCGCATTCGCGCGGGCCGAGTTCTCACTGTCCACGGCGCCGGCCACGCTGCCGTCGCTTGTGAGCAGAAGCGTCATGGTCTTGCCGGGCTTGAATTTGCTCAGGCTCTCCTGTGCCGTGGGCAGGACAGTGAACTGCGTTCCATTCAGCACCGTGATGCTGCTCGGCGCGCTGGGCGAGGGATCGCAGGCCTCATAATACACTGCCACGCGCGTATCGCAGGCATAAAGCGTGTTCGACGAGGCGTCATAGGTAACAACATCATTTCTGCGCAGGGCGGAAACGGAGCTGAGCACGCCGTTGCGGTAAACGGCGAAGTCCGTTCTGCCGCCCGTCAAAGCACTGATACCGCTCGTGGAATTATCCGCCGAAAGAATAACCGCCGCATTGCTCACCGCCGCACCTGTCGTGCTGCTTACCACGGGAACAAAGGTCAGGACCTTGCCGTCCGCGTCGAGCAGCAGGTCACCCTTGAGTCCGTTGAGCACCGTGGCGGAGCTTGGGCGCACAAGGTCATAGCTGTTCTTCTTCCCGCCGGAGACCCGCGCGGTATTGCCGTTGAGGGCTATCAGCGTTACGCGCTCGCGCGAGACACAGTTTGCAGGGTTGTAGACCCTTGTTGTTGTGGATGTCTCACCGTCCTTATCGGTGCTGCTGCTCGTCGCCTTTGCGCCGAGCACATTGACAAACAGCTGCGCCGCCTGCGCGCGGGAAATGGCCGCGCCGCCGGCAAGCTCCACGCCCGCGCTCACGCCGGTGGACTTGGCGAGGTCAATATAGCCGTCGGGCCAAATACCGCCGCTGTCCTTATCCGTATAGCCGAGCAGACGCATGAGGATGGTGACCGCCTCTCCGTAGGAGATGGCGCGGTCCGGCTGGAAGGTGCCGTCCGGCATACCCGACAGCAGCTTCTCGCCGCGCACGGCATAATTGACATAGCGCGCTGCCCAGTGGCTTGCACGCACATCAGGGAAAATGGTCATCGTCTTATAGCGCAGAACATCGCTGCTGCCCATCAGGGTGACCAGCATCTTGCAAAATTCCGCGCGGGTGAGCTGCGCATAGGGATTGAACTGCCCGATGCCGTTGCCCTCGACCACGCCGAGCAGCCGCAGCACCTCCACGTTCTGCGCCGTCTTTTTGTCCGACACATCGGAGAAGCTGCCTGCCGCCGAGGCGGGGATCGCCGCTGCCGAGAGTGTCAGCACAAGCGCGAGCAGCGTGGAAAATACTCTCTTTTTCATAGTTTTTCTCCTCTCATTCCGCCCGCAGCGCTTCCACGGGCTGGAGCTTCGATGCCTTGATGGCGGGATAACTGCCGAAGAGCACGCCCAGCGCAACGCTCAGCGCGAAGGCTGCGATGGTGACCCACGGCACGGGATAGATCGTTTGCTGGTAGATGATGCGTCCGAGCACCACGCTGCCGATCGTGCCGAAGATGATGCCGACGATGCCGCCCATGCCGCAGAGCATACCTGCCTCGATCAAAAATTGGGTAACAATGCTCGAGCGCTGCGCGCCGATGGCGCGGCGAATACCGATCTCGCGGGTGCGCTCGGTCACGGTGACGAGCATGATGTTCATGATGCCGATGCCGCCGACGAGCAGCGAGATCGCCGCGATGCCGCCGAGCACCATACCGATCATGTTGAACGACTCATTCTGGTACTGCTGCCAGTAGTCCGCCGCCAGCACCTCGTAATCGCCGCTGCCCTGCGGGACAAGTCCCTTGAGGAAGCCGCCGATGTAGGCGATGGCGGTGTTCGCCGATTCGCTGTCGCGCGCCTTGACAATGTATTCCGTGAAGCGCGCGCCGCCGAGCACGCGGCTCGCCGTGTAGGGAAAGACGGCCATGTTATCCATCTGCGTGACGCTGTTGTCGCCCTCCTTGCCGCGCGCGGCGTAGACACCCACAACGGTGAAGTTGTTGCCGTTGACCTTGATGGTCTTGCCGACCGGATCGACCGTGCCGAAAAACTGCTTGGCCATCTCCGCGCCGATGACGCAGACCTGATTATAGTTCTGAATGTCCAGATACGCAAGGTCGCGCCCCTTGGCAACGGTCAGATTGTTGCACGCGCTGTACTGGTCGGAGCCGTAGTAGAGCGTCGGCGGGCCGCTGATGAGGTTCCACTGCTTGTCGTACTCCGTCTCCATCGTGGAAGAGTTCTTTGTACCGTAGATCACAGTGGCGTTCGCCTGTCCGTTCGGCGTAATGCCGATGACATATTCCCTCAGTCCTTGGCAGTATTCGTAAAGGTCGGGGAAATAGTCCTTGCTGACATCGTTGCCGTCTGCATCGTACATCCATGAGTAGATGTTCACAGAGACGCGGTTCGCGCCCATCGCGGAAAACTGCTTCATCATCTGTGCCTTCATGCCCTCCATGACCGAAACGATGGTCATGACGGCGGCAATGCCGATGAAGATGGAGAGGATCGTCAGCGCGCTGCGGCCCTTCTTGCCGATGATGGAGCGCCACGCCATTTTGAAGGCCTGTAAAATGTTCACAGCCAATCCACCTCCTGCTGCCGGTCGTCAACGATCTTGCCGTCCGCAAGGCGGACGCAGCGCCGCGCGGTGGCGGCGATGCCGTTGTCGTGCGTAATGAGAATGACGGTGCTGCCCTCCTTATTGAGCTGCTGGAGGAATTGCAGCACCTCGTGGCCCGTTTTGGAGTCCAGCGCGCCGGTCGGCTCATCCGCCATGATGATGGGCGGGCGGGTCGAGATGGCGCGGGCGATGGCGACACGCTGCTGCTGGCCGCCGGACATCTGCGTTGGCTTATTCCTGCGGCGGTCGACAAGGCCGACGCGCTCGAGCGCCTCGATGGCCAGCTCGTGCCGGTCGTCGATGCCGATGCCCTGATAGACAAGCGGCAGCTCGACGTTCTCCTGCACGGAGAGCGACTGGATGAGGTTATACTGCTGGAAAATAAAGCCGATCTCCTTGTTGCGGATGCGCGAGAGCTGCATATCGCTCAGCTCGCTCACGTCCGTTCCCTCGAGCAGATACTCGCCGTAGGTCGGCACGTCGAGGCAGCCGAGTACGTTCATCATCGTCGATTTGCCAGAGCCGGACTGTCCGACGATGGCAACGAACTCGCCCCGGTCGATGGTAAGCGAAACGCCGTCGAGCGCGCGGACCTCGCTCTCAAGGCCCTCGGAGTAGATCTTATAAACGTCTCGCAGTTCGATCAATTTCGCCATGGCGCTATCCTCAATATACCATGCCGTAATTGTCCCAGCTGGTGGCGGAGCCGGTCATATACTGCGTAAAGACCTCCGCGCCCTGCTCCACGCCGGACTTGATCTCGACATTGTTGTTGTCCTGAATACCGATCTCGACCTGCACGGGATAGAAGCCCTCGGGGATCGTTTCATCGGAGTACGGCAGCTCGATGGCATTGTCGGGCATGCTGTCCGCCTTGAGATAGACGACCGTAGCGCTCGTGCCGTCCTCAAGTCCCACCGTGCGCACGGCCTGAATGGGCAGAACAAGGCAGTTGTCGCTCTGGCTGGCGGTGAGGTTATAGTTGATGTTGCTGTTGATTTGCAGCGTACCGTCCGCATTATCCGCCTCAATGGTGAAGGGATAGGTCGCGACACCGTTATTCACGCTGCTCGAGAGGCTCACGGAGCTGATCGTGCCGAAGCTCGGATTGCCCCATTGATTCAGATCAACGCCCATGCCGACCTTGAGGTAGCTGACGTTGCGCTCGTCCACCGTCGCGCTGATGGTGACGGTGTTCGTATCGGAGATGGTCAGCGCGGTCGCGCTGGCGGTGATCTCCTGCCCGGGTGTGATGCTCAAGCCGATGACCATGCCGTCAATGGGCGCAACGGCGTTTGCGTAGGCGGCATTTTTTTCCGCCTCCTCCAGCTCCTTCTGTGCCTTTTGCAGGCTCTGCTCCAGATCAAAGATGGTGTTCTCGGTGTTCTCGCCGTTGACTTGCACCAGCGGCTCGCCGGCAGAGACCGAGAGATAATCGATCAGATTCGTCGCAACGACCGTGCCGGCGGGAATGCTCAGCTCGCTCGTGCGGTAATAGTCCAGCTTACCCGCCTCGTAGGGATAAACGGTCTCACCGTTCACCACCACGGTCGCGGAGGCCGCCATATCCTTGGCGAGCACGCCTGCGTTCGGGACCACGATCTCCACGCTGAACAGCTCGGAGCCCTCGCTCGTCACACGCTTGACCATATGTACCTTCTCCACCCTGCCGTCGATCGAGGACATCAGCGCGGGGATCGAGACCTGCACGGTCTGGCCGGCGTAAAGCTTGCTCTGATAGGCGTAGCTGTAATACTGCGTGAGGCGCATCTGCGTGTCGTCCACGAGCGTGGCGACCTTCTGTGCGCCGACCTCGTCGCCGACCGTGAGCTTCACGGTCTCGAGGAGCTTGCCGGCGTAGGGCGCGGTCAGATTGAGCTTGGCAATGTCTTTATAAGCCGCGTTGAGCTGCTTCTGGTAGCCCTCGATGTTCGTCTTTGCCTCGCGCACCTTTTTCTCCGCATCGGGAGAATCATAGGTGAAGAGCGGGTCGCCCGCGGCGACCTTCTGCCCCTCGGTCACGAAGACGTCGCCCACGGTGCCCGCGGTCGCAAGCGTGATGCTCTCGCTCTTCTTCGCCTTGACCATACCGCTGCCGTTGACCATCGAGGTGATGGAGCCGTAGTCCACAATGGCAGTGCCGATCTCCGCCTCACCCTCCTTCTTTCCGAATTTCTTAAAGAGGGTGAAGCCGACCGCAAGCACCAGTACGGCGGCAATGATGCGCCGCACGGTCTTTTTGCGTTTTTTCCTGTTTTTCGGCGGCGTTGGAGCGCTGCCCGGTGCGCCGGCAGGGGTAGGCGTTTCTACGGCGCTCTGCGCCGGCGTCGTCTGCGCGACGGGTTCCATCGTCTGTTCCATGTTGCTGTTCTTCCTTTCCCGGATTTGCTGTGTGTAATACACTTCATACAGTATAACACAGGTTTCTTAAGAAGTCTTTGCGAAATGGTTACAATTTGGATACAAAATGTAACCATTTCTCTGTGCTGTTTTTAAGACGAAATTTCTTCCTCTTTTGTTCCTGAATTTTCAAAAAATTTATATTCTTTTTTTCGCGTCTGCGCGGCATGGACGAGCAGGCAGACGATGAACACGCTGCTGCAGTAGCCGAAGACCGGATAGACGACGCTGATGAGGTCGCCGAAGCCGACGCTGCTCGCGGCGTAGCCCAGCGCTCCCAGCGCGAGAATGAACCATCCGCGCCGCTTCTCCACGCGCTCCGACCGCGCCGAGGCGTAGGTCGTGATGGCGACGGTCATGGACAGCGCCGAGCCGTACATACACAGCAGGAGCAGGATGCCGTAGACATAGCCCAGCGGGCGGCTGAGGCCGTAGGCGAGCGCCAGCATCGGCAGCTCCGCGTCCGCGGTCTCCGGCACGGCCATCACCGCAAGCAGCACACTGTAAGCGATGAGCAGAAGCAGCGCCGTGCCGAGGAGCACGCCGCGGCGCGCCGCCCTTTTGGAGGACGCCGCCTCGCCGAGCGGCGCTAAAATGCCGACCGAGCCGAAGAAATTATAGAAAGCGAAGGTCACCGCGCCGAAGGCCGCGCTGCGCATGAGCGGATTGCTCCCCTCCGCTGCGCCGAAGGCCGGAAGGCTCACGCCGTACCGCGCGAGCGCCATGCCGCCGAAGAGCAGCGTGAGCGCGACGATCACCGGCACGATGAGCGAAAAGGCTCCCACCGCGCCGCGCAGACCCCGCAGCGCCACAAGCGTCACGAGCACAGCCATCAGCGTCCGGCCGAGCCACGTCGGCAGCGAGAAAAGCTGCTCGAGCAGCGCGCCGCCGCCGGCGTACATGATCGCTATGACGCCGAAGAGCAAGATCAGCTGCAGCGCAGACGACAGCTTCCGCAGCCACGCCAGCCTCTTCCACGGCACGAGCACCGCGTCCATCTCCGCGATGCCGGTGCGGGAAATGATGTACATCAGCGCCAGCCCAAACACCGCCAGCAGCGCCATCGCCGCAAGCACACCGAGCAGTCCCCCGCCGCCGAACGAGCCGAAAAACTGCCACAGCTCCTGCCCCGACACATAGCCCGCGCCGAGAAAGGAGCCCGCAAAGGTCAAGCCGATGCTGCCCGCATTCCACTTCTTCTCTTCCAAATCCGATCTCCTCCGCTGTTTCTTCTGTAGACTCCGCTTATGATACCGTTTTTCGCCCGCAGCGTCAAGGGATTTCGGGCCAAAGAAACTTTACGCTTTCTACACATTTTCTTCTTGATTTTTTTGTGTAACTTGCTATAATCAAATTTGCGTTTTTTATCCATATCAAACATACAAACATTTTGAAGGAGTGAACCGGCAATGAGCAAGACCTACATTCCCGCCCACTATCACACGCCGCTGAACGTTTACGAGATGCAGCGCGCCATTGAATTCATCAAGAGTAATTTCCAGGTCAACCTGAGCAACGCGCTCAATCTGCGCCGCGTTTCCGCTCCCCTCTTCGTGGAAGAAAATTCCGGTCTGAACGATAACCTCAACGGCGTGGAGCGCCCTGTCAGCTTCGATATCCCCGATGTCGGCCACAACGCGCAGGTCGTGCAGAGCCTCGCCAAGTGGAAGCGTCTGGCGCTCAAGCGCTACGAGTTCAATGTCGGCAAGGGCCTGTTCACCGATATGAACGCCATCCGCCGCGACGAAGAGGTGGACAACCTCCACTCCATCTACGTCGATCAGTGGGACTGGGAAAAGGTCATCGACGCCGGCGACCGCAACGTCTCCTACCTCAAGCGCACGGTGCGTGACATTGTCGGCGCCATCGTCGAGACGAACGACGCGCTCGGCATCGCCTTCCCGAGCCTGCACACCAAGCTCTCCCGCGACGTGTTCTTCATCACCACGCAGGAGCTGGAGGACAAGTACCCCGACCTCACCCCCAAGCAGCGCGAGGACGCCATCTGCCGTGAGCACGGCACCGTCTTCCTGATGCAGATCGGTCTTACCCTGCACTCCGGCATCAAGCACGACGGCCGCGCGCCCGACTACGACGACTGGACGCTCAACGGCGATCTGCTGTTCTGGAACGACGTCCTGGGCCGCGCGTTTGAGATCTCCTCCATGGGCATCCGCGTCAGCCCCGAGTCCCTCGACCACCAGCTCACCGTCTCCGGCTGCGACGACCGCCGGGAGCTTCCCTTCCACAAGATGCTGCTCGCCGGCGAGCTGCCCCTCACCATGGGCGGCGGCATCGGTCAGAGCCGCCTTTGTATGCTGATGATCGGCACCGCCCACATCGGCGAGGTGCAGGTCAGCCTTTGGGACGACGACACCCTCAAGACCTGCGCGGACGCCGGCATTCTGCTGCTGTAAGCGCACATCGGAATCGAACAAAGGAAGCCGCGGCATTGCCGCGGCTTCCTCTTTCTCTTGTTCAGTCCTTTTCCTGAAAGGCTCGGATGTAGCGGATCAGCATCTCCGCCGTACCCTCCATGCCAAGCACGTCGCTTTTGACCGTGAGATCATAGGCGCGGGCGTCGCCCCACTTCGTCTCGCAGTAGTAGTTGTGGTAAGCCTTGCGCTGGTGGTCGACCGTGCGGATCTCCTCGATGGCCTCCTCTGCGGAGAGCCCCTTTTTCTCCATCACGCGGCAGAGCTTGGCGTGCGGATCGCCGCCGATGAAAAGGCTGACGCGGTGCGGATCGTCCTTGAGCACCTGCTCGCCGCAGCGGCCGATGAGCAGGAAGGATTCCCCGCTCGCCGCCTTGGCGCGGATCATATCAAAGGTCTTTTCCGCCACGTTGACCTCGAGCGAATTGGAAAATCGCCCGATGCGGCGGGAGGCAAAGAAGTTGACCGGCTTCTCGTCCATCCGGCGGATCAGCTCCTCGCTGTAGCCCTCGGAGACGATCTCCGACTCGATGGAGTCCTTATCGTAGAGCTTGATGCCGAGTTCACGGGCGATCATGTCGGCTATGTAGTGGCCGCCGCTGCCGTGCTCACGGCCCATGGTAATGATGATCTGGTCTTTCATCGTGGTATACTCCTTTCTTCTCTCAGAGGTAGCGTAGGAACAGACACACCGTGGACACCGCCATCACGAGGATCGTGGCGGGCACGCAGTATTTGCAGTAGCGCCCCCAGCCGATGGGATAGCCGCCCTTGGCGGATACCGAGGTGCCGACCACGTTCGCGCTCGCGCCGATGGGCGTCGCGTTGCCGCCGAGGTCCGTGCCGAGGGACAGCGCCCAGGCCAGCACGCCCACGTCCATGCCCTCGACCGCGGCGATGGAGCGGATGACCGGGATCATCGTGGCGGCAAAGGGAATATTGTCCACAAAGGCGCTGGTGACGGCGGAGAGCCAGAGAATGATGACGACGATCGTCGCCACATGGCCGCCGCTGATGTTGGTGATAAAGCGCGCGATGATATCCAGCACGCCCGTCTTTTCCAGCCCGCAGACCGAGACGAACAGGCCGATGAAGAAGAGCAGCGTTTTGTAGTCCACGCCGCGGATGACCTCGAGCACCGTCGCCCTTCCGTGCGACAGCGCCATCACAAGCAGCGTCAGCGCCGCGACGATCACGCCGATGCAGGCGACCGTCAGGCCCGTCTGCGCGTGCGTCACGAGCAGCACGACCGCCAGCAGGAATACGGCAGCGCTCGCGCCGAAGGCTCTGCGGTCCGTGATGGCGCTGGACGGCTCCGGGCAGACGACCGGCCCGCCGTTCGCGCGCTCCTCACGCAGCAGCTCCTTGCGGAAGCACAGCCAGAAATAGACGGCGACAGCCGCGAAGCAGACCGCGACGATCGCGCCGGTATTTTCGATGAAGTCAAAGAACGTATAGCCAAGCGAGGTGCCGATGATGATGTTCGGCGGGTCGCCGCACATGGTCGCCGCGCCGCCGAGGTTCGCGCAGAAGATCTCCGAGAGGATCATCGGCACGGGGTCGAACTTCATCGTCTGCGCCAGTTCGAGCGTGACGGTGGCGAGAAAGAGCACGACCGTGATGCTGTCGATGAACATCGAAAGCACCGCCGAAAGGCACATGAAGCAGATGAGCAGCGGCACCACATGGTAGTGAACGAGCTTTGCGAGCGACAGGCACAGCCAGCGGAAGAAGCCCGCCTTGCCAAGCCCCTCGACCATGATCATCATGCCCGCGATGAAGAGGATGGTGGACCAGTTGATGCCCGCCGTGCTCTCCTCACCGGCTCCGTACCAGAAGCCCGTCGTGAAGAACGAGCGGAGATTGAGCGCTTCCCATATCGTTGCGGGTGAGCGCATACAAAGCCCAAACACAAGGACGAGTACCAAGGCTCCGCTGACGAGCGTGATGACATGGCGCTCGAACTGATCGAGGATGATCAGAAGGAACATCCCGAGAAAAATACAGATCGCAATGACCTGCGCAAGCATAGCAAAGACCCCCATTTCCAAGATGCAAGTGAGGGTATTATACGTCTGCCGCGCAGGTCCCGCAATCGAAAAAGCACAAGATTTTGCGTCAGAAAATTAAGAAAGCCGCTATATTTGCTAATTTTTCGTTAAGAGCCCTGCCACCCGGAGGTGCCGCCCGACCGACATGCGGGCACTGGTCTTCCGTCTGCGGCGCTCGAAAAAGGCGGCAAGCGCCTGTCCTCTCGCGGCTCTTTCCTCATCTCGGGTAGCGCTGCGGGATCAGTCCCGCGCGCATGAGATAGTAAACGATGCTCGGCACGACGGCGAGCTGGAGCACGATGCCCGGCAGCGCCGTGACGAAGCTCGCGGCGATCCATGCCTGCATGGTATACTGTCCCGCCATGAAAAAGAGAGCCTTTGTCACACCGGAAACAAGGCGGCCGATCAGCATTGCGGCGACGAGCGACAGGTAGAGGTCGGCATAGGTCTTCCCCGTGCGTACAAGGCACAGCATCAGGCCGGTCGTCAGGCCGTAGGCCGCGCACTCGACCATCATGGCAGGCATCAGGGCCGCCGTCGGCATTCCGGTGAGAACGCTTGAAAGCATAGGGCCCAGCAGGCCGCAGACCGCGCCGTAGGGAGCGCCGCAGACCATGCCGCACAGCAGCACGGGAATGTGCATCGGCAGCATGATCTTGCCGCCGTTCGGGATGGAATGGAATGCCATTGGCAGGACAAGGCACAGTGCGATGTTCACGGCGGTGAGGACAAGGCGTTTGGTAGCGGTCATTTGCGTTGCTTTTTGCATGGATCGGATTCCCCTTATCTTTGGTATGCTTTTAGTTTACAACAGAAAATCTCTCCCTGCAAGCCCCACGGGGATAAAATTTGAAGGCGGCGGCACAGGGCTGTGCCGCCGTTTCCCCTTTTCCCCGTTATTCCGCGAGCCTTGCGTCAAAGGTCAGCGTGACCGTGATGGGCTGACCGTCCTGCACGGAGAGGAAGAAGCCCTCGCTGTAATAATACTCCCCCTCGATCCGCGCGTCGTAGCGCATTTCGACATTCTTCCACGCGGCGGAATAGTCGGCATCGCCCTCCCAGCTGTTCGAGCCGATCTGCTCTATCACACCGCGGATGTTGAAAAGGCTCGTGCCCTTTTGCGCCGCAGCGAGCGCGAGGTACGCCATGCGGGCATTCTCATCGCCCGTGCCGTAGATCGTTTCCGCCGTCTCGGTATATGCCCAATGCACGGCGCGGAGCGTTCCGTCCTCCACCGTGTAGGTGAACGGCGCGGGACCGTCGCCCCCGCCGAAGTAGACCACATTCTCATATTGGTTCTCCGCCCACTCGCCGTTTTCGTCGAGCGACCAGCGCTCACTATAGTCGAAAAAGTCGCGGTAGAAATTGACGTTCTCCGCAAATTCCGCCACCGTCAGGTCGCCGCGGTTCGGCGGCAGCATGGCGGCAAGCGCCATAGCGACGGTCAGCGTGCCGCACACCGCCCAGCTTGCCGCGCAGAGCAGCGCCATCTTTCCCGTGCCGCGCCCGTCGAAGCGCTCGACGCTGCCCTCCTCCCACGCAAGCTCCTCGCCCCGCGTATAGCGTCGGTAGCTGAGGTAGCTACACACAAGCTCCACAAGCGGCAGGCCAAGTCCGGCGCCGTAAAACCACACGAGCGCCGTTCGGTTCAGCGCTTCGCTGTAGCTGAGTCGTTCGCCGTCCGGCCGCGTCACGGTGATGCCCATGCACCACTTGCCGGCGGTCGTGCCGAAGCGCGCGAGCAGCAGCGGCTCAAGGAGGAGCAGCAATCCCCAGCCGATCAGAGCGCAGACGATGTCCTCCCACCGGGAAACGGTTGTGTAGTTGCGGTGCAGCAGCACATACTGCACGAACGAGACCGGAAGCCCCACGAGCGCGAGGTCGATGCCGCGGGCAAAGTAGCGCCGCCACGGGTGCGGCTCGGCAACGTCCCGCTGCTTCGCCGCCACGTCCGGCTCAAAGCCGTTGAGGTAGTCCTCCGGCC
>ERZ773225.2785-NODE-2785-length-16886-cov-5.716357_pt1 | contig 16886 bp, 8 predicted proteins | sample MGYA00580993_ERZ773225 | MGnify/ENA primary metagenome ERZ773225 (study PRJEB29015, sample SAMEA2737748) | human gut metagenome | biome: human gut; feature: human-associated habitat; material: faeces | place: China | collected 2012 ... | reverse complement strand
GCCCATCGACCTTCAAAACCTCGCAAGGCTTTCTGAAAAACCACATCAAGCCGCAAATCGGCAGCATCCCGCTGGCAGACTTGACCTCTCTGGACTTACAGCGGTTCTACAAGCACCTGTTGGACGGCGGGCGGGTAGACCGCATTGAGGCCAAGAAAAAGCCGAAAGGTCTGGCCCCAAAGACTGTCCGCAATATCCACCAGATGATCGGCTCGGCATACAATCTCGCCATGGAGCAGAAGTTGGTAACCCGCAATCCGACACAGGGCTGCGCCTTGCCGAAAGTCGAACACAAAGAGATGAAAACCATGACCGCCGACCAACTCAGTGCTTTCTTCCAGGAGGCCAAAGACAGCGGCGTGTACGAGCTCTACTACCTCGACCTCGCCACAGGACTACGCCGTGGGGAACTGCTGGGGCTGAAGTGGACGGACGTCGACCTCGACCGTGGTGTGCTGAAAATCCAACGGGCCATCTCACGGCAGAACAGCAAGGTGGTCGAAGCACCGCTGAAAACGAAAAACGCCTACCGCACATTGCCCCTGTCGGCAGACGCGATAAGCGTTCTGAAAATGCAAAAATGTAAGGTCGGAAATAGCGAATGGGTATTCCCGTCCCCCACCGGAGGCCCCATGTCCCCGGACAGCGTTCTGCACATGCTCCAGCGGGTGCTAAAGCGAGCGGGGCTGCCGAGGATACGCTTTCATGACCTGCGCCACACCTTCGCAACGATGGCCCTGCAAAACGGCGTGGATGTAAAAACGGTGTCCTCCATGCTGGGTCACTACTCGGCGGGCTTCACGCTGGACACCTACGCCCACGTTACCACCGACGCGCAGCTCAAGGCGGCGCAAACGATGGGGAACATCCTCTCCCGTGCGGTATAGACCTTTCCGCTACCCGCTCCCGTTGGGGTCAGCGTTTGGGTCAGAAAAAAGCAACACCCTAAAAGCGGAACTTATGAAAAGCAAAAGTCCTCGAAATCAGACGATTTCGAGGACTTTTGGTACGCCGTGAGGGATTCGAACCCCCGGCCTTCTGGTCCGTAGGTTGTCTCACGCGCAAATCGGAGTCATTTCGGCTCCGATTTGTGCTTTTTACCACCGTTCACTCGGCGGATTTTCCGTTGTTTCCGTCCAGCCCTGCCCGCTTTTTTCGGATTCTGGGTCAAGAGTGGGTCAGGGTATGCGAACGCTCAGAAGCGTTTTCACAGGATAGTCTTGCGGTGTGGAAGTCATCAAAGCGGCGTCGCAGACGCCGCTTTGATGCTGTCAAGATTGCTTGTTTTAAAGCTCGCTGTATGGAAAACACATCCGTTCGGAACGTTTTTGTCCATAAACATCGGATAAATTTACAGGCTTCCGGTGCAGCAGTCATCCTGGGCTTCCTGACAGAACTTGAGGAACTGTTCACATTCGGCATCCAGCATATATCCGCGTTTGGTGATCCAGCCGACCTGCATGGTCGTGTCAGCGGGAAGGGAGAGGGGGCGGGTAATGAGATCGGATTCGCTGTAGCCTTCCAACAGCCAGCCGGAGCCAAGGTTATAACATTCTGAGTGGCGGATGATATTCAGCATGGAGCTACGGTCTGATACGGCGATGGATTTTTGCGGATGTACGGGGAAAAAGACCTCCTCAGTATAGCCGTATGGATCGTTGCCGCCGTCGTAGAAGATATATGGGTAAGGACTGAGCATGGAGAGGGTGATATTGGGTTCTTTGGCAAGCGTATGGTTCTTGGACAGGAAAACATGGAGCTGGTTGCTGCAAAGACTGTGGAATTCCAGATTGAAGCGCTCAAGCTCATGCTGAATAAACTCTGCGTTGGTATCATAGTAGGATATAAAGCCAAGCTGACTCCGACGGGCTGCCACATCCTGAATGATATCGCTGACTTTTCCCTCCTGAAGACGGATAAAATAGTTGTGTTCCTTCAATAGATTTGCCATTTTTGCAACTGCTTTCGCTACAAAAATATAGTAACGGGAGGTGATGGACATTGTAATCATGCCCTGAGGTTCCGTTTGCAGATAGTGATCCTGCATGGTATGGAACTGTTTGATCAGACTGTAAGCGTCATGGAGAAATTCTGTGCCGCGGCTGGTGAAGGTGATGCCCCGGCTGCTGCGTTCCAGCAGGGGAAAGCCCAGTTCACTTTCCAGCTGCTTGATCGCCTTGCTGATGCCGGACTGAGAGACAAATAGATTTTGGGCTGCCTGGTTGATCGAGTTGCTCTCTGCCAGCGCAACCAGATACTGTAACTGCTGAAGTGTCATAGAGGTTCAGGACTCCTTTGCTGTTGAAAATATAGCGGCTGCTCAGGCAGTAACAGAGAGCCTGTACAATCCTGTTCACAATACGCAATACAGACAAATGTCTTTTGTACGCCACTCGAGTAATGACTTTTACTCATATCGCTATGTGAAAAACAGTTGCTTCACTTCTAAAAGTGTACCTGTTATAATACAAAAAAGCAAGGGGTTCCACCAAACTTTTGTGCTAAAATGAACAAGGAGAAGGGACAACCATCATGAAAGAAAGTCACATGAGAACAAAGCTGGCCCATACAGGTGATTTGGAGCTGGCGAAGAAAATTCAATCCAGTGTTTCTGTTCCAAAGGTGCTGCCTATCTATATGAGCAGTGTGTTCACGTTTGATGACGTGCCCTCTCTGGATGCTGTTTATGCAGGAGAGGCCGATGGCTATGTGTACTCCAGAATGACCAATCCCAGTACGGATGCCGCGGAAGAAATGCTGGCGGCAGCTGAGGGGGCTGATGGTGCACTGGTGTTTTCCTCAGGCATGGCAGCAATCATCAATGCCATTATTGCCAATGTGCAGGCCGGCGACCACATCGTTTCCTCGCCAGTCCTATATGGCGGCGTATATGATTATTTTAAGCATGAACTGCCCCGCTTTGGCGTGGAGGTCACCTTTGTGGAGTTTGATGACCCAGCCAAGGTGGAGGCTGCTATCCGCCCCAATACCAAAGTGGTCTACACTGAGACCATCAGCAATCCCTTGATGGAAGTGAATGACCTGCCCGCCATTGCCGGGATCGCCCACGCCCACGGCTGCAAGCTCGTGGTAGACAATACCTTCGCCACCGCCGCCGTGGCCCGGCCATTGAGCATGGGCGCCGATATTGTGGTCTACAGCGCCACGAAGTATTTGGGCGGTCACAGCGATTTGATCGGCGGCGCGGTGGTGTCCGACAAGGAAAACATTGCCCAGATCCACCGCTGCTTCACGCTGTACGGTGCCATTATGGGTCCCATGGAGGCGTGGCTGCTGTGCCGGAGTCTGCGGACCTTGGATCTGCGAATGGAACAGCACTCTAAAAACGCTTTGAAGGTGGCGCGGTTTTTAGAGGGCCATCCCAAGGTTGAGAAGGTTTACTATCCCGGTCTGGAATCCTCTCCCTCGCATGGGCTGGCCGCCAAGCTGTTTGTGGACGGCCGCTGCGGCGGTATGCTCAGTGCCGATATTGCCGGCGGCGAGCAGGGGGCCAGCGCCTTAATCCGTGAGTGCTCCACGATTAAGTTTGTGCCCAGCCTGGCCAGCTTTGCCACCACGATCTCCTATCCGGCCAAGACTTCCCATCGAGCCTACAGCCCTGAGGATATGAAGGCCGCAGGCATCTCCATGGGGCAGCTGCGATTCTCCATTGGTCTGGAGGATGCGGAGGACATCATCGCCGAGTTGGATGAGGCGCTGGAGAAGGTCTAAGCGTTCTATTGCATGATCTCCGGCTGCTGCGGGACACAATTCCCACGGCAGCTGGTCTTCATAAAACATGAAAAGTGAGGAAGCTATGAACGAGGTATTGAAAACGATCGCCGCGAAGTACAAGGACGACATTGTCCATACCGCTTCGGAGCTGATCCAGCGCAACTCCCAATCTCTGCACGAGGGCGAAGTGGCCGCTTATGTGCAGGAGAAGATGAAGGAACTGGGCTATGACAAGGTGGAGGTGGACCGCTATGGCAACGTGTTCGGCACCATGAAGGGTACCGGCGGCGGCAGTTCTGTGATGCTCAACTGCCACATGGATGTGGTCTACGAGGGTGATGAGAGCCTGTGGCCTTACCCCCCCTACGGCGGCGCGATCGCCGAGGGCCGGGTCTGGGGCCGGGGCGCCTCCGATACCAAAGGCACCATGGCCATTCAGATCTATGTTCCCTTCCTGCTGAAGGAAGCCGGCCTGCTGCCCAAGGGTGACATCATCACCGCCGCTGTGATCTCCGAGGAGATCGCCGGCTACGGCGCTATGGTCCACACCCAGGAGAACCGAATGCTGACGGATTACGCCATCGTAGGTGAGGCTACGGAGAATGACATTGCCATCGGCAGTCGGGGTCGCTGCTGCGGCGTCATCACCATTACCGGCAAGTCCTGCCACGCTTCTATTCCCCATGTGGGCCACAATCCCTTCGATTTTCTGGCCCAGTTGCTGCCGGAACTGCAAAAGGTCCCCATGGGCAGCGACGGACTGTTCGGCAGCTCCACTATGTCCTGCACCCGCATCACCTCCTCTGAGGAGGGCACCAATATCATCCCCAATGAGATCGTGCTCTATGTGGACTACCGCCAGAGCGGGGACGATACCCCGGAGGAAGTCCAGCGAAAGCTGGAAGCTGCCATCGCAAACTGCCATGTGGACGGCGTCACCGCTAAGGCGGAGCTGCTCTACTTCCCCCTGACTACCTATACCGGCGTGGAGGGACGCGGCTATCAGGGTGAGAATCCCTTCGTCGCCAGCGCTGACGCCGACTATATCCAGAAGGTCAAGGCCGCCATTGAGGCCGCCGTGGGCCGCGAGATTCAGACCAAGCCCTGGGCCTTCGCCACCGACACCGGCCACTATGCCGCCAAGGGCGTCAAGTGTCTGGGCTATTCTCCGGCAGAGATCAAGCTGTGCCATACCACCCGGGACAGCATCGACATTGCCATGATGGAGGAGGGCACCGTAGGCTATCTGGCGGCAGTTCAGGCACTGGCCAACGAGCCTAAGTAAGCGTCCGGGCTTTCTGCGCCCATAGGGAATCCCTGCTTTACGCAACTTTGATATTTGGAGAGGAGAAGAAACCTATGAAACAGAAGAAACCCTTAAACCTAAACCCCTTTGTCCTGATTTTCGCGGTAGTTGTTGTGGCGTGGCTGTTCACGTTCATCATTACCCCCGGTACCCTGGTAGACGGCGTTTATACCGCTCTGCCCAAGAACGCCTTTAACTTTAACAATGTATTCAACCTGTTCCGGGCCGTGCCCATGGGCATCAAGGATACCTCCAATCTGGTGATCCTGGTGCTGGTGATCGGCGGTGCGCTGGAGATCTACAAGAGCACCGGCGCCATTGACTCCAGCATCACCAAGATGGTCCATAAATTCGGCTCTGGCTCCCGCACGTTCCTGCTGATCGCCTTGATGGTGCTGTTTTCCGTCATCGGCGGCTTCCTGGGCTGGATCGAGACCCTGATCCCCTTCGCACCCCTGGTGGTGGCTATGATCCTGGCACTGGGATATGACGGCATCGTGGCCTGCGCCGTGCTGATCATCGGACTGATGGGCGGTTTCGTTACCGGCCCTACCAACCTCTACACCGTAGGCGTGTGCAACGGCATTTTGCAGAACATGGGCCTGCTGTCCGCTGACAGCGACGTGTTCGTAGGCTTGGGCTTCCGCGCCGTGCTGTGGGCTATCATGACCATCATCGGCGTGGCCTACACCGTGGTGTATGCCAACCGTATCGCCAAGGACCCCGCAAAGAGTTTAGTCCACGGCGTAGACGTCTCCGATCTGGTGCTGGACACCAGCAAGGACGTCACCGTTACCGGCCGCCACGTGGCGGTGCTGCTGAGCATTTTGGCCGCTATGATTATGACCGTCATCGGTATGCAGAAGGGCTTCGGCGGCGTGAAGTGGGGCATTGATGACGTATCCGCCGTTTTCTTGGCTTCCGCGCTGTTCTCTGGCATCGTAGGTAAGCTGCATCCCTCTGAGATTGCAAACTCCTTCGTTAAGGGCGCCGGCGGCGCTGTGGGCGGCGCACTGGTGATCGGCTTCGCTCGTGGCGTGTACTGGGTCATGAACTCCGCCAACATCAACGCCACCATCGTTTATAACGCCACGCAGCTGCTGAAGGGCCTGCCCCCGCTGGCCGCCGCTATCGGCATCGTAATTCTGGTGTCCTTCATCAACGGCCTGATCCCCTCCGGCTCCGGCAAGGGCGCTCTGCTGGCTCCCATCATCGTTCCCATCGCTATGGAGCTGGGCCTCACCAGCCAGACCGCTGTTCTGGCCTATCAGTTCGGCGATGGCATCACCAATATGTTCTGGTTCAGCTACGGCACCCTGATGATTTTCCTGAACTATGCCAAGGTGCCTGTCCAGAAGTGGTACAAGTTCTTCCTGCCCTTGATGGCCATCTATTTCTTGTTCGCGTTCGTTTCCATGGGCGTGGCCATTGCCATCGGCTTCTAATCTGATTTACCATAATAATTGCTTTGCCGGGGCCGCTGGTTTGATCCCAGTAGCCCCGGCATCCTTATAACAAGGAGGCTCTCCGTGTCTGTTCAGAGGAAACAACGATTGATTCATGCGGTGGAAATGCTGGCAGGCGTCACGGTTCTGTGCGCAGGCGTCACATTGGGCATTATCGCGGGACTGGGGCAGACCACCTCCACGGCGGCGGCCTCCGCTATTGCGGGCGCCGCCGGGATCAAGGTGGGGACCGCCAGCTTTTACCTGTATGGCGTGTTTTTCCTGCTCCAGCTTCTCATGCTGCGGAGCAAATTCGAGTGGGAGCGCTGCTTCCAACTGCTTCCCATTTTGGCTCACGGCGTTCTGCTGAACTTTTTCCGCTACCGCTTTGCGCCGTTCCAGTACCTTGCTCCCCAAGGGTATCTCCAGCAGATGCTTTGCTTCTTGTGCGGAATGGGGCTGATCAGTCTGGGCTTTACCATTACCAAAAACTGCAACTTCACCAACTATCCCGCCGAGGCGTTCTGTGCGCTGGTAGCGGAGCGGGTCCGTATGCGCTATGGCACCTGCAAGATATTTTTGGATTTTGCCTATGTGATTTTTGCTCTGCTGATTTGCTGGCGGGCCGGTCTGGGGCTGGGCGTGGTGCGGGAGGGCACGGTGATCTTTGCCTTGCTGGACGGTGTGCTCATCAACCTGATGACCCCGGCAGTCCGGGGCTGCTTTGACCGACTTGACCATATCCTAAAAACGTAAACGATGCTGAAAGAAAACCAATATGAGATTCTTAGGAGGAAGAACGAATGAACCTCATAGTGAGCCTTGCAGCTCTCTTGTTGTGCCTATCATAGAGTGAATACAACGAAAGCGAAAGATATTGGTCAGTTTATGAGTCACTCATAAATTTTATGGTGCAATCGAAATTACGATCTTGTGGTATAAGTTGATGACGAATCTAATACAATTAGACAACCGAAACTTGATGAATCCATGCATCCCAACGAGACCGTAGTTGTTCTGTTGGACGCAATTCTGCTGAAAGCACAAAGCCCCGCTGTGGTTGGGGGAGGGAAAGCGTTTGCAACTGAAATTGCCGACAGGGATATCTGCATATTAGCAGAAAAAGGGACCGCACAGAGAATACTGCTCAGCAACCTCAGAAAACGGCAAATAAGCCGCTTTGACAAGCGGGCGCCGAGAACTTCGGCAGTACGTAGCGCGCGCCGGGGGTAGTGATACCACCCATGCCTTGCACACGCGGAAAACCATGAGCGCCGGATGTACAAATCCCGATTTCGACAAAAGCGAAAAGGATCACGCAGCCCAGCGGGGCCGCGACGCCTTCAGGACAGCGACACGCATAAGCGCATCGCTGTCCCGAAGGCTTTCTGCGTTCTTCGGGAGCACACCCGGCCAAGACCCAAAAGCGGCAAAGTACGCCGTTCTGCCCCATGGCCACGCAGGGTTTCCGAAACATGTGAAACAGTCCGAGGGTAGTGATACCACCCCCGTCCGAAACACCCCTGTTTCGGCGTGTAAGCCGCTGTGTGCGATCCTGTTGGCAAAGGCGAGTGTGTACCCACTTTCATCCGCAAAAGCGAATGTGGGCCGTTTTGCAGGCGATTGCGACAAGAGCTTTTTTGCCGTGTGGTACCCATTGATGGAAGTAGGGGATGGGTGTTTGTAACGGCGTTTGAGAGACCCTTGAAGTCCGTATGACCGATGCATTAGAAGCGTTGATATGACTGCGTTTCCTGCGCTTTTCACGGCTTTTTCGAGGACGAAAAAGAAAGCAGGATAAACGGCTGGCGTCGGAACCGACGCTCTGCCCAATCACTTCTGCCCGCAGTGCGGGCAGTTGACGGGGGTTTCAACGCAGGCGGTTGTGGCGTCTTTTGAGCAAACTTTCAGAACGGCTGGCGTCTTAGTTCCCGCAAACGCAGGTGTCCCAAGGATTTTAGTGGTGCCTTATGGCTGTTTTTGAAGAAACTCAAGGTAATCGCATCAGCATGACCGATGGCGCAGATCGCGCATAATTTGCGCCGCTGTAGTCAATAGAGAGGCCTCTGTGATTGTTCAAAAATCGCACCGCTGTAACCAAAGAGAACGCCCCCGGCAGCGCAAAATTTGCGTCGCAATAGGCAAAGATAGGGCAGCGAAGTTCCTCCAAACTCAAATGATAACTTTCTGATAACAGTTCCGTTTTCAGATAGCTTTCCTCTGTCGTTTATGGTATGGTTTGCCGTTACAAAGGAGGCTGATATCATGCCGAAAAGACGAGCGAACGGAGAGGGCAATATCCGAAAACGAAAGGACGGCCGCTGGGAGGGCCGGTACACAGTCGGTCACGATCCGGAAACTGGCAAGGCCATCATCAAAAACGTCCTCGGCAAGACGCAAGCGGAAGTAAAAGAAAAACTGAAAAAAGCCATCGAGGAAAACGTCGGCATCGACTATGGGCGGGCCAAGACCTACACCGTGGGTAACTGGTTAGAAGTGTGGTACGAGAACTATGCCAAAATCAAAATGCGCCCATCCACCTACCTGACCTATCATGGCTACATCGAAAACCACATCAAGCCGCAGCTCGGCAAGATCCCGTTGAATGATCTGACGACGCTGCATCTGCAACAGTTCTACAAGAAATTGTTGGCGGAAGGGCGGGTAGAGCGAATCGAAGCACAGAAGCAGCCCAAGGGACTGAGTGCCAAAACAGTACGCAACATCCATCAAATCATTTCTTCTGCACTAAAGCTGGCAGTCGAGCAGCGGTTGATCACCCGCAATCCGGCAGACGGCTGCGCGTTGCCGAAAGTGGAGCGCAAGGAGATGCAGACGCTTCCTGTTGAGCAACTGACGTCCTTTCTCCGCGAGGCAAAAGACAGCGGTGTGTTCGCCCTGTACTACATCGACCTCGCAACGGGATTGCGCCGTGGCGAGTTGCTGGGATTAAAATGGTCGGATATTGATTTGGAAAAAGGAGACCTTCGGGTTCAGCGGCAGATCGGGCGCATCGACGGCAAAATCATTGAGATGCCGTTAAAAACAAAAAACGCCTATCGCACACTGCCTCTGTCGGCAGACGCGATAGACGTTCTGAAAATGCAGAAATGCAAAGTCGGAAACAGCGAGTGGGTATTTCCCTCGCCAACCGGAGGCCCCATGTCGCCGGACAGCGTGTTGCATATGCTGCACCGAGTCCTGAAGCGGGCAGGGCTGCCAAAGGTACGTTTCCATGACCTGCGCCACACCTTCGCAACGCTGGCCCTGCAAAACGGTGTGGACATCAAGACCGTGTCTGGTATGCTGGGGCATTTTTCGGCAGGCTTCACGCTGGACACCTACGCTCATGTAACGACCTCCGCCAAGCGTGAAGCGGCAAAAACAATGGGCAGCATTCTCTCTGGCGCGGTATAGTGCTTTCCGCTATCCGCTCCCGTTGGGGTCAGCGTTTGGGTCAGAAAAAACAGCAAGTAAGTTATTGGACAAAAAAGTGCGGAAAAAGTCCTGATTTCGCAAGAAATCAGGACTTTCTGGTTGCGGAGACAGGACTCGAACCTGCGACCTCCGGGTTATGAGGCAGTCTCAAGCACAAATCGGAGTCATTTCGGCTACGATTTGTGCGTTTTACCACCGTTCGCTCGGCGGATTTTCCGTTGTTTCCATCCAGACCTGCCAGTTCCAATTCTATTCTGGGTCAAAACTGGGTCAAGGTCATAGATTTTAATTGCGCAGGCAATTAAGTGGCTGAACACATTCGTGGGAACATCAGCCTTAGAAAGCGGCGCATATCATAAAATGTAATTATTTCACTCTGCTGGGGACATTTTACCGTTCAATCACGCTGACCGGTGTATCCGCATACTGCTCCGTCAGCGCAAAGCGATCCCGCAAGCCCTCCGTAATGTAAACCTCGCCGGATGCTGTCACAAACACAGCCTCAAAATCGCCGCTCTGCGCCCACAGATCAGCCGCCTTTTCAAGCCCCATGACAAACAATGCGGTGGAAAGTCCATCGCAGACCACGCCTTCATCTCCCACGATGGTGACGGAAATCAAGCCGCTGTCCGCCGGATGCCCGGTAGATGGGTCCATGATATGCCAATAGGTCTGGCCGTCCTGTTCAAAATACCGCTCATATCCGCCGGATGTTACCACGGCCTGATCTTCCACAGAGAGTACCATCATGGCATCCTCACCCTGCGGGTCCTTAATACCGATCTGCCACGGGGAACCGTCCGGCTTTGTCCCTACCGTCTGCACATTGCCGCCAAGATTCAGCAGAGCGGACTGCACGCCGTGTTCCCGCAGCATTTGTGCCGCCAACTGACCGGCATAGCCCTTGGCAACACTCCCGAGGTCGATCTCCATTCCCTCCGGCAGGGTGACGGTGCCGGTGGCTGCATCATACTGAATCTTCCGATAATCCACAAGAGGAAGCAAGGCTTGAATCTCCGCCTCGTCCGGCACCTGATAACTGCCGGTGGTGAAGCCCCACGCCCGGACAATGGGATAGATGGACAGGTCCAGCGCACCATCCGTGCGGCGGCAGATTTCCAGCGCCTGCTCCATCAGCGAAGAAGCCTCTTCGGTCAACATGCCGGATCCGGTTTGATTGATGGCATACAGCTCACTGTCCGCATCCGTAACGGACACCAGAGATTCCAGAGAGGTAATTAGCGATTCTGACTGATCGATCAGCCCGGATTCCCCATAAATCGTAAAATCCATCACGGTATCCATGGCGAAGAAGGTGCCCTGGACTGGCTCCGGCGAAGATTCGGCGCTGCAGCCAGTCAAAAACAACAGGGCGGACAGCATTGCAGATATGAAGTGTTTTTTCATGGGATTCTCCTTAAAACAAATGAAATGGGCATTGACGAACTATTCGGAACGTGGTAAAATATGCGCCGAACAGTTAGAGAACTCTAACAAAAACGTGTTGAACAAACTTTACAGGTACTGTCGTTCCTGTATTTTTTTGCAACAGCGGTTAGAGAGGACTAACTAAGTAGGAGTATATCACAGAAGGGAGGCGCTTTCAAGATGCGGGCGGCAGGAGATGTTAAAATGCTGCCGCATTCAAATGGAAAATGAACTTCAAAAGAAAGGACGGGCGCGCCCGTCATGCATTCCATGGAATGCATGAAACTATTCTGAACAGGAGGAATTTATGAAAGGGATACAAAAGCGGCTGGGGTCGCTGCTGATGGCGGCGGTGATGCTGCTGTCACTGGCAGTTACCCCGGCCATGGCGGCGGAGGAAAAGGAGCCGCCGACACAAGCTCCAACATTAGAAGACGGAAGTTTCTTCTACAAATATACGCTGAAATTCGGTTATCGGCAATCTGCGTGGGCAGAAAATATTACGGGCATTCAAGTAAATCAGGAGACTTGGACGAAAGCAGATACTGTATATTCTGTGGGGAACAAGAACTACTATATACAAAGTTCGGATGCAAAAATTTGCTTTGGCGAAGGGTTAAGTTCAGGTGAAAACACTTGCGTTATCTCTGCGAATGGATATAAACCGCTGACACTGTGCGTTAATACTGCAAACCACACTGTCACGGTTGTTGCCAATTCCGGCGGCACTGAAACATCCGCATACAATGTGACCGTGGCATCCACTCTCAAAAACGGCCAACTGGAAGTTAGTCCCACTACTGCCAAACAGGACGATACCGTCACGGTGACGGCTAACCCTGAGACTGGCTATGTGCTGGATACGCTGACCGCAACAGGTGTCAGCGGTGCAGTTTCCACCACTCAGGATAGTAATGATGCCAACAAGTACACCTTTATCATGCCCGGTGAGGACGTGACCGTCTCCGCCACGTTCAAGGCAATCGTACATAAGACTGTTGCAGTTAGCGAGGTTGTCTTTGACAAAGATTTTTTTGGCAATGACTGGTATGTGACTTTTGGGGATGCAACCCATGACTATGTTTCTGCAATCACTAAGATTACAGTAAATGGCGCAGCATGGGAGGGGAAAACGACGGATCCATCCTCCGGCGGTGCTTACAGAGCAGACACGAGCAAAGATCGCCTTGTTTTTGCAAAGACGGACTTTAGTCCCACCCCTGTCATTGGCGTTCTGAAAAGCGGCGATGTCATCACCATCATGGCAACCGGCTACAAAGATTTGACCTTCAAGTTTGTGCTGGACGATAACGGCAATGCTTCCGCTGAGGCGGTCGGCGGTTCCGGCAGCGAACCGGAACCCCCCACCCCCCCGGAAAAGAGCACCATCAATGTATCTGATGTGAAGTTTGAGAGCAAATCTGCCGGAAACGATTGGTATGTGACTTTTGGAATGGAAAGTGACAAATATATCGACGCAATTAAAGGGGTATCTGTAAACGGCGATACATGGGAAAGTAGCGACACAACGCCGTCTACCGGTGGAAAATATCGCAAATATAACAAATCAAACTATATGACCGGTACCAAAACACTGGTTTTGGTATTTGCCCAAAAAAAATACGGCAACGGACCGGACGTTCTGAAAAGCGGCGACATCATCACCATCACCGCCGATGGCTACAAAGACCTGACCTTCAAGCTGGTCATCGACAAGAATGGAAACGCATCCGTTTCTTCCGACACGGAAAGCGGCGATCCGCTGGAGCTGCATGTGAAAATCGTAGGCAGCTTTGAAGCCGCTATTGTCGGCCAGAAGAATTACGACGGCGTTTCCAGCGCCAGCACCGGCGGTGCCTCCAGCAACAAGAACAGTGCGGTCACGGTGTACGGCGCACTGGTGCAAAAGAATGCCGAACCGTCCGACAGCGACTGGGAGGAACTCGACCACCAGTCCCAAATCAGTCTGAATGGCAGCAAGTGCTCTGTCAAAATTGAACCCGATACGAAAAACGAAACGCCCACTGATGCCGACAGCGGTATGGAAGGCGTTTATATGATCACCAGCAGCGACCTGACCCTGAGAGGCACGCCCAAGGACGCGGGCAGCTACCTGATCTCCATTCATGTAGAGGACAATCAGGGACGCACTGCGGACAGCAACGAACTGCCCTTCCGCATCTACACTGGTGAGGAAACGCTGGCAGACCAAATCCAAACCAAGAATCTGAAACAGTATTCCAATGGCCTGTATGCATGGGATATTATGGAGCCGTGGGCCATTAAAAACTTCGGCAGCAATGTGGACGGTGAAGAAAACAGCGTTCGCGTGCCGGAAGATTTGGAAGTCTGGTTCGGCTCCCACACCAGCGGCACCTACGGTGTGCTGGGCTATGACATTGCCTGGAAACAGGTCGAGGCCGGGGACATCCCTCAGACGCTGTATATCCCCAATGGCTGCAACCTGACGCTGATGAATATGAAGGTGCTCAGCAGCGTCCGCATTGTGGTGGAAAAAGGCGGCAAGCTGACCCTGCGGGATTCCACGGTGCAGGGCATCATTGATGTGCAGAGCGGCGGCACCTTCTCCATGAACTACGATTCCTACGAAGGAAAATTCCTGACCGGCGCGTCCATCTGCGGACAGATCCGTCTGGAGGACGGCGCGGTTCTGGAAAATGCGGCCATTTACTCCCACACCAACTACCTCGCCAACGGCAACTTGAAAGACCGTTCCACCGATAAGGCTGTGGTTGCCGCAAAGGGCAACGTGACCGTCAAGGGTCAGGTATTCATTCAGGGCGACGAGGCCGGCAGCACAGGTAAAGGCCAGACGGCGCTGGAAGTGAAAAACGGAACGCTGACGTTGGCAGACAATGCGGTTCTGGTGACTTACGGCGGCGGTGGAAACGTTACACTGTATTCCAACGGCGGCAGCGCTGTGGAGTTGGACAACGGCAGCATTGCCGGCAAGGGAAAACTGGTTGCTATCGGCGGTCCGGTGCTGTTTGGCTCCGGGGATGAGGCTGTAGCAGGTACCGGCTCCATTGACGTGTCCGAAGTGTTCCTGCAGGGCGCAACGGCTTATGAGCATAAAGAAGGCGCACAGCCGGGCAAAGCATACGCAAACAGTGTGACGGTGAAAGCAGGCAAGCAGCACATTGCAAACGGCACGTTGGTAGACGGCGCGGCCAATGACCCGTTGGCGGACCTCTACTGGAAAACCGGCACTCAGGCAACCCCGGATCTGAGCAAATACACCATTGCTCCAAGGTCCGGCTATGTGCTGATGAACATTCCCTATGCCGAGTTCTATGCGGCAGAAAAGGATGATAGTGGTACTGCGGCGAAGGTAGACGCGGTTTCCTCCGCAACCCTGCAAAAAACGAGAAGTACTTTGGCGGCCGGTTCCTATCACAAGAATCCCAATGGTTCTGACATCTCCGGCGTGATCTACCCGGTATATGTGCCCGACCTCTCCGCACTGCGCGGCTACAAGCAGGTGAAGGACGGTGATACGCTCACCATCACTGTAACGCTGAAGGGCAAAGAAATAACGACACCGTATACAGGCAAGGACACGCTGTTTGGCGCACCGGATTACGCATACTATGTGCTTTCCGCCGAGGAAACGCCGGCCTCCTTCAAGGAGCTGACCGTGTCGAACGGCACGCTCTCCTTCGGCAAGGCGACCGCAAAGGCCGTAGCGGCAGACGGCGTGACCGTCAGCCTGAAGACTGGTAGCCGCCACACCTATTATAAACTGAAGGTTTCCGACGGTCTGCCGAAAGATATCGCATCGATGGTTTCCGCAGTGACGTTGCACACCAAGGAGGATAATAAGACCTACGGCTTGCGCCATGTGGCGGAGATCTGGCGCGGCACGGAACTGGGCTTTGAAGATACCGGCGTCTATGCGGGGCTGCAAGGCAAGACCATCGACAAGATCACCTATTATCTGAACGACGGGACTGTCCGAACCATCAGCGCCAATATCACGGTTCCCTACAGCTCCAGAGGCGCGTCCGTTTCCGTTGCCGACGCAGGAAACACCGCAATGGAAACGACGGTCACTACGGCAGGTCTGCCGGAGGGTTTTGTGCCGAGTTACGCCGTGACAAAGGGCGATGAAGGCCTCAGTGAATTCAAGTTCACCGTTGCCGATGGAAAACTGACCTGGGAGGGAACACCCGCTTTCGGCGTTTACACACTGACGGTCAGTGACGGTGCCGGAAAGTATGCGCCGGTTTCCACCACCTTTGAACTGAAAACAGCGGATATTATCGCAAAGTATGACGCATCCAAGAAGGCGCTCGTCAAGGCATCGGATGCCATTACCGAGGAGCAGTTTGATGCCTATCTGAAAGCAATTTCTGCGGTATCGGTTGATGGCACCAGCTATGCAGCTTCCGGGAAAAATGCCGTAAAGATCATTCAGGACAACGGCGCTGTTGATATGACCGCAACGCCTTTCACCAAGGGTGAGGGCGCAAGCTACAGCTTGGTTGTCAAGGCAACTGGCTATCAGGATCTGACCTTCACTGTCGAGGTACCCAAACAGAACGGTGGTTCTTCCGGCGGCTCGTCTTCCGGCGGCGGTTCTTCTTCCGGCAGCAGCTATGCTGTATCCGCACCCAGCACCAAGAACGGCGATGTGACCGTCAGCCCCAAGAACGCCTCCAAGGGCGACCGGGTGACCGTCACCGTGACCCCTGATAAAGGCTACGAGTTGGACAAACTCACCGTCAAGGATGTCAGCGGCAATAAGCTCAAGCTCACCGATAAGGGCAACGGCAAGTACACCTTCACCATGCCCGGCAGCAAGGTCACGGTTTCCGCTGAGTTTGTCGAGGAACAGGCGGCTTCCATCTTTGCGGACGTTCCCACCGACGCTTATTACGCCAAGGCAGTGGAATGGGCCGTAAAGAAGGACATCACCAACGGCAAAGCCAACGGTCTGTTCGGCTCCAACGATCCCTGCACCCGTGGCCAGATCGTGACCTTCCTGTGGCGGGCCGCCGGTTCTCCCTCTCCCAAGGGCACGGCCACGGTTCCCGCCGACGTGCTCCCCGGCAGCTACTGCTATGACGCGGTGGCTTGGGCGCTGGAAAACGGCATTACCAACGGCATGGCAGATGGTACGTTTGGTGTCAACAATACTTGCACCCGTGGCCAGAGTGTGACGCTGCTGTACCGTGCGCTGGGTAAAGCACCCACCACGGTGAACGGTTTCACCGATGTGGCGGCTGACGCTTTCTGTGCCGATGCTGTGGCGTGGGCCGTGGAGAGCGGCGTGACCAACGGCACGTCCGCTTCCGCCTTCAGCCCCAACGCAGGCTGCACCCGCGCCCAAATCGTTACGTTCCTCTATCGGGCCTATCAGGGCAAGTAAGGAGATGCGAACAAAAGTGAAAGGACCAGCGGGTATCCCGCTGGTCCCTTTGGCATCTGTAAAGAAAGGGGACAATATTTTGCGCTGCGGGAATCAAAGAAGAATCGGGCAAGGCAAGGAAACGGCGAGTTAGCCGCTTTGA
>ERZ773225.2782-NODE-2782-length-16910-cov-5.149629_pt1 | contig 16910 bp, 11 predicted proteins | sample MGYA00580993_ERZ773225 | MGnify/ENA primary metagenome ERZ773225 (study PRJEB29015, sample SAMEA2737748) | human gut metagenome | biome: human gut; feature: human-associated habitat; material: faeces | place: China | collected 2012 ... | reverse complement strand
GTTACGAATTCGCATTGGATTTTCGCAAAAACGGTTCGTATTGCCGGGGCGATGTGGGCATCGCCCCTTACGAAGAAGGTCGTTCGCTTACGTATCGTCCCGGCTCTTTTTCTTGGGCGCGGCGGCAAGCAGCAGAAGAAGCGCCAGCAGCAGCGGGATGGCGGCGATGGGGGCGACGAGCAGGGGATCGATGCGGATGGCGTCGGCAGTCAGGCGCACGGCCTCGGACTGGTTATCGACGCGATGACCGCGCACGAGCATGCGGTGGGAATTGACGCCGTAGGGCGTGCAGGTGACGAGCGTACACAGGTCCTTTCCCTCCTCCGCAGCCAAGGCCTGAAGCTCGCTGGGCAGGACAATGAGAATGCGGTCGACCTCGTAGGTGAGCACCTCGTCGAGCGTGCGGATGACGAACAAATCGCCCTCGGCGAGCTGGTCTAAATTCGTAAAGAGTTTGGCGCTGGGAAGACCCCGGTGGCCGGAGAGGACGCAGTGGGTGCTCTCGCCGCCGACGGGAAGCGAGCTCCACTCTAGGTGTCCCACGGCGACCTGAAGCACATCGTCGCTCGTGCCGTGGTAGATGGGGAGCGAGACCTTGATCGTCGGAATCTCGATATAGCCCATCACGCCGGAGCCGTCGATGTCGAGCTGGCTGTTATAGTCCTCGCGCTCTTCATCGGTCAGAGCGAAGAGGGTCCCGCGCAGAAACAGATCGCGGTTATACTGCCCCGCGCGTTGCAGCAGTTCGTCGTATTTGCCCTCGTCCATGCTTTTCACGGCCTGGTCATATGACGCGACGGCCTGTGAGGCATGCAGCGAGTTCCAGTAGTCGCTTATGGTGGGGTAGAGCAGCAGGGACAGTCCCGCAACCAGCGCAAGAATCAGAAATATATTGATCAGCTTGTTTTTCATTGCGGGATTCTCCTCGCTGCCGGAAAGGGACGAAAGAAATAATCCTCCGTCCCTTTCCGGTAGATATCAAGTTACTTAGTTGTCGGCCTTGCCCATGCGCTTTTTGGTCACGAGCAGAACGCCCGCGCCAACGACGAGCAGCGCGCCGATGACATAGAACAGCGTCGTGCCGATGCCGCCGGTCTCCGGAAGCGTCGCGCCGGAGTTGTTGGCAATGTCGAAGTTCATGCCGGTAAGTTTAATCGTGCTGTCATTCAAGGTGATCCACGCAGGATCAGTCAGTAGATCCATTGTGGCCGAGGTGTGGAAGGTGAATTTGACAGGTTCAGCAAGCAGGTTATAGCCGTTGGGGGCCTTCGTTTCATAGAGGTAATAGTCATGCTCGCCAAAACCGGCGATGGTTGTATCGCCCAACTCGATAACATAGGTGATGTGCTCTCCAGCGGTAATCTGATCGGCAGTGGCAATATCATACGGAGCAGTTGACGACTGACCCGCGGGGGCGAAAAGCGCGATCAGACCCGTTGTGACGGCTGGGACACCGTTTTCGTCGCACTGCATTTCGCTGACCTTGAGATTCGGGTTGCGGGAGAGGACGAACTTTGCACCGTTCAAGATTTTTGTGTTGTCTTTGCCGTCGACCTTGCGGATGATGGCCGGCAACGACCAGGCGTTGACCGTGCTTTCGGGGGTTTTGCCGGTGCCTTCGCCGTTGGGATTGTTGCTGTATTCAAGCTGCGCTGTGTTTGTGTTGTGTTTTTGCCCAACCTGGTAGAAGTCGGCCTTCTCGTTCAGAACAGCTGCGTAGTTGATATACAGCTTATCGCCCGGTTGGATTTTGCCGTCCGCAATGGCCTGGCTGATGTTGATGGTGATGTCAAAATGGGAAGTCTCACCAGTATCGCCGTGGGGGTTAAGCGCAATCGTGTAATAGTCGCCCGCGAGCGTATCTGTCGGATCGTTGTCGATTACGATGGATACGGAAGTTTTGTCAGTAGTAACCTTGGAGGTGAAGCCCACAGTCATGGTATCATGGACGATGTAGGTGTAACCGTTCGGATAGCGGGAAACATCCGGAACCGAAGTGATGATGCGGAACTTGACAGTGTCGCCAAGCTGGAAGGCAACGTTGCCGGTAGTGCTCCATTCACCGGTGTTGTTGTTCTGAATCTGTTTTTCCAGCGTAGGCTTTTCGCCCTTGGGCGTGGCAGTCACATTGGCCACAACCTTCATCAGATAGGCGGTATAGAAGTCATTTGCACCGGTCAGAGTGTTATCCTTGTCCTTGACGAGGTAGTAGCCTGCCGACAGACCGGAGATCACATAGTTGCCGGAACCGTCCTTCGTGCTGCAATCGGTGTGGACATCCGAGAGGAAGGGGGCAATTTTTTTGGCAAAGGCCTGTGCGTCCGCGACGGTGAGCAGCTTTTCTGCTGTCGCAGCGGCAGATTCGGGGAAAGCCTCTGCAAAGCCATCTGCGTTGGTGTTAACGCCGGTGCCCCAGACGATGTTGGAGAGAATTTTGGAGGTGTTTCCGCCTTCTCCGGTTGCCGGAGCGTGAAGGTCGCCGGAAAAGATCTGGTAGGCCTCAAAGGTGTGGTTGGCGACGGTTCCGCTGCCATCGACGGTGATGGTGTAGGTCGTGTCCGCGGCCAGCGCTGTGACGCTCAGGGAGAACACAATCGTTAAAACCAACAAAAGTGAAAGTAGTTTGCCTGCCTTTTTCATATTAGTTGTCCTTTCTTAACACGTTTTTAACATTCTTAACGCCCATATAACTTTTTCACAAAAAAAGAATACCATATTCCGACACGTTTTTCAAGAGATAGTTAAAAAATAATTAAGGGAAAAAAGTTCGGGGGGGGGTTGAAATCCTTGTATAAATGTATATAATATAGAAAGAAATATCTGAAAATTTCGGTTTTGTAAGGTAAATTTTCCCATGAATCATGGAGCTCGGCCTATGAATGATTTTCTTTCGCACGATGTTAAGAAATTCCAAAAGCGTCGCGCCCGCCGCCGTGTTTGGCATAGCGTGCTGACGGTTCTTGCATCCGTCGTTGTCTTCGCGACAACATACGCGCTCATCTTGCCGGCGATTACAATGACTGCCGCACACGCACACGATGAGAGCTGCTACACACAGGTCACAACAACTGAAAAGGAAATTCTTGCCTGCCCCGTGTCAGCGGAGAGCGGGCTTGTTGTCGTGCACCGGCACGATTCGCGCTGCTATGACGAAGACGGCATGCTTGCATGTCCTTTGCCGGAGCTTGCGGCGCACACGCACACGGCAGACTGCTATGAATATCCGGAAGCGCACGTCCACACAGATGCGTGCTATTCGGAGGAAAGAGGCGAGCTGATCTGCGGTCTGGAAGAAGGAGAGGAGCATACCCACACGGACGATTGCTACGCGTGGGAGACGGTTTTGTCCTGCGGCCAGACGGAGGAGGAGCCTGCCGAGCCTGCGCTCGTCTGCGGCAAAAAAGAGATCGTTCTGCACCGGCACGACGAGGATTGCTACGCCGCGGACGGAACGCTTACCTGCGCGCTTCCGGAAGTGATCGAACACCAGCACACGGGAAACTGTTTCAAGACCGTTCAAGTCCCTGTGGACACGCAGGCGCTCACCTGCACGAATACGGACCCTGACCATGTGCACACCGCGCTGTGCTACGGCACGTGGGTCCTGACCTGCGATCAGGGAACCGACGACACGACCCCGGACACACCTGCGGACAAGGAACCGGGCACGGAAGGGTCTGCGGACAGGGAACCGGGCACGGAAGGGTCTGCGGACAAGGAACCGGGCACGGAAGGGTCTGCGGACAAGGAACCGGGCACGGAAGGGCCTGCGGACGAAGAACCGGGTGCGGACGAAACGCCTGCGCCCGACGCGGACCGATCCGAGCTGAACGGCGGGACGTCGGATGGGACGGAGCCTGCGCCGGAGGACGGGATGGACGTTACGACACAAGACGAACGCTCCGCTGCAACAGTCGCCCTGAAATATTACGTTTATCTCGACGGCAGGCTGCATCTGATCACGGAGGATCGTGTGTCCCTGCCGGTAGAAAACGGGCGGCATTATATCACTGCTGAAGCGCTGGAGGCGGTTTACGGCCTGTACGGCTTCCAGGCGGATACATACAGCGGCGAACGCCTCTTCCCGCATACGGACCACAACTCGCCCGACAAAATCTGGGCGGACGCTTCTGCATATCCGGCAGCGCGGGAGGACGGAACGCTCGAATGGCGCATTCCGCTCAGCAGCCGCAACACAAGCTACATCTACTATCTGCCGCACAATCAGGAGGGCTACGACAGCTACTGCACCTCAAGCGTGAGCAACGATAACGCGGCGATCATCAGCGACAATACGTTCTACACCGTCCATGTTTCTGCGCCGCCCGAAGCTGCGTCGGAAAGCAGGATCTCTTACGTGCTGAACGGCGATACGTTCAGCGTCGAGCTCGCACCGGTAGCGGGCCATACCTGGCACGCTTTTAATCTTGTGGACGGCGCAGAGCTGACCCCGGACCGCACCGAGACGCTTGAAACCGGGAAAACGCGCTATACCTTCCGCAGCGTTTCTTGTCCCATTAAGATTTCCACCGAACAAAGCACCACCGAGGCCCACACCTACACCATCTGCTACCGCGCCGAAACGCTGGCCGCTAATTTTAAGCATATCAGCAGCGAGCTCAACGAGGCGACGCTGAGCGTCGTCACCGATGGCACAGTGGGCGGCAGGTCGGCATTGACCGAGCAGCTGGAGGTCACGGCGGACACGCTCTATCAACTCCGCAGCCCGGATCAGCTTTATACAGTCGCTGAATCGGACCAGCACGGACAGGAAAAAAAGGTTTATTATGCCTTCCGGGGCTGGCGCGTCAAGGCGACCGGAGAGATTTTGGATCCGGATGCAGCCTTGACAGCCATGCAACTTTCCGCCTGTGAGAGCGGCGGCGTGATCCAGCTGGACGCCGTATGGGACGCACAGGACGAGAAGGGGAATATTGCTTCCGTCAACTTCTATCTGAATCTCAAGTGTGAGATCAAGGACTTCCACAGCAATGGCTTTACCAGCGGCAATATCAGCGAGTACACCAGCTCCGTGTTTTCCACCGCCGTGCTGGGAACCGAAGTGCTCGGTTTTTTGCAGAACGACTATCTGCTGCTCGCGCCGCCAACGACCGAAGACACGGCCTACGCTGTGGATGCTACGCTGCGCAAGATAACGGATACGGCTTACAAGGGCGTTTCCCTGTTGGAATTTCCGTCGGACAGTGAAATCTTTGCCCGCATTCGGGAAAGCGGCTATACCGTCCAGATCGGAGGGCAGGACATTCCGCAGCAATATCTGACCTCGGACTATTTCCAGATCCGCTGGGCGGTGCTCAAGTACCATTTCAGCGACGGCTGGCATGTCGACGGTGTGCTTGTAGCGAAGGAAGCAAAGCTCCGCGTAACGAAGACATTCCTCGGAAGCGCCGCAGCCATTGCAAGCGTTAAGGCGCAGACCGGCGAGATGGAATACGGGATCCGGATTCAAAACACGACGATGAATGCCGAAGAGCTCCTCCTCACGCTCAACCCTGCCGGGCAGGAGCCGCGCGCGGATTGCGTGGGATATGACGACTACGATGCCGCCAGCAATACCTATACCTGGATCGTCAGCGGGCGCGTCGACAGTATCTATGCGCTTTCCGAGCAGAACTATCTTTTGCAGGATGTGCCGTCGACCTCCTATTACCGCATATCTGACATGGCAAAACCGGGTGACTGGCAGAACTATGACGATGACAGTCAGCTCACCACAGCTATGGTCTCCTACGCGACGGATACCCCGGAAAACAGGTACCGCACGGTATCGTTCCGCAACAAGTATGTCGAGGCCGGCACGTTGACGCTGCGAAAGTTTGACTCCTTCACACACAATGGCATCGCAAATGTGGAATTTCTGCTTACCGCAGATGACGGCGTTAGCGGCCAGCATCTGCACCGCAAGCCGGGAACGAGCATGTATACCAACACCAGCACCTCCGGTTCGGAATATACCGAAGCGACGGGGAACAGGATCGTGACGGACGTGAACGGTGACGCATACCTTCGCCTGACACCCGGCGCATACACACTGCAAGAGACATTGCCGACCGGATACAGCGGAGCTGCGGAGATCCGGTTCACTGTCGACGAGGAGGGCAGCCTGACCGCGCTGACCTTTGACGGCGCGCCGGCCGCCTCTTCGCCCGGCGGCGTGGCATCCGGTGTGGGAACCACGCTTCTGGCCATTATGAATGATTCGCAAGTTCTGACGACAGTTACCGCAGTGAAGGATTGGGGCGAGGTGCCGGACGAGTGGCGAAAGCCGGTGAAGGTCACGCTGATGTGCGACGGAGCGCCGCTCGGCGGTGCAAACAGCGAATATACGAGGGTTTTAAGCGCAGACAACAACTGGACGTGTGTCTGGGAGAATCTGCCGCTGTTTTTGGACGGTAAGGTTGCGGACTATACCCTCAGGGAGATCATGATCGGAGATACGCCGTTCGATTCGACCTTGCAAGATGGCTATAGTGAATACGCCGTGACGCACGAGCCAGCCAGATACCGTGAGGGTGACGCGGGAGATTACAAGGATCCTGCTACGTGGGTCGACGGGAGCGGAGAGCGGCACTACGCAAAGCATGTACTGCTCACCGTTCACAACCGGCCGGACGGCGATGTGGGTAAAATCACGGTCACGAAGCTGTTTGCAAGTATCGACGGAAAAGAGCTGGAGAAGATCGACGGCACATACACCTTTGCGCTTTACGAATCGCCGGATGCAGCCGGAACACCGGTCGCGACTGCGTCCGTGATCTACGGAAACGGCACGATCACGCCAGAGGACGGTATTGTGCGCTTTGAAGGCCTCACGCTCGGCAAAACGTATTACGTCTTCGAGCTCGACGACAGCGGCCGGCCCGTTCCGGATGGCGAGACCAGAATCATCAGCGGCATGCCCTGCAGCGCCTTTGGCGGCGGAACGGCCGTGGCGCTCTCCCCGGAGCATCCCGGCGGCGAGGCCGAAATTACGAACCGCATCAACTACGCCGAGCTTCCCGAAACGGGCGGCCATGGCGCGCACGCGATTTACGCGGCGGGAGGAGTGCTCCTTGTCTGCGCGCTGACGCTTCTGCTGCTGCAAAAACGGCGCAGAGGGCGCGGATAACACACAAGACGGTGGTGAAACCCTATGACCAATAAGGAGCTTCGAAAGCTCAGCCGCGCCGAGCTCATCGACATTCTCTTTGAGCTGCAGACGCAGAATGAAAATCTGACTGCGGAGAACCGGGAGCTCGCCGCGCAGCTGGAAAGCCGGCAGCTTCAGATCACTGAGGCTGGCTCCATCGCGGAGGCTGCGCTCCGGCTCAACGGCGTCTTTGAGGCCGCGCAGGCCGCGGCGGACCAATATGTGCGCTGCACGAAGGACTCTTTGACCATTGCCGAACGGACGCTCGCTGCGGCAAAACGGCAGGCCGATACCCTCGTGCAGGAGGCGACAGCGCAGGCGCAGAAGCTCCTTGCAGATGCAGACGCGCGCCTGGAGAGCAGCTGGCCGCAGTTTTTGCTGGATGACAGCGCACAGCAAACAAAGAACGGAGAATAAGCATGCCCCATACCAAAGAAACCTCGCTTCCGACGGCGGAGCAATTAGATATGGAGCGCCGCCGTCTGCGCTATAAGCGCCGCTATAACCGGACGCTCCGGAGCACGGTCGCGATTTTGATCGTCGTTGCGGCTCTGGCCGTTCTGGCGGCGACGCTCTGGATGCCGGTGCTGCGCGTATATGGAAGTTCCATGGCGCCGACGCTTCATAACGGGGAGATCCTCATCAGCGTAAAGACCAAGGACTTCTCTTCCGGCGATATCATCGCCTTTTACCACGGCAACAAGCTTCTCATCAAACGCTATATCGCGGGCTCGGCCGACTATGTCAACATCGACGAGGACGGAGCCGTCAGCGTGAACGGAACGCTTTTGGACGAGCCGTATCTTGCAGAAAAGGCCTATGGCGAGGCGGATATTGAGTTTCCGTATCAGGTGCCTGACCAACGCTATTTTGTGATGGGCGATAACCGAAGCGTGTCCATTGACTCGCGCAGCAGCATCGTCGGCTGCATTGCCGGAGACCAGATCGTCGGCAAGGTCGTCTTCCGCGTCTGGCCGCTGAGCGCCTTCGGTCCCCTGAACTGAGAAATATAAAGGATGCGCCTAGGGTGTATCTGAAAACTCCCAACGCACCCGGACAGCGGGCCTTTTAGCGGTGCGCCGCGTCATTTTTCCTTGAAATACGTCAGTATTCCTGCAAAAAAATGTCTTGCGCAACGCAAAAATCCCTCGCTGCCGGTCACATCGTGAGTTTTCAGATACACCCTAAAACACGCGCTGCTTTGCCCTTACGGAAACTCTGAAACCAACGCGTAGGGGGGCGATGCCTACATCGCCCCAAGGGTACCAACGAATTCGCCGGAGATTTCCGTAAAATCGGTTTGTACCGCCGGGTCGATGTGGGCATCGACCCCTACGAATGGCCCTGATGGTCTACAAAATCGCCAGACGCAAAAAGCCTCTGCATACCAATTCGGTACGCAGAGGATTTTGATTTATGCGGGGATTGGAAGCTTACTTGAGGCCAGCCTGCTCCAGAAGAGCCGGAACCTTGGACTCCCAGCCGAGGGACATGATGTGAACGCCCTGGCAGTAGGGCTTGCACTCGCGGATGATGCGCGCGGCAATTTCCACACCGGTGATACCGGCCTTGGTCTTTTCCTTGTCGGCCTGAAGCTCGGCGATCAGCTCGTCGGGGATGTGTACGCCCGCGACGTTGTTGTTCATGAACTTGCACATGCCGGCAGATTTCGGGATGATGATGCCGACCTGCACGGGCTTGCCGAACTGCTTGGCGGCCTCCATGAACTTGATGAACTTTTCGGGCTCAAAGACAGCCTGCGTCTGGAAGAACTCCGCGCCGGCCTGAACCTTGCGCTCCATCTTCACGAGCTGCGCGTCGATGGAGTCGGAGCACGGGGACACGACCGCGCCCTTGGCAAACTTCGGGGGCTCGCCCACGAGCTCGTTGCCGCCCAGGTCCTTGCCGGTCTCGAGAAGGCTCGCGGCATGCAGCAGCGACACAGAGTCGAGGTCAAACACGGGCTTTGCCTGCGGATGGTCGCCCAGCTTCGTGTGGTCGCCGGTGAGGCACAGAATGTTGTCGATGCCGAGCATGGCGGCGCTCAGAAGGTCGGACTGGAGCGCGATGCGGTTGCGGTCGCGGCAGGTCAGCTGGAAGATGGGGGTAAGGCCTGCGTCCTTGAGGACCTTGCAGGTGGCAAGGCCGCCCAGACGCATGACGGACGACTGGTTATCGGTGACGTTGACATAGTGAACGCCGGTGAGATATTCCTTCGCCTCTTCTACCAGGCCGTCGATATGAATTCCCTTGGGGGGGCCGATCTCAGCGGAAACTACAAATTCTCTGTTCTGAAACAGTTCCGTAATTCTCATAATTCATCACTCCTGATTATTCAGATTCTTTGGCGGCCATGGTAGCCTGATCGGTATTGAAATCATGCAGCTGCGTGGGACAGCGCAGAACGTCGAGCCGTCCCTGTGCTTTCAGGCGCTGGATGATGCGCTCCCAGCCGCAGTCCATCGTGGGGCAAACCTCGCATTTGCCGTTCTTCGTGCCGCCGCAGGGGCCGTTGATAAGGCTCTTGGAGCAGGCCGTGATGGGACAGATGCCGCCGGTCAGGTTCAGGAAGCACTCGCCGCACTGGCCGCAGTCGTACTCGAGCGGGGTCACGCCTTGGAAGCCGGGAAGCTCCACGGTATCACAGCAGGCGTAGACGGGCTTATCGTCCAGCATCTCGGAGATGGTCTGTACGCCGACGCCGCAGGAGAACACCAGAACAGCGTCTGCTTCCGCGATTTTCGCCATGGGCGCTCTCAGGCGCAGGGCGAGCTCCGTGGGGTTGCAGACATAATCGGTGGTCAGCGTGCCGACAACCTTGCCAGCCTCGGCCAGCTTTTTCTGGAGCGCGTTTGCCTCCTCCTCGGGGAAACCGACTTCCTTACAGCCGTGGCAGTTGATGATAAACACCTTGCCGGCGCAGAGGGAGGTAATGGTATCTTCGGATTTCAGTCTTGTAATCAGCATATCGTTCTCTCCCCCTTATTTCTTCTTCAGCAGGGGCATGACCAGACCCTTGGCGGCGTTGATTTTCGATACCAGAGGAATCTTGGACGAGCAGATGTACTCGCAGCACTTGCAAGAGAAGCAGTCCATGATGTTGAGAGACAAAAGCTTCTCCGCGTCGCCCAGCTGGCCGTACTTGTAGAATTCCAGAGGCTTCAGCTCCATGGGACAGACGTCTACGCAGCGGCCGCACTTGATGCACTCTTTTTCCTCGGTGTGGTCGGCGGCAATGGCAATGATGCCGTTGGAGCCCTTGATGATAGGGACGTTGGTGTCATTGATGGGAGCGCCCATCATGGGGCCGCCCATCTTGAGGACGATGTCCTCGCCCGTCACGCCGCCGCAGTGGTCGATGATCTCCTGCACGTTGGTGCCGAGCTTGACCATGTAGTTGCCGGGGTTGCGGATGAAGTCGCCCGTGACGGAAACCGCGCGCTCAACAAGGGGCATGCCCTTCTGGATCGCGTCGGAAATGGCCTTGGCGGTCGAGGTGTTGCTCACGACGCAGCCGACGTCTGCCGGCAGCTTGCCGCTGGGAACCTGACGGCCCATGACCTTCTTGATGAGCATCTTTTCAGCGCCCTCGGGGTACTGCGTCTTGGCAGCGACCACACGGATGTTATCGTAGGGCGCGACCTTCTCTTCCATAAGCGCCACGGCGTCGGGCTTGTTGTCCTCGATGAGGATGACGCCCTCGGGCGCGGAAACGGCCTTCATCATGGCGCGCAGGCCGAAGACGATGTCGTCGGCGTACTCAAGCATGATGCGGTGGTCCGCCGTTAAGTAGGGCTCGCACTCGGAGCCGTTGATGAGAACCGCGTCAATGGGCTTGCCGGGCTTCAGCTTGACATAGGTCGGGAACGTTGCGCCGCCCATGCCGACGATGCCCTTTTCCTTGACGATGTCGATGATCTCGTCGGCCGTCAGCTCCTCCAGGGGCTTGTTGGGGACGACGGATTCATGGAGCACGTTTTTGCCGTCGTTTTTGATAACGACGCTCAGAATGCCGGGGCCCTTGTTCGGATGCGTGTGCGGCTCGACAGCCACGACCGTACCGCTGACGCTGGAGTGAACGGGCGCGCCGATAAAGCCCGCCTGCTCGCCGATGAGCTGGCCGACCTTCACATAGTCGCCGGGGTTCACAACCGGATTTGCGGGCGCGCCGATGTGCATGGCGAGCGGCAGGATGACGGTATCGGGCTCCGGGAACTTCTGCAGCGCCAGATGCTCGGTATAATCCTTGTGCTCGGTGGGATGCACGCCGCCGTAGAAGCCCTCAAAGCGTCTGGCTCTGGCTTCGGTGACGTAGGCCTGGATCTCGTCGACGCTAGCCACGGAGTAGTCACGCAGCTGAACCGGCTGATGGAGGAATTCCTTCGTCCGGCCCTGCTTTTCAAGTCTCTGATAGATCTTCTCCCAAGCGCAGTCTTTTTTGGGATCGATCTCGCATTTGCCGTTTTTCGCGCCGCCGCACTGCCCGTTGACAAGACTCTTCGAGCAGTCCACGATGGGACAGATGCCGCCCGTCGCGTTCAGATAGCACTGGGCGCAGGCGCCGCAGGTCTTCTTCGTCAGTGCCATGCCATGATGGCCGACATAATTCAGAGAATTGGTTGCGGTAAACGTGGGAACCGCAGCAAGATCGGCCACCGTCTGCACGCCCAGTCCGCAGGAAACGACAACAACATTTTCCGTTCCCTCGGGGACAAGACCTGCAAGCGTCTTTTCGGTCTGGACCTTGTTGCACAGGAAGTCTACCTTGACAGAACCGGTGATGTGCTTGCCCTGCGCCTCAGCGATGGCGGTAAAGCAGCCGCAATCCGGCTCCTGCGTGGTTTCGAACTCTTTGAAGCACTTGTTGCAGGCGACGACGAAGAGATTGTCCTTCCCCGCCAGCATGCCTTCAAGCTCTTCCTGGCTCTTTAACACGTACTTGGTATAATCCAAAAAATATCACCCTCTTACATTTTTTGTTCCTCGTTTGGCTGCAAACGATTACCAACTTCGATTATAGCATACGCGCTCTGTAAAAGTCCAGCACGGCAAAGAAAATCTTTTTGAAAAGTCGGTTTTTCGTCAAAAGCAGTTAGACTCACCTAACTTTTTGTGCAGAATTTCCCACGCCATTTCAGAAACGAGATGGCTCTCGCGGATGTGTGGGAGGGTTTGCCGGACGCAAAAAATCACCACTGCCGTCAAGAGCCGATCCTGACCGGGGCAGTGGTGATCCGTATGGGGACGATACTGATACTTTTTTGAAAAGCAGCTGGTTACGGCGCAACGGTGCGTGTGATGGCTGTGATTTCGCCGTTTTCAATCGTGACGAGCGTATTGTTCGCGGTAAAACCGCTGGAAACCAGCTCGGAAAGTTTCTCCGCGCCATAGGTTTGGCCCGGATGATCGGGGTCGGAGTCATCCGTGAGCGTAAAGTCGGCGGAGAGCGGGAGCGTTACCTCACCCTTTTCCTGATAGCACTTCGCATCGTTTACGCCGAGTTCGTAGTACACGCCGTCGTCGCTTGTTGTGAGTGTCATGCCGCCCTTGGTAAGACCGCCGTTGATGAGAACGAGAGCGCCGTCTCGCTCGACGGAGCTGACTGTCATGTCCTTTCCGCCCGCGACAATGACGCTGCCTTCGGCGAGATTTGAAATATCGACCATGTCGTAGCGGTCATAGTCATAGACCTGAAGCGTCAGATACGTCTTGCCGTCCGTCTCTTCGATGGCGCTCTCGTCAAAGCTCGCCGCGACCGTTGCGTCGGTCAGAGCCGTAACATCGATCGCGTCGGGAAGCGGTTTGACCCGGTCATCCGGCTCGGCGGCAGTTTCGTCTGTTTCCTCGGCAGCATCCGCGTCTTCGGCCGAATCGGTCTGTTCGGTCTCCTCCGACGGGGTCTCTGTCATGGTTTCAGGTACTTCAGCGGTCGTGTTTGATTTCGATGTACAGGCACAGAGCGCAAGCAGGCCCAGCGCCAGCAACATGGCAAGCAGTTTTTTCATTTGCAATCTTCCTTTCCGGGGTATTTCGCTTTTTGTAAAGCGTTGCCGAAAGAATACATGGCAAATGTGACGATTCCGAGAAGGAAGTTTGGATAGAGTGTAAAAATTCTTTGAACGCATGGGCGTCCGCAGCGAAAAAATGTCCCCCGGAGAGAGTCTCCGGGGGACGTATACTTTATTCAACGGTCACGCTCTTGGCGAGGTTTCTTGGCTTATCGATATCGCAGCCTCTTTGCAGCGCGATATAATACGCGAACAGCTGCAGGCTCACCACGCCGAGAGACGGCAGGAACATGAGCTCCGTATCGGGGACAGTGAGGAGCGCATCGACGCGCTTTTCCAGCTCCGCCTTGCCGCTTTCGGTCGTAAGCGCGAGGACACTTGCGCCTCTGGCCTTGACCTCGATGACGTTGCTCATCGCCTTTTCAAAAAGTGGCCCATAGAGCCCCAGCGCGACGACAAGCGTGCCGTCTTCGATGAGCGAGATCGTGCCGTGCTTGAGCTCGCCGGATGCGTAGGCTTCGGAGTGGATATAGGAAATCTCCTTGAGCTTCAAAGAGCCTTCCAAGCCGAGGGCATAGTCGAGGTTCCGGCCGATGAAAAATACCGAGTCGTGATTGAAATACTGCGAGGCGAAGAACTGGATCTTCTCGCGGTCTGCCAGAACCGTCTCGATCTTCTCCGGGAGCATCTGGAGCTCTTCGACCAGACGGGCATATTCTGCCGCGTCGAGCCTTCCGAGGTTATCTGCCATGTAGATGGCCAGCATGTCGATGACGGCCAGCTGCGTGGAGTATGCCTTTGTGGTCGCGACGGCGATCTCGGGGCCAGCCCACGTATAGAGCACGTCGTCCGATTCTCGCGCAATCGAGCTTCCAACCACGTTTACGATCGAGAGCACCCGCGCACCTCTGGCCTTAGCCTCGCGCAACGCCGCCATGGTGTCTAACGTCTCACCCGACTGGCTGATGACGATGGCGAGCGTATGGCTGTCGACGATCGGGTCGCAGTACCGGAACTCAGAGGCGAGAACCGCCTCGACCGGGATGCGCGTCAGCTTTTCGATCGTATATTTTCCGAGCATGCCTACGTGATACGACGACCCGCAGGCGATGATCATGATGCGGCTGATTTTCTCAATTGTCTCGCGGCCAAGGACGAGGTCTCCAAAATCGATGCGCCCGTCTTTGATGCGCGGAGTGATCGCGCGCCGCAGCGCCTCGGGCTCTTCCATAATTTCCTTGAGCATGAAGTGCGGGTATCCGCCCTTTTCTGCCGCGGAAATTTCCCAGTCAATGTGGTGGTGCTCCTTTTCGATCGGCAGCTCCATCGCGTTATAGACCTGAATAGAGTCGCGCGTCAGAACAGCGACCTCGCCGTCCTCCATGTACGAAACGTCTCTCGTGTACTTGACGAGCGCCGTCACGTCGGAGGCAATAAAGTTGCAGCCGTCGCCGTAGCCCAAAAGCAGCGGCGCGTCCTTTCTCGCCGCATACAGCCGCTCAGGATCGTCTGCGCAGACGATGCCGAAGGCGTACGCGCCCTCGATGCGGTGCAGCACCATGTAAATGGCGTCCTGCATGCAGTGCACCTCGTCGAGCCCCAGACAATATTCCAGCAGCTGCGCGACGACCTCGCTGTCCGTTTCCGAGGCAAACTGTACGCCCTTTTCCTCGAGAAATTCCCGGATCTCCAGATAGTTTTCAATGATGCCGTTGTGTACCAGTGCGATTTTGCCGTTCTGGGACACATGGGGGTGGGAGTTGATATCGTTCGGTTCGCCGTGCGTTGCCCAGCGGGTGTGGCCGATGCCGACCGTGCCGTGCATGAGTGCGCCGTGCGCCGTCTTTTCGGCCAGGTTTGCGAGCCGGCCCTTGCATTTGGCGATGTCCAGCATGCCGTTTTCCGCCACGCAGATACCCGCCGAGTCATAGCCCCGGTACTCCAGCCGCGCAAGGCCCTCGAGCAAAATGGGCGCAGCCTGCTCCTTGCCGATATAACCTACGATTCCACACATAAAATAGTTCCTCCTGAAATAAGGTTCAGGACAAACCGCAGATATTTGCCTGCTTCCTGTTCGCGGCCCCTCTGTTTTGCGGTTACCCGCATATTTCTGACCGCGTCACGCGCACAGGGCAGCGCGGAAACGCATCCGCCGAATTTTCGATCACGTTTCCCCTCGTTATCCTGCCATACGGCAGGCACTGGCGCTTCTTGATGGCGACTGCCATGGCCTCCTTTCTTCTCTGCGTTGGTAACATTATATTACAAAGCGGTGAAAATTGCTACCCCTATCTTTTGAACAGGCAAGACGTCCGCGTAAAAAATCCCCCGCGGAACCAGACGGCTCTGCGGGGGAGGCTTCTTGATCAAAGAGAGATGGTAGTACCGGTCTTGCCGGCAATGCCGTCCTTGGCCTTTTCAAGCAAGGTGATGAGCGCGGTTCTGCCGGGCTTGGACTCGGCAAACTTCACGGCCGCTTCGACCTTCGGGAGCATCGAGCCGGGAGCGAACTGCTTCTGGGCGATATACTCGCGCGCCTCGGCGGGGGTGAGGGTGTCAAGGCCCTTCTGGTCGGGCTTGCCGAAGTTGATGGCGACCTTCTCGACGGCCGTCAGGATGATGAGCATGTCGGCATCAAGCTGCTCTGCCATGCACTCGGAGGCAAAGTCCTTGTCGATGACGGCGGGAACGCCCTTGAGGTGGTACTTATCTTCCCAGACCACGGGGATACCGCCGCCGCCGGCTGCGATGACAGCGTGCTTCGCGTTCATCAGCGCGCGCACGGTCTCAATTTCAACGATCTCCACGGGCTTCGGGCTCGCGACGACCTGACGCCAGCCGCGGCCTGCGTCCTCGGCAACGTCAATGCCCTTTTCGGCCGCCAGCTTCTTGGCCTCTTCCTCGGTCATGAACGCGCCGATGGGCTTGGTCGGATGCTGGAAGGCGGGGTCGGCGGGGTTGACGGCGACCTGCGTGAGGACCGTCGCGCAGTGAATACCGAGGCCTCTGCGGTCGAGCTCTTCGCCGATGACGTTCTGTAAATCATAGCCGATGTAGCCCTGGCTCATGGCCACGCACACGGAAAGCGGCATAATGTCGCTCTTGGCCTCCTGCTTGTGGTAGGCGGCGAAGGCGTTCTGGATCATACCGACCTGCGGGCCGTTGCCGTGGGCAATGACGACCTCATGGCCGTCTTCAATCAGGTCGGCGATGGCCTTTGCGGTGACATGGACCGCATCCATCTGCTCATGCAGGTTTTTGCCCAGCGCGTTGCCGCCCAAGGCGATAACAATTCTTTTTCCCATTTTATAATCCTCACATGGTTTTGGTAAAAATGGCGGGAGCAAGGCTCCCGCCATATCAATTAGCCTCGCAGAGTTTGCGGCGCGCACGCCGAAAAATTGTGTGAATCATTTTATCCGGCGGCTCTGCCGACCGGAAAAATTCCACTCAGTCCGCAAGTGTGGAATTTTTGCGGCTTGCCGCAAAAATTATGCGCGCGGCGGGCTGCAATCCCAAATTCATTGAAAGCCCCGCTTTCAATGAAGACGCTTAGAACATTTTGCGCTTGTTGTCGGCGGAGTCGAGGTCCATCAGAGCCTTGACCGGATCCTTGACCTGTGCCAGGAAGATCATTGCGGCGATGATGTACGGCTTGTAGGAAGCCTGCTTGTAAAGCGGCACGAGGTAGCGGTCGAACACGGAGTTGTCAACCTCGCCCTCGGGGCAGGAAAGACCGGAGATGTCGGCGG
>ERZ773225.2780-NODE-2780-length-16915-cov-4.022776_pt1 | contig 16915 bp, 12 predicted proteins | sample MGYA00580993_ERZ773225 | MGnify/ENA primary metagenome ERZ773225 (study PRJEB29015, sample SAMEA2737748) | human gut metagenome | biome: human gut; feature: human-associated habitat; material: faeces | place: China | collected 2012 ... | reverse complement strand
CATTTCGCAGAAGCTATTTAACCAGAATCGTCCAACTTTTGGGGTGCATATCACTGTGTCGGACTTTTTATTTTCTTCGTTTTCGACATAACATCCTCCACTCAGCTTGTCCACTCCAAAACTCGTCATTCTGGATTGGCAGGATTTTACCCAATATCATTCCAGAACCCAATTTCCGGGTTTTCATATGTTCCAACAATGACACCTCGATCCAGGAATGCATTTCTCTCTTCGCAACAGGTTTCGGGGAGCAACCCGCAAGCATGACATGCAGCCAAATTCAGAGAGTCGCGACCTTGCCCTCGGCTCATTATGCATACCGGGTCATTTGAGCAAGTCTTGGCGTTTGCAATTGCTTTTCTAAGAATACCAGGGAACGCATCCGGTCTTCCTTGGCGAACCAGTCCCCCCAATGTTCCCTCTGCGTCGCCACTGGCCGTATAGATGAAAATACCCGCCATATTTTTCCCGTCGGATTCCTCCGCACAGTATAAGCGCTCACTTAGGGAAGCAATGCTATACCCGCATTCAAAACTCAGCTGAGAAATGAGCAAGTGGGATAGCGTGTGCAGCATAAGAAATTTGGGTGTTATCGTTCGAGGATGATTTTTCCCGATGAACGATGTTGCATAATTGCGGTTTAGTATGGCGGCTCTCTCGTTGACCGCCGTATGGGTTTCAACCCAGTTGTCGATGTCTTCTTGGTTAAACTCTATAAAGATGCCCTCGCCGCGCACTTCATAAGCGGGATACCACCGGGTGTCGGGGGCCTTAACATCCACAAAGCCTACATCATTGCGGGTCATTGCCGGCTGAATTCTGGAGAAACCAATCAATGCATTTACCACACGCACTTTGTCTATGAGGGAAATGGCTTTAATATGAGGGAGACCATACTCGGAGATATCCATTTCCTCACGGGAAAAGTCACCCAACCCGGAACCGACTGCGCCTACTTCGCCGGACAGCGCCGTATATTCATCCACACGATACTGAATCCCGGTCACGTCTACGCCTTCCGGCACCGGATCCAACCACTTTTGAGTCAGAATTTTTTCAACTTCTGCGTGGGGTGCTCCGATCTCCAGTGCAATTTTATCTACCCACTTCGGCAATCGCCGGGTGATTGTTGCGATCTTTTCTTCGGGGTCCTCATCGCTGATGATAGTCATACAATCATCATAAGCTTTGCTTTGCTCTATTTTTGCATTTAACTTATCCGCATACGGAGGAATGACCAATGAACTATGCACTACAGGAAAGTAAACGGACGATGCACCTCTCTGCACGGTTTTGGGGTAGCAAACGCACTTTTCTTTGGTGTGCCGAAACGGATGATTTCCGTCACATCTGAACTGATTGGTTCCCAAATCTTCATCCAGTTTTTGAAAGCAATCCTTATCGAATGCGCCTCTTAATGTCGCAATGGCACCGCAGGAGCAGCTAACGCTCAATCCTTCAAGCCCTTCCGTTCCGGATGCGCCCGTCTTAAATTTCAGCTCCGGATTTCCGCAGATCGGTTTCTTCGCCTTTGCATGAACCCATTTTACCCAGGGAAAATCATTCAAATGACCGCTTTCACACACCGTGACAATACGTGCTACAACCAAATCCTGTCGGCACCGGGGGCATTGCATATGCTCAACCATATACTCATCCCGTTCAAGCATTTTTGGCTTGGCTGTTTTTCTGTACTCGGACACCCAGTTTTTTAACGGCTGAAATCTTCGACACTTCGGACAGAAATACCATTCGGGAAAACGTGCGTACGCAATGTTGGTGGGTAAAGCAAAGTAGTCCACCCCAAGAGCTTTGGCAAAGCGATCATCATAGATTCTGCTTGTCCCACTCCAGTACTCCGGTGCAGCCGTAACCAATGTCTGATCCGGGAAGTCCACCATAGCTCCTACACCATACTGCAAAACCGCCTGAGCGGCACGAACGGAGTGGGTAACCTTATTCAGTTCCACCTTCGCTTTCACCTGTTCAGACATTGTTATCCCCCCAAACTATAATACTGCCCGATACCGGGGTATCCACATTTCGCATTGAGGTCAAAGTTTCAACGGCACTATCCTTACCTGAGGAATTGTATTGTTTAAGCAGCCGACGTGCATCTCCTGCGGGAGGATTAACCATGAATCGACGGCCAAAATACAACGGAACGGATGGGTGTTCTCCGTTACATTCATCCACATAGGATTGCCAAAGATCGAAGAACTCCTCAATCTCCGTCCGGATTTCGTTTACATCGTCTTTTGCCTGTCCCTCGGAGCGCTCGTTAATCCCTGTCACCCTATCTGTGACGAATGTTTCGATTTGTTTTATTGTGTCCGCAAAGTACTCCTTGTCAAAGTTGATGGCGTCCTTGTCTTCGCTCATTCCGGTCATTTGACGCATCATTGAAACGAGGACAGCATGCATAGCTCGCTCACGCGCCGGGCGGGAAAACGGAGTTGCTCCGGTTGGCTCGACAAAACGATAAAATGATTCATGATAAGAGCGGAATCGCTCATAGTGGGAGCGGTCGCGACTCTTTGTTGCATCGTACTGCACAAAGACAACGCCGGGGAAGGAACGTCCCACGCGGCTGGATGCCTGAATATATTCACTGGTAAGTTTAGGTTGCCCAATCATCAACATGACATTCAATCGAGCCACATCAATGCCAACGGAGATCATGTTCGTGGCAAGCAACACATTGGAAGCATACCGCTTGGCCACCTCATTCTCTTTGGAGTACTCAATCTTTTCCAATTTGTCCAAAGTTTCATTTAATGCCGTAGTGGAAACGCGACTGGTAAGCTCGTCCGCACTGACGATGAGCCGTCTCCCCGTAAACATACGATTTGCCGTGCGAACAATAAAATCCTTTACGTCATCGTCTACCAACGTTGAAGCCTTACCCAGGTCCTTCAGACTGTTAAAGTATACTGTCAACGTCCACAGCTTATCCTTAACCTCTTCCGAAAGGTCCATGGTATAAATCTTCTGCATGAGCGCAGCCATAGTGCGAATTTCCATCATGGCTTTGGTTTTGCCGGAAGGCATAATACCAACATACTTGCGCCCGTAATCACCTTTTTCATAATCAACGGTAGACTCTTTTGCAAAAAAGGAGTCCTCCGCATCCAATCCGGGAGCCGGGAATTGCACCACCTCGCGGTTATACAGCACGGAGCACTGCTCTTTTGCCCTCCGTATCGTAGCGGTAGATGCAATCACTTTGGGATATACACCCTTTTGACCACAAATCGCGTCCACTGCAGTTTCATAAAGTCCAACAACCGTACCCAATGCGCCCGAAATCAAGTGTAATTCGTCCTGGATAATAAGTTCCGGAGTGCGATTGTCTTTCCCGATTCCGAAAAATGCACCGATTCGTCCGTCCCAAGGAAGCATGGCAAATTTATCCACCGTACCAAACAATAATGTAGGAGGTGCTTCGTAGAGCTCGTCATCGATAATCTGAATAGGAAGTCTTTTGGTAAATGCGCAATCTTCGTGCGGACAGAACATATAAAAATGTTTACCGCCGCTCATGTTATATCCCCATTCTCCAACCAGACGGCCGTTTTTATCATCCTTAACCATCTTTGTTCCACACCAGGGACACTTCAACACCTGGAACTTATTATGACGTTCCTTTTCGTTACGAACATAATATGGGCTGCTCACACTCTGCAGCTTACCCAAATGGTATTCCGCACTATTGGAACGTTCTCCGGTTCCGACATTTTTATTTGGAATATGAGATCCGCCAATCCAGAGTCCGATGGTAATCGGCTCTTTCCCCAGCGGATAGGAGGGATACTTATGTCTCTTTTGAGCGCAATCCTGCCTAATGTACTCGCAAGCGCAAATGAGTGTAGCGGCGCGGGTAAACTGCTGCGCCGCCAAAAGGCGGAGCGTGTAGCGCATAATAACAGCCGTGCCATTGGAGTTTTTGGGATGTGCCAGCTTACGATAGAAAATTGTAAATGCGGTCAGCCCGAGGTATGCCTCGGTTTTGCCGCCGCCGGTGGGGAACCATATCAGATCGACGATGCTCCTCTCCGGGGACTCGTCATCAATTATGGAGTTGATATCCATCAGCAAAAATGCTATCTGGAAAGGTCTCCATCTGCATTTATCGTCACTCTCCCGGCCGTAATCCATGCCATGAAGTCGATCGGCTATTTCTTCGTCCCCGGGGTAACGGTCGGCGTTTGTTTTAGCCATACTTCCTTGCATTGCGATATGGATTCTTTGCATAAACATTGCACGATTCGCCAGCAAAAAGGCCGTGTATGCTTCGTCGTTTTGTTCCAGAGAATCAATACCGGCGTACATTCGCTTATATGCCTGCCGGCATTCGCCGATGTTTTTGGCGGCAGCGGATTCGTATCTGGAATCGAGCGTTGCAGCTACTCTTTCCAGATCGTCCACCCAATTTCTATACAGGTCGACCAAACTCCGCATGGATGCAAGTTTGGTGGCTCTGTCGTTTGAATCAAGGTCAGACAAATACTTCATGGACAATTCTTCGTCTTTGATAAGCCCGTTCTGAGGCAGAGAGAAACTCATTGACGGAATTTCAACGGTCGGGAAGAAATCGCTCCATATGCTCCCGATTCCGGATGCATTAATGTCCCAACTCACGGATGTTCCCAGGCCGGTTCCGTATATTTTTTTGTGGCGGTACAACAAATCCAAAGATTGTTCTTCCGAATCCATTGCGGTTGTATCTGCATGGGGATTGCTTTCTGCAAAAACGAAATCATTGTTCTCGGACGATACTTTCAATTTTGCCTGAAAAATACAGCGATTTGCTTTTACGGGAGATTCTTTCCGACCGTTTACCAGCATAACGGTAACTGACCACAACTCGGCACCGATTCTCCTTCTCAATGCCACCAGCTTAGCGTCTGTATCATCCAGGCTGCGGTTGCGTTCATCATCGACATAATCTCCATGACTAAAGTCAAGCACGAATTCCGGAATCTCATGCGGAACTCGCACATACCCCATAGCACAGTAGTCGACAAACCGATAGATTATTTTCTTGAGAATATTGAACTCTTTTTCCGAAATCGTATCGCGCTCAAATATACTCCGGGCTTCCTTAGCGGTAACGGATGAAATCAGCCGTAGCGCATGAACTTCCTTATCGTACGCCACAATATGAGCCAATTCGGGAGGAACCGTATAGGTGTCGGGGTCATCAGGCCAATAGGGAATCATACAATCCGGGATCTTCGCGTTTCTGTATGTGGCAAATGTCAGACTCCCTCTGACGATGTTTGTATTTCCGCTTGCGATGAACGTAATACCCATAGACGAGGGCATATACTGGGTAGCCATTTCGATTTCTTCATCCAAGTTTTCATCGGCGGTTTCATCGAATGCATAGGTACTCTGTTTCTTCTGTTGAACGGGATCGGCAATCGGCTCTTCGGCAGAAGCCGAATCGGTGATCTCAGCCGAATTGTCGGCTTCCTCTAATTCCACCGTCTCATCGTTATCCTGATTGACTTCGTTCCCCTGCGGAAACAGAATGCCAACGGAATAACGGCTTGTCGGAGTACTGGAAATCAACTCATGTTCCGCATCCGGCAAAGAGAACTCGGATCCCGGTCCGAGCAGTTCGGATTTGATTATGTTGATATACTCTTCTCGGGCGGAAATCATTGACCGCTTAATTTCGTTATCCGTCACATCAATACCTCCGTTTCCGTAATGGGTGTGTTCACAAGGCCGACACCGATATTAACGCTTTCACTTAGTTCCGATATATTATCCAATTCCATAGTTTCGGAAAGACTGTCCACGTTATCATAAACAACACTAAGGACACTGCCCTCCGGCGGCAGATTGCCGCTTAGCTTGTCGCCGATAGCCTTTGCTATCAAATCCAGTATTTTTCGCCGGTCATGTCGAACCTCGGCACACGAGGTAAAAAAGCCGTGGGCATCTGCCAAGAGGTATGGGTCTTGGGTCAGGGCTGCTATGTATTCCAGCGTTTGCTCGTTTCTCGGCCCGACGATGTGGCTATCTTCAACCAGCCACTGCCTGATTGTTACCTCTTGCATTTTGCTTCCGACCTTACGCAATTTTTGCGCTACACCTCTGTAGGTAAGCCCGTTAGTTTCTTTATATTCTCGCAGCGCTTCTTTCCAGTATTGAGATTTTTCGAATGCATTTACCGCATCTTGCCCCAGCTTACCATCATGAAGAAGCCTCTCATATATGAAGTCAACTATGTTCTTTGTGTAATCGTCTCGTTTTACAAATACCAACACATCTCCCGGACGCAGCTGTTCCGGAGATTTCTCCGTTACGCTTTCGGAAGCGGCATCAAAAACTGCGGCAGCATAGTACTTCGAGAATAGAATTTGTTCTCCGGTAACAAATGAGCCGACAAACTTTACCTCTGCCACCGGGACATGTCCACCGTCGGTTGTGTATGTGTGGGCAATTTTACGGATATCAAAAGCACCAAAACTGTCAATGTACTCATCCAATGCGGAAAATTGCCGCAAATCAGATGCCAGGCTCTTTTCTTCCGGAGTATCACTGTCTTCCGGTTCGCTGCTACTTTCGGTAAATCCTATTCTTCGATTCAGATTTCGCACGAGCTTTTTCTGTTTTTTCCTTCGGTAGGAGAATACTTTTTCCTCGCAATCATAAAGAAGAACATCTATATTACGCACGCTTGAGCATTGCAGTGGATCAAAGCGTCTGCTATTAATCTCGCCTACGCAAAGAATCGCATCATATTCTCCGTGAAAATCAAAGCGGTTAGCGGTCACGCAAATGACATGATCGTCTCGGAAATAATCAGGGTGGATAAAACGCAAAATATCCGAATAGTATGCTTTAGGAACAACAATTGCTATTTTGTCATTCCCGTGAGCTTTAATATACTTATCGACAAAATCTGCCTTAGGAGATTCGATTAATCGCTCCTTATACTTTTGCTCCAGAGCATCAGCCACCGTAATGCATAGATCCTGCAGGGAACCCGCTCGTTCGGCAATGTCCCACAATCTTGCAATTCGTTCCTGTGGCGGCAATACGGCCTGATGAATCCGACGTTCATCTATCGCTTTCTCCATTTCTTCCATAGAGAAAAGAGCGGTATTCATGAGATTTAGAAGCCCATATGCCGTTATCACAAAGTCATCTTTTTCGGAATCTTGCCAGTTTGATTGCCCAATTGTCAGAATGGCGCTTTTTATGCGGCGGTACTCGGTCCACTCCCACCCTCCCGAAACCACAATCGGAGTGACGGTGTTGTGGATTACATTCATAATCTGCCTGTGAAGTTCCACGGTAAGCGGATTCTCGCTTCGAATCATTTGACTGTTTTGCGAAAGCAGTTCTTTTGTGCAGGCAAACACGGATGCTTCGTCATATATCTCCAGAATACGTTCGCCGATATCGGCTTTCAAAGGGGAGATAACATGAACAAACCGAAGGAGCTTTCTCCTAAGTAAATCGGCGAGTTCCGAGTTATTTTCCGAAAGGGAGATGCCGCCCGTAACCAGCAACCCAACAACCTTGTTCCCGTGGTTGTCTAACACCAAGTCTCGTGCGGTTGATATTTTGCCGGTTACTTTCAAAACGGGTTCGGCTTTGGTCGGATTAAGACCGTACTGATACTCATCACCACTGCCTGTGTAATATGCTGCCGGAATGATATCCAACAGGCTGACGGCCTTTCCGTCCCCATATGCAATCCTAACCTGTTTACAAATTTCGCCGAAAGAATTTCGTTCCGCAACGATAACAACGGAAACATCGATCTGAGTAGGGATCTCGACCACATCCACATCAAAGATATACGAGAGAAAGTCCTCGCGATTTGTGCTGCGTTTTTTTACGCCGCGGCCGTCCGTCACCTGAGAGTCCCCATAGTATGGTTTGATAAGATGTTTATTTCGATCCAACGGAAGATAGCTGGTAGTCTTTCCGTTTTTCCCCTTTCCGTCCTGCTCAAGTATCATGCACAGGCTGCCATATTCAAATCCGGTACCTTTCCAACGATATCGTTGCCCCTTGAAGAGAACCATATCGTTAGGCTGAAGCGAAGATATAATGTCATCATTTGTTGACAAATTATAAGATAAGCAACCCAGCGCAACGGCCACAACGGAAATAACATCGAAGCAGACAGACCCTGTGTGCAATGCAAAATTTATCGTGCGTTCCTTTGATACTAATGATTTCGCAAAGAACGCAAGATATTTCTCGATTATAGCTTCTTTTGAAATGAGTGCTCCACTGTAATAAATATCGCACTTATTCAAAATCGCATCAGCGAGTTTGTCTGCGGTCATGGACTTGCACCTCCGTTTATTGCTCTCCCCGTAATACCTCTAAGCACTTAAGTATGAAGTTTGCCATTTCTTCAATCACCGGAATGGTAACAGAGTTTCCGAACTGTTTATACCGTTGCACATTTGGAATTTCTTCCGGAAAAGAGAATCCGTCTCTCCCGTTTTCATCAACAAATCCGTAATTAATAAAACCTTGCAATTTGCCCCACTCCGATGGTGTCATTACGCGGATTCCTTTGTCGTTGAGCGGAGTTTTCTTCCCCTTAATTATTTGTCCGGCGATGCCGGCTTGGGGATCATAAATCAAATTGCGTTCTCGCCCAGAGCCGCCCGTTGCCAGTAATGTGTTGGCGATTGGCCTTTCAATTCCTTCCGCATTAACTATTCGATATCCGAAGCCGTATCCTTTTCCTTCCTGCCTGGCTCTGTGCCGAATAAGCGTGTCCAGATAGCCTGACGCCATATAATACTTTGCCGGGACATTGTGCTCCAGAACATCATTTAAGTCGTGGTATATTTCATTGGCACGATTCAAAGGCAGCTCATGGGGCAGTCTGGCCAATTCTTCAGGGGAAAACCGTTCCGTATCAAAGCCGATGATATATGTACGAGGACGATTTTGCGGCACACCAAAATCGCGTGAATTTCTTATGAATGCTTTCGGCGTATATTGTAAGCCTCCGTCTTCCCGTTGTTCCACACCTATAATGTGATAACCGAGTCTTTTGACTAACGTTTCGATAATTGTCCGGAATGTTCGCCCTTCGTCATGTGTCACCAAACGGTCAACATTTTCAAGAAAAATCACAAATGGGCGGGTTTTCTGAATGATTTCGGAAATATGAAAGAAAATTTTCCCCTTTTCTTCGTCATCGAATCCTTCCTGCAAGCCGACACGGCTAAATGTCTGACACGGGAATCCGGCAAGCAAAACATCATAAGGCGTTTCAGAAACCAGGTTCTTGAATTCTTCGCTTGTAAGATCGTGGTAAGGATCATCACCAAATAGGTGTTGATATGTTTTGCATGCGTATTTATCTATTTCTGAGGACAGCACATTTCGAAATCGGCCGGTCAGTTCAAATCCTCTTCGGATGCCTCCGATTCCGGCACACAAATCAATTGTTCTGTATGGTGGGCGCGGCAGATTTCGAAGTTCGTCCAGTATGGTGGATATGCAGAAATCCATTTCTTTGAGTATTTCATGCCCCCAAAATCTGAGTACTGTCCACCCCTGCTCTTGTAGACGGGTTGTAACTTCCAGATCCCGATGCATATTTCGTTCTATTTTGGGTATCCAAAAATCTCGATTACTTTTTATCTCATTCTGGGCGTTCGCCCAATCGTACCCATGCCAAAAGTCTCCGTCACAAAAAACGGCAATTTTTCTGGCAATAAACGCAATGTCCGGTTTCCCGAAAATCGTTTTGTTATTTCTTGTATAGGTCGTTACTCCGTTGCGTATTAATTCCTCGCAAAGTAACTTTTCAAGAGCGGTATCACTATTACGCACTCGGCTCATGTTATAGTGTATTTGCTCCTTGCTCTTTTTTCGAGCCATTGCTTCTCTCACTCCAAATTTGAAACTTGCGGCCAAGTAATTGATTCGGTAAAGATGTATTATTCACAAGCGAAACAGTGTCCACACATTCCGATTCCGGCCAAATAAACGGGAGGCTATTTCTCCTTTACATATTCCACAATGTCCCCGAAATCCGTATCCAGTGTACCGCAGATTTTTTCCAGTACGCCCATTGTGACCGGTTCGTCACGCCGTAGCTTGGTCATTGTGTTCGGAGCCAATCCGGCTGCTTTGCGCAAATCCGCTTTACTCATTTTCTTATCAATCAACAGCTTCCAAAGCCGGTTATAGGAAACGGCCATTCTGTGTCCTCCTAAATTTAGCGCAGTCTATATTGGAAATTATATCATGTTGCGTCACATTTTGCAAGAGAGTGTCGCAAGACTATGCGAAAGCTAATCAAAAAAGCACTCGCATAAACGGCTCGATCGAAAGTCAAATTATTTTTCAAAATTTAAGGATAACGTTTTCATGCAGTGAGCCTTGGATTTTACATCAACACAGGAATAGGGCAGAAAGATTACGGTACATTTGAAATGGTTATAGTGCAGGCCTATAATATGTGTACCATCTGAAAAGCAAACAGGAGGGACACATATGGAAATTACCTATACGCTTGTCGGGGACTATTATCTCCCCAATCTGGCAACACCGGAAAGCCCCAAGGTTGGCCGTTGGGGAATGCTGCGCTTCAACTATTTAAGGAAACATCGTGAGGCACTTTACACCATAATGCTTATGGAGAACACGCTGAATCCCCACCTGGAAGAAATTGACCGTCAGGCACAGGAAATGGAGCAGCAGCTTATTTCTCAGCTGGCACAACAGGAGGGGATTACCGAGCAGCTGAAAGCGGAAAATCAAATGGATTGGGTTGCCCAAATGAACAACATTCGGAATCGGGCAGATGAAATCGTCTTGAACGATCTCATCTATGCCTAGAAAAAGTGAATTGTGAAAACCGCCATGGTGCGTACTGATTCTGTCAGTCGCACCGTGGCGGTTTTTGTCATTTCTTACAAAAATAATTCATTTTCAGAAATCATATTAAAAAACGGCCCGCCTCGATGGCTACTTAAGTGAGGGGGAAAAATATTTTAGGAAAACACACTAACAAAACCTCATTTTTGCCGCGATAGGTGAGGGGATAGTATCCCACGGTACTTCGTCGAATTTTACAAAAATGAATTATTTTCCGAAACATGTAAAAAATCGGCCTGTTTCGTGGGCTCAATATATGAGGGAATTTGTGCAGGCTTTATGAAATTGAAAAAATCTTGAGAAACACCTTTACTTTTGCCCATTCTGGATGCCTACCACTTGAGGGGAATTTTGGGCAGCTTGCACGAAAACGAAAATATTTGTTCAAAACGCCCTAACAAAACCTCGTTTTCGCCGCGATAGGTGAAGGGGTATTGCCCCTCCCCATGTACCTTGACAATTTTATACTCATTCATCTGATACATTCTCCCCCACCAGAGCCGGGAGGCCGTGCGTCATGACCAATTTATGCGAGCGACAACCACGGGCCTCAAATGTCGGCTAGCAACCAGCAAGGCGACGACGGCGGGGGCAGGACAATGATACTTCTCGAAAGAGCTGGGCGGAAGCGCAGGGGTGAAACTCCCATGGACCCGATTCGCTGTCGGGCGTCAGATGAATCCAGTGCGCACGGGGGCGAGGCCGAATAGGTGCGCAACTATTTTTTGAAAGGATGAAACAAATGAAAAACAAAAACGGAATTTACATCATCGGTGTTGACCACGGCTATGGCAACATCAAAACAGCCAACTGCTGCTTCCCTACTGGTGTAGAGAGCAGCGACACGGAACCGACTTTCAAGAACGACTTGCTGATTTATCAGGGCCGCTACTACCAGATCGGCGTTGGGCATAAGGAATACGCCGCCGAAAAGGTCATGGACGAGGACTACTACATCCTGACCCTGGCAGCCATTGCCCGGGAGCTGGGCAGCGAGCAAATCACTCAGGCCAATGTGTTCCTGGCGGCGGGGCTGCCCCTGTCCTGGGTGGCAAAGCAGCGGAAGGCGTTCCAAGAGTATCTGCTTCAGAACAGTGCGGTGGAATTTACTTTTCGGAGAATAGAGTACCGCATCCGCATTGTGGGAGCGGCAGTTTATCCTCAGGGATTTGCAGCAATTGCGTCCATTGTCAACCACTTTACCGGCAGCAATATGCTCTGTGACATTGGTAACGGCACCATGAACATCCTGCGCACCCTGGACAGCAATGTGGATTTGCGCCAGATGTTTACGGAAAAGTATGGTGTTCAACAGTGTGTGCTTGCCATCCAAGAAGCTCTTATGCGGGAACATCACGCTGAACTGGAGGAACAGATGATCCACAATTTCTTGCGGTACGGTACAGTCGGTATCGACGAGGAACTGGAAAAGACCATGAAGCTGACAGCCAGCGACTATGCGAAAAAGGTGTTCCGCAAGCTCCGGGAGCATGGCTACGATCCCCGGGTTATGAAGCTCTATGTAGTCGGCGGCGGTGGATGTCTGCTGAAAAATTTCTTCCCCATTGCCCCTGATAAAATCATCATTAACAGCGACATTTGCGCCACGGCCAAAGGCTACGAGTACATGGCCGAGGTAAAAAATGTGACAGGAGGTGTGAAATGAGGGCCACCAAAACCACGATACGCTTCAAGCTGTCCCGTGCCGAGGATGCCCGTGCATTGGAGTATCTGAGGAATCAGAAAGCGGCGGGGAGTTCTTTCAGCAAATCCGTGGTACAGGCCATTAACGACTGCCTGGATACCCAGGAGGCAGAAAGCAGGGAGGATTCCTTTATGGGCAGATTCCGGCTGATGCTCCGGGAGAAACTGAAAGGGGCTGGGAATGTGGCCTATTTTCAGCCAGTTCACGAGGATTCCAAGCTGTCCCAGGAAAATGCCGAGCAGACGCTGGCGTTTTTGGATGCTTTCGACGGCATGGAATGACAAAATGACGGCGTTTTTTCGGGGAAACGCCATCGCTGCACGAACATCCCCAAAAGCACCGCCGTCGTATTTGCTAATTTGCGGAGGCAAAATTGGAAAACACGGCGGCACTTTTGACCGAAAGCGCCGTCAGAAAGGAGGACACTATGGAAAAGATAAGGGCGCTATCCAAAGCGCAATTGGCCCAAAGCGAATTTGATATCCGTAGCTATCATTTCATCACGGAAACAGGAACTTTTACCGCATATTTGGATTTGAAGGTATGGGGATAGTGCTGCCTGGAATGCTTCTTCACATTCGCGGATGACAGGAAAATCATTGTCTGCACGTTTCCCGAGGCGGATTATCTGAGCCTTGCGGATATTCCAATTGGCACAAATCTGAGATTAACCTTTGAAGAAACGGTAAAAAGCAAACGTATCTATCTACAGAAGACTGAGGCTGTCCTGTAGTGTAACAAGCAGGGAACTTGTGTGCCGCAAGTTCCCCCTCAGGCCCAGTACGCTTGGCTCCTCTTTGGGGCGTTCCCCAATCCCCCGGCAAAGAAAATACAAGGAGTTGATTTATGAAGAAAGAAAATCGGATTGCATTCCGGGTCACAGACCAGGAGAAAAGGAGAATTACGGTGCTTGCCAGAAAGTGCGGATTGAGCGTAAGCGAGTATGTAAAGCAGCGGGCATTGGGATATGCGCCGCAGCCAATCATTCCAGAAGCCATATTTCTCCTGTTGGAAAAGATCGGTCAGTTGCAGGATTTGACGGCATCCCCGGAAACAGATGCTGCCATCTGTACGCTGCTGAAAGAGGTCTCAGATACCCTGCTTCTGCCCAGAAAGGAGGGCGTACCCTGGCCGTTACCGGATTCTGGCCTGTAAAGGGCCAGCTGAAAGCGGTGCTGGATTATGCGGACAATCCGGACAAGACCACGCCCCAGCGGTACTTAGACAGTGACCTTTATGACACGCTGAAATACGCCGCCAATGATGCCAAGACGGATCGTACCATGTTCGTTGGCGGGATCAACTGTTCCAAGCAGAATGCCTATGGGGAAATGGTGGCCGTTCAGAAACGCTTTGGCAACCGTGGCAGCGTGGTGGCCTATCACGGAATCCAGAGTTTTCGGGCGGGCGAGGTCACGCCGGAGATGGCCTTTGAGATCGGCAAGGAAACGGCCCGCCGGATGTGGGGTGACCGGTATCAGGTGCTTGTGACGGTGCATCTGAATACCGAAAACATCCATTGCCACTTTGTTGTGAACCCGGTTTCGTTTAAGGACGGGAGCAAATTCCAGAACAAGATAGGCGACCACAAGGAGTTGCGCAAAATCTCAGATGCCATTTGCCGGGAGCATGGACTGTCAGTGCTGGAAAACAGTGACTTCTATAAGCACGAAAAGAAAGCCTATTGGCTTCACCGGCAGGGGAAGAAAAACCACCGGGATACGCTGCGGGAAGATGTGGAATACTGCCTGACCTATGCCAAAAACTGGGAACAGTTTGAAAAGCAGATGGTGTCCAGAGGCTATTCCATTGACTCAGCAAGACTTTCTGTGAAAGCCCAAAATTGGCAGCGGCCCGTCAGGCTGTCCTCGCTGGGCTATACAAAAGAGATGCTGCGGAGTCGGTTTGACGAGAATTTTTATTCCAATGATTTCCGGCAGAAGTGGAACACCCATTTGCCATATAAGCCGAAAAGATTTCCATTGGAGTGGGAAATGGACCGTCTGGCATTCACCATTGAGCATAGCCATAACACGGAGGAAGTCTTTGTGGACACGGTGCTTCTGCTGCTGATCCTAGTGATGGAACTGGTGTTGCAAACCACGGATGTGATGCTTCTCTCTCCTGACCTGCGGGCGGCGGCAAAGAACCTGGAAAGCTACCGTGCGGACTACCGTTTTCTGCAAGAAAATGGAATCCGCACGATTACCCAGCTGGAAACCACTATCCCGGACATCCAATCCCAAATCGATAATCTGGAAACGGAACGAAGCAAAGCTGACAACACCCGCCGCAGGGCAAGGACACCGGAGGCACAGCAAGAAGCCAAAGACCGCAAAAAGGAACTCACCCAGAAAATTGCGCCGCTGCGGAAAAAGCTACGGCAGGCAAGAAAGATTCTGGACGAGTCCCCACATTTATACGAACTATTGCAAGAAGAACACCGCCTGGAGCAGGCGGCATATCAAAAATTCAGAGAAAGGACGAAATGAGAATAGATAATAATTTATGTAAACCTAGTGTAATTTCTATTGAGAAATTGCATCCCTTTGAAGGCCACCCTTACAAGGTCCTTGACAACGAAGAAATGGAGGCATTAACAGAGAGCATTCACGCGGAAGGTATTCTCTCGCCGTTGACTGTTCGCCCATTAGAGGGCACAGACGAATACGAGGTAATCAGCGGCCACCGCAGACTACACGCAGCACAAAGGGCAGGACTCTTGGAGGTTCCTGCCCTTGCCTATGAAATCAGCCGGGAGGAAGCGGCGATTATGCTTGTGGACAGCAACCTGCACCGGGAGCATATTCTGCCCAGTGAAAAGGCATTTGCCTACAAGATGAAAATGGAGGCAATGAGTCGCCAAGGGCAACGCACAGATATAACTTCCAACCAAGTTGGGCGGAAGTTGGAAACAGCGGAAATAATTGGGAATACAAGCGGAGAAAGCAAGAATCAGGTACGGCGATATATCCGCTTGACCTATCTGCTACCAGAATTGCTACAGCTTGTCGATGACGGCAAAATCGCCCTCACCCCCGCTGTAGAACTGAGCTACCTCCCGGAAAAAGCCCAGACCTACCTCTTGGAAGAAATGCGCCGCAACGACTGCACTCCATCCCTTTCTCAGGCTATTCGCCTGAAAAAGGAATACCAGGCAAAGACTCTGACCGTGCCAAAAATGCGTTCCATTATGGGAGAGGAAAAGGCAAATCAGAAAGAGCGACTGAAAATTCCTATGGAGCGCATCCGAAAGTTCTTTCCAAAGAGCTACACGCCAAATCAAATCGAGGAGGCTGTAGTAAAACTCTGCGAGAATAATTACCGCCGACGAACCGAACAGGAACGATAGGGGGGCTGCTGATGGAAGCAGAAGTATTGAATACCCCTACCCCGGATATGAAAACCGTAACCCAGGACGATTCCACACATATCCCCGACTTCGCAATTGAAAGGCTTGCCCGGTTCTTCCTCCCCCTGATGCAGACGTCTCTTTCCGAAAAGCCCGCCGTACATTTGCAGCGAGATCAGAAAGGCGATATGATGCACGGAAAGGAGGTATCAGCATGAACGCAGTCATTTACGCCCGCTATTCTTCGGATAACCAGCGAGAGGAATCCATTGAGGGACAGCTTCGGGATTGCCGGGAATATGCGGAGCAAAACAAGCTGGCGATTGTCGGAAACTATATTGACCGGGCGTTGTCCGCCAGAACGGCAGACCGCCCGGATTTTCAGAGGATGATCCACGACAGCGAAAAAAGGCTGTTTGACGTGGTTCTCGTATGGAAGCTGGACAGATTCTCCCGTGACCGATATGACAGTGCCCACTACAAACACATTCTGAAAAAGAATGGTGTGCGGGTCATATCCGCAAAAGAGGCCATTGCCGACGGCCCGGAGGGAATTATCCTGGAATCCATGCTGGAGGGTATGGCGGAGTATTATTCCGCAGAGCTGGCGGTCAAGGTGCGCCGTGGTCAGCGGGAAAACGCAATGAAATGCCGGAATAACGGCGGTACGTTGGCCTATGGGTATTCCGTGAATAAAGAAACCGGGGCATTGGTCGTGAATCCAAAAACCGCCCCTATCGTGCGGGAGATTTTCTCCCGCTACGACAAGGGCGAGCTGATCAAGAACATTATGAAAGACTTGAACGCAAGAGGCTTGCGCAACAATTTTAACAGGCCATTCCAGGCAAGCGCCATGACGCTTCTTTTGAAAAACAGGAAATATATCGGGGACTACTGCTATGGCGACACAATCATCCCGGGCGGCGTTCCGGCTCTGGTGGAAAAAGATGTATTTGAAAGGGTGCAAAGACGGG
>ERZ773225.2760-NODE-2760-length-17002-cov-11.222399_pt1 | contig 17002 bp, 24 predicted proteins | sample MGYA00580993_ERZ773225 | MGnify/ENA primary metagenome ERZ773225 (study PRJEB29015, sample SAMEA2737748) | human gut metagenome | biome: human gut; feature: human-associated habitat; material: faeces | place: China | collected 2012 ... | reverse complement strand
AGTAAGGTAACGACTACAGAGCCAACCATAATAACTTACTCTCATATACACACATAATCTAATACCACCATCTAGTCACTAAGTTAATCACTACACCAACACCGCATAATATTAACATCATAATACATGCTTTAAGTGTCTCTTTGTAAACTTTCATAATACTACCGCCAGAAATACGCCTAATGCAAGGCCTACAATAGCTGCAATAAACAATATTATACCGAAAATTGCACGAAAGTACACAAAATCTGTAACCATCATTTCAAAATCTTTGCGTTTCATCCTTCATACCTCAATATTCCATTCCAAGGATACGAATAATATGCGTTGGTGCAAATCTCTCTACCTGATTGATCTCCAGGTCTGCCACCTCTAACCGTTCCTTTTTCGTTTATATGCGCACCCACGTTCATTTCGTTACCAATATATATTTCAGTGTGGTTTGCTGTATTCAGGAGTATATCACCTCTTACGCATTCGCTAGCTGAATTTCCTTTTCCTGCTAGCCACTTGAAGCCAATTGCCGTGAAGTCTCTAATCATCGAATGCGTGTTTCCATCATGTACTGGTAGGTCGAAACCACCACCAACGCGGAAAGCTTCATACACAAGCGAAGAACAGTCGTAGTCAGGTCCCCAACGGTAGTCCCAATCATAACCATGGGATGCATCCTCTGCAACAGCAATAGCCCACTTGATTGCCCCCTCGACTCCGATTCCACCCGGTGCAACGCTTCCTGCGCCAGCGTTAAGATTCACGGCTGATATCTTTTCGAACATCGTGCATTTAGCCCACGAATACCGCGACCGGTTCAACACGTACACGTTCTGTTCCCATGTTCCTGTGGGCTTGAACCTATAGAACATGGCATCGTTGAAATACACGTATCCGTCATCGCCGATCGTTCCTATATAGGCGTTTTCCACCCCTGATCTTCTGATTGCCGTTATAATAACAGGTTCTGCCATGACATTCCTACTTAATCTTGCAAAGCGCTTCTAGGTATTTCTTAGCTGCATGAATATTATCTATCCATCCTGTTCTTGGAGATGTTCCGTAATTTCCGTATTTGAGAACCAATACAGACCAAAACACCCTTATTAAATGATCACAGTCAAATTGCAAGAAATGTCCTGGTATAGGAGCATTTGCACGATTTTCCTTTTCACATTTAGCTAGATATTTATGAATACGCTTCAATTCTTTTGCATATCCATTATACCATGCTATGCAATACAGCGCTTTGTCGGTTTCATTAAGCTTCATCTCAGCCCCATTCTCACGATATCCCTGAACCAACTGTAAAGCTTCTGGCTTTCATAGAACAAGCATCCAGAATCGTAAGCTTTCTTTAGTTCCTTCAAATGGTAGTTGTTCTTGAACCCTCTTAGAAGGAACGTGTTAGGTTCCTGCGTTTCCGTGGTTACAGCATACACCGTTCTGCACTGTTTGTCAACGCTTTCGCTTATGTAGAACTTGCCGTTACGGTAGTCTCTCCACACACCTATGAGGTCATCGTAGTAGATCAACGTGAACTGGTATTCAGCGTCCTTGGTTTTCTTCTCTATGAACGTTCGATTGTCTCTCAGGAACCTGTTCTCAACTGCGTAAGCTGCGTAATCGGTTCCTGCGATAGCCTGATAGAACCTCGTTTTCTTCTTTGCCTCTATCAGGTCTGGGGGCGCGCACATCTGAACCAGAAACTCGCCCTTCTTGATTATGTCGCTTCCATAGGGCAAGTCAAGGTTTAGGAAGTCGAAATAAGGATTGGACGAGGATATGGCATTTCCTAAAAACCACACCGTCACGTCGTAGTCCCTCGAACCCGGCCTTGCAACGGTTTCGTAGAACTCGAAGAACGCCGTCACCTCGTCTGGCAAGTACCTTTGCTGCGAAGTCGTGTCATCTATGACGTACTCGTCAAAGATGATGTCCGTCACGTAGTCCAGCGCATCCGATTTCAGTTTGCGGGCCGTTGAGAGGGCTGCCGCATAACCGCAAACCTCCTTGTCGATGTGCAGCAAGTTGGCCTCGCACCATAGAGCATGCCCTTCGTACTCGGTCTGCACGTGGTTGAAAAGGCGGCCGGACTTCTGCGTGGTCAACGTCTTCAGTTCTTCCTCGCTTCTACGCAGGTAGATGAACCGCCCCTTGCCCTTCATGTAGCGGTCGATGTCGTCTTTCAGCTTGCCATAGGTCTTGCCGCACCCACGTATGCCGTTCACGAAGTTGAAAAGGCAGTTATGGCTTCTCGTCCTGTCGAAGTCGATGTACTTCTGCACTTTCGTCTCCTTATGAAGCGAGCGCCCCATCATGACATGCAAGCGGGGCGCTCAAAGGGAATGTTTGCAACCGATAGGGAAGGCACAGAGCGGGCTATTCTCCGTTCGACCTGTGCATCTTTTCAGGACGTGCCCCACAGAATCGAGAAACCAGCTTACCTAACGGCGCATTCACATTATACATCAAAACGTGTTCGAGTTCAACCTTCTTTGCATTTCCCTCACGCACGCTGACGGGCGAGACAGCACGCCGTCCTGCTCGGTGCCGAGGTAACGCTGCAAGGCGCGGCACGTGTTCGGCCCGAAGTAGCGGTCTGCCTCCACGCCCACCTTGGACTGGAGCGCGGCGATCACGTCGGAGCCGCCCCGGCCCACCTGCCAGGCGGTGGAGGGCACTCCGCCGATTGCCGACATGTCGCGGCTGTCCTGGTTGGACACCACGCCGTCCTGGTCGGTGCCGAGAGCAGCCTGCAAGGCCCTCACCGTGGCAGGCCCCCACCATCCGTCCACGTCGAGGGACGCGTGCACGGGGGCGGCAGAGGACGGGCCGTCCCAGTACGGGGACACCACGCCCGCAACGACCGAGTAGTCCCGCGTGCGCCGCCACACGCCGTTGCCGTTGGACTGTTTGCCGCCCGCGCTGCCCGAAGTGTTGCCCTCGATGGTCTGCAAGTACGTGCCATAGTTCTTCTCCACGATTCCCACGTGGTCTGTTGCCGCGCTCGAGAAGTTCCAGTCGAACACCACGATGTCTCCCGGGCCTGCATGCCCCGCGTCGGTCACGCGCCCGACCTTGCGTGCGGCTGCCAGGGTAGAGTCGGTATTGTACGAGGGCGCGCCCGGGAAATTCACACCGGCCTGCGCGAAGACCCAGGACACGAAGATCATGCACCACCACACCTCGGTGGACGGGCCCGCAAGCCAGGATTCTCCCGTCACGTCGGCCATCCATCGTCCGTACTTGCTTCCCGGCTGCGGGTCGTCCGGGGAATAGTACCCTATCTCTCCGGCAGCGATGCGCAGCACGTCGTTAGGCGTCCCCATGGTCGATCACCTCCACTTCCGCAACGTCTTCGAAAGAAACCGAGTTTTCCGGGTTTGGCAGGTCGTTCGGTCTTTCCATGCCTCAATCCTCCTTTTCCGAATCGAAGAACTTCAAAAGCCTGCTGCCAGCAAGCGCCGGGCTTATCTTCGCCACGTTCTCCATGATGCTTGTCAACTCCATCAGTATGATTATGACGCATATGGGAAGCAACATGGGGGCGTCGAATCCCAGAGCGGGCACGTTCTTCATGGTGAACTCAACCAGCCACGCAACGAACATCACGATAAGAAGCGCGCTCTTGTTGAAAATGCCATCCCGCATCTTGGTTGAATTCAGGTTCTGGTTCCTCAACGCTCCGACGAAGCCCGACACGACGTCCAGCAACATGAAGACGCACGCCATTCCCATTGCCCATAACTGCGGTTCTTCCACGAATTCCATTCTATCCCTCCAAATACCAGTTGTCCGATATGCTGAACATGTGCCCGTTGGTGTAGTGCAGAACTCCCGGCTCTCCGGATATCGTCCCGTCAGGCATCACCGTCACGACGGCGAACGTCGAACCCGGCGTGTCGGGAACCTTTATGACCGACTTCTTCACGTTCGGCATGCCTGCAACCTCCATGCTTCCGGACACCGCCGTTGCAGAAACCAGGAAGTCCCCTTCCTCCGTTTGCAGTGAGCCTTTGGACAGCACCTTTGCCGTAGTGGTTTGCAGGGAGGCTTTGGACAGCACCTTTGCCGTAGTGGTTTGCAGTGAGCCTTTGGACAGCACCTCTGCCGTAGTGGTTTGCAGGGAGGCTTTGGACAGCACCTTTGCCGTAGTTTCCGTCATCGTCGCCGACGAAAGGGCGGGCGTTCCAACCAGTCCGTCGTACTGTCCGACAGTCAGCCCGGCTCCCGTCATGGCAGACGGGCTGGAAACCAGGTTCGGCACAGACTTGGTGGTCAGTTTCACTCCTGCGACAGCATTAGCCGTTTCCGTGGTCAGTTTCACTCCTGCGACAGCATTAGCCGTTTCCGTGGACAATGTGGCTGTTGCGACAGCATTAGCCGTTTCCGTGGCCAGTTCCACTCCCGCGGCAGCATTAGCCGTTTCCGTGGCCAGCGTGGCCTCCGTCAACGCCTTGGAAGTCCCCGTTGCGATTCCCGTGACGACCTCCACCGCCTTGCTTTCCGCCGTCACGTCCACCACGACCTCGTAGGACGCACCAGGCACGTCGCCCGTCGGCTCGATCGGGCACATGAAGCGGACGGGGTTCTTCGGCCTGCATTCCTCTGGAAGAACCCACATCCTGCCGTCCGCTCCCGCCGTGCAGTCCCCGAGGAACTGCACGGTGTTCATGGAAGTGAGCATGAAGACGTTCGAGGTGGAAGACGACCCTGCCAGCTGCGCCACGTGGCTTCCGTTGAAAAGCGCGAAGAAATTGGGGTTTCCTCTGTCTGGAACTTCCGCCATGGCCATTACACGCTTCCAACAGCCTCGAGAAACTTCGCTTCCGGTGCGTTCATCAATGAAGCCATTTCCTCCACCCCCATGTCTCCGAAGTCCTTAAAATAGATAGGAATGGCAAGTACGTCTATATTGACATATTCATCAGTCCACGGTGTGGACAAGGCAGAGAAGCTACACGAACCATCGGGTTCCAGCCACATGTCAGCAACGTTTATGCGGTCTATGACGTTCTGCCCAACACGCGTGGATGACGTGATGCCTATGAACGTCACCTTCACGGTCGAAGACGGTTTCTTGAACGGTATGCTGCCCGCTTTCAACGTCACGCGCTGCCCGCTTGCGCCGGTCTGCGTGGTCGCCTGTATGCGCCCGTATACCTTGCCGTATGTCCCGTCCTGATTGAGGGCGTAATTGATCACTGAATTCCGAAGAGTCAACCCACTGGATGGCGTCATCAGCGTCTGTGTTACCTGCCCGAACTTCACCAGTTCGAACCTGGTTTCCAACGAATTTGCCTTTGAAAGCGCCTGAGTTGCGTCTATCTGGGCGTTCGATGCTGCGGATGCCGCGGCTGCTGCATCTCGCGTGGCGCTTTCAGCTACGGAACTCGCCTTGTTGGCCGTAACAGTTGCATTCTCCGCCATTTTCTGGACGGCAGCGATCTGTCCCGTCTGTTCCGTTATTTTGTTGTTGTTGGACGCAACGCCCGTGTCGATCTTGGACATTGCGCCGTTGAAGTCCCCAAGCCATGTTGGCTTGTCCGTCGCAGCGAATAGCGGCAGCTGCAAGAACTGCGTTGTGTTGGTAGCGCTCATGTCGACACTCTCCTTAGTTTCCATCCTGCACAGGCAGGTCGCTGTTGCCGTTCAGAAGAACGGCGTTGTACAGATCGTCGGTGTATGCCGTAGCATCGTAGCCGTCCAACTCCTGGGCGGTCTTCTCGAACGAATCCATCTTTCCCACGTTGTAGGCATAGTATCTCAAGAAGTCGTATTGCCTGTCCAGTTCTTCCTGCAGCGGGCATATGCCCCCACCTGTCTGCGACCAAACCAAGACCTTTCCCACGGTCGCATTCACTATCAGCGATACGAGGTACTGTTCCAGGATATCGTTCTGGTCGTCCGAATAGTCCTTGGCTCCCTGCACTTCCTTGTCAACGTACACGTACAACGCGGACAGTTCCTTCTCTATGTCCTTTATGACCTGCTGAATCTGCTCGATGGTGGCGCTGTCGCCAACCACGTCTATGAGTTCGTTCAGCTTGTCGACGACCTTCGCCAGGACTTCGTAGTACGACAGTTCGTCGGTGTACACCGCAGGAAGCACCCTTTGCGTGAAGAACCTCAAAGGCGGTATCCTTACGTTCGTCGCCATGTTCCCTCCTTTCACCATATGGTCATGAAGCATTGGGCCAATTCACGGTCATGCACCACGTCGTTGTCGATGTTCAGGAACGTTTCGCGGTACAGCTTCAGAAGTTCCGACTGCGGCCGGGAATATCCCGTCTCGTCCCTCTGAACCATGTTGTCGTAGCTTCCCGTGCTTTCGTTCGACGCCTTGCCGTTGGCCCTTTCCGTGTCGAACGTCGCGTTCGTGGCGTATTCCAGGCTCTTCACCTGGTCAGGTATCATCTGGCTTGATGGCGTGTCCTGGTAGACGTTCTGCGTGTCGGTTGACGATTCCGTGGTTCCAGAACCCATGTTCTCGGCCGTTCCCCATGCATGTTCCGTGTGGGACAGGTTGCGGTCGCCCAAAGGCTCCATTCCAAGCGCAAGCAATTCGGATTCGTACAGCTGATTGTAATACGGCATGATCAGATGCATGGCGTCTCTCACGAACATGCGCCATCTCGCAACCGTCTCGGCAGCTATCTCGCGCGTGTAGTAGTGCCGTATGATCTTGTCGTTCAGAATCTTTCTGTGGGTTTCTTCGAATATCGGATAGTCTGCAAGTCCCACTTCCGAATACACGCGCTCCCACATGGATTCCTCGTGCGGAGCGCCGATATCGTCGAGGGCCTGTTCCACCACCCATCTAAGCTGTGTCGTGTACCTGCTCATCTTCCACCCTTCAATGCCGCCTTGAGAGCCTGCCAGAGATTGCCTCCACCATACCCTGTGTTCCCTCCCTTGTCAACCGTTCCGCTCTCCATTCCTGCGACGGGCAGCGTACCCTCCTTGTCCGTCCTGATGTACATGCCGCTTCGGAAGTCAACGTCGATGTCCAGCCCGAACATCTCGTTCACCTCCTTGCAGAACTGTTTCCTGCTGTTCAGGCGCGTGAACCTCTGGGCCTCCACGTCGCCCATGTTGCCCATCACCTCGGGGGACACCATGCGTTCCTTCTTGTCCGTGTTGGTGTTCTCTATTCCCAGGTACGTCAGCGCCTCGTTCCAGATCTGGTGCTTGACCACCTGTATCTTGTCGGCCACGTAGGGCGAAACCGTGTCCAGAACATCCACGCCGGTCAAGTCCAAGTCCTTGTCTGCCCAGCACACGGGCATGAACCCGTCCACCTGCGCGAAAAGGTTCTGCAGGGACAGGCGTTGCTTCTCGCTGCACTTCACGATGCGAGGCGTCTTCTGCTGGGCTATGTTGGTGTACACGCTGCGTTCGCACTGCCACAGCATCTTGGCATACAGGTCGAGTTGAAGGAACGTGGGGGTGCCTATGTTGTCGTTGAAGCAGATCACCGAATTGGTTATGTCGAACTTCATCGTGGCATGGTTGGGGTCTACCGTGTACGCCCAGCGCTCCTTGGGAACGTTGTAGATGTCGAAGGGGCCAGCCATGACCATTCTCAGCATGGCGTATCCCTCCGGCGAGCGCTGTTCGGGGTCTTCCTTGATGGCCTCGTCGTACACGAACAGGCACATGCCGTTCGCCAAAAGCCACCTCTCCACCATCCTCTCGTTTACGCCCTTCGGGAGGTTCTTCCACTCGAACACGGAAACGGCCAGGTCGTACAGACGCCACATGTAGGACAGATACGTCTCGTCGTTGAGCCAGTCGTTCTCACGCTGGACGGCGTTTCCAGCGACTCTCTTCGGCATCCTTCCGTCGGGAAGCCTGAATCCCTCGTACATTCCAGGGGTCAGCATCATGCGTCCTCCATCATACTATCGAATTGTCCAGCGCGTAGTTTCCCACGTCGTTCACGTGCCAGAAGGTGATGCCTCGATCGAACAGGCGGTTTATCTGCGCCAAGGTTCCTGAGGGAACCTTGCCTACCACGGAAGACCCGTTCGTTTTGACGTAGTTCCAAGACCTGCGGCCCACGACGTTGGGAACCTTTATTTCCGAAACCAGATAACCATACATGCTGTAGTAGTTGTCTATCTGCTTCGCCATTTCACGACGGCACGTGTACTTCCTGAACCCCACCGTGTAACTTCCCAGGTTCACCAGCGAAGTAGTGGAGTTCATCCCTCCCCTGGACGTGTTTGGCGTGCGGGTGGCTTTCGAAAGGGATGCAAAGGCGTTCACCTGATCTTGTACGGTGTCAACTGCATCGTTCGCCATTCCAAGCAAATCCAGTCTGGTTGCCGAGCCTACAAGCCTCTGCGCACCATTCATGGCATTGTTCATGAAGGGCAAGTCGGTCTGCGAGTTGAACTTCAAACCGAACAGGTCTACCTGTGATTGTCCGTACATGTTCGCCCATGCCTGGTACACCCACATGCATGTAGGAAACGCCTCCATGTAAACAGCATGTTCCACAGACCTTCCAGCATTTCCGTTGTAGTTCTTGGGAATGTACGCCAACGTCGATGACATAGAGCATCCTCCGGTCTTGTCGAACGATGCCGTTCCCTTGGTTCCGAAGAACTCCAAACGGAACTTCTGGTTCCCTCCGTTGAAATTGGTCACCTCGAAATACTGATTGGGGTAACAAAGGGTTTTGTTGTTCTTCGGCACGTAACCGTCAAGCGAGCCCATCCCCACGTTCAGGCTGTAGTCCTCCGTAGGAGTTCCTGCCGAGGCGTCCACCCAGTACCCCCACCCATTGTCCTTCTTGACTTTGTTCTGCACGCAGAAGTCAGGCACAAGGTATATCGCGCTTATAGCGTCCTGCTGGCCGTTGGAAGAAAGCGCGTCGATGTACGACTTGAGTTCAGAAATGGTGGTGAACACCGACAAAGAGCAACCAGAGTATACACCCATGTACTTGTCTCCCCCGACGTTCACGTAGGTTCCATCCTTCAACGGCTCCACTGCAGAGGCCACCACGGTATAGAGGTACTGGTTCTGATTGTCTAAAGAATAGTAATCAACGATGAGTTCCCCCGGGTCTAACCCTTCGTCCTTGATATGCATCCCTATAGTGTCGTCGTCCACATGCTCCCTTTCCACCATGCACGCTTTCACGGTGCAGTCGGGAAACCACGTCTGCATGATGTCAAGGGAAAGGTGCAGCCTTGACGAGTTGGGATTGACGTATTCCACGTCCGTTATGAAGGAGTAGAACCACCTGTCACCGTAGTTCTCGTTCTTGAACATGCAGTAATTGTACCCGTACAAGGTCTCGGCATTGAACGGCACCACTATGGAATCGTCGACCCGCTGGTATGTGTAGTCCTCTCTCCTTAGCGACATGGGGCAGAGGGCGGCGAAATACTGCTGTTGGGAATCCCTGTCGGAGAAGTACCGCACATGCCTGTACGACGGGTCGAAAGGAACAGTGCCTATGTAGACGTTGGTTGACGGTTGAAACGGCATGAAGACCTCCCGGATGCGAGGACTGAAAAAACAGTCCTCGCTTTCTGACTACTCGGACACGGTGATGGCCGCGGAAGCCGACTTCTTGGCGTCCGCAATGCTCGTTGCCGTGACGGTCAGCTTCGTGGCCGTCTCGTCCTTGGCGACGTGAACCTTTCCGGCGTCGGAGACGTAGGAACCCGTGGAGGCGTTTCCTTCAAGCGTCCACTGAACGCCCTTGTTGATCACGCCGGTTCCCGTCACGGTCGCCTCGATGGCCAGGTCTGCTCCCTTGGGGAGGGTCGCAGCCTTGGGCGAAACGGCGACGGCGGTGATGGACGAAGCCACGTCGGAAAACGCGACGGCCTGGTTGAACGGGCTGATGGAGAACGTCTTCCACACATGGTAGTTGTAGTTCCAGTACAGGCCCTTGCCGTTGTAGTTCTCCGTCATCTTCTCGAAGTTGTCCCAAACCTGCCAGAAGTCGCGGGAAGTGGTGATTGCCGGGACGCCTTGAAGCACCGTCACCTCGTCTTCCGTCCATTCGGCAAACGACGGGTCAACCGTCCCGTTCTCGTCGGTGAAGAGGTCGCGCAAGCGCTGCCAATCCATGTCCACGAAGGAATCCACGGCAACCACGCGCCCGATGAAGTCCGCGTAATCGAGGTTGTACGCCACGGCCAGGACGTTCAGGTCCATGACGGCCTCGAAAGCAGCGGTGACGACGATGTACTGGTCTTCGATGTTCGTGTGCGTGGTCACTCCGGACATGGTGTACTTGTTGCTCTGGAACTCGAGCAGGCGCGCCGTCTGGCGGAACACCGTGGCAACGTCCACGGCGTTCTCCTTGGTGGCTTTGGGAATGGGCACCGACTGGACGTAGCCGTTGAGAACCGCGCGCGCCAGCATGTACTTCATGACCAGGTACTCGTCGGTCTGGGCCGAGGTGTACACGCTTTCCACGATGGCCGCGATGAGGTCTGAGATTCCCTGCCAGGACAGGAACGCCTGGCGAAGCTGGTCGTCGGTGATTGTGATGGGGTAGTACTTCTGGAAGTTCATCGTGTGGAACGCCGCGCGCACGTCCGGGATGGTGCGCTTGAACACGTCCTGCTCGGCCTTGGAGGGGCTGAACTGGTACGGGCGCGCCAGGTTGACGAAGATCTCCTCCACCGTCTCGCCGAACTCGAGGCGTCCCTTCTTGAACGCCGACCACGGATTGGTGTACATCTTGGACGAGATGATCACGAACCCGATACGGTTCACGAGCGCGTCCAGATAGGCGTTCGCGGCCGGCGTGTAGTTCAGGATGTAGTCCCCGATCTTGTGGATTGTCTCGGTGGTTCCCGAAATGCTGATGGTTCCGTCACCGGCCTTCTCGATCACTCCGCGTGCAAGGAGCGGCTCCGCCAGTTCCGGCGTTTCCTCCATCAAAGCGGTCGTTACCGCTACCGGGTCGATCTTCGTTTTCGCCGGAACCGTGCTGGTCTTGGTAGGCATGTGCATCCTCCTTTAGTTGATTCTGTCGTCCCACAGCGCCGCGAAGCCTCGCGGGCGGGATTCCTTCCGAATGTCGGCCGCATGGCGGTCGATGATGTCCTGGCGGTCGGTGATTCCCTCGCCGGAATCGAAGAACCTGTCCGCGTAGCGCTCCTTCCAGGAATCGCGGTCGGCAATCGCGTCGTCGCGCTCCGCCGCAAGACGGTCGCGCTCGGCCTCGAGGCCCGCATATGCGTCCCGGTTGTCCCACCTTTCGTCCAAATCCGCGGCGTCGCGGTCTATCTCGGCGGCCATTTCGAGGCGGCGTTCCTCGTCCGGCTCCATAGCCAGTTCGCGCAGGGTGGGCTCGTACCTGCTTGCCATTTCGTCCTCCTATTCGTGAATCGTGAAAACGTCCTCCACGAGTATTGTACCACCTTTCACGTCCTTCGGGCGCAACTTCCCCGCAAACTGCCTGCCGAACGCGAAATTCTCCATCGTTACGCCGGAATGGCAACGCGACGGCATCCCGGCGCAATGCACGGTGAGCGAGCCTGCTTCCTCGAAGCAGTAGGACTTGGCGCGCAGCGCCTTGAACCTGTCGAAGCGGTGTTCCAAAGCCCATTTTCCAAGTTCCACGTCGTCCACTTCCATGCCCTCTGGCATTTCTGTGCCCAGGAAGTAGTTGGAATCCGTGTCGGAGTACAGCCATCTACGTTTGTTCGCCTGCGCCGCACGCACGGTGAACGCGCGTGCATACGCGGTTATGAACGCACCGACGGGAAGGTAGACGGCCTCTTTTCGTTCCTCGTCCAGCAGCGCGTACTTCACCACCCCTTCGTCCAGATACGGCATGCGGGACTGCTTGACCGGATTGGTCGCCATCTTCCCGTAAAGGGAGTTGAGTTGAAGTTTCGCAATGGTTCGCATTCCAGGGTTTCCCTCTACCGTCGCCCTCTGCTTGACATCCGTCCACTCCCTCACGTAGTCCTTGAAAAGCAGCGTGGAACCCTTGAACTTGTAGCCCCTCACGTAGCGCACGTCATGAACGTCGTACTGCTCGAAAAGCATTTCCAAGTCCACCGACGTGAGGCACAGGGGCTGCAGCCCGCCCGAATCCCTTATGTACTCCGTCTCTCCGAAAAGCCTGTTCCCCTTGAGTTGCATGCAGGGGATGTGACCTTCCTTCACCGTGAAGTCGGCTTCCAGAAACTGTATGTAAAGCGGCATTTCTGGGTCTTCTACGTAAGAACCCTCATAGGCTTCAGGCTCCCCATACGGAAGCACTTCGCCATGCACCGAAGCCATCACGGAAGGATACAGCGAGTTCACGTCGAAAGACAGGCCTGGGCCGACGATCTTTCCCGCGAACTCTGGATTCGCCATCACGAACCCTCCCTTGTAGCACCCTCCCTTCCTCAGATCGAGGTCGTAGTCGGGCTCGGGGTACCAGTCCCGGAACCGCTTCTTCCCGCCTATCGACTTCACGTAATGGTGGAACGCGTTCGACCCTGCGGTTATGCGCTTCATGTCCCTTTCGTACATTTCCTGCAAGGCCAAAGCCACTATCTTCACGTCGTTGGCTACGTATGCCCTTTCCTTGTCGGTCAGGACGTGTCCCGGTTCCCGGGCTTCCAGATAGTCTATGTCCAATTTCTCGATTGACAGGCCGAACGCCTTTGGAATGGATGCGACCGGAAGGGGTATCACCTTGAGGGAATCCAGGAACTCCACTGCAGCTACGGGGGTGAAGTAAAGCTTTATGCTGTAGAACTGACCCATGTCGCTTATAAGGGTCGTGAACGTCTTGTGTCTGGCATCGTCCTTTCCTGCAACCCACGTCCACCCGTTGGACAGAAGGTGGTGCAGCAAGAACTTTCCGTCGAACTTGAGGTTATGGAAATACACCCTCGAGCCCTCCACCGCCCTGCACCACGAAACGAACGATTCGATGTCGTTTCCGAAACTCACGTTCTCGGCGTCTCCGACCTCGCTTGCAGCCCATGCCCATACCCTGCAGTCGTCCGGATCTGCCGTGGTTTCGAAGTCAGCCGCATACGTCGGCACATTGCAAACCTCGCTTCCATCCCATAATCCACCGTCCCAAGTCAAGGCCCATATGTCTTTGTACTCCATCACACGGCCCTAACGTTCATCCAGTAACCCAGTATTTTCTTCATCTTTGCTTCCCTTTCCTGCGGGCCGTAGATGTACTCGATGCTAGGGGAATCCTCGATGGCCTTGACGAGGGCCTTCCAATCGTACTTCGCCATCGTCAGTATCATTTCCTCGATATGCGCGATATCGGCATCATGCTCGGGAAAGCCTCCGAAAACGCTCCACAGGGCCTTCATGTAATTGGTATAGTAACGCCGCACCTGTTCCTCGTTGCTCATGTTGAGTTCCCGCGATTGCGTCTCGATGAAACGCCTTATCGCCCCGGCTCCCAACGTTGACACCGGGCGCGCGTCCCTGGAAAGGGCAGCCTGCTTCAAGGTTCCGGCATTCGCAGTGGGCTGAACCACACCCTCGGCCTTGGCCCTCATGCTCTTTTTCCTCTCCCGCACGCTTCGCAGCACGGCGTACTCGTGGCGCTCGTAGCGGGTGACGATGGAGCCGTCCTGCTGCTGCACCGGCTCCAAGGCCTTGGGCCTCGTCACCCTGTTCAGCCTGTTCACAGTGTTCTTCAACGCACGTGCGGTGGTGATGGACGACTTCAGTTCCTTGTACGAGACTTCCTGTGGAAGGTAGATGTGCGCAAGAGGGTCGGCTTTCGCAGCCCTGCGAAGGGCGTTGTTGTACTTTCGGACTGCAGAGTTCAGCTTTCTTAATTGATTTTCATTCCATGAAATTCTATACTCTCGGGACATTCGTACGCAACCCCCGTCAAATCGTTGATTATCAGGAATCCCCGCGTCTCTATCTTCCTGTACAGGCTAAAGTCGGCAAGCACGTCCAAGCTCATATTGAATTTGAAACGCCTCGTCATGGAATCGTTCAACCAGTCCCTGTTAGCTTCCAGCCCTTTTCTGAACTTGACAAGATGCGCAGGACTTGAAAAGAAGAACTTGTAAACTCCCACGAAATAGAAATACGGGGATTCCTTGAGGTCATAGCATATACCGTTCTTGGTGAGCGTCATTCCGCACCTCCTTTCAATATGGAAAAGCCCTGTGCTTGGAAACGACGGGAACCATGCAGGAGTTCAGGTAGTAGACCAGGCCGCCCGCACGCACGTTCCCATAAGCTTCCAGCAAGGGAAGAACCTCGTCAATGTCGTCTCGCCTTACCGGGTATTTCGTGTCCTTGGTGAACATGTACTCGAACGTTCCCGTCTCGGGATGCGCGACGAAAACGCTGACCCCCTGCGGAACCGTCCCTTCCCAAAGGGACACGTTGACGTTCAGAACACGGCATATGGAACGGTAAAGGAACTCGCTCAGCAAGTCCTTGTCGGCCATCGACAGCATGTTTACTTCGTACATGGCATTCTCCTAAGAAAGCCCCTTCGTAGGGAGGGGCTTTCATGAACGGCTACATCTGAAGGGTGTACATAGACCCTTTTCCTACAGATTTCTGCTTGACCGTCACCGTGAGGGGCGGTTCCCATGTGGGGGCACCGTATATCGCGACAAGCTTGCGGATTGCCGAGTACATGCCCACCGAGACGCATTCGTAGGCCAAACCGTCGGCATCGATCAGCACGATTCGCGGAACCTTCGTGATCTCTCCGGTTTCTTCGTTTGCGATCTCGATGATTTCCGCATAGACGTCCTTCACGTTGATCTGCTTGTTAACGAAGTCCTTCACCTTGTGGTCAGGATTGTTCGCGGCGTTGAAGACGATTGCCTTCGTTTCCGAATCCGTTGCGTCAATCGAACAAACGGCCTGCAGTGCCTCGCCTCCCATGAGTTCGGAAACGTCGTATTCCCGAATGCCGGTTTCGACGATTTCACTCTCGACATTTGAAAGAACCATCTCCTGAGATTCAACGGCGTTATCGTTCATTCTAGAACTCCTTTTCCTCGATCACGACGCTTTCGGCCAAGAACTTGTCAAGGGGCATGGCGTGCTTCACCGTCTTCACGGGCTTCCAGACCACCGTGCATCCTCGGGGGACGGCCGTTCCCGTGGCCTCCATCAGGGCCGCACGGGCCTCACCCTTGTTCATTGCCGTGGAACATGCGGTGCATTCCGCAACGACGTTCAAGCCCACCTCTCCGTCGATCTCGCCCACGGAATACGCGGTGATCTCGTATTCCGTCATGGTTCGGGTAACGTTTTGCATTGCTAGATTCCTTTCTGTTTGGGGTACATCCTACGCTCAATATCTTAACATGCATGAGAATATGAGTGTTCGGAAAATTCAACTTTTCATAAAATCTTCACAAGATATCCAACAAGTTTCTTACAAGCATCAATCATGAATTATCCTTAAATCGCACACAAGACTATGACAACTGCACCCATCAACATTCCCAGAAACCTGATCAAAGATTTGAGAGGTTTAGGCATGTAAAGCCATGCCTCCTCAATAGTCAGTTCATATGCTTTCACAGCAATCACCTTCGTAAACGACTTGGAAAACCAATTCGTAAAGATTCCTCATCTTGTAGTAAGCCTCGGTCTTGTCTTGGATATCCATTGCTTGCCTTCTACACATAAAAGGCATTTACATCGACATCAGGATAAACCTCATGGCAATAATCACGCCAATAAAAATCCGCAATGCCGTCATACTTGTCAAAATCCCTTACACCGGGCCATCGTGCATACCGTTCATCCACTGCCTCGCATTTGATGATTTTAGTTATAAGTGCTGCATCTTCGGAGTTTCTGAGGGGCACGATTACCATGCCCATAACGCAATTTCCGTGTTCCTCGTTTGCATACCTAGTTCCAGCGCCACCTTTGGCAGCAAAGAAATACTCCCCGTTTCTCTTAAGATAAACGCCTTCCTGAATAGACCAAATATCTCTCGGAGAAAAGTATTCGTCCTCAGTGATCGACTTTGCCGTTTCAGTATTGTAACGACGCCCAAAAATTCGCTTTTCCATGATCAATACCCTTTCATTAAATTGTCCAAAACCTCACTAACAAACTCGCTGTAAACCTCGTTACGAGTGGCGAACATCGTAAATGTAGACCTTATGCGATTCCGAGGCCGCTCACACTCAAGGATGCGTGCCGCGCCGTAATCGCTTACAAAAATGCGAGGTTGTTGCGTTCCTCTCTTTACCAAGTAACGACTCGATGGGTGAGTGCGCACAGACGCGAACATTCGACGTTTCCAAATAGCACGCAACCTTCGCAGTTGACATTTTCAACGGGTACCCCCTCTACGATGCCTTTCGCAAATGCGTATTCCTTCTCAACATCATCAACGCCAAGCGCCGCTATCTTGCGCATTTCGCGCGCGTTACAGTCCCAAACGAAACTACAATAATCTTGGATGAACGCGTGAACGTGCTTCCACGTGGTGACGCTGTAATCATAGCGAGGGAGCAGATAAACGCGCATCTTGCAATACACAGCGACGCGGCTAGAATAGCTGTGAAGAACAAGCGCGTTTTCAAGGTTCAGAACCTCGCCGCTTGCAAGCTCAATGGTGATGTTCTTTTCCTTGGTGACGTATGCGCTCATGTTGCGGAGTTTCATTGTTTGCCTTTCATCATCGATAACCTTACCTTGAATTTCTAAATTCTAAAGATAATCAACCCCAAATGCTACTTCAAAAGCATCAATCATAGTTGACCATCTAGCAATAATTCTTTCATACACCGGATCTTCAACGTTCCCATCACAACAGTCAAGGTAAATTTTAGCAGACTCCCATTCCCATCTTATTTTATCCTCAAGTTTTGCCATACAATAAGCAATATCAATATTATCAATCATTGTTAGCCCTTTCATCATCGATAACCTTACCTTGTATTAAGTATATTACTACAGATGGTAGTTAAAGTCAAGATATAAATTGATATTAATTTTATTATATGTGAGATTGGGAAATTAATTCTTATTCTGTAGTCGCTACCTTACT
>ERZ773225.2737-NODE-2737-length-17143-cov-4.242802_pt1 | contig 17143 bp, 22 predicted proteins | sample MGYA00580993_ERZ773225 | MGnify/ENA primary metagenome ERZ773225 (study PRJEB29015, sample SAMEA2737748) | human gut metagenome | biome: human gut; feature: human-associated habitat; material: faeces | place: China | collected 2012 ... | reverse complement strand
CCGTTGCCAGACGAATCAGCACGGTTATCAACCACGCCATGATGTACGGAGAAATGTTGCCGTGCGACATCAGCATGCCGATGGTATCGCCGATGCCGGTATCGATAATGGTTTGCTTCAGTACGCCGCCTGCCACTGACTGCCGGAGCAGGGACTGCGCTGACTCTGTAAATCCGCCGCTCTGTACGTTGGGATTGTTAATCCGAGTAACTAAGTAACACGCTATACCTTGACTCCTTATGCTTACATGCTTGCACATCGTTACGGCACAAAATTCAACTGTGGCAAAGCAAGTGCGCTGTTGCGTTCTCTTGAGTCCGAAGAAAATGACGAAACCAGGAGCATGCCCCTGGCTTAGTTATATCGACGTTATTTCTGCTCGGCTTTCAGGTGTGCGGTCTCTTTACCCTGCGCCTCTAACTGATTTACCACCCAGTCAAACACGACCTGTGTGCCGATCGGACCATCCTGCGACAAGCGCGGATCAGGGTCAAAGGCCGTTTCAATCACATAGGGGTTCTGAAGGCGTGTTTTGGCGACGTGAACCATCCTATCTTTATCATTCGGGCGCAGCATATCCACCTTGTTCAGACAGACCAACACAGGCTTGCCCTCCGCCTTTAACTTCTCCAGTGTCTGCACATCATGACCTGACACACCACGGTTGACGTCTACCACCAGCAGGAACAGATCGGTATGCTTGATATTATCATTCACCAAGTCATTGACCTCGGAACGCACGTCGTGAAATCCAGGGAAGTTAATAAGTTTAATAGTACCTGTGTGACCAAGGTCATACACCTTAGTATCGGATGTAGAGCCAGCAATAGGATTGATATTGCCGGTATCAACACCGAATACGCTTTTAAAGAGCGCATCTTTGCCGACGGAACCATCTCCCACTACGCTGATAGTCAGGCGTTTTAATACGTTCTGACGCAGCATCGCGATATGTACGATCGCCGGAACCGTCTTACGAAACGCAGGGCCTGCAATTTCTACCGCCAGCCATGCACCGGAAGCTATCCAACCAATTGGCCCCAGGAATGCACCGACACCGCGTACCAGAGCAGCATTTGCCGCAAAGTTGAGGCCATTACCCATCAGCGAGCGGGCCAGCATGTTGGCCAGAATAACGGACATCCGATACACCGCAAAGCCGCCAAACTGGTTCAGCATCACCTGTGAGGCCATTAATGTACCCGCCAGAATTGCCCCCTGATCTTTCTCGGAAAGGTTCATCGAACGCATTAACGCACTGCGTTCTTCATCACTCATTTTTTTCAGTGCATCGGAAAAGAGATGCTGAATGATGAACTCTTCGTTGAGCTCTACCGACATGTTTTTGTTGACCCCTTTAACCTTAAGCTTTTCGCCAACATCACAGACGATTTCTTCATATTCCACACCTTCGCCACTGCGAAACAGGCTGGCAATATCATTGCTGCCCATTTTGCGCAGGTAATGGGCAATTTTTTCAGCATCGGAACGGGTGCTGCTGCGCTCCATCTGTACCTTCAATTCTTCCTTGGTGGTGCTAAGATAGCCAAGCAGTGGCGTAATATCTTCTTTGTTCTGTGCCAGCGAGCGTTGTAATACATCAACGAGTGAAAGAGTTTTGTTCATTATTTTTTCCTTTTAAACAGGTACTGCGCCATACCGCTGCACCTGCGTTCACTGTATAAAGTTAGGCTAATGCCAAGACAAGATTATCGCTACCCGCTACCGGATAAATGGTAATACGCATCTGCGCTAAAGCTGCGCCTGCCGCACTCCCGAGCAGCGCGCCGGTCAACGCGCCAAGCATGCCGCCGCACATCGCCCCCACCACCGTTCCGGTTGCCGCCCCTGCGGCACAAAAAACAATCACACGCCCGGTTGAAGCATCTTTAAACTGAACCGTAATACGGTGCGCTTTGCAGAAATCACGCAGTTCGCTTTCAACGTTTTGCAGCAAGCTAGCCGGGATTTCGAAGCGTGTCCCTTTGGCTTTCACGGCAATAAAGGCTAACAGTTTACTGATCTGGTCTGGACTCGCAATTTGGATATTCATCGTTTTATCTCTTCGTTTGTGTGTAGTGATATAACTAATGCGAATTGCGTGCCAACTTTCAAATAAAAAATTAATCGTTACTTATCAAATAATTATAAATTTCATGTTATGTTGACTTCATTGTCTAGTGATGAAAACATTATTTAATATTTAACTTAATGATGAAATCGACACTGTGGATATTCGAATTATCAATTTTAGCGAAGAGAAACGTCCCGCCGATTTGGCGCTGTATTGGTATCAGGCCGGCTTGAAATCATCCCGCCAACAGACGGTTTCACTTACCGGTGATAACCCAGACATGATTTCGCAGGCCGTAATGGATGAATGGAAGCAGGCGCTGAATCTGCTTGTGAAACAGGAAAATATCAAAGCACTGGAGAAAAGATATCCGAACTTTATGCAGTGGATCGCGTTAATTACCGCTCAAGGACCCGGTGTTGTATTACAAAATGAACATAACCTATTTTCCGACTTAGCGATAACGGATCCCTACGATCAGGTTAATGACCGCCTCTTTGTCAGTCAGGCGCGAACTATCGTGACGCGCAAAACGGTTTTTTTGTTGCCAGACAGCTCGCCATCAAGCTCAGCGCTGTATCGGGAGGATGACCGTAACGAATTTATCCGTTCCCTTTCTGCATTCCTCAGCGCAGGAAATACCTCTATTGCACTGGCAAAATCCGGAAATAAAACCGGCGGAGATGTTTCAATTTTCAACACCGTGCTGGCGTCGCTGTTTGCCAGGACTTCGCAATTACGGTTGGATGAAGACACAGGTATTCACATCAAGCATGGCCCCTTGCTTATCGAGGGAGATACCGGCACTGGAAAAAGCGCGGCGGCTAAACATCTGGCTACGAAGATGGGTAAAGCAATGGTTGAAATTAACCTTGCCGCAGTCAGTGAAACATTGCTGGAAACCCGCATGCGGGGATCAACGAAAGGTGCATTTACCGACGCGATCGACAAAAATGGCTTTTTTGAAGAAGCACATAATGGTGTGCTCTTCCTGGATGAATTGCAAAGCGCAAGTTTGGCCTCACAAACACAGTTACTGGATTTATTGTCCGCTATCAGTAACGACGTCTGGATCAGCAAAGTGGGGGAGGATGCGTCGAAGACAAAATACGATGTCAAAGTGGTACTCGCGGTCAATGAGCCTGTCTCGCGCCTGCTGGCCGAAGGTCGGTTACGCCGCGATTTGTTTCACCGTATCCGAGACGTAGTGAAATTCAAATCACTCAACGAGCTGTTTGCTGAGGACCGTGCTCACGCGTTGTTAACACTCATCCTCACGCTCTACCGATGGAAATCCTTTAACCAGCCCGTTTTTGCCAGCGATGGAAAATCGATGCAGGCGCTGTCGCAGCTTTTTACGGTTTATGAAGAGGGTGTTATAGATAAAATATTGTGCGCTCCTTGGCCAGGAAACTTTCGCCAACTAGAACGCTTTGCGTGGGATCTCTTCTTTGTCCTCGGTGACAGAACCAGAGTGACCAACGAGATTATTGACAGTCTGCTCAAAGAGGAAGCAAATCGTATTCCTGCCTCGTTTATTGAAGCACAGCAAATCAACAACGAGCAAACTGCCCCCACAATATTCAGCGAAGTGGAAAACATTATCAAAAAAAACCATTTCAACTTGAAAGCCTCACTGCCTGAACTCGGTGTGTATCGTCTGCGAACCTACAATGCTCTGAAAGGATTCATTCGCGAAAACAGAGCTCAGTTCAGTAAGGGATTTCTGGCTGACTCCAAAATTACGAAGATCATCACCTCCGAGATTGCAGGACGGAAGGGACCTGAAAACTATAAGCCGATCACTTCTTAAGGGCGGGCTGAAATGGTCTGATGAACTGTGACAAACTTCCGGAAATATCACTAAAGCAACTGGCTAGAGCATTAATGTTACCAGCGGTACGTCAACAAAGAATCTGATGTTTATTTTTTGCGCATATGCTGTCCGCACTCCGGACAGCAGCGAATACCATAATCTTCATGCTGACAGAGCACGCAGAAGTAATCCTTTTTTGAAGGCGCTGTGGCGTATATATCATCACGTTCCATCAGTGCATTCACAGCCTGGTCAAAAGTGGATACCGATTTATCCTGGGTAATGCTCCGGTACTCACAATGCGTTAACCTGCGTTCGTCAGCGTCTTCCAAGTTATGTTCGAAATAACCTCCGCTGTCATGCGTCCAGTGCAGACGCAGGGGATTGTTGCAGGAACGGTAGAACCAGATCCCCCGTGAATGCGGAGCCAAATCCCAGAGGTGAGTGACTACGCCCTCGTGGTCAAGGGCGGTACGAATAGTGCGAAATTGCATGGTGTAAATACTGTCATGGGATCCTGATAGCAGGTGGAAGATAACGCAGGTGTATTCTGCGCAACGTTCGGTACTGTGGTCACCGGTACGACAGGGCAGGCAGTAGCGCTCGCTGAAGCAACCAAGGCGGTGCCCGTCGGCCTTGCGTACCAATGGTAACGACGCAGCATGCGTTTCCGTCGCGCCTCCAGCGGCTCACGGGGCACATACGGGCAGTGGCGTCCGTTCTCCGCCAGATCTTCCCATGTGTGCTAGAACCACGGGTGGTTGGAGGCCCATTCAGGGTGGAATGCCAGCGCACTGCTGCAGAGGTGGCAAGAGTAGCGGTCGTAAGGGGAAATCTGTGCAGTGGTGGCGCCTGTAAGAAGCTGATTGCCATCAAGCGCGATAAAAGATTTGGCGTAAGTCGTCATAATATTGGTCCTTTGGCGTATGACGCGCAGGCGTAAACCGTCCCGGGGAGGGCAGCAGTGCAGGTCATATGACTGGTGGCGTTAGATCACACGGGCAATGTGATTACGTTCGATAGATTACTGACGGGACTGAGCAATACGTTGCTGTAGCCAGGCCTCCACTTCGCTTTCAAGCCAGCGAGAGCTACGACCAAGTTTGATGGGTTTAGGGAACTCACCCAATGAAATCAGTTTGTAGAACCATTTGTCGGTTAAGCCGGTCAGTTTTGTGATAAACGCCATATCGACAAACTTGTCGTTAAGAAGGCTGGTTGGGATGGTCATCGTTTTTTCTCCGTTGGTGATAAGGGAGAAGAAGCCAGGTATTCGAATGGTGCAGACTTCTTCAAACGATGACGCACTGGCGTAATTTTTTAGCCGATAACGCGACTCCGGGGTCTGCCTGTTACGGACACTACCGGGACTGCGCTGACTCTGTAAATCCGGCGCTCTGTACGCTGCGACTGTTTACCCAGATAGCTCAGGATGTACTGCATACCTTCCCTTCCTCTGCGATCTGAAAAGTTGATTACTCGTTCACCTCGCACCCGGTAATGTCCCTTAGGCTCACACCGGTGCGCGTAGCCTTCTCCGTCCGTAATGTCCTCCCACAGCAACTGGATGGATTTCCAGAAGCACCAGGCCTTCCGGTGGCTCTGACCATTGATATAAAACGCCGCATGAATGTGGTAACGGTGATCTCCCCCATATTCCATTACCCAGGCATATCCCTCCAGACCAGATATCTCTGCGCATTGCTCAGTCAGCCATGTCATCTCAGCCGCCAGTTGATGAATATCACCATACGCGTATGAATCAGAGTTTTTCCTGTATGCGAAATCCACCCGAAGCATGAGTAATTTCGAATGACAGTCAAATAACCGGTCCTGATGGTTAAATAATACTGACTGAAGAGAATAGTCTGGTTTGTGGTTTGAGTTGATTACGTATTCCATGATAAATATCCCATAACAGTTATTGGTCATGAGATTACGGGAGAGATTAATTTTTTATGCAGAATACCGATTCAGGTTGTCAGCCATGAAAGTATGTTATTGCGTATCATTTTTCACATGTACTGTAACAGTAATTTCTTATTGTAAAATGGAATGAATGTTCATCACACTGGAAAGTCTGACAATCATTATGCTTTACGGCAAATAATAAACAATGATGTTAGTAAACATTGAACGTACCGGGATGTCTGAAAAGAAATCATCATCCGGTAGACGAAGAAATGCTGTACTTACTGAAGAGTCATTATTCCTAGATACAAAGGTGTAAGCAGTTGGACAAGTAACACTTCTTTATAAAATAACATTAATAACCTTAATGTTTCTTTTCACACAATCAGTAACCTCCAGAGAATACGCTCACCACGCAGGTTTAAGTTATTCACGCCATGGTGTTCTAATGATATTAGAACACCATTTCTGTCTTCCCCGACTTGATACCTGTACAGCAGGCATGTGCTCATGAAAGATTTGTATACGCATACTTTTTGACTCCCGGAACGGGTCACCCTGCCACTGTAATATTTACTGCAATAGTATTTTGCCGTTATTTATGCCGGTACGGGCTTTTCTTCCTGATTACTCCCCCGGTATTTTCAGGCACAAAAAACGTGGAAGTAAGAGAGTAATTATTGGTTACTCAGGAAAAACATTCCATGCGCGGCCCGGAAAACATGAAAAAAGGTAAATTCATGACGGGCTAACGTATTTATTTTCGAGGGGAAACTGCATTCTCCCCGGCGATAACAATCAGACCACAGAATGCTCTGCAACTGGATGACAGGATAAGATACTCCCTGACCAGGTAAACACAGTCGGAAAAACAGTCTCGCTGTAAGACGCTGATCGGAAGTAACGGAACACCCTCAGTCGCCTGAAAAGACAGTCAGAATCGTTTTCACCTTAAAATCATGTCATAACAATCTGAAACAACAGAAAAAAACAAACACACAAAAAATGACAAACAAATTATATATAATTCATTTAATTCAATTAATTAAGAGACAATCATAAGCTCTGAATAATGCTTAAAAGGCTATGTTTTACCATGCCGGTTCTGTGATCTAATCACTCTTAATTCAGAGCTTTATACGATATAATTCGGAGGTATAAAAACAGAACCAGTATTCGGGAGAGCAGAATGAGAAGGGACGGACTGAATGATTTTTATGAAGTGAACTTTCTGAGGTTAAGGGAGATAGATGCCACGTATCCATCGGAACCCATACGTTACGTGGACCTGGCTGACATATACAGCTTCATCAGCTTTAAAGATGCAGAATGTGAAAAAATACCGCCTGATAAACTTTCCACTAAAAAAAGAAAAACGCAGGTAACAGATGGCTACGCATGCAATCTTTTGTCGGACATTCTTAAATATGAGAATTCATTACACCCTGGCTCACCCCGTTCTCTCGTGGGAACGCATAAACATTTGAAACTTCATTGCGAAGCAACTCCAGAATATAAAGAGGAACTGAAGAAAAATCTTATTCACAAAGAAGATGTGTTACTTAAAATCCAGAATGAATATGACACAATAAAAAATAAAGCATCCGGAAAAATTTCAATAATCCCGATAAGTTTTCACCTCAATGACGAAACTGGCGGGTTCCTTCAGCACATCACCGATGACTTAACCATGATTAACATGGCCTTTGCCTCGATGATGAGTAAAATAAAACACCGCACAATGTACAGCCGGATAGCAGGACATGTAAGACTGGGCATGCTGGATGAGAATTTTGAGCCTTTCGCCCATGTGTTATTTTTTATTCAGGGCGGGGCTGTCAGTCATGACTTCATAAGGGAAATTATTGAGGTCTGGTACTCATTCATCCCTGAAGACATTGAATGCAGGGCAGGTATTTCTGGCTTCGACTTTAATTTCTTACTCAACTTCCAGCGTGAAGTCATCAACAAACAAAAAAGTTCTCCCACGCCAGGAGGAATAACTTTTTTCATATCCGACATACTGAATCCGTTCCCTGATGTCACTGCACCTGGCTATCGGCGTCATGAACCCTGCACATTATTCTCCCGTCTGCTCAGAAGAACAGAAAGGGAAGATAACATCAACAGAACCCACCGACGACGTCTTGCTGACAGGGAGACAGAAATCAGTGCGACTAAAAAAAAGAGTGGTTATAACAAACTAAAAAACACATCAGCAATTCACAGGGAATATTTTTTAAGAATTGCAAAAAAAGTCAACAAAATTCCTTTTATGCGTACCATAAACTGAATAAACATATCTGCGGGGCGTGCGCCCCTGCTGATATCTGAATAAAATGCTATATCCGCATTTTTAAATTTTTCTCAGTTATATATCACCTCAGTGAATTCCCTCCCGTTTACTTCAGTCAGGCCATCCCCACCGGATGGCCTTTTATTATGCCGAGGCTTATATGAAACATCCTTCGGGCTATGCCCTTATCCGTCGCCATCTGCGGCGCTATCCCCGTATTCTGCGGCAGCATCTTCTCCGGGAGCTCAGCCGCCTCGTCGCGTATGAACCCGTGATTGGCATCATGGGCAAGACCGGCGTCGGCAAATCCTCGCTGTGTAATGCGTTGTTCCGGAGTGAAGTCTGTGCGGTGAATGCCGTGGAGGCCTGTACCCGTCAGCCTCAGCGTGTACGTCTGCGCTTCGGTAACCATTACCTGACGCTGGTGGATTTACCCGGTGCGGGAGAGAGCATCAGCCGTGACAACGAATACCGTGAGCTGTACCGCGAACTCATGCCACAACTCGATATGGTGCTGTGGGTGCTCAAGGCCGATGACCGCGCATTCTCGGTGGAAGAGCTTTTTTATCAGGAGGTATTCGCACAATACAGCGGACCGCTGCCACCGGTGTTATGGGTCCTCAACCAGGTGGATAAAACCGAACCTGCAGCGCACTGGAACTGGTTATCGGCGCAGCCATCAGCATTGCAGGCTGAACGTATTATACAGAAACAACAGACCGTGGCCCGTCAGATGGGAACAGCAGAGACGAATATTCTTCCGGTGTCAGTCAGGGGGCGGTACCACCTTCCCCGTCTGGTGGAGGCGATGATTACCCGTCTCCCAAAGCAGGCCCGCAGCCCGCTGGTGCCTCACCTGCAAAGCGGGTACCACACCCCCGGCATTATCACTACCGCCCGCAACAGCTTTGGCGATGCCGTGGTGGAAGTGATTGACGCAGTCATCGACCTGGCCCCGTTGCCACAGGCTGCACGTTACGCGCTCCAGACCGTCACACACACCGTGGCCCGAGCGGCCCGGACCGTCTGGTCCTTCTTCTTTGGCTGACTTCCACATCGATTAGCCTGTCTTCCGTTTCGATAAATAATTTTGCCCTGTCACGATCGATTTTGTCGATCGACCCGATCGGTTTTATTCATTATCCCTGGTAAATATCCGGTTATAGAATTCCTCAGGGATACTGTATTCAGCCATTTACTGATTAAAAATCAATGCGATGAATCGCAGGAGCGCATTCGTCCGGAGAAAAGTAATGAAAAGGTTTTTTATGATACTAACCACCAGTCTGTTGTTCACCTCACTTCCTTCCCTGGCCGCCAGTGATACGCCCGTTACAGTGAAGGTCAGCCATGCCGGTCCTGAGTGCTATGGCTGCGTCTATGTCACCGTGACAGCAAAAACCGACACCGTTCTGATAAAGAAAATCGATGTTAACCGGGGAAAATGTCCGATGCTGACACACCGAAAAATAGCCTACAGGGGCCGGAACGTGGACGGCTGGTGGCCCACAGATAAACCGTTCACACCCCGTAAAATGACCTTCGCTGAGAGTGTCTTCTGGAAATTTGGTCACACTTTGGATTTTGGTAAAGCCTGCAATTTTGTTGAGGCCCGGGTGTTCACCGATCAGGGCACATTCACCGTCAGCCAGTGATATCGCCAGTATCACTTATCAGCCCTCTTTCTTAACGCGTCTCAATGTCTTCAGGAGAGACCCGTATCGTCTTAACCATCACCCTCAGGGAATACTATGAAAAAGAAAATACTGCTTTTCACTCTTCTGATATCTGCTCTGACTCCGGCAGTGTCACAGGCCTTCGGTAACCGTGATACCTGGGCCAGCGGCTGGGGTCAGGGCGTGTCTGAGTTTGTAATTCTGGGGAAAGGACAGTCACAGCTTTACCTGACCTGCGAAGACACCGGCTCACAAGCGGCCACCCTGACCTTCACCGACGCAAACGGTCATCAGGTCAGGATGGATAACGGCCAGTCGCTGGACATGAAAATTGACGATGAGGAGCCTGTCAGCGTCAGTGACAGCGAGTCACATGTGGGCTCAGACAACGTGGCATGGGCATGGGATAAACTGCGCACCGGTAAGCGGGTCATTGTGTCCGGGGAGGGCGTAAAGGCAGCCGTGTTTACGCTTAACGGTGCGGGGAAGGTCCTTCCCGCGTTCGGGGACAGCGGCTGTCTGCCGAAATATGCCCTGCCGTAATAAAGACAGGTAACGCCTTTTTTCTGAATTCATTCACGCTCACGACAACAGGAACCTCAGTCCATGACGCATATCCCGGTTCAGGCAGCACACACCCGCCAGCCCTGACCACTGCATCAGTATTTCACACCGCCGACGCCCTGCTCATTTGAGCGGGGCGTTTTCTTTTGTTTCTCATCAGGGATCAGATATGCAGACCACTGATAATGCGTCGCTGCCACCCGGCCCCTTCACCCGCCGACAGGCGGAAGCCATGGCCGCACGCTATCTCAACGTCACCGTCGAAGACGACCAGGGCCCCATTTTCGTCTGGTCATCCGCGACTGCCGTGGCATGCTGATATGGCGGGACTGGAATTTTGCCCCGCAGGCCGGAGAGATGCTGAACCGCTATCTCATCAGCGACGGTATTCCTGTGTCACCACAGCCACTGAGCCACTGAGCGGCGAAGTCCTGCTCATTTTTCAACAGAACACAGTCCCCCACAGGCCATGCACCTTCCGGAGCATGGCCTTTCTGCTTTTATGCCCTTTAACCCGATATCAGAGGTATTAACCATGCGCTTAGCCAGCCGTTTTGGTGCGGCCAGTCTCGTACGCCGCGACCGCCCACTGACCCGTGATGAACTGGCACACTATGTGCCCAGCGTATTCAGTGAAGAAAAGCACGAATCACGCTCAGAACGTTATACGTATATCCCGACCATCACACTGCTTGATAATCTGCAGCGGGAAGGCTTCCAGCCGTTCTTTGCCTGCCAGACCCGCGTTCGCGACCTGAATAAACGCGACCACACAAAGCACATGCTGCGTCTGCGGCGTGAGGGGCAAATCACCGGTAAACAGGTCCCCGAAATCATCCTGCTTAACAGCCACGACGGCTCCAGCTCATACCAGATGCTGCCGGGCCTGTTTCGCTTTGTCTGCCAGAACGGACTTGTCTGTGGCGAAACCTTTGGTGAGGTTCGCGTACCGCACAAGGGGAATGTGGTGGATAAAGTCATTGAAGGGGCTTATGAGGTGCTGGGGATATTTGACCGGGTGGAGGAGAAGCGGGATGCCATGCAGTCACTGCTACTTCCTCCGCCGGCACAGCAGGCGTTTGCCAGAGCCGCCCTGACGTACCGCTTTGGGGAAGAGCACCAGCCGGTGACGGAAGCACAGATTCTGTCTGCGCGACGCTGGCAGGATGAAAGTTCCGACCTGTGGACCACCTACCAGCGTATCCAGGAAAACCTGATTAAAGGCGGTCTGCCGGGCAGAACAACGAAAGGTAAACGGGCCCACACCCGTGCGGTTAACGGCATTGACGGCGACGTGAAGCTCAACCGCGCCCTGTGGGTAATGGCGGAAAGCCTGCTCGGGAGCCTGAAGTAATGCAGTGTATTCCTGGCGGCGTGATTCAGGTTTCGCCACATCCGTTCTCCCTGATCAGTGAGCAAAGCTGCCGCTCCATCTCTGATGACGACCTGTGCGCCTGGTGCTCTCACCTTCTTTATCGTCCCGGTGAACTCAGCCAGTGCGGCATAAGTATCCCTGAGGGGCACTGGCCTTCACGCTGTGATGATGATGGCTATGTGCAGTTCTGTCCGTCACTTTGTCACAACAACCCACATGAAAATACAAAGGAAATCAAATGAACAACATACTCACCCTGACCAGTCCGGTGACTGAATCTCTCACCTCACCACGTACTGATACAGACCGCATCGAATGCATGCCCGTACCCGATGAACAGCGTGCCGCCTTCTGGCCGCAGCAGTTTGGCAGCATACCGCAGTGGATAACCCTTGAACCCCACATTTTTGGCTGGATGGACCGGTTTTGCAGGGACTACAGCGGCGGGATATGGAATTTCTTTACCCTCAGCAATGGCGGTGCATTTATGGCCCCGGAGAACGAAAACGATGAGAAATGGACACTGTTTAACAGCATGAACGGTAACGGCGCAGAGATGAGCGCTGAGGCTGCCGGGATAGCCGTCTGCCTTATCGCTTACAGTCATCACGCCTGCCGCACCGAATGCGATGCCATGACGGAGCACTATTATCGCCTGCGGGACTATGCCCTGCTGCACCCGGACTGCCACGCAATTATGCGTATCATTGATTAGGGGAATAACCATGACGAATCCGGCCCCCTTACCCACGTCATCGCAGCCTGATATGTTCCCGTCACTGACCTCACCACACCAGGAAGTCCCCCTGTCCCCGTATGCCCGGCGAACGTTACGGCGGGCAATGAACCTGCTGGAGCGCCAGTTGCGTGAACCCGGTGTGGCCTTCACCTCCGCCGGTGCCACCCGGGACTGGCTGCGTCTGCGCCTGGCAGGGGAAGAGCGCGAAGTGTTTATGGTGCTGTTCCTCGACAACCAGAACCGCCTCATTGCCCACGAGATACTGTTCACCGGCACTATCAGTCATACCGAAGTCCATCCCCGGGAAGTGGTGAAAGCCGCCCTGAAACATAACGCAGCCGCCGTCATCGTTGCCCATAACCATCCGTCAGGCCTGGCGGAGCCCAGCCAGGCTGACCGCCGCCTCACGGAACGTCTTAAGCAGGCACTGGACCTGGTGGATATCCGCCTGCCGGACCATCTGGTGGTTGGCGGCATGGAAGTAGTGTCATTCGCTGAACGCGGCTGGCTGTAAGGAGAGCAGCGATGAAGATTATCAGCAAACGTCAGGCGATGGCGCTATATCGCCAGCATCCTGAGTCCAGGCTGTTTCGCTTCTGTTCCGGAAAATACGCCTGGTCCGGCAGCGTCTGCCACTATGCAGGGAAGGAGGTCCAGGATATCAGCGGCGTCCTGGCCGTGTTCGCTGAACGTCGCCAGGACCGCAACGGCCCGTATGTCGTTCTGCGCAGCGTCACCCTCAGTTAACTCATATTCAAGGAGCACGACCTTGTTGAATAAAACACTGCCGGCAAATCATCATATTTCTGAACCGTGGTGGGGACTGAAACGTAATATCACCCCGTGCTTCGGTGCACGGCTGGTACAGGAAGGCAACCGGCTGCATTATCTGGCCGACCGCGCCAGCATCACCGGGACATTCACCGACGCGGATTTGCGCCATCTCGACCAAGCGTTTCCGGTACTGCTGAAGCAAATGGAACTGATGCTGGTTTCCGGCGAACTCAGTCCCCGCCATCAGCACTGCGTCACGCTGTATGCAAAGGGACTGACCTGCGAGGCTGACTCACTCGGATCGCATGGCTATATCTATATAGCGATTTATCCGACACCATCAGTAACGTCATAACCCCCGCAACACCTTTCTTTTTACCCCTTCAACAACGAGATACCCCTTATGCAAACACAACCCGTATCCCCGGCACGGGAGGCTTCTCCACGTCTGTCACCCGTGGAGATTTGGCAGCGACTTCTGAGCCACCTGCTGGATCATCACTACGGTCTGGCGCTAAACGACACGCCGTTTGGCAACGACGACGTGATTCAGGAGCACATTGACGCCGGTATTTCCCTGTGTGATGCCGTCAATTTTATCGTCGAAAAATACGATCTGGTACGCACTGACCGTTACGGATCCAGCACTACAGAGCAGTCACCGCTTATCAGCAGTATCGATATTCTCCGCGCCCGTAAGGCCTGTGGACTGATGACACGTAACGGCTACAGAGCGGTGACAGATATCACTACAGGCAAATACAGCAAGATGACCCGATGAAGCTGTCTCTCAACGTGGAAGCTGATGCCATCAACGTTCTGGCCCTCAACATGGGGCGTATCGCAGTGGATGTCGATGGTATTGAATTGTCCGAACTGATCGCCGCGGTAAACCAGAACGGCTGCTCACTGCGGATCGCGGATGAACCTGGGAAGATCGCCGTTGAATTCCCACGGCCCCCTTTTACATCATTACCGGGGATGTGCTGCAGTACTGCGCACCTCACGGAGGAAGACAATTCACTGTTGTACGCCCTGTCACATCAGCGCGAAGACTTCGGCGAGTCGGAATGGATTATGTACACTGGTTCAGGTTATCTGATTCGCCTGTATGCCTGGTCGTTTCCGGTATTACGGCTCAAACGCCTCGGACTGTCGAAAGCCTGCCGCCGGTTAGTGATAACGCTTATCCGTCGCTACGCCGTTGGCATTGTTCATCTGGATGCCTTTGGCGAAGTGCTGCCCGGCTTTGACGTTTTCGACTGGTAACCCCACCTCAATCACCACAAGGTTTTCACATGCCAGAATTAACCACTGAAACCGCTCTCGATATTTTGATTTGCTTGCTGCAGGACAACATCTGTTGCGACAGCGGGATTATCTTCGATAACGACGAAGTAAATACCGATTCAGCCGTGCTGTTGCCATGGATTGAACAGGCACTCAGGGATGTTCGCGATCTTCAGCGTCTGCAGCAGACCAGTACAGATTAATTACCTGTCCGTACTCATCACTTACCCATAAGCGCCAGCCCTCACCGACTGGCACTTTGCTTTATATAAGGAAATAAATGATGTCAGACCTTACTCTTAACGAACCCGAAGTATTAACCGGCCACACAGACGTTATTTGCTCCACCAGCATTGAGCGCATCGTCACCGGACGTAATGCGGCGCTGGCGCAGATTGAAGTGCTCATGCAACAACTTAGCGATATTGCAACACTGACCCGCAGTATTGGCGGTAAAACCGCTCTGGACTGGGCCATGAAGCAGGAATTCCGCCGTGGTTGCTGGTTGATGGAAAAACCAGAAACAGCGATGAAAGCCATTACCCGTAATCTCGATCGTGGTATATGGCGCGATTTAATGAAAAAGTCAGGGATGCTTTCCATCATGGACGCTCAGGCTCGTGATCAGTGGTACAGAAATCTTGGGGGGGAGAACATTCCTGCAGTCAGCGAAGCCAACATTCTGAGCACTTTTGAGCAACTGTATCTGAATAAAGGTGATGTGTTTGAGCGGGGTGTCATTAACGTCTTCAAAGGGTTGAGCTGGGATTTTAAGACGAACAGCCCCTGTAAATTTGGAGGGAAAATCATCGTCAGTGGGCTAGTCAAATGTGACCGGTGGGGATTTGGGCTTCTCTGGGGCTGGCAACGCGATCGGTTAGCTGACCTTGAGCGGATGCTGATGCTTCTGGACGGAAAACCGGTTCCCGACAACCGTGCCGACGTCACCCGTCGTCTCGCCAATCATATCCATGAAAACAGGCACAGCAATCGTTACGAGGATGAGATGTTTGCAATCAAATACTTTCAGAAGGGAACTGCTCATATCACCTTTAAGCGGCAAGAACTGGTCGATAAGCTGAATGACATCATCGCACGTCACTACCCTGGAATGCTGGCATCCGGACAGTAATCAGGGGCCTGCACATATGTGAAATGTCAGTATCAGTGCAGAGTTAAACAAACCCCTTGCCAGGTTCGCCTGCTTATGGACAATATGATACTGACGTTCCTGGTGCTTTTCTTCTGGTGGTTTGTTACTGGATTCTGTAACGCACCAGGAGCGTCACCAGACAAAGGACCATCATAAAGTATCAACACATCAGCCTGAGGCGAGTATCCCACTTATCGTCACCGATTCGGGTTTCGGATTCATACCAATCGGGAATGAGGGTACAAATGAGGGCATAAATATAATCACATCAAAAATTTTACTTATAAATCATAAAGATAAAACAAAAGATCGATTCCGAGTCCGGCACCACTATTTAGAAGAACCCGCCTATGGCGGGTTTTTTGCTTTCTGGGGTTCCGGTAGATATCTAGTCGTCCTGGCCACAGTTACCACCACCGGCTTTGTTGAATAAATAAGATTTCGTGCGAACGACCCTGTAGCTGGCTGGATTTTCAGGCAATACGCACGCTTTCTGGCATCCCAGCCTTTGTCATCCTGTTCAACGCACGCACCATGGCCATAGCTTCCGCTACCTGACCATCGTAGTCACGCAGCGTCAGTGAATCTCCCAACAACTGCTTCATTCTGTACATTGCCGTTTCCGCTATCGAGCGACGGTTATATTCCGTTGTCCATTTCCACCGTGCATTGCTTCCGCTCAGCCGCTGATTAGCAACGGCACGGTTGCGGTCTGCGTACTCACCGGGCCAGTAACCTGCTCCTTTTCGGGGAGGAATAAGCGCGCTGATTTTTTTGCGGCGCATTTCATCGTGACAAAGCCGTGTATCGTAAGCCCCGTCTGCCGCGGCTGCCCTGATTTTTCTGTGAGTCTGCCGGATAAGGCCCGGGAAGGCTTCTGAGTCCGTGACGTTATTCAGCGACAGGTCTGCACAGACAACTTCATGTGTGTTGCTGTCAACAGCAAGATGCAACTTTCGCCAGATACGACGGCGCTCTTTGCCGTGCTTTCTGACTTTCCATTCGCCTTCACCAAAGACCTTCAGCCCGGTGGAATCAATCACCAGGTGTGCGATTTCACCCCGGGTGGACGTTTTGAAACTGACATTAACCGACTTTGCCCGCTTACTGACACTGGTGTAATCCGGGCAGCGCAACGGAACGTTCATCAGGGCAAAAATGGAATCAATAAAACCCTGCGCAGCCCGCAGGGTCAGCCGGAATACGCGTTTAATCACCAGAACGGTGGTGATGGCGAGATCAGAATAGCGCTGGGGCCTTCCTCGTGATGAAGGCGTTGCCGACTCATACCAGGCCTGAATCGCCTCATCATCCAGCCAGAAAGTGAGGGAGCCACGGTTGATGAGAGCTTTGTTGTAAGTGGACCAGTTGGTGATTCTGAACTTTTGCTTTGCCACGGAATGGTCTGAGTTGTCGGGAGGATGCGTGATCTGATCCTTCAACTCAGCAAAAGTTCGATTTATTCAACAAAGCCC
>ERZ773225.2730-NODE-2730-length-17171-cov-3.362234_pt1 | contig 17171 bp, 13 predicted proteins | sample MGYA00580993_ERZ773225 | MGnify/ENA primary metagenome ERZ773225 (study PRJEB29015, sample SAMEA2737748) | human gut metagenome | biome: human gut; feature: human-associated habitat; material: faeces | place: China | collected 2012 ... | reverse complement strand
GGCTTCAGGAACTCGCCGTAAGCGCGGCCAATACGCCACGCGATATCTTCATTCAATTCTTCGCCCAGCCTGCCGCGAATATCGTAGGCTTTAAAACACATTAATTTATTCATAATAAAATCACCGTGATATTAAACACGTCCATATCTATCTGCTAAGCGCACAATATCGTCTTCTTCAAGATAAGAGCCTGAACGAACTTCTATCAATTCAAGGGGAATTTTTCCTGGATTTTCCAGACAATGCATTGCACCAACAGGAATATATATAGACTCGTTTTCCCCTAGCAATCTGATATTATCATTAATGGTCACTCTCGCAGTACCTGCGACAACTATCCAATGTTCAGCACGATGATGATGCATTTGCAGGGAAATACCTTCTCCTGGATTCACTGTCAGTCGTTTTACTTGATATCGATCACCGGTATCTATTGAATCATATTTTCCCCAAGGACGGTAAACTTCTCGATGAGTATGATGCTCTGAACGTCCCCTATTCCTAATTGACTCAACTATTTTTTTAACATCCTGTACTGAGTTCTTATCCGCTACTAATACAGCATCCTTCGTTTGTACAACAACGAGGTTTTCCACGCCAACAGTAGTAATTAGACCGGAATCAGAATACAAATAGCTGTTCTTTGTGTTATACGATATTACGTCACCGGCAGTTACGTTCCCATCTGCGTCTTTATCCGTAATTTCCCACAAAGATGACCATGAGCCAACATCGCTCCATCCTGCATTCATTGGAACAACAATCGCAGAATCCGTTTTTTCCATAACGGCATAATCAATAGACTCATCTGGACAAGCCAGGAACGCTTCTTTATCAACTCGAATAAAATCTAAATCAGTATCTGCTGATTTAATTGATTTCTCGCAAGCTTCATGAATATCCGGACGGAATTTTTTTAACTCAGCCAAATAATGATCGCTGCGGAAGAGAAACATACCACTATTCCAATAATAATCCCCAGATGAAACATATTTATTCGCTGTTTCAAAGTTTGGCTTTTCAACAAACTCAGCAACTTTATAAGCCTCTCCAAATAAATTGCGATCCTCGACACCTCGACGGATATATCCGTAACCTATCTCAGCTTTATCTGGAACAATTCCAAATGTTACAAGATTCCCAGTTTCTGCATAAGCTTGTGCAGTGTTAACTGCCTGATGAAAAGAATCTACATCCTTGATGACATGATCAGCAGCTAATACAAGAATGAGTGGTGGGTTTTCAGGCTGCAAACGCAAAGCGGCAAGTGCAGCTAAAGCGATAGCTGGGGCGGTATTACGACCTGCAGGCTCGAGGATAATATTCCTTGTCAATTTTCCCATCTGCCGCAATTGTTCGGCAACGATAAAACGGTGTTGTTCGTTACAGATTACAACCGGGTTTTCACAATTCAACCCACTCAAACGCCCAATGGTCGATTGCAGCATTGTAAACTTACCATCAAGACATAAAAACTGTTTTGGGTAGAGTTCTCGCGACAACGGCCATAAACGACTGCCAGTACCCCCAGCCATTATAACTGGTACAATCATATTATTTTTTTGCATAAATATTTTCTTCTATAGCATTCATAAAAGTTGATAGTCGCGATTTCCAGGAGAAATTAGACATCACAAATTCACGAGCATTTTTCGCAAGACATGAGTAATATTCTTTGTCACTGGTCATTAACCTAATTGCCTTTTTATATTCATCCGCCGTGTCAGCAATTATGATCTCAGAACCATTTGATGCTTCTATTCCTTCAAAGCCTATGCTTGAACTAATGCATGGCAAGCCTAAGGCCATATATTCCAAAACCTTATTTTGCACACCAGCGCCAAGTCTTACAGGACAAACTCCAATATGTCCGCATTTTGATGCTTCATTGATATCATCCACCATCCCTAGTGCAATAGTGTTAGCGTAAGAATTTAGAAGTTTTTTATTAGACTCGGATATTTTCCCAATCACTTTGAAAATAACGTCAAATTCTTCAGCTATTTTTGGCAGAATCTCTTTAGCAAAAAAAGTTGCGGCATCCATATTCTGCATTGAAAGCATATTACCAATAAAAACGAGCTCTATCGGTTTATTGCTGTCAATGGTTCTCGCTTTAAAAAGTAACTGGTCTGTATCCACACCATTATTCACAACCTTAATATGTTCATAATTGGTGGGGTAGAGAAAATCTCTATCTATAGGCGATATAAACGTTGCCAAATCAAACGAATATGCAATTTCTCTTTCATACCTTTCCAAACGAGACTGCTCGACAGAATAGATTAACGCTCGAATACTACTCTTATTGGACATTTTTTTAACACGACTATAATTTAATGATATAGCATCAGTCATGTCTATAAATTTAACTTTATTTGTATCCTTCGCATAGTCCGCCACTCTGATTAGATGGCAGAAAACCGCATCGTGAGTAGTTATTAGTTCATTAAATTTTTGCTGAAACTGCTCAGAACGATAATAAGCTACCTGCAGTGGTACTTTTGTCGGCAATGCTTTTAATACATTAAAATATGATAAATATTTAGGATGAAAAACTCTATGAATTTCAGAGAAAACGTTGTCTGTAATAACGGATTCAATCTCTGAGCGGTGATCACATAAGCTAAGAAGTGTTAAATTATAAGTTTCAGACAATGCTTTACATAGCTTATAAATTCTTAAACGATCCCCACCGATTACCGGATACGGGAAACGCGGAGTAAGAACTAAAATTTTTTTTCTCTGTGTTTCTTCAGTCATACTAAGATAAACCTTATCTATCAAAATCCGCTTGGGAAGATCTTCTTACAATTCAATGAACCATAGATCATTTGCTTTAGATTTTTTCTCCGTATTCCAGTTCAATGATCTGTCTGTTCAGTGTGCTTCTGAAAGACATCACTAAAATCGTCTAAAACAATAACATCATGCCTTGCACTCCAAAAATGCTATGATCATGCGAGGAATGATATAAGTAACTAAAGTTTTCTAATTACCTTCCCAATATATTAACTCTTTACACCAAAGGTAGTATTTAATTCGCTGCCACTAAATCGTGCCGGTGAATAATATGTCTTCTGTACTGCGCAAATATTAGCTTTATCAAATACACCTGCAATTACATGTGCTGGCAAAGGTTCAGAGATATCATTCATTAATGTAATGCACTCTTTATTATCTTTAATCTCTTCATATCCTATCATCGTATGTTTTGACCCATAGACATGCAGTCCATAAGACAATGCTTCTGCAACTTTTGTTTTCATTCCACTACCTAACATTAAGGGAGAATAAAAAACATCACATGAGGATAAGAGCACTGACATTTCATCATTACTTAAGTCTTCAAACATATATACATTTTCATTTTTTCCGAGTGACAGACTTGATAACTTCCTTCCAGCTAGAACAAAAACCACATTATTATTATCTTTTGCTTTCTCTATTATTTTATATGCAGCCTCAACATTTGGAAAAAAATCAAAAGATGCAGTAAAAACCAACTTACGTCTGGAGTCAGCATTTAATATATTAATTTTGTTAATGAAAGCGGATGAAATAGAATTCTTAGACTGTGTATTTTCATAGACAACTGGAATCACAAGGTGTTTTTGCTGACAATTTTTATAATAATCATTCATTAATTCTCTGTCATTCTCGGTTATATACGTCACCAGATCAGAAATATACAACCCCAACCACTCATTAAATCTAATAATTAATTTTTCATAGATACTAGTTACCGTTGCCTTTTTTTGACTGATTAAGTTAAATTCAAAGTTATCAGTAAATAAAATAATATTCTTTTTGGGAAAGAATAACTTAATAAGATAGCAAATAATTCCCAATCTGGAGTTGTGAATACCAATAATATCATTATCTCGACAAATGCGAAGAATCGTGAAAAGATGCACCATGTAAAAAGAAGGCAATAGCAAAGCTCGTGAAATTACATCTTGCAATAACCCTTTTGATAGCGAAAAGTGCTTTGCAGCAGGAACATCAAAATTCTTTTCACTTATATCTTTATCAACTAACGTAAGCTCTACGTTTTGTTTATTGAGAAAAGATACTAGCGTTCTTAAGTACACCCCTCCCCCAGTTAATTCATTGTAAGAATTTATAGATATCAAGCAGAATTTTTTAGCACTCATAATTGAAAGCCTTCTTCATTATTTTTTCGTAATTTTTCTCTGAAAAAACACTTCTTTTATCATAGATATCTGCTCTTAATTTCAAATATTCTTCGTCGGATAAGGACATCAGCATGCCAATAGTTTCAATTATACTATCCTTATTCTCAACCATGAAGACACCCGGATGCTTATCCAGATGCAATTCTCTGATAGCTCCGACTTTATATCCAACGACGGGTGTTCCGCAACACAACGCTTCGACTGTAACCAACTCAAATCCTTCATACATGGAAGGAAGAATCAATAATTTTGCTTCTTGATATATATTAGGCATTTCACTGTAAGCTACGCCGACATTAATAGTGACATTATTTAGATTACTTAACTCCTCAGGAGCTGAAATACTTGAAACAAAGTTAAAATTGAAATTGGGATAAGCATTACAAATATCAACAAGCTCTGCGATCCCTTTCCCCTTCTCCAATCGACCGACAAAGGTAATATAGTTCTGCTTTATATTACTTTCTTGGTTAAACTTGCTCAAATTTATATAATTTCGAACCACATCTATCTTATCTTCATTGATTAAATAACACTCAACCCACTCACTCTTAACTTTTTTTGATACAGCCCAAATTTTTTTTGAAAGTTTTCCTGCACATTTTTCGTAGAGCGCCATCACACCGCTACCTGACAATAATTTTACTTTTCTTTTAGTGACAGTTTGCGAATAGCACTTCATATTCCCATGCGCAACTAGCAGGTCATTGAAATAGAAAGGAGAAGAATACCCATGAGAGATAACTAAGAATTTATGTCCACATATTTTTTTTAGTAGAAAATATATAGATATCAAAACAGGGTATAACAGCAACTGCATTTTTTTATTGCTAATGTAACGAGTCAATACAAGGTACTGTCTGTCCGTAATAATTACTTTTGCATTAAGATTTTCTAAGATTTTTTTTTGTTGTGCGACTACCCGCTCAACACCTCCCTGTCCACCATCACCATTAAATGCAGCAATATAAACGATCATTTTAAAAATTTCCTTGCAAAGGATCTAATCTTAAAGATAATAAAATTTAACTGTCGCGCAAAAATAGTTTGCCTATCATTAGTTATTCTGTTAATTGCATCATTATATTTTTTTAAGAAACGATGGTTGTTAACAACACTTTCATAATGATATTTAAACTTATTGGCAGTTCTTGATCCACCCGTTGCTTTTTGCGGAGGTAAATTAATTAATAGCGCCTGCGAGTCATACACAAACTTTAATTTATTTAAATAAAGGGCCAACATAAAATCGGTTTCTTCTCGATAACAGTTTCCTGTGTAGCCCGTATCAAAGCGTAAATCGCCTATTGATCTACGCTCAACAAGAACAAGAGATTGGGCATAAAAACACTCTACAGGTTCATCCAAGTCAGCAGTAAAACTAAATTCCATTTTACTCAGATTACTCACAAACTTACCTTCGCTTTTGTGGCGTTCAATACATTGCTCAAATTCCCGTTCATTGTTATTCATGTAAAGAATTCTTGCTCCTACTACATCAGCCTTTGTCTTATTTTTTGTTTCCAACATTCGTCTGATCGTACCAAGCTGCAAATATGAATCATCATCACCAAAAAAGATAAAATCGCCCTTGGCTATATCAATACCTCGATTTTTTGAAAACATTTGCTTTTTGTTAGAATCATTCTCAAGTACGACCAAATTTAAATATTTTTGTTGAAGTTCACCAAGCACTTCACGAGTATTATCTTTAGAGCAGTCATTAATGACTATTACTTCTAGCACTTCATCCTGAAAATAACTGGGAATAATTTCCCTGAGCAAATGCGCTCTATTATAGCTGGGGATAATTACACTAACATTTTTTTCCATCATATCGAACCGCTCTTGACTTATAATTTGAATATAAAATAACAATGAATGAAACAATAATACTTTTTATTAGATATGGTAATGAATATAATAATGTTTCCCGAGGAATAAATAAAAATGGAGGTAATATACTAAAGTAAATAAAATAAAACAGTGGATTATGCCTTGTATATTTCTCCATACTGTTCAAGATAGTCAGTATTATACATGGTATGATAAAGCAGCCAAAAAGCCCCATAGCCAAAAGCGATTCTGACAGGTAACTACCACCTAAGCCATAACCTTGACTATATAACTCTGAATTAGCTGTGACAGAAGCCAAATGGCTATAGCTAACCTCAGGAAGATATACTTCAATTCGTAATACTGAGGTAACAGTGATTATTATTTGACCAAACAAAAATGATGCGTCAGTAATACCGTTTACCATATGTAGCTTTACACTTTGGTAGACAGCAATGTATGACACACCCATTCCGTAAAGGAAATCTATGATTGGGTTATTTCCCTCTAGCAGGGCAATAAAGCTGCCACCCGAGCGCCACATTGAAACAAACTCACTCAATGCAAATATAATGACAAATAAAGCAAGCATTTTAGCGAGAAGTTTAATATTTCTGACACTCTTCTCATTATAATAGATACAACTTATCGTCAGCAAAAAAGTTATAAACTCGCTTCGACTCCCCTTTAAGGCGCTGAATGCAGCTATAATTATGGCTATTGCAAGGAATAACTTTTTCGTTCGAAATTCTTTATAAAATGCACAAATAAGAAAAAATGAGCAGTAAAATAAGTATGATAAAAAATCATACCCAGCTGGCACATTTATATTATTCTGATATATATCAACATAGCTGTTAGATTCAATATAATAGAAAAAATACATTCCTTTTAATACCATTCCTATTGTTCCAAGAAGAAGCAAAAAGAAAAGAAACTTCAAGGAAGGAGCGATGTATGTTGATTGTCTAACTTTCTGTTTAGGCGATAAAGTATTTCGGCTGGCAATAATTGCAATCGCATACCCAAAGTACATTAATGAAATAGAATAATTCGCATAAGCAACATAGTTATCCATATATCCAACTATGAACCAGTCGGCAATGCGAAAATCATAATTAGCCAGAAAAGACAGGAAAGGCCTACTCCCTAAAAATACAAAAGAGGAGATAATCAATAAACTTGCAGGTGATGTGATCTTGTTACCAGAATATGAAATCCAGAAAATAGATACAGTAGCAATCACCAGAACGTATACTGAACATAATACTTTATTATCAACTATTAGCATTGTTGTAAAAATAGTTAACAAGCTAATAAACAAAATAAATAATGGGATTTTTTTAAATTGCATTGATGCTAATCCTTTTCCACTTGATCTTAGCAACACATGCTAAAAAGATAAAAACTAAAAACTCACCAAGTAAGTTAAGAGTTACTCCGCCTAATACATTGTACGTATTAATTAAAAACCACGAAATTGATACTACTATGATTCCCGATACGAGGTTGGCACTTCGCAAGAGTTTAACATTATCAGTTGGAATAAGAAATTGGACTCCCAGAACATTGTTAAGGGAGGAAAATATTGTTATTACAGATGATATTGCAATTATCACAAATGGAACTTCGATATTACCAACAACTTGGGCAGCAAATTTTCCAAATATCAAATAGCATATACAGGCAATTACACTTATTACAAGATGAATGATGAAGCTTCGTTTAATTTTATTTTTGAATTCACTATCATTCGGGTTCTGTTTTGATACTTCTGACAGCATGAACTGCGATACTGGAGCAATTAAACTCTGGCATGCTACGGTTAACTTCTGTACTATAGAATATATACCCAAACTAGCATGGCCGCAATAGTTACCAATCAATATAGGAATTAATCCACCATATCCAATAGTACCTAAAACACCGATAAATACATCTCCAGCACGCTTAAACTCTGATGCAGATAATTTTAAATTCAAATGTTCCCAATGAAAAGAAAATGTTTTCTTCCTTACATAAAAATAGCATAAAAGTAAACTGCCATTTTGGAGGAGGCTAATAACAAAAATATTGCTCCCTTTAGCTACCAGATACAATAGTAACAGTACAAATAAGATTATCCGTGTTATAATTTGGCAGAATGATAGAAATTTAAAATCACCTATTCCCTGAAACATCCATAACGGTGTTAGTATATTTCCAATTGCACAAATGAAAACTGACAGTATATATAATGAAGATAGATTTACTATGCCAAAAAATGATAATACATTAACTACACATAACGCCACTATAAAAAGCAATGATTTCAAAAATATTATTGTATTATGATAAACATGCAACTCTTTTATATCATTCCGATAACGAGCAGCTACCACTGGGGCAGTGTATGTAAAGCCAAAATCAATAAATAAAGAGACAACCTGATAAATAGCTGTAATATAAACCAACTCACCATAACTAGCTAATCCAATATGGCTAATAATTATTGGAATAATTATTACAGGAGCAACGTAGTTAAATAGCTGTAGAATATAAAGACCCAAGAAAACATCTTTTATTATTTTCTTTTTACTAACAGAGCTAGGCAATTTTCAGTCCCGTACTATCAATTATTACATAATATTTGCTATGAGCTAATAAATTCAGCGGCATCAACAGTGGTTGATAATTTTTGGAAGCAGACTCCATAGCCACGCTACCGCCCCTGGCTCAACAGCTACCAGTGCACTCGCAAAATGCCAAAGATGTAACCAGCCCCGCTAGCTATCGCAAAGCCATCTTAAATTCAAACGCTAATTGTCTTACCAAATGCGACCAGAAACAAGAAAAAATCCAACAAAAAAATAGATTAAACTTGGTAGGTTAACTTGTTGTAATTCTTTATTTTTAATATAAAAAACGACAGTAACATTCCATTGCTTAAAGCATAGAAGCTGGGATGTTAGCTGCCGCTATTTTTTCTGGCTTACCGTCACAAAGACCTGTAAATATCTACTCGCTCAGTAGCTTCTCGATGCTCTTACGGAACTTCGGACCTTCTTTCAGGTTACGCAGCCCATACTTAACGAATGCCTGCATGTAGCCCATCTTTTTACCGCAGTCGTAGCTGTCACCCGTCATCAGCATGGCATCAACAGACTGTTTTTTAGCCAACTCTGCAATGGCATCAGTCAGTTGAATACGTCCCCAGGCACCTGGTTCAGTTTTTTCCAGTTCTGCCCAGATATCAGCAGAAAGTACGTAGCGGCCTACAGCCATCAGATCGGAATCCAGCGTCTGCGGTTGATCAGGTTTTTCAATGAATTCAACGATACGGCTGACTTTACCTTCGTTGTCCAAAGGCTCTTTGGTTTGAATAACAGAGTATTCAGACAGATCGCCTTCCATACGCTTAGCCAGCACCTGACTGCGCCCGGTTTCATTAAAACGAGCAACCATAGCGGCGAGGTTGTAGCGCAGCGGATCCGCACTCGCGGTATCCAGAACAACGTCAGGTAATACCACGACGAACGGGTTATCACCAATGATAGGGCGAGCACAAAGAATGGAGTGACCCAGACCCAGTAATTGAGCCTGACGGACGTTCATGATAGTCACGCCCGGAGGACAGATAGACTGCACCTCGGCTAATAACTGGCGCTTAACACGCTGCTCAAGCAACGATTCGAGTTCGTAAGAGGTGTCGAAGTGGTTCTCAACCGCGTTCTTAGACGCATGAGTTACCAGAACGATTTCTTTGATACCTGCAGCTACAATTTCGTCGACAATGTATTGAATCATCGGCTTGTCTACGATCGGCAGCATCTCTTTAGGGATTGCCTTAGTGGCTGGCAACATGTGCATCCCCAGACCCGCTACCGGAATAACTGCTTTCAAATTAATCATTAAGTCATTCACCTATTCATTAGTTGCTGAATTATAGCTTTTTAGCTTGTTTTAGCCAGTATGAATTACATTGTACAGTTGCCGCGTATGTTACGCCGCTTATCTGTAGAATGCAGTAATCTTAAGCTCAAGTATGTGCGACTTGAGCCAGGAATGGTCGCAAAGTTACCTCCCCTGCCCCGGTAGTCGAAAATTCACCGCTTCTACATTCACTACCTGATGGTTTATACGGTCAATGTCAACTGAACTTTGCCCGACTTCGTTTACTGCATGAACACTGGCCAGCGAGAGTAGCGTGTCCTGTTTAGCCATAAACTTACCGCGTACGTCCTGGCGCAGATCGAAGTGCATCTTAAGTGCGGGCCCCGTGCCCGATTGCTGCATCACCCTGATGTTACGTAAAAAAAGGTGCTGCGGTTGGTTGTGCAACTCAAGCGTGGCATGCTTCATCTCCACGTTGGTGATGGCCACGAATGACGTTGCATTACCAGAGGAGATCTGAATTCCGCGTAATTTGTATTCACGTTTGGTGTTATCGAGATGGATATTATTTAGCTTAAAGTTTTGTGGAATGGATAAATATCGACCTTTGATAACGCCATAACCAATGAGCATACCTGCGCTGTTCTCCATATTGATATTATCGATCACGAAGTTATCACATCCATAAATAGCAACCGTCGCATTATCAATGCCCGCTTTCTTACTGAAATCCGGTGTGATATTTCGCGCGGTAATATTACGAATGATAAAATGCTTGCCGTTCTCCACATGAACTAACTGCCGACAGTCGGTACCGGTGATGTTCGCCACCACGAAGTTTTTTACCGCCAGTTCATCGGGATAGCTATTGTCATAGGTACTGCCCGCCAGCCCGATACCGATGCCCCAGTTCAAATTGCCATTGGTACAGTTAATACGTTCAATGACATGGTCAGAAAAATTAATGTTGATGTCGTTGATCGCCACATTCCACTCAATGGCATCTCCCTGTAGATCGCTAAAACGGCAGTTTGTAATCTTTACGCCATCCATTCGGTTATGAAAACCCTGACGCAAAATCCCATAGTTAGCGCGTGTGACAGTAATATCATCAATAATCAGATTACGCATCAGCCTTGAAGTTTTACCGCCGATATAGATTTGCGTCACCGGACCGAAACCGCTCATGGCAATCCCTTTTATTACACAGTCCGAACCACGTACATCCAGGGTAACATTCTTCAGGCTCCCGCCCTGCTCGCCCACCACTTTGCATCCATCCTGCAGAATAAAGCGCCCACGGCCATTGCCACTTATTCGCCCTTGTATGAAGAGCGTTTTGCCTGGCGGAATAACAATAGCAGTATTGAGATCCTTACATTCCAGCCCTTTTGGTACGACGACCATTTGCCCTTCTTTGAACGCCTGCCTGAAAGAGGCCACCCAATCCTGTGGGTTGTAATCCTGAATGTTGACGCTGCCCGATGATTCAAGCGCGCGAACAACGGGAGAATGCAGCACGACAAGCGCAGAGCCCGCCGTCAGAAAAGTACGGCGTGAGAGTTTGTTCTCTGACATACAACCTCGATTTACATCGTTTGCAGCAGACTGGCTAACTGTTTATTGATAGCTAACTGATTAAATTCATTTTCAATTTTTTCACGCGCACACTGCACAATCGACTGTACCTGCTCACTGTCGAGCAGGCTAAATGCCGCTAAACGCTCTGCCAGTGCCTGCGCGTCGTTTTCCGGTGCCAGCCAGCCTGATTTACCCGACTCGACCAGCTCCGGGATCCCGCTGTGAACGGTGGAAATCACCGGAATACCCACCGCCATTGCCTCCATCAGTGCCACCGGGATCCCTTCCATATCGCCGTCTCTTCCGGTGATCGAAGGCAGCAAAAATACATCCGCCTGTTCAAGCATCTCCTTTACCTGATGACTGGGCTTAAAGCCGGGCATCTCAATAACGCCATCGAGTTGATATTGCTCGATCAGCGTACGTAAACGACGCTCCCAAGGGCCGATACCCAGAATTCGATAACGAAATGAAACGCCCTGCTCTTTTAACTGACGACAAGCTTCGATGGCAAGGTGCAGTCCTTTTTTCTCGGTTAACCGGGCAACAGAGATTATTTCCAGCGGTGCAGTTGGCGATTTCAACTGGCGAGGGGTAAAACGCGTCATATCAATACCCATACGCGAAACCGCGATTTTTTGCGGCGGGCATCCCATGTTTTTTAAACGTCCGGCCCAGAGATTGCTGATGGGCAACATTAAATCACCGCGTTGAAACAGCTGCTGATACTCAGGGGTATAGCGGGCCAAAACGCCCCGGTGCGAAACATCAACCCCATGAAATACCGTGGCGATCTTTCCGCGGATCATCCCAAGCTCACGCAGCTTGGCGGCCGTTACGCCTGCGGGCCCAAAATGAGCAATAAAGACATCCGCCTCAAACGCTCGCGGATTCCCGCCGCAAATAGCTGCCAAAATCAGATTGCGCGCCTCCTCACCATAGCGTGCAACATTAAGCGCTTTCCAGGTCGCTGCGCGGGTAATACCGTGCAGAGCCGCCGCTGCCCTATATTTCAGTTTCGCCAGTTTGCTTTCCGGTTCATTCAGCAACCAGCGAGTTTTTTCACCCAGACGGTAGGTATTAAAGGAGGCATGAGTATTTTCAAGATCGCCCTTCTGCAAAGCGACAATCTCCACGTCGTAGCCCATATCGATAAATGCGGTTATCTGATTGAGTACAAATGTCTCGGAGGAGAGCGGAAATTTAAGCAGAAAAAAACCAATCTTCATTTTTCCCCCTCAATACGCGTTAAAACCGACTGCACCATGCGTACCCCACGTTCGCGTTCGCGCATAACCGCGTCGCCGAGACGTATGCGCAGCTCAGGTAACTGTCCGAGAGTATCGGCAACCTTCCCTTCGAGACCGCCATCGAGAAGATGACGAATATCAACAGCCATCTCCGGTAACCCCAGTTGTTGCATGATCCCGGCCGATTTGTGCTCGTAGTTAATGGCGATGGCAGGCGTCATAAAATTCATCGAGATGATGGCAGAATGCAAGCGAGTCCCCACCGTCAGATCGCAGGCGCCCAGAATCTTCCCCATCTCCAGATCGTTAAGTTCATCCATCACCACGTGATATCGGGCCGGATCGTTAACATACTGGCGCAGGTTTAACGCCACCATGCGGTCATCTTTGTTGTAACTATCAATACCGGTGCAAGTTGCCAGCGCTATCACCTGGTAACCTTCGTCGAGGATGCGGTTCACCACCCCGGAAAAGGCTTGCTCATAGGCCTGCTGCGTTGTCCCCAGACGCTTATCAAAAGGAGCCAGCTCACGCAATGTAATGGCAACGGTCTTCTGTTTAGCCGCCATGTCTAACCAGTGCTGTACCGCATAACCTGGCTCAAAATCCTCATGATGGTTGTCAACCAGCCAGGCCGTATCCACGCCAGTTTCGACTTTATCCGTGGTAATTGCGCTGCGCTTCATCAGATCCAGACTGACGGATTCACGTAAAATCAACGCATTACAGTGACCAAACACGTAGTTCGCCAGTTGATTAAACTGCCCATCCTGGAATGGCCCCACGCTGTGACCAATCATGTACAGCGGTTTTTTCGCCATAAACGAACACAGGGCATGTTCAAACTGCGGCACGCCATACAGATCGACAAAGAACGATCCGCCGACCTGGATGATGGCGTCATAGCGCGACAGCAGACGGACAAAATCGGTAAAGCCCTGGGCGATAGCGATATTGCGCAGATTACCGGAATCGGTAACACGCGAGAGCAGTACCTGATGCTGATAGCGACGACGCAGCACTTTCTTCACGCGCCCCATAACACCCGCTGCGTTGTTATGTTGCTTCATCTGCAAATACAGCGGGTCGCCCATCACCGGGCGGTTTAACAACCACGAAGAGCTCACCGGGTAACGGCTCATCACATCCACTTCGGTCTCGGGACGCAACGCGTTAATGGCATCCAGCAAACCGCGCAGGATCGCGCTATCCCCTCGGTTCCCGCAGGTATGGTTGCCTAAAATTAGTAATTTCATTATGACCTCTTAAAACGTTGTTCTTATCCCGCACGGAGCAAGGTTTTCATTTTTTCACTGCGACAGAATTGGCGTTTTATTTCCACCACCAGCGGATGGCGCGACAGCACAATCATTAGCGCAAACACCACTGCTCCTGCCGCTATCTGGATCCCCAGCAGCGCGCTTAATGGCACCTGGTTGCGCAGGGTTAAGCCCAACGCATAGCTCACCACAAGGGTTGGTAAGGAGAGATACAACGGCAGCCACAGGCTGAGCATGTACTGACGGTAGCTGGAGCCAAGAACAGGTTTGATCATCACGAAGTAGCTGAGGATCGTGTTAATCACCTGGACCAACAGAAAGCCCAGCGTCACGCCAATCGCCCCCGCCAGATGACCGCCAATGAAAATGGCAGGAATAAACAAAAAGGTTTTGAACACATTGAATTTGAAGCTGATATCGACCCGGGCTTTCGCCATCAAAAGCGATCCTATTGGATTCCCCACGGATCGCAGCAAACCCACAATGCACAATAGTTGCAGGACCGGAATAATGCCGTTCCACTTATCGCCGAATACCAGCGGCACCACGTTATTCGACACCACCATCAGTCCCAGTAGCGCTGGGAAGTTGATAATCCCAACCACTGACAGCAACTTGTAAAAATTCACTCGTAGTTTTTCGCTGTCGTCCTGGATTTTGGCAAACGCCGGAAACAGCACGCGGGTGATAATCGGGTTCAGTTTGATCGGCGGGACAACCGCCACGTTCCAGGCGAGATTGAATCCGCCCGCCACGCCAGCTCCCAACGTGCGAGCTAAAACCAGCGTGGAAAGGTTGGTATTGATGTAATTAATGATGCTGTCTGCCGTCAGCCATGCGCCAAAACGCAGGTTCGACGAAACGGATGCCAGCGAAAAATGCAGCCCGGGTCGGTAAATCCGGCGGCCAAAATAGCCGAACAGCAGCGTACGTAGCGTACTATTCACCAGATACCCAAGAATGGCCGTCAGCGCGAGCGGCCAGAAATGGGCGCTGACCACGGTAAAGGTAAATCCAGCCAGCACCGAACTGGTTTCAATCATGCCAATTTTGTTGAAGGCCAGCTCTTTTTGCATCAGCGCGCGAAACTGCTGCCCGTGCGGTATCACCACAAACGCCAGTGATAAGGTTTTGATGAGCGGTGCCAGTTCTGGGTTATTGAGCACATGGGCAATCGTCTCGCTCAGCAGAAACATCGCCACGCATACCACGATACCCAGCCCAACATTTAGCCAGTACAGCGTTGTCAGCTCCAGATAACCAATCTCTTTTCGTTGAATAATTGAGTTGGCGATACCGAAATCCGACAGCGTATCGGCCAGCGCTATGATCACCAGCGACACGGTTAACAACCCGAACTGGTGGTTATCAATAATTCGCGCCAGGACGGTCATCTGAATAAGTCCGAGCCCAATAATGATCACCGTGGCAATCGCCGACCACTTTGCGCCATTAAGCGTTTTTTCTCGTAAACTCATGTTAATACGCCGCTTTGTTAACAAAGCCTTTGAATATCGTCAGAAAAACAATTTTGATATCGAACCACACGCTCCACTCGCGAATGTATTCGAGGTCAAACTCCACACGTTTCTCCATTTTTTCCAGCGTATCGGTTTCACCGCGCCAGCCGTTGATTTGCGCCCAGCCGGTAATACCCGGTTTCACCTTATGGCGTAACATGTATCCCTCAATCAGTTGGCGGTACTGTTCGTTATGCGCCACCGCATGCGGACGTGGTCCGACGATAGACATCCCCCCGGTGAGCACGTTAATAAACTGCGGCAGTTCATCGAGCGACGTCCGACGCAGGAAATTTCCCACAGGGGTAACGCGCGGATCGTTTTGCGTCGCCTGCGTCACCACCGCGTCGTTCTCCATCACTTTCATTGAGCGAAACTTCCAGACTTTGATCGGCTTCCCATCCATGCCATAGCGAGTCTGGCGGAAAATCACCGGTCCTTTGGAGGTCAGTTTTACCAGTAGCGCTATGCCACACAGCACCGGGGAAATAAGTAGCAGGATCAGTGAAGCCAGCACGATATCTTCCGCGCGTTTTAACAGACGATTAATCCCCGAGAGTGGCGTGTCATACAGCGGCACCACCGGAATGCCGTTCATCTCTTCAATCCGTGAATGCAGAATGTTGAAGGTAAAGACATCCGGAATTAGGATCACTGAACAGGTGGTATCGGCCAGCTCGCGCACTAATTTTTTGACGCTGGCGCCATCGCTCATCGACATGGCGATATAAACGTTATGAATGCGTGAGGCTTTGGCGTCATCCACCAGTTGTTGCAGATTACCGGCCCAGTCGCGGGAGTTTTTTCCAGGGATAGGGTCGTGATAGATACCTGCAACTTCAAACCCCAGCCACGGTTCATGGCGAAAACTGTCCAGCAGCATTTGTCCAGCTGGCAGGTCCCCTGCCACCGCCACCCGGCGAGTGTTGTAACCGCGATTGCGCAGCCATCCCGCGCCGTAGCGAATAAACGAACGACTCAACACCAGGCCAACGCTGGATAGCAGATACCACGCCAGCCAGACGGCGAGACGGTTATCAAAATCGTCATTAAAGGCGATCAGACCTGCGCAAAAAATCAGGCTCAGCGTCCAGTTTTGCAGCAACAGCACCAGCTCAGTGGTCATTTTGACACCACGCCAGGATCGATAAAAATCCGTTATGCCACCGAGCATCTGAAAAACGACCAGCGTGATCAACGCCACCAGCAGGTGCATGTACAGGAAAGGCAAACCGCTTAATTCGCAGATTACCCACAACCCGCCAAACATGATGGTGATATCTGAAAAGCGTTGCACCATCGAAATTAACGACGCATTGGTTTTGGCGCGCTCGCGCTTCTTTAGATGTGTCATCGTGGTTCCTGTTAGTCACCCTTTGCCCAGAATCGGGCAAAGGAAGCACCAGCATTACTGATTCAGTAACGCCAGAAGAGTGCGCGTTCGCGCTTCCATCAACGGAATATCTCCGCGCGATTCCACGTTCAGGCGCACCACCGGTTCGGTATTGGAAGAGCGTAAATTGAAGCGCCAGTCGACAAACGACATGCTGATACCGTCCGTTCTGTCTACCGTCAGTGCCTCACGGGAAAAATGCTGCTCCACGCGCGCAATCGCTGCCGCCGGCTCTGCCA
>ERZ773225.2727-NODE-2727-length-17184-cov-3.128320_pt1 | contig 17184 bp, 14 predicted proteins | sample MGYA00580993_ERZ773225 | MGnify/ENA primary metagenome ERZ773225 (study PRJEB29015, sample SAMEA2737748) | human gut metagenome | biome: human gut; feature: human-associated habitat; material: faeces | place: China | collected 2012 ... | reverse complement strand
GCACGGAGGGGAGCTCCTCCATCAGCCTAGGCCCTCCCATGCCGCGGAACCTCGACCTGAGCCCCTCCGGCGCGGTGGTGAGCAGCGACCTCGCGGTGTTTATCGCCGAGGTCCGCGCCTTCACCGCCCCGGAGCGCGCCGCGAGCATGCAGCGCACCCCGTCGACCCACCCGTCCTGGCTCTTGGGGGTCCCGAGTTTCGAGCCGGACATCGCCGCGCGGGCGGCCCTCTCCGCGTCCGCCTCGTCGCACTTTCCCTGCCCCGGGCGCCTCCTCTGCATCCTCGCCGGGGAGAGCGCCTCGCGCACGGGCATCCCCAGCGACGCGAGGTGCCTGGTGAGGCCCGCCCCGTAGGACGACGTCCCCTCCATCGCGACGCAGGCCGGCTCCCCGGCCGCCGCGATCGCCCCGGCGAGCGCCTCGTAGCCCGCCGCGTCGGCGGGGAACTGGCGGGACAGGACCTTGCGGCCCCTCCAGTCGAGGACGCACAGCCAGTGCGAGTCGGCGTGGGTGTCGACCCCGCAGAAGACCGGCCCGCGGGCGCCGGGTGTCGATTCGGTTCTCATGTCTCGCTCCGTTCTTTCCGTGCTCGCCTGGACCGGGCAGACGGCACACTGACGGGGCGCGATAGAATGCGGTTGTTCGGGTCCGCGGTATCGCTCCATGCTCCTATTAGGTCATGCGGCGGTCTCGGCTCGCCGCGGCCCGCGCGGGACATGTCAGGAAACGAGGGCAGCCCTGTGGGCGCCAGCGGAATGTGGGGTCACCGCGCGGTCCGCATCTGATGGTGTCGACGTCAATGGTATACGGGTGCATCATCGACGTCTTCAATACAGAAAATATCAGTGCGGAATGTCCGCGAAGGTCAGCCCTCAGATCCTGCTACGACTACGTCCTCGGATTGTGGGGCTGAATGAAGGACATGGCTGTGGGGGTGCCTTGTCCCGGTCGCTGTTTCGCGGCTTTGGGCATAGAGGGGGACCTAGTTGCGGACCCAGATGGCCTAGAGGGATATGGGTGCAAACGAGAAATCGTTGTTGGGGTCGTCCTTTTCCATAAACTCATCGAGGCAGAATGTCATATAGATTGGAACGTACAGAACCTTGCCCTCTTTGCTGAGGTTCTCGTGGCTTAGCACAACGGCCTCGGGGATTTTGTACTCGCCCACACTCATCAAACGGTCGAGGGCTGCATGTGCTCGAACTTTCTTGCCCGATTTGACTTCGATTGGGACAACATGCCCGCGGGCACCTTCGATTACAAAGTCGACTTCACCGACCTCACGCGTTTGGTAGTACCACGTATCTGCTCCGAGGGCAACGAGTTCCTGTGCGACCACGTTCTCATAGAGGCCGCCGAGGTTGGGGGTTTTCATGTCAAGGTAGACGGCGCGTGCCGTGCTGCCGGGATACCGTGATGCGAGCATGCCTGTATCAGACTCGTATAGTTTAAAGGCGGTCGCCTTCTCTGTCCTCTTAAGAGGACTCCGGGCCTCCGTCACCTGGGCGACCATCAAACCGACGCCCGCGTTCACCAGCCATAGGAAATCCTGCTCGTATTTTTGAAGGCGAGCCCCCTCGCCCAGGGATGAAACAACAAAGCGATGGGACTCCGCCTCAAGCTGAACGGGAATTTGTTCGAAAATAGCGCGAACGTTAAACGCTCGAGTCGATGCATATTTAGAGATATCGCTTTTGTACTGATCGACCAGCTGAATTTGAAGCTCACGCGTCCTCACGAGTGAATAACCCGAATCGATATAGTTCTGTACGACCTCCGGCATGCCGCCGCAAACGATATAAACTCTAAAGTTTTTGAGCATCGCCTCATGAATATAGTTTTCGACGGGACGCCTCTCGACAAGGCAGCTGCGGATGTCTGCAAGCACATTCTCACTGATGCTGTTTGCCCAACAAAACTCTTCAAAATCCATTGGCCGCATAACAATGTGCTCGACATACCCCACCGGGAAAGAAGAGATCCCCTTAAACTCAGTCCCAAGCATAGACCCCGAGAAGACATAGCTAAAGCGTCCGTCCTCGACCAGCGCCTTCATAAGTGTAACGATCTGCGGATACTCCTGAATCTCATCGACAAAGATAAGCGTATCTCCCTCAACAAGCGGTGCATCCGCAAGAAGGGCCACACGGTTGATGAAGTCAATGGAGTTCTTAGCGCCAACAAGTACGTCTCTTGCCTCGGCATCAAGTAGCAGATTGACCTCATAATACGAAGCGTAGTTGCTCTTTCCAAACGCGCGAATCGCATAGCTCTTGCCAATCTGACGCGCACCGGTAACAAGCAGGGCCTTATGGGAGTTATTCTTCCAGCTCAAAAGCCTATCAGTGACTTTGCGGCGTAGCATTAAAACACCTCATTGACAAAAATTGGCAAATAGATTTGCCCCTAATCATACAAAAATTGACAAATAGATTTGACCCAAATCATACAAAAATTGGCAAATAGCAAAGCTCACTTAGGCCTCAAAGCCAGCGAGCCAGCACGGTACTTTGCGAAAAGGCTGGCGGCGCCGTTGTTGAGGGTGGCCAGGTTGACAGTGGCGCCGTTAGCGTTCTCGGCTGCTTGGGCGCGCAGGAGCGAAAGGGCGTCGGTAGCGTTCATGCAGAAGCCGACGGTAAAGTTCCATACTGCGAACTCGCAGTCGCTTGCCGCGGGGTGAAGCGCGATCGGCTATCCCTTATGTTGGATGAAAAGCCCCATGTTTTTGCAGGGGTGCATACTCAACTTATAAGTGCATAGAATCTCGTATAGTGCGAGTAAGATATTGCGCTGTCCGTTTTGTGTTTAGCAGAGATGTAGTTTGCATAATCCGACATAATCCTCGCTGCATTTAAATAAAGTTGCACGTAAATGGCGTAGATATGCGTGAGCTGGGGTTCTTTACGCTGAGCGGATAAAAACGACCGTTCACCGTTCCGCTATTTTCAAAATGAATAAAATGAGCGATAAAGAGAATATAAACCTTAATAAACTCGCGTAACGCACGGACGCGGGTTATTAATGGGTTGTAGGCCTTTTACAGAAAGGATTCCAGCAATGTCTAAGCCTCTTGGCAAGCCCGATCGTATTGTCGTCGCCCTTGGCGGCAACGCCCTCGGCAACAACCCCGTCGAGCAGATCGAGGCCGTGAGCAACACCGCCCACGCTCTCCTTGGTCTTATCGAACAGGGTAACGAGATCATCATCACCCACGGCAACGGCCCGCAGGTCGGCATGATCCAGAACGCCTTCGCCGCTGCCCACGATGCCATCGGTACCCCCGAGATGCCGCTGCCCGAGTGCGGCGCCATGTCCCAGGGCTACATTGGTTATCACCTGCAGCAGGGCATCGGCCGCGAGATGCACAAGCGCTATAAGCGTTGGCACGCCGCCACCGTCGTCACCCAGATCGAGTGCGATCCGGATGATCCCGCGTTCAAGAACCCGACCAAGCCGATCGGCCCCTTCTACACCGAGGAGCAGGCCAAGGAGTTCATGGCCGAGGATCCCTCCAAGGTCTTCGTCGAGGATTCCGGCCGCGGCTGGCGTCGCGTCGTCGCTTCCCCCGATCCCAAGAAGATCGTCGAGGCTGACTCCATCCTCAACCTGCTCGACAACGAGTTCATCGTCATCGCCTGCGGTGGCGGCGGCATCCCCGTCGTCCGCGACTACGAGAACAAGGGCTGCTACAAGGGCGTTCCCGCCGTCATCGACAAGGACCTGGGCGGCGAGCTGCTGGCCGAGGACTGCGACGCCGACGTTCTGTTCCTGCTGACCGCCGTTGAGCATGTCGCCATTAACTTTGGCAAGCCCAACCAGGAGGAGCTCGAGGACCTCACCGCCGACGAGGCCGAGCGCCTGGCCGACGAGGGTCAGTTTGGCAAGGGTTCCATGGAGCCCAAGGTCCGCGCTGCCATCAAGTTCGCCCGTTCCCGCAAGGGCCGCACCTGCATCATCGGCGCTCTGGACAAGGCTGCCGAGACCATGGCCGGCCTCTCCGGTACCCGCATCCACGAGTAGTCTCTACTCTGTTGCCTCTCTCGTGGGCGCCAGGCAAAGCGCCTACAAACTAGCCTCTCTTCATGAGCCCCGCAGTCCGCTCCGACTGCGGGGCTTTTGCTATTCAGCTAGTCATTAGGGACGTTCTTAAATGACTAGTCAAACAAGAGCGTCCCCAATGACCACTCATTTAAGTCTGTCCCCAATGACTAGTAGTAGGCCCACATGGCTTCGATTTCGTTAAGGACCTCTACGACGCCCCAGCGACGGGCGCTGCGGCTGGCCGAGTTGGGGTCGTAGACGCCAATCTGGTTGGCATCGTCGATGCCGTAGAGCACGATGTAGTGGCCTACGTTGGTAAACGTACCGGGGCGCACTGCGGCGATAACGGGCGCACCCGAGCGAAGTGCTTGGGTAATCGATTCGCAATCGTTATAGAGCTGTGTTCCGTTGAGCCCCAGCTGCCACGCACCGCCTGTCATAAACGACCACTCGGTGGCACCAGTGGGGGCGTAGTTGCCGGCTTCGGCCGGTGCGCATATATCGACCGGCGTCTTATCGGTGTGGCCGGTCTTAAAGATATAGACCATGGTGAGGCAAGTGGGGCCGCAAGCGTTTTCGCGAATAGTGCCATAGGGCAGCTCCGACCATGCGGGGTCAATTTGGTAGATGTGGGGCATGGTGCCGGCCTGCCATTGCGAGCGTGGGGTCGAGAACGCAAAGGAGTAACCGGGCGCGACGGGAGCTTTAAGCAGCTTGTCCTCGGCAGTGGGCTCAAGACCGGCTGATCCGTGCGAGATACAGGATCCCAAAAACACAAAGACGAGGCAGGCGGCAATGGAGCAAAGCGCAAGGCGTAGACGGCGGGCTGGAAGTGCGTGGCTTGTGGTGTGCGACGCGGGGCGAGGGGCGGAATTGCCGCGATTGCGTTGAGGTGGCGAAAAGGAGCGCTTAACGTAGTGGTCGGTCGTACGGCAATCGTAGCGGCGCGGCTGCGATGTGTCGGTCTGGCGTTGGCGTGTGCTCGTGCTCACGCGGTCTGACTGCTGCGCGGTACGGCTTTGTTGCCGAGAAGAAGCCCCGGGCTGCTCTTGGGGGCGCTGCTGGTTGCCGTTGTCGGAGGTGCTTCTGGGCGTTGGCGTGGTGCGGCCGGCAAGGCGCACGCTTTGTGGCCGTTGGTCGCCGTCATTGTATCCGTATGCCATTCGAATCACCTTGCCTCATGTGTAACTTGTCTATCCTACATAAAAAGAGGCGCGACACATGGGTATGTGCGCCAAAAGCCTGACAAATGGTATGAACGTTGCCGCGCCGCGCGCCAAGCGTCACGGCAACAGGTATTCAAAAGCAGACAAGATGAAAGCGTCCAAGACGGATGACGTCTTCCGCCGTTCGTCCCAAAAACGGCGCCGCTCGTTTTGCAGTTCTGCCTTCGGTCGAGCCACAAGCGGCGCTGCTGCGCCAAGGCCGTATTGTAAAGCCACGAAATAAAAGCGCGCGGCAAAACAGACCGTGCAAGGGGTGACGTCAAAGAGGCGTCAATAAGGAAAGGAGGGGAACAATGGCGGACAAGAACGCAGAAGTTGCAGTCGAAGGTAACGGTGGCATGAAGAAAACGCTCTCGCTCTGGAACTTCTTCACCATCGGTTTCGGTGCCATCATCGGTACCGGTTGGGTTCTGCAGGTCGGCGACTGGATGGTCGTGGGCGGCGGTCCCGTTCCCGCTATGATCGCATTCCTCTTGGGTGCAATCTTTCTCGTGCCCGTCGGAGCTGTTTTCGGTGAGCTCACGGCTGCTATCCCCATCTCGGGCGGCATCGTCGAGTATGTCGATCGTAGCTTTGGCCGTACGATGAGCTACATCACCGGCTGGCTCCTGGCCCTGGGCAACGGCATCCTGTGCCCGTGGGAGGCCATCGCCATCTCGACCCTCGTGTCCGAGATGTTCGGCAGCCTGCCCGGCCTTGAGTGGCTGCGCGCCGTCAAGCTCTACACCATCCTGGGCGCCGACGTTTACCTGTTCCCGACGCTGATCGCGCTCGGCTTTGCAACCTACGTCATCTTCCTCAACTTCCGCGGTGCCAGCTCGGCCGCCAAGCTGCAGGCCTTCCTGACCAAGGCCCTGCTCTGCGGCATGCTGCTCGCCATGGGCGTCTCGCTGTTCACCGGCTCGCCTGACAACGCCATGCCCGTGTTCTCCCAGGTCACCGGTGCTGGCGGCGGCAAGCCTGCTACCGAGGGCACCAGCCTGTTCGCCGGTATCGTTTCGGTCCTGGTTCTGACCCCGTTCTTCTACGCCGGCTTCGACACCATTCCTCAGCAGGCTGAGGAAGCAGCCGAGGGCCTCAACTGGAACAAGTTCGGTAAGATCATCTCCCTGGCCCTGCTGGCCGCCGGCGGCTTCTACATGGTCTGCATCTACTCGTTCGGCACCATCCTCGACTGGCATGAGTTTGTTAAGAGCCCGGTTCCCGCGCTTGCCTGCCTCAAGGGCATCAACATGCTCCTGTACCTGGCCATGCTCGTCATCGCCACGCTTGGACCCATGGGCCCGATGAACTCCTTCTACGGTGCCACGAGCCGCATCATGCTCGCTATGGGCCGAAAGGGCCAGCTGCCCGAGCAGTTCGCCGAAGTCGACCCCAAGTCCGGCGCTCCCAAGCTTGCCTGCGTCGTCTTGGGCGTCATCACCGTCGTCGGTCCGTTCCTGGGCAAGAACATGCTCATCCCTCTGACCAATGTGTCGGCTCTCGCCTTCATCTTCTCCTGCGGCATGGTCGCCCTCGCATGCCTGCGTATGCGCTTCACCGAGCCCGACCTGCCTCGTCCCTACGAAGTTCCCGGCGGCAAGTTTGGCATCGGCCTCGCTATCGCTGCCTGCGCCATCATCATCGGCCTGCTTGTGATTCCGTTCTCTCCCGCCTCCCTCAACATGGTGGAGTGGAGCATCGTGATCGGCTGGCTGGTCGTCGGCCTGGCTCTCATGGCCTTCACCAATTCCCGCAAAAAGTAACGCCGAGCCGGGGCGGATCAGGTGCGCGGGGCCCTCTCTCCTGCGCACCGAACCCGGCGCCACTTGGGTAGCTTTGTGAGGCCTTAACCCAACACGGCCTCGCCCACTATATGGATCCATAAGGAGGAACCATGTCCACTAAGTATGCAATCGTTGGCGGCAAGCTCATCGACGGTACCGGTGCCGAGCCGGTCGAGAACTCCCTCGTTCTCGTCGACGACAACGGCAAGATCGAGTACGCCGGTGCCATGCAGGACCTTTCCGAGGGCGTTGAGGTCATCGACGCCGCCGGCAAGACCGTCCTTCCCGGCCTGATCGACACCCACCTGCACTTCTCGGGCAACCTGACCGACGATGACACCGATTGGGTCATGCAGCCGCTTCTCGAGAAGCAGGCCGTCGCCGTCAAGCAGGCCTACGACTGCCTCACCCACGGCCTCACCACCGTCTGCGAGATCGGCCGCTTTGGTATCCAGATCCGTGACTGCATCGACAAGGGCGTCTTCAAGGGCCCGCGCGTTCTGGCCACCGGCCTTGGCTTCTGCCGCGTTGCCGGCCACGGCGACTCCCACCACTGCAGCCAGGAGCTCAACAAGGAATCCCACCCCTGGGGCGACCAGGTCGACGGTCCTTGGGATCTGCGCAAGGCCGTTCGTCGTCGCCTGCGCGAGAACCCCGATGCCATCAAGATCTGGGCTACCGGTGGCGGTATCTGGCGTTGGGACTCCGGTCGCGACCAGCACTACTGCTCCGAGGAGATCCAGGCCGTGGTCGAAGAGGCAAAGATGGTCGGCATACCCGTGTGGAGCCACTGCTACAACAACCACGCCGCTGCCTACGATTCCGTCCGTTTTGGCTGCGAGCAGCTGATTCACGGCTTCGATATCGATGAGCGCACCATGGACCTCATGGCCGAGCAGGGCACCTTCTTCACCCCGACGATCGCCTTCCTGCCCACCTGGTACGCCACCTATCCGCCCGTCTACGTCCCCGAGCTGCACGACAAGTACGAGGGCACCTTGGTCGAGAAGGAGCTGCAGCGCAACTACGACTGCCTGCGCGAGGCCAAGAAGCGCGGCGTCGTCATGACGATCGGCTCCGACTCCTTCTCCTTCGTCACCCCGTACGGCACCTGCTCCATCGAGGAGATGTACGAGTTCGTCGACAAGATCGGTTTCACCCCGGTCGAGACCATCACCTGCGCTACCCTCAACGGTGCCAAGATGTGCCACATCGAGGACGAGACCGGTTCCATCGAGGCCGGCAAGTGCGCCGACCTGCTGGTCGTCAACGGTGACGTCGCCGCCGACATCCACGTGCTCAACACCGACAACATGGACGTCATCATGAAGGACGGCTGGATCGTTGAGGCTGGCACTTTTGGTGAGGCTAACAAATACAGCGCCTAAGATACCGTTTGTCGATGGCTTGATGTAAAACACAGTATTTGATTGCATAATGCAATGGAGAGGGTCGCTTGCGGCCCTCTCCATTGCTATGGGTGCGTCAGTAAGAAGGGGATGGCGGTGGATCTCAATAGGCTGATTCTGGGCAAGAGCTACAACTCTACCAAGGTCTTTCGTACCGCTCAGCATGTGGTTCAAGCCATCTTGCTCGGTATTGTCGTTCCGCTGCTTATCCTGCTGCTCATCTGGGATCTAACCGATAATCCCAATCCCGTTCCGGCCGTTGTCGTCATTGCCGGCTTGGTCATGCTGTGCTTCTTCTTCTCGTACGTCTTTGTCGTTCCCGATGACCTCACATCGAGCGCAACCGACCGCACGCTCGCCATCGCTTCAAAAATATTCGCCTATACGTCGCGCGGCCTTACGCCCGAAGCTGCCCTGGGCGCCTCTAAGATCATCCTGTCCGAAACTATCGCCTCTGCCATCTGCTTTACCGACGGCAAGCAGGTGTTGGCAAGCTGGGGCGAGGATTCGGCAAAGTGTCCCGCCGGCACCCCGGTGGTGCTCAAGACCACGCTCAACGTGATCAACAGCGGTGAGCAAAGCGTGTTTTCGCGCGACGCCTCCAATGAGACGGGAGGCTATTTTCCCCGCCTGCGCGCCGGTATTGTCGCACCGCTTACCGTGCGCGGGCATTGCGTGGGCACGCTTGAGCTGTATTATCCCCGTCTGAGCAGCATCGATATGCGCCAGACGGCGCTTGCCTCGGGCTTTGCCGACCTCATTTCCACGCAGCTTGCGAGCTTTGAGCTCGAGCGCCAGGACGAGCTTACGGCCCGCGTGGAGCTGCGCGCCTTGCAATCGCAGGTCGATCCTCATTTTCTATTCAATACCATCAGCACCATCGTGTCGCTCGTACGTACCGAGCCGGACAAGGCCAGGTCGCTGCTGATCGACTTTTCCAATTACTACCGTCAGACGCTTTCTGATTCCGATACCCTCACAACGCTCGAGCACGAGGTGGAACAGGGCACTCGCTATATCAATCTTATGCAGGCTCGTTATGGCGACGGCCGTCTGCGCGTCTCGGTCGATATCGACTTTGAGGTGCGCGATTGCATGGTGACGCCGGTTATCTTGCAGCCGTTGCTCGAAAACTGCATCAAGCACGCGCAGCGCGAGACCGAGCCGCTTTCTATTCATGTTAGGGCTTTCGAGACCGATGACGGTTTGGAGATCATCGTCGAGGACGACGGCATCGGTATGAGCGAAGAGGTCTGCGCGCATCTGTTTGAGCAACATCGCCGAGAGGAGCCCGAGAGCATTACCGCCGACGGCTCCGTCAAGCGAGGTTGCGGCCTGGCGCTCTTTAACGTGCTTCAGCGCATCCATTTCTTTTACGGAGAAGATTCCGGCATGCGCGTGAAGTCCCAGGAGGGCGTGGGAACGCAGGTCATCGTCGAGCTGAACGGCGAGCCGCATGAGCCGGCGCCGTTGACGGCGTAGCACGCGGTTGGATTGAGAGAAAAAGAGGGGAAGCACATATGTCCGAAGGCTGGAACATCTTGGTGGTTGATGACGAGCCCCCAATTAGGGCTGAGCTACGCTATCTGTTGGAAAAGGATACGCGTGTGGGCCAGATTGCCGAGGCGGGCAATGTCACCGAAGCCGTGGAGTCGATTCTGTCGAACAAGCCCGACGTGTTGTTTTTAGACATTACCATGCCCGGTCGCTCGGGAATTGAGCTTGCCGAGACGCTGCAGAACCTAAAGACGCCGCCGGTCGTGGTGTTTGTGACGGCATTTGCCGAGTATGCGGCTGATGCCTATAACCTCGATGCCGTCGATTATGTCGTCAAGCCGGTTGAGGACGCACGCCTGTCAAAGGCACTCGACAAGATCGAGGCGGCCTTGGGTGTCCGTCGTGTTATCCACGCTCCGCGCCAGCCTTTGCGTCTGACGGTGGACCGCGGGGGCAAAAAGGTGTTCATTCCCGTCGCAGACGTCTGCTACTTTGAGGCGCGCGCCGATTTTTGCAACGCCATCTGCGCCGAGGGAACGTACCTGATCAATGAGTCGATCTCTTCGCTCGAGCGTCGCTTGGACTCCGAGGGCTTTATTCGCGTTCATCGCAGCTACCTGGTCAATTTGGAAGACGTGCACAATGTTGAGATTGGCTCCACGGGGCTGATGGAGCTCAGGCTCGACCGCGTGAACTCGACGGTACCGGTGTCCCGTCGTCGTGCCGCCGAGGTCAAGTCGCACCTGGGGCTTGCGTAAGAGGCTTGCGTGCTGTCGTTTACCATCGCAGGTTTGGCATGGGCGCGCGGTGGGCATAATGGGTGGCATCGAATGAAATCGAAAGGATCATTATGCCCGCGCTTATCACCCATCATCTGTTTGGCGAGGAAAGCATCGACCGTCTTCCGCAGGGCGTCATCACGTCCGATGAAGAGCGCATTGCCTTTATCTTGGGCAACCAAGGCCCCGACCCGTTTTTCTTTCACATTCTGACACCGCGTGTTTCCGACTGCACGCTGCTGGCGCAGGTCATGCATCGGTCGCGCATGTCTCGCCAGTTCGCGTGCCTGCGCGACGGCGTGTCGCATCTGCTGCCGCGCGATGCCAGCTTGGGTCGTGCCTTTGCGCTGGGCCTGCTGTCTCATTACGTGCTCGACCGCAACGCTCACCCCTTTGTCTATGAGCAGCAGTTTGGCATCGTGGAGTCCGATTCAGAGCTTGAGGATTCGAGCAGTCAGGTCCATGCCGTGATCGAGAGCGACCTGGATGTACTGATGCTGCAGCTTAAACGCGATGGCGCTACGGTCGACGATTACCCGCCGGCGGGCGAGATCGTCACCACCGATCGCATCAATCGCGTGGCCGGCGTGCTGATGAGCTATGTTGCCGGACGCGTGTACGGCATTGACATTCCGGCGGGGGAGTACGGTGCTGCCGTTGCCAATATGCAGCGACTTTACCGCGCGATTGAGCCGGCCGGCTCCGCAAAGACGCGCGCGATCTCGCTGGTTGAGGGCTTGGTGCACGACTACTCGCTGCTCGACGGCCTTGCGCACCGCGTGACGACCGAGCTGCCCGAGCGTACCGGCAACCTGGGCCACTTGGCATGGAAGAACCCCTTTACCGATGAAGTCTCGACCGAGAGCTTCCCCGAGGTCTTTGACCGCGCGCTGCTCGATTACGAGTGCACGGTTGCCCGCTTTATCGAGACCGGCGATATGGAAGCCGTGACCAACCATGTCAATTACAGCGGTCGCGTGCTCAATGCCGATGAGGAGTTCGACCGCGAGGAATAGGGCTCATGCGTGCCCCTTTGCCGAATCCTTACCGGTGCTTCTGGACAATTGGGGTACGATGAACTAACTGCATATCGGGCAAATACGAAGGGTCCCTGTCCATGAAATACACCAAGCTCGAGCGTAACTGGGTTATGTACGATGTGGGCAATTCGGCCCTCGTGCTGCTCAATACCTCGGTGGTGCCCATTTACTTTAACGCCATCAATACCGGCGCTTCCTCGGCCGACCTGGTGGTCGCTTGGGGCAATGCGCAGACGATCGCCTCGCTGGTCATCGCCATGCTCATGCCCATTCTGGGCGCACTTGCCGACTACGCCGGCAACAAGATCAAGTTCTTCTTGGGCTTCTTCCTCACGGGCCTGGTGCTTTGCCTGGCGCAGGCTATCCCAATGTCCGCCATGGCATTTTTGACCGTGTACGTGCTGTGCACCATCGGCCTTAACTCTTCTATGACGTTCTACGACGCCATGCTGCCTGACATTACCACCGACGAGCGCATGGACGCCGTGTCCAGCTCGGGTTATGCCTGGGGCTACATCGGTTCCACCGTGCCGTTCGTCATCTGCCTGGCGCTCATCATGGGTGGCCCCGCTCTTGGCGTCCCTACCATGCTGGCAACGCGTCTGTCGTTTATCATCACTGGTGCCTGGTGGCTCATCTTTACCATGCCGCTCATTCGCACCTATAAGCAAAAGTACGGTCGCGAGCGCGGTCCCGAGGATACTATCGGCCACATCGTGGGCGGTGTGTTCTCCGAGGTCGGACACACCATGCGCGAGATCGCCCACAACAAGACCGTGCTGGTCTACATGATCGCGTTCTTCTTCTATATCGACGGTGTGCACACGGTCATTTCCATGGCCACCAGTTACGGATCGGCCTTGGGCATCGATTCGACGCAGCTGGTCCTGGCGCTGCTCGTCACGCAGGTTGTTGCTTTTCCGTCTGCCATCATTTACGGCAAGCTCGCCGGCCGCGTGGGCACGCTCAACATGATCCTGGTGGCGGTCGCCGCCTACATGGGCATTGTGCTGTTCGCCGCGTTCTTCCTAAAGACCGCCTTTGAATTCTGGGTGCTTGCCATTATGGTCGGCCTGTTCCAGGGCGGCGTGCAGGCGCTCAGCCGTAGCTACTTTGGCCGCATTATCCCCAAGGAAAAGTCCAACGAGTACTACGGCTTCTTTGACATCTTTGGTCGTTATGCAAGCGTTATGGGCACCTTCCTGGTGTCGGTCGTCACCTCGCTGACCGGCAACCCGTCGCTGGGCGTCCTTTCCATTGGTGTGCTGCTGGTCGTTGGCTTTATGCTGCTGGTCCGCCTGTCCCGCATGACTCGGGCGGCAGAGCATGCCGCATAGGAGCGAGCGGCTATTGTGCCTGTCCACGGTACTCTTTTGGGGTTATCCGCAATAAACATTGCGACTTGCGAGCAATGATTTGCCCAAGTGGGTATGATGGAATCAGCTAGGTCGCGGGGCGTCGCCTGTGTTTGGCGGCGTCCCGTTTTTGTGTTGCAGGGAGGGTAAGGCATGAACGCCACGGTCGTGATTCCAACGTATTGGGCGGGTGATGACGCTTGCGCAAACGCCCCTGGCACCTATGATCATTCGACGCGACTCAACGCCGACAATCCCGAACTCGACCGCTGCCTGGTCTCGCTTGAGCAGGTACGTGACATCCCGCGCATCATCCTTTTGGTGGTCTGTCCCGTTTCTGCCACAGCCGATGTGTCGCTGCGCGTGCGCGAGATTGTCGACGCGCATCCCACGCTCAAGGTCACCGTTGTCACCAACACCCAGGCCTCGCGCATCGCAGACCGGGTTGCTCAGATCGCGCCCAAGGGTTCGGGCGAGTGCGTGAGCCTGCGAGGCTACGGTGCCATCCGCAACATGGGGCTAGCCTGTGCCGCTGTGCTGGGGCATGACGCGGTTATCTTTTTGGATGACGATGAGACTGTCATCGACGCCGACATTATGAAGCGCGCGACCTATGCGTTGGGGCAGCAGACGCGTCAGGGCTTGCCTATCTTGGTCAAGAGCGGCTATTTCTACGATCGCGACGGCTCGCCGCTGGCTCCCACGGACAAGGCGGGCATCTGCCATCGTTGGTGGACCAAGCGCATCGAGTTCAACCGTTGGATGAAAAAGGCGCTCTCGGGCACCCGCATCTCGCGCTCCAACTACGTGTGCGGCGGCCTGATGGCCCTGCACGCCCGCGCCTTTACGCGTGTGGCCTTTGACCCGTTTATCACCCGCGGCGAGGACTTGGATTACCTCTTTAACATGCGCATGTTTGGCTACGACGTGTGGTTCGATAACGAGTGGACCGTGCGCCATCTGCCTCCGGAGTCCGAAAAGCGCTCACCGCGCTTTATGCAGGATGTATACCGTTGGTACTACGAACGGGCCAAGTTGACATTCGCCGCGCATCAAAAGGAGCTCATTCCCGTTACGGCGGCATCACTCATGCCCTACCCGGGCCCGTGGATTTCGCGCGAGCTCGACGACCGCGTGCGCAAGACCGCTATGGTCCGCAGCGTGTTTACCCGCGAGCATGAGGGCTACCTGCGCATTTGGCGCCATGGCATCGACGAGGCAAAGGCCTATGCGCGCCAAAACGCTGCAAGCTACCTGCGTTTCCAGAGCTTTTGGCCCAAGATCATGGACGGGCTTTGGCGTGACGCACAACTGATCAGTATCCTGGAGGGGGCCGAATGATCGACCGCCGCGCCCAGCGCGATAGTTCAATATCAATCTTTCGCATCATTGCCGTTGCCTGCGCCATTTGCGTGCTGGTGTACTTTATTTTTGCCTTGGTGACCGGTATCGAGCCGATCGCCACGGTGATTGCCTGCGCGCTGCTGTGCATCTTTCTGTGCATCTTTATCTTTTTGACGCTCAATCCCGATTCGGTGCGCTCCCAGTACACCGAGGAGACGCTCTCGGTGGCCTCGGCCATGCTCGAGGACATTAAGGGCGGTCTGACGCAGGAGTCGGCGCGTTTGGTGTGCCGGCGCATTTTGCCCGAGACGCGCGCCATGACGGTGGCCATCACCGACGAGGGCAACGTGCTTGCCTGCGCGGGAGAGTTTGAGGAAAAACTGCTGCCCGATACTCCCATCCACACGCTTGCCACACGCTACGTTATCGAACATGGCATCGTGCAGTCGTTCAACCGTATGGTGGATGTCGTGGGCTCGGACGGCTCGCACAACCAAGTTCCCGCCGGCATTATCGCCCCCATCAAGGTGGGCGATCGTACCGTCGGCACGCTCAAGTTCTACTACAAGACCCCGCGCGCCGTCGACCGTACCCAGTACGCGCTTGCCTCGGGCTTTGCCGAGATCTTGTCCACGCAGCTCGCCATCCACGAGCTCGAGGTGCAAAAGGAGCTCACGGCGCGCGCCGAGGTGCGTGCGCTGCAGGCGCAGATTAACCCGCACTTCCTGTTCAACACGCTGAACACCATTGCATCGTTTACGCGCACCGACCCGCTGCGGGCCCGCGAACTGCTTCGTGAGTTCTCATCGTTCTATCGTGCCACACTCGACAACTCGGGATCGCTTATTCCGGTCTCGCGCGAGGTCGCACAGACCAAGCGCTACCTTACCTTTGAGAAGGCCCGCTTTGGCGAGGACCGCGTGCTTGCGACGTTCGATGTGTCCGAGGACGTGGAAGATACGCTGGTGCCGGCGTTCGTGATCCAGCCGATTGTCGAGAACGCCGTACGTCATGGTATGGGCGATGACGACGCCCTGAGGATCGACGTGACCGTTCACCAAGACGGCGAGGATGCAATCTTGATTGCCGTGGCCGATAATGGCGTGGGCATGGATGAGGGTACCGCCGCCAGACTGTTTGACGAGCGCTCTGCCCGTCCCGACGCCAGCTCTCCCCAGGGTGGCGGCGCCGGTGTGGCCATGCACAATATTTCGGAGCGCATCCATCGCTTTTATGGGCCGCACTCCTATACGCGTGTCGAATCGGCGCCGGGCAAGGGCACCAAAGTGCTCCTTCATCTTGATTTGTCAGAGAGCATCTTTGACATTCAAGAGTAAAATAAAAGGCTACGGGCTCAACGTCATGCGACGGATGCCCGGCGTAGTTAGTTGACGAAAGGTTTTATCCCTATGCTGCGTGCGATGATTGTGGATGATGAGGCGCCGGCTCGCTCGGAGCTTCGCTTCCTGCTCGAGCAAACGGGCAAGATCGGCACGATCACGGAGGCGTCGAGCGTCCGCTCCGCCATCGAGATGCTTATGGAAAGTCGCGTGGATGTCGTGTTTCTCGATATCTCGATGCCCGGTGCCTCGGGCCTGCAACTTGCCGAGGCGCTGCATAAGCTCAAAAATCCGCCGGCGATCGTGTTTGTGACTGCGTATAGCGACCATGCGGTCGAGGCATTCGACGTGGATGCCGTCGATTATCTGATGAAGCCGGTCGAGGAAGCTCGCTTGGATCGCGCGATCGAGAAGGTCATGCAACGCGCCAAGCCGGTTACGGACAGCAGGGTGACCATCGAGCGTATCCCGGTGGAAAAGGGCGGCCGCAAGGTGCTCATTCCCGTGGACGACATTCGCTTTATCATGGCCAAGGACGATTACTCCTGCATCTATACCGTCGATGATCGCTTTTTGTCGACGACCTCGCTGGCGCAGTTTGAGGCCAAGCTCTGCGACTTTGGCTTCTTCCGTGTTCACCGCCGCTATATCGTCAACCTAGCGTGCGTCACGGACGTTGAGACGGTGCCCTCGGGCGCCATCCAGCTGGGCATTACGGGCGTCGACGAACGCGTGCCGGTTTCTCGCCGCCGCGTCGTGCCGCTCAAGAAGGCTCTGAGTCTCTAGCACACTGGCCCCGCAGCCCTGTAGACCCATCGTCTGCGGGGCCGTGGGGCCTTTTTTGTATGTATCTGCCGAATCGTTTTTTGCGGAAGGGATCCCATGAACAGCGCAAGCGCCAAGCGCATCGACATCATCTCGGACACCCACGGCTATTTATCGCCTGCGCTCTTGGATGAGCTTGAGGGCGCAGACCTGATCATCCACGCCGGCGACCTTACGTCAGAGATGGACTACGAGCACCTATGCACCATCGCCCCCGTGCGGGCCGTATTGGGCAACAACGATTACTACCGCGACTACGGCCCCGATGTAGACCGTCTTGCGCTCTTTACCTACGAAGGCCTCAAATTCGCCGTAGCCCACTACCGCGAAGACCTTCCGGTGGGATCCGTAGACGTAGCCATCAACGGCCACACCCACGCAACCAAAGAAGCCCAAGTGGGCCGCTGCCTAGTCCTCAACCCGGGCAGCGCCAGCTATCCCAGAGGCACCCGAGGCCCCACCATGGCCAGAATGCTAGTAAAAGACGGCAAGATCCTAAGCACCAAGTTTATTGACCTAGACTAACCGCAACAAAAACGGGGGATGCAGATTGCATCTCCCGT
>ERZ773225.2715-NODE-2715-length-17238-cov-10.502473_pt1 | contig 17238 bp, 17 predicted proteins | sample MGYA00580993_ERZ773225 | MGnify/ENA primary metagenome ERZ773225 (study PRJEB29015, sample SAMEA2737748) | human gut metagenome | biome: human gut; feature: human-associated habitat; material: faeces | place: China | collected 2012 ... | reverse complement strand
GGTACAGCCCCTTGGCTCTCCCTCTGGGAGAGCTGTCACCGAAGGTGACTGAGAGGGTATTATGCCTAGTTTCCCCGCTCCGTCCTCGCTTTGCTCGGCCACCGCTCCCATAGGGAGAGGGAAGGGGCGCTGGCATTAGAACAGGCACAGCGGATTATCCCGCTGTGCCTTTCACTATCTGATGCACCCCGCCCATTCCGGCGGTGGCGGCAGTTATGCTTTCGGCGCAAGTGCCTTTTCCGCGAACGCAGTCACGATTTTTTTGTAGCGGGGGGTGTCCACCAGATAGCTGAACCCGTGGTCAGCGCCGGGGAAGGTGTACCGCATGACCAGCGCGGGATTTTCCGACACGATGTCGCTCATTTCGCAGGGGACAAAGCTGTCGCTTTCCCCGTGGATGATGAGAATGGGCACCGTTGCCTGTTTCACTGCCCGGGCGGCGTCCATTTCGTCAACGTCAAAGCCGCCGTAGACCCGCCCGCCGATCTTCACAAACGGCCATGCCAAGCGGTCGGGCATGTGCATATCCCTTGCGACCTTGCGGATGATGTCTCCGGGGGAGGAATAGGGGCAGTCAGCGATGATTCCTTTCACGTTTTCGGGCAAGTCCAGCCCGGCAGCCATCAGCACCGTCGCCGCACCCATGGAAACGCCGTAGAGGATAATCTGCACATCTGCACCGAATCGCTCCACGGCGAAGCGTGCCCAGCTTTCCACGTCCCACCGCTCCTGAATGCCGAAGGTGATGGTACGGCCTTCGCTTCTGCCGTGGGCGCGTTCGTCGATGAGCAGGAGATTGTGCCCCATGGAAAAGCTCAGCTCACTGCCCCCGGCGAAGTCCGTCAGGGCGCTGCTGCGGTAACCGTGAAAGCCGATGTCCAGCGGCGCACCGTCTTTGACGTGGTAATAACGCCCGAACAGGGTAAGCCCGTCGAAGGATTCGATGGAAACCTCCTCGTAGGGACGGTCGCTGAGCTGGCAGAACAGGCGGTTGATCTCCTTGCGGTAGGGGTCATATTTGTGGCTGGCGAAGGTGGAGATTTTGTCCCGCCCCTTTTTCGGGGAGTAGAATGCGATGCGGTAGGTATAGTACCCTCCCATCAGCAAAATTGCCGCGATGGCACACAAAAGAAATAGAAAAACTGTCATATCATAAGCCCCGGATATAGTTCATCAGCTCCGGGAAGCTGCCGTATGGATACTGAGAAATATCCCTGTTTTCTTTATTGATGAGGCAGTCGGTGAGGAGGAATACCTGCATACCAAGGGTTTGGGCGATCATGTCCTCGTTTACGTCGTTGCCCACCATGAGACATTCTCCGGCGTTCAATCCCAGTTTACCCAGAATTTCCCGGTAGTAGTCCGGATTTGGCTTGCAGAAGGAGGAATTATCATATGTAGTGATGAACTCGAAGTCCTCGGGCGTCAGACCGGCCCACCGGACCCGGCTCTGGGTGGCCGTGGGCGGGAAAAGGGGATTGGTGGCGAGCACGGTGCGGTACCCCATGGCGTGGAGGGTGCGAATGGTTTCCGCCGCGGCGGGCTGAAAGCCGCAGCTGTGGCGGCATTCCTGAAATTCCGTTTCGTAGAATTCGTCGTAGAGGGGGACGTCTTCCAAAGCGTCCTGACCGAACATGTCGGCGAAGGTTTCCCAGAAGACGGCCTCGTTGCTCTTCCTGCCGTCATTGGCGACCATAGCGCCGGTGCCGCGCCAGACGGCCTTGACCAACATCTGAGGGTCGTAGCCGTAGGGAATCATCTTCGCTGCCAGACGGTTCAGGTAGTTCTTGACGAACACCTCCTGATCCATGGGAAGCAGTGTGCCGTCCAGATCAAACAGAATTGTGGTGAGCATGGCGTTTACCTCGCAATTCAGAATTTTTCTAGAATTATACAGCAACCGCCGCCCCATTTCAAGTATGGGGCGGCGGCTGCATTGTAATCTTTTATTCGCGGGTGGATTCCACGCCCACGGCCATGATGTCGTAGGGCGTCGTCTGGTAGACGAAGTAGTTCAGCCAGTTGCTGAACAGCAGATGGGCGTGTCCCCGCCAGCGGACGACGGGGCGCTGGGTGTCATCGTCGTTGGGATAGTAGTTCGCTGGGACGTGGATGGGCAGACCCTGCGCTTTGTCCCGGAGGTATTCCTTTTCCAGCGTGTCCGCATCGTACTCGGCGTGGCCGGTGACGAAAATCTGACGGCCTTCCTTGTTCATGGCGGCGTAGACCCCGGCATCCGGGGAGGAAGCCAGAATTTTCAGGCCGGGAACGGCCTCGATATCGGCACGCTCCACGGTGGTGTGCCGGGAGTGAGGAATCCAGAATTCATCGTCGAAGCCCCTGAGCAGAATGGCACGCTTGTAGTCCGCGTGGTGGGGATACACGCCGAACAGCTTTTCCGGGAGGGCTTTTTTCTGAATGCCGTAGTGGTAGTAAAGTCCCGCCTGTGCGCCCCAGCAGATGTGGAAGGTGGAATGGACGTTGGTTTTGCTCCACTCCATGATCTGGCACAGCTCCGGCCAGTAGTCCACCTCTTCAAAGGGCATCTGCTCCACCGGCGCGCCGGTGATCACCATGCCGTCGAATTTTCGGTCTTTCAGCTCGTCAAAGGTTTTATAGAAATTCAGCAGATGCTCCTGCGGGGTATTTTTGGAGCGGTGGGAGGAGACCATCATCAGCTCCAGATGCACCTGCAGGGGCGTATTGCCCAGCAGACGGCTGAGCTGGGTCTCCGTGACGATTTTCGTTGGCATGAGATTCAACAGCACGATTTCCAGAGGGCGGATGTGCTGGGTCTCTGCCCGGGTCTTTCGCATAACGAAAATGTTTTCCTGCTGCAGAATGCCCGCTGCCGGCAGGTCGTTGGGAATCTGAATGGGCATACGCTTTCCTCCTGATTACACGTTCTCCAATGCCTGGGCGATGTCCTCAATAAGATCCTGCGCGTTTTCCAGACCGCAGCTCAGGCGGATGAGGTCAGCACCGACACCGGCGGCGTCCAGCTCCGCGTCGGTCATCTGACGGTGGGTGGAGGAAGCGGGGTGCAGGCAGCAGGTGTGGGAATCGGCCACGTGGGTCTCGATGGCACCCAGTTTCAGGTGCTTCATGAAGATCTCGGCCGCCTTCCGGCCGCCGTAGAGGCCGAAGGAAATGACGCCGCAGGTGCCGTTCGGCATATACTTATGGGCAAGATCGTAATATTTGTCGCCCTTCAATCCGGCGAACTTCACCCACTTGACCTTCTCGTGACCTTGCAGATATTCCGCCACGGCCTGGGCGTTGGCGCAGTGCTGCTTCATGCGGAAGGGCAGACTTTCCAACCCCAGATTCAGCAGGAACGCGCTCTGGGGGGACTGGACGCAGCCAAAGTCCCGCATCAGCTGGGCGGTACACTTGGTGATGAACGCGCCGCCGAGACCGAAGCGCTGGGTGTAGGTGACGCCGTGGTAGCTGTCGTCGGGGGTACACAGGCCAGGGAACTTGTCCGGGTAGGCCGTCCAGTCGAACTTGCCGCTGTCCACGATGGCGCCGCCCAGAGCGGAGGCGTGGCCGTCCATGTATTTGGTGGTGGAGTGGGTGACGATATCCGCGCCCCACCGGAAGGGCTGGCAGTTGATGGGGGTGGCGAAGGTGTTGTCCACAATGAGAGGAACGCCGTGGGCATGGGCGGCCTTGGCGAATTTCTCAATGTCCAGCACCGTCAGGGCGGGGTTGGCGATGGTCTCGCCGAACACGGCTTTGGTGTTGGGACGGAAGGCGGCGTTCAGTTCTTCCTCGGTGCAGTCCGGGTCGATAAAGGTGGTTTCCAGACCCATTTTCTTCATGGTGACGGAGAAAAGGTTGAAGCTGCCGCCGTAGATGGCGGAGCTGGCAACGATGTGATCGCCGCATCCGGCAATGTTGAACACCGCCATGAAGTTGGCCGCCTGTCCGGAACCGGTGAGCATGGCGGCGGTGCCGCCCTCCAGCGCGCAGATCTTGGCGGCGACGGCGTCGCAGGTGGGATTTGCCAGACGGGAGTAGAAATAGCCCTCGGCTTCCAGATCAAAGAGCTTTCCCATATCCTCGGAGGTGTCGTACTTGAATGTGGTACTCTGGACGATGGGGATCTGGCGGGGCTCGCCGTTTTTGGGCGTATAACCGGCCTGAATGCACAGTGTTTCGGGGCGCAGCTTGGAATCCATGAGAAATCACCTCATAATGTAATTTTTGTCTATTGTAATCGTTCGGAGGGCGTTTGTCAACGCCTGACCGACAGGTTTGCGCTGACGCAGAAAAACCACCGCAATTCTGATAGAATTGCGGTGGAGTAAGTGGCGGAGAGAGTGGGATTCGAACCCACGGTGGGTTGCCCCATCACCAGTTTTCAAGACTGGCTCCTTAAACCGCTCGGACATCTCTCCAGACTTCATAAAATATAGCATCCAGAGGGAAAATTGTCAAGAGCTTTGACGCAGGGGCGAGATTAGTGCTTGACAAACATTCTGCCATATGCTAGAATACTTTAGCAATCAAGTGAATAGTTTTCTTTTTATTCGGAGTGATACCCAAGAGGCCGAAGGGGCTCCCCTGCTAAGGGAGTAGGCGTCTAAAAAGCGCGCGAGGGTTCAAATCCCTCTCACTCCGCCACAATACAGCTCATTGCGTGTGCAGTGGGCTGTATTTTTTGACTTGGTGCTTGCAGGAGGGCGAGACCGTGGACAAAATGTACGCGGACAGGGAAACGATTCTGGCCATGGCGCGTGCCGGGGAATTTGTTCCGTGCAGCTATCTGCAAAGGGTGTTTGAATTCTGTTGACAAGCGGTTTTTGCCGATTTATAATGTTCCCTGAAAGGAAGTGTCGGATGATGGCGGTTCGGCTCAATGATGACAAGGAACTGGTAAAAACCATTCGGGAAGGTCTGAAGCGCACGGGAGGCTACTGCCCCTGTCGGCTGGAGCGGACGGAGGACAATAAGTGCATCTGTAGGGAATTCCGGGAGCAGATCGCAGACCCGAATTTCAAGGGCTATTGCCACTGTATGCTCTATTACAAGGATTGACAAATAATTGTTGACAAATTTCGCCTGCTGTGATACGATATCCGAGCGCTGAGGGAAACCGGCAGGCAGATATGGGCGAGTGGTGGAATTGGTAGACTCGCTAGATTCAGGTTCTAGTGTTCACTGCGGACGTGCGGGTTCAAGTCCCGCCTCGCCCACCAAAACCGGACAGCAATTTCGGTATGATGCGTACCGCGATTGATGTCCGGTTTCCTTTTGCATTTCAGCGGCGGACATTGGAAGATGAGAAAGGTTGTGATGCTATGGATACGCACGCGCGGCTTCAGCAGTTATTGCGGGAACGTGGTTGGACGGAGTATAAGCTTTCAAAGGAATGCGGTCTGGCACAGTCCACCATCGGAAATATTTTCAGAAGAAATACTGTTCCCTCCATTGCAACCCTTGAGACGATCTGCAAGGGATTCAGCATCACCATGTCCCAGTTTTTCGCGGACACCGATATGGTGGAGCTGACCCCGGATATGAAAGAGCTGTTTGACTGCTGGGTCTGCCTGACGCCGAGTCAGAAGGCTGCGGCTATCCAGATGCTGAAAGCGATGAGCCACGATAACGAGTAATAGGAGGTCTTCGGGCTTCCTATTTTTATGCTTTTGCTTCGTGCGGGAAATATCGTGCAGAGTTGACATTTGGGGATATTTGTTGGATAATACAGAAAAAAAGATGTGAGGATATCATGGAAAAAACGAAGCGTTCTTTTCTTCCGTGGGGGATGGTGTCGACCATTCTGACGCTGGCGTGGCCGACTATGCTGGAAGAGCTGATGCAGACGGCGGTGCAGTATATCGACACTGCTATGGTCGGCGCAATCGGTACGCAGGCGACTGCGGCGGTGGGCGCTACCAGCACGGTCAACTGGCTGATCGGCAGCACCGTTGCCGCCATTGGCGTGGGCTTTCTGTCCTTCGTGTCTCAGGCCTGCGGGGCGGGGGATACGAAGCGGGCGGGGAAAGCCTCGTCTCAGGCGGTGCTGGCGGTTCTGGTCTGCGGCACGTTTTTTACTGTGCTGATGCTGGCGCTGAGCAGCAAGGTGCCGGTGTGGATGCAGGTTGACCCGGCCATTCAGGACTTGGCTGCCCAATACTTTTTCATTCTGTACACCCCCATGCTGGCCCGGGCGGCCATTACGATTTTCGGTACGCTGCTTCGTTCGGCAGGGGACGCCAAAACGCCCATGCGGGTCGGTTTTCTGGTGAACGGGGTCAATGTTGTCCTTAACTTTCTGCTCATCTATCCCACGCGGCAGGTGTGGGGCATGACCGCCTTCGGCGCGGGATGGGGCGTCATCGGCGCGGCTGTGGCAAGCGCCATTTCCTTCGTGATCGGCGGCGTGTGCATCACCGTGGTGCTCTGGCGGCACCCGCTGCTGTCTCCCAAGGGGCAGAAACTGCGGCCGGACTGGGATGTGCTGAAGCCCTGCCTGCGGGTGGCGCTGCCCAATGCCTTGCAGCGCTTCGGTACTTCTCTGGGATATGTGGCCTTTGCGTCGATGATAAACTCTTTGGGCGAAATTGCTACCGCTGCCCACACGATCGCCAACACGGTGGAATCTGCGTTTTACATTCCCGGCTACGGGATGCAGACCGCGGCGGCGACGCTGGCGGGCAACGCTCTGGGGGCGGGGGACAACCGGCGGGTCAAGGAGCTGGGGCGGATGATTCTGTTTATCGAGGTCAGTCTGATGATCGCCTCCGGGTCGCTGCTGTTCCTGTTCGCGCCCAACATGATGCGTTTGTTTTCCAGAGACGCTCAGGTGATCGCACTCGGGGTCACGGTTCTGCGGATGGTGGCGGTGTCCGAGCCGTTTTACGGCGTGTCCATCATTGTCGAGGGCATGATGCAGGGCATGGGGAACACTATGATGCCCTTTGTTTGCAGCATCGCGGGCATGTGGGGCGTGCGCATTGTGGGCACGTTTATCTGCACCCAGCTGCTGGGGATGGGGCTGGTGTCCGCATGGGCGTGCATGATCGCCCATAACCTGCTGCTGTTCCTCCTGTTTGCCGGGTATTACATCAGCGGAAAGTGGAATCCCATGAACAGAAAAAACGCCGTTCAGAGTGTAAAAACGGCTGATTGATATGGTATTTTGAGCAGCGCAGACGGATTTTTTCCGCTGCGTTGCTTTCTTTTGTGCAACGAACTTCGGTTTTCCCCCTTCGGGCGAAAGGGGGTTGACATGATGTATGTCAAACACAAATTGGAAATAGACCTGTCCGGACAGGCGGTCATGCCCCGGGTGGACATGGTGGAGGGCGACCAGTACGCCCGGCAGCTGGAGCTGTCCCTCCTCTGCGGCGGGGAAAGCTGGGAAATTCCCGAGGACGTCCACGCGGCGGTTCGATTCCGGAAGCCCGACGGCACCGGCGGGGAGTACGATTCTCTGCCAGACGGCAGCCCTGCGTGGTCGGCGTCCGGGAATGTACTGACGGTGGAGCTTGCGCCGCAGGTGCTGTCCTGTCCGGGAAACGGGATACTCTCCGTGGTGCTGACGCAGGGGGACGCCAGAGTCAGCACGTTTCACATTCTGTTTCAGGTTCACGGGGCGATTCCCGGCGGGCTGGAATCGGAGGATTATTTCTGCTATGACGGGCTGCTCAACGCTCCCAAGAACGCCGAGATCGGGCAGTTTTTGAAGGTATCCGGGGTGAACGGGCATGGCATTGTCTCTCAGGTCGAGGCGGTGACGATCCCGCCGCTGGACGAGGCCGTGGATACCGCGCTGGCGCAGGCAAAGGAAAGCGGGGAATTTGACGGCGCGTCCGCTTATGAGATCGCCCAGAACAACGGATTTACCGGCACCGAGGCGGAATGGCTGGAATCCCTGAAGGGCAAATTCAATTCCAATGTGGGGAACATCCGGCTCATCAACATCACCGGTAGGCTGACCTCCGAGCCGGGCGTTATCATAGATTTCCGCACTACCCGCCTTCGGGGCGTGCGGGATCCGCAGGCGGACGACGACGCCGCCACAAGGCGGTACGTCGATCGTGCAGTGACGGGCTACACGGTGCCGTCCTACTGGCAGGAGGCCGTGGATGCGGCTGCCGCCAAAGTAACGGCAAAGCAGGACGCGGGCGGTATGGACTGCGTGACGTTTGCTCTGTTTTCGGATGTTCATGCCGTTCCTGACAGCACCACGCCCAATTCGGGGAATACCGGCAATCTGACGGCGGCGGTGATGGACGCCTGCGGCGTTCCCTTTGCGGTCTGCTGCGGCGATGTGTGCCGCACGGACGCGGACACCGAGACTGCCGCCCGGGAAAGCATTGCTGCCGGGGCAAAAAATCTGCGTCCCATCGGCGCACGCAAGCTTTTACAGGCGCAGGGCGACCACGACGGCTCCTACGGCACGGCGCAGATGAGCGCCGGAGCCATGTTCGGGGCGATTTTCCGCAGTCAGGCGGAGGACGAGCGGCGGCATTTCGGCGGGGACGGGTCTTACTTTTATGTGGATGATCCGGCGGCGAAAATGCGGCTGATCGTTCTCAATTCCTGCTGGACGGACAGTGCCCATCTGCGGACGGCGAGCTTCGGTTACGGCAACACGCAGCTGAACTGGCTGGCGGATACGGCGCTTTCCTTTTCGGAGGACGGATGGTGCGTCGCGCTGTTCGCCCATGTGCCGCCAGTCGCGGCCTATTCAGCCCAGATCCGGGATATGACGGTACTGCGCGGGATCCTGGCGGCATTTTTGAATAAGACCAGCTACACCGGAACCAGCGGAACGGCGGGGGCGTGGGACTATGTTTCCGTTTCCCGCAATTTTACGGGGAAGCACAACGGGAAAATCGTCGGATTCTTCTGCGGACACAGCCACGGCGACAGCATCGTCACGGACGAAACGCCTTACCCGGTCGTCACAATCGCGTCGGACGCGCACAGTCTGGCCGCCGACAGCGAGGTGGTCAGAACCGCCGGAACGGCGGCGGAACACGTCATCGACTTTGTGACCGTCAACCGTTCGGCGAAAACGGTAAGCCTGACCCGTCTGGGCGGGGGAGAGGACAGAAGCTACAGCTATCAATAGCGTTTGTTTTCCTCCTTATTTTCTGAATTTTTTGTAAAATAAGGCTTGATTTTCAGGCGGACGTATGCTAAAATAAATCGGTCTGAAATCAAGGTGAGTCCTCTGCCGGCCTGTGCGCGGCATGAACGCCTAATATTTAAGGAGGACAACAAAATGGATTTGGTTAAGGCTCTGAACAGCCAGTACATGAAGGAGGAACTGCCCGAAGTTAAGGTCGGCGACACCGTTCGTGTGCATGTGCGCATCAAGGAAGGCGCTCGTGAGCGTATTCAGGTGTTCGAAGGCACCGTTATCGCCCGTAAGCACGGCGGCATCGGTGAGACCGTCACCGTTCGCCGTATCTCCTACGGCGTGGGCTGCGAGAAGGTTTTCCCCATGCATTCTCCCAACGTTGCCATGATCGAGACCGTCCGCAAGGGCAAGGTCCGTCGGGCAAAGCTGTACTATCTGCGCGACCGCGCCGGCAAGGCTGCCAAGGTCAAGGAGAAGGTCTAAGCTGCAATTCAATAAAAAAAGAGGGCTTTGCCCTCTTTTTTTATTACAATGCGGGGATTTCCCTGCTGCCGGTGCGGCGCAGGGGAAATATTTACATTTTAGTATAGAAAACGGGCGCTTATTGTGCTATACTAAAGGGAGATTATCCCAATGGCGTATGCCGTTTTTTATGGGAGGGACGCTGCTATGGCGGAAAAGAGGAAGAAAAAGGAAGAAGAAAAGCTGGGCTGGCAGAAAAGTGTGCTGCTGTACGCCCACGATATGCTGTATCTGCTTTTGATCGTGATGCTGCTGTTTCTGCTGGTGTTCCGCATTATTGTGGTATCCGGCGGAAGTATGCGGATGACGCTGCTGGACGGGGACTACCTGCTCCTGCTGAACAACACGTTTTACCATACCCCTCAGCAGGGGGACATCGTCGTCATCAGCAAGGAATCCTTCGACAACGGCAAGCCCATTGTCAAGCGGGTCATTGCGACGGAAGGGCAGACCGTGGACATCGATTTTGAAACCGGAGAGGTTTCCGTGGATGGCACGGTGCTGCAGGAGGACTATATCAACGCGCTGACCACCGTGGATGGCGGCGTTCATTTCCCGCTGACGGTGGCCGAGGGGTGCATTTTCGTGCTGGGGGACAACCGTGGCATTTCCAAGGACAGCCGTTACCCCGACGTGGGACAGATCGACAAGCGGGAGGTGCTGGGCAAGGCGATTTTCCTGATGTATCCCGGCACGGACGATGGGACGTATCCCAGAGAGTTTGAGAGAGTCGGAGCGATACAATGACAGACAACATGAACATTCAGTGGTATCCCGGCCACATGACCAAGACCCGGCGGCAGATCGAAGCAGACCTGAAGCTGGTGGACGCGGTGTGCGAGATCGTGGATGCACGGATTCCCGTTTCCAGCCGGAATCCGGATATTGACGCCATCTGCGGCGACAAGCCCCGGATGATCGTGCTGAACCGTATGGATCTGGCTGACCCTGCTGCCACAAAGAAGTGGGCGGAGTTTTTTAGGCGCAAAGGCATGGCGGTCATCGCCACGGACTGCAAATCGAAAAAGGGACTTTCCGCATTTACCCCCGCCGCACGGCTGGCCTGTGCCGAAAAGCTGGAACGGGACGCAAAACGGGGAATGAACCGGCCCCTCCGGGTGATGGTGGTTGGAATCCCCAATGTGGGCAAATCTACCTTAATTAATCAGATTTCCGGCCGCAAAAGCGCGAAAGCGGAGAACCGTCCCGGCGTGACCCGGGGCAAGCAGTGGGTGACGGTGGACAGCGGGCTGCAGCTGCTGGACACCCCCGGCATTCTGTGGCCGAAATTTGAAGACCCGGAGGTGGGCATGATGCTGGCCTACACCGGCGCAGTCAAGGAGGGCGTCATCGACCTTGAGGAGCTGGCGTACCGCCTGATGGAGCTGCTGCACAAATTTTATCCTCAGACCCTGCTGGAGCGATACAAGGTGGAAGCGCCGGAGGGGACGCCCGGCTGGCAGTTGCTGGAAATGGCCGGAAGAAAGCGGGGGTATCTGGTCTCCGGCGGGGAAGTGAACACCGAACGGATGGCAAAAGTCCTGCTGGATGAATTCAGAAGCGGAAAATTGGGTAATTTTACTCTGGAAATGCCGGAGGATATGGTATGAGCGACGGAAAAATGTGGGAAATTGAAGATGGATTCTTTTCCGGCGGCGTAGGGACGATCTGCGGTGTGGACGAAGCCGGGCGCGGGCCGCTGGCTGGTCCCGTGTACGCGGCGGCGGTGATTCTGCCGCCCCATCTGGACATCCCCGGTCTGACGGACAGCAAAAAGCTGACGGACAAAAAACGCCGGGAGCTGTTCCCAATCATTCAGGAGCAGGCGATCGCCTACGGGATCGGATTCGCCACGGAGAAGGAAATTGACGAAATCAATATTTTACAGGCCACGTTTCTCGCTATGGAGCGGGCGCTGGGGCAGCTTGCCGTAAAGCCCGACCTCGTTCTGATCGACGGAAACCGGGAAAAGAATTTCGGGATACCGGTAAAAACCGTGGTCAAGGGGGACAGTCTCAGCGCCAATATCGCCGCGGCGTCGGTGCTTGCCAAGGTCTCCCGGGACGACTTTATGCTGGAAATGGCGAAGCAGTACCCCCAGTATGGCTTTGACATCCACAAGGGCTATCCCACACGGGCACATTACGACGCCCTCCGCGCATATGGTGCCTGTCCCATCCACCGGATGAGCTTCCTCAAAAAGTTTTATGGGGAAAAGTAAGCTGACAGGCGCTTGGGGTGAAGCGTTGGCGGCGGAATACCTGCGGAAAAAGCGGTATACCGTCGTGGCAAGCGGCTACCGCTGCCGGTTCGGGGAAATCGACCTCATTGTCAAAAACAAAGCCTTTTTGGTATTTGTGGAGGTAAAACTTCGGAAATCGGCGGATTTTGCTCAGGCGATGGAGTACGTTGACGGGAGAAAGCAGGACAGAATCCGCACCACCGCCGCACTGTATCTGTCCGAAAGTCCCACGGACTTACAGCCCCGGTTTGATGTTATTGAAATTTACGCACCGGATGGAACCCAGACGCTTCACCCGGAAATTCACCATTTGGAGGATGCCTTTCAATGAATTTTCCTGTGATCGACCTGCATTGTGACACGGTTCTGGCACTTTTGGGCGACGATATGAATCAGGCGGGCAGCCTGCGGAAGAACCGCTTCCATATCGATCTGGAGCGGGCGTCCCGGCTGGGGGGCTATGCCCAGTGCTTTGCCTGCTTCACCACGCCGTTCATGGAAGAATACCACCATGTGTCGCCCGTAGTCGCCTTTGAGCGGGAAATCGCCACGCTCCAGCGGGAAATGGACAAGAACAAAGACCTGATTTCCATTGCCTATTCTCCGAAGGAAATTGAGGAAAACCGGAAAACCGGAAAGATGTCCGCCATTCTGACGCTGGAAGGAACAGCGGGAATCGGATATGACCCGGAGCTGCTGAGCAGTCTCTGGCTTATCGGCTTCCGCATCTCCAGCCTTGGCTGGAACGAAAAGAACCCTCTCACAGGCTCCCATGAGACCGGCGGCGGACTGACCGATCAGGGGCGGGCGTATGTGGAAGAAGCCCAGCGTTTGGGAATGCTGATCGACGTCAGCCATATCAGTGACGAGGGCTTCTGGGATATTATGGATATCACCCGGGCGCCCATTGTCGCCACTCATTCCAACAGCCGCGCCGTCTGGAACAACAGCCGCAACCTGACGGATGATATGTTCCGTGCCATCGCCCAGACCGGCGGCGTGGCCGGGTACAACGTCTGCGCGGAGTTCACCGGTGAGAAGCCCACCTTGGACACCATGTGCGACCACATTCTTCATTTTATGGAGCTTGACCCCAGCGGGAAGCACATTGCCCTGGGCGGCGATCTGGACGGGATTTCCGAAATGCCCGCCGGGTTTGAGGGCGTTCAGAGCTGGCCTGCTCTGGCGCAGCGATTGCTGGAACGGGGGCTGGATGAAAAAACGGTGGGCAACATTTTCTGGAACAATGCCATTGGGGTGATGGAATGTGCTGTATGTGACCACGCGAAATAACCGGGACGCCTACACCGCCCAGCGTGTCCTGCGGGAAAACCGGGGGCCGGACGGCGGACTGTATGTGCCGTTCCGGGAGCCTGTTTTCTCCCGGGAGGAAATCGACGCTCTGAAAGAGAAATCCTTTCATCAGTGCGTCGCCGAGGTGTTGAACCGGCTGTTCAATACGAAGCTGACCCGGTGGGATGTGGAATTCTGCGTCGGGCGCTATCCCGTCCGGCTGGTGAATCTGCCCCAGCGAATTATTGCCGGGGAATGCTGGCACAATCCGGAATGGACGTTTGACCATCTGGTACACATTCTCGCAGAGCAGCTGCGGGGCGGCTGTCCGGGTGCGGACAGCGGCTGGGCGAAAACTGCCGTGGGAATTGCCGTGCTGTTCGGCATTTTCGGCGAGTTTGCCCGGGCGGGAATTACGGAACATGAAAAGCGCGTGGATATTTCCGTGGTGTGCGGCAATTTTGACCTGCCCATGAGCGCGTGGTACGCCCGGGCGTGGGGACTGCCCATCGGGAATATCATCTGCTGCTGCAACGAAAACGGGAATTTGTGGAACCTGATCCATCACGGACAGTTCCGCACGGACACCGTCAGCGTCCCCACCGGTACGCCGGAGGCGGATGTGACGCTGCCCGCAGGGCTGGAGCGCTTGATTTACGCCTGCGGCGGACTGGCGGAGGTGGACATTTATCTGGATGCCTGCCGCCGGGGCGGGATGTACTGCCCGAGAGACAGCGTGCTTCCCCGGCTGGGGGAGGGGCTGGACGTCAGCGTCGTCAGCAGCCGCCGCATGATCTCTACCATTTCCGGTATCCGCGGTTCTGCCGGGTATCTGCTGTCGCCCTATGCCGCCCTTGCTTACGCGGGACTGCTGGATTTCCGGGGCAGAACAGGGGAGAGCTGCCATGCATTGGTGCTGGCGGAGAAAAGCCCCATCTGTGACGCCGGAACGGTAGCAAATGCCCTCGGCGTTTCCGAGGATGCGCTGGAACAGTATTTGTAACAGACAGAAATTCCCCCATTGGAGGATACAAATGACACGATATATAAAGACAGCCTGCCTGATTGTGGTCGTTGCCATTGCGCTGGTATCGGCGGTGTTTTTCTCGTACAAATGCATACGGCAAGCTACCGTGGACGCCGCTCCGGAGGAAACAACGGAGATGACCGAGGCCACTGAGACTGTGCCGCCGGAAACCGCAGCGACGACTGTCCCGACGGAGGAAACGGTCCCGGAGGAGACGGCAGCGGAAACGACCCTGCCGGAAGAAACCGTTCCTGTGGAGACCGAAGCGCCGAAGGTCACCATCGACGCGGTTCCCCACTATCACCAGTCGGAATATCCCGACATCCGGTACGGCAATGGCACCATTGCGACCAGCGGAAGCAGCGTCGCCGCGCTGGCTATGGTCGCAACCTATATGACCGACCATGTTTACACCCCCGCCGACATCGCCGATTATGCGGTGCAGTACGGCGGCAGCCATTACAAACGGCTGGAAAAGGTGTCCGATCTGATGCAGATTCCATGGAAACGGGCGCTGAATGTGAACGAGGCGCTGAAAGCCGTCCGGGAAGGGAAGATCGCCATTGCGCTGATGGGGTCGAGGTCGGTGTTTCCGGGAGGAAACCACTTCATCGTCCTGACCGGCGTCACTGAGGACGGAAAAATTTGGGTGCTTGACCCGGATGACAGGGACTACAGTGCGTGGGGCGTGGGCGAGCTGCTGGAAAACGGCTTCCCCGACGGCAAGCTGATCGCGGGCTACGAAGGCGCGTGGATCTACGACAAGACACAGATGCCGGAAGAACCGTTCATTTACGAGCCGGAACCGGCTCCCGAGGAATCCCGTTATCCCGGTCTGGAACTGACGGACGCGGAGATCAAGCTGATGGCCGACCTGATTTTCATGGAAGCCCAGAGCGAGCCATTTGAAGGCCAGCAGGCGGTGGCCGAGGTGATCTTCAACCGGCTGAAATCCGGGAATTTCCAGTCTTCCATCAACAGCATCATATATGCAAAGGATCAGTTCGCGGCGGTGAAGAACCTGTACCTCGCAAAGCCTACGGATACCCAGTACAAGGCCATCGAACGGGCGTTGAACGGGCCGTATGTGCTGCCCGAGGATGTGGTTTTCTACGCGAAATTCGCCGTGAACAAGAAGATATGGGGGACGATCGGTTCTCATATCTTCTGCTACAGCTATTAGGGTTTTCAGACAGACCCAAACAATTAAGGAGGTGTTCCATGGCTCTGTACGCCATCGGCGACCTGCATCTTTGTCTGGGCGCACCGAAGCCCATGGACATTTTCGGCGGCGCATGGGTTGGTTACATGGACAAGCTCAGAGACGGCCTGTCTGTCATCCGGCCGGAGGATACCACGGTTCTGCTGGGGGATTTGAGCTGGGCGTTGGACTTGTCCGGCGCGAAGGCGGATTTTGCGTGGATCAGCGCCATTCCCGGACGAAAGATCATTCTAAAGGGAAATCACGACTATTGGTGGAGCACGGCGGCGAAATTCCGGAAGTTCTGTGAGGAAAACGGCTTTGAAAACCTGAATCTCCTGAACAACAACTGCTATGAATATGAGGGCGTCGCCATCTGTGGCACCCGGGGGTGGTTTTATGAGGAAGAACGCTCCGGCGAGCATGACGAAAAAGTGTTCAAGCGGGAGTTGCTGCGGCTGGAAGCCTCACTGAAAGCGGCGGGGGATATGCGGAAGATGGTTTTCCTCCACTATCCGCCACGGTACCGTGGATACGAATGTCCGGAAATTTTGCAGCTTCTGGAAAAATACGGCGTCAGCCGCTGCTTTTACGGCCATCTCCACGGGGGAAGTCACGCCCTTGCCATGGAAGGACTGTGGGACGGTGTGGATTTTCGGCTGGTCGCGGCGGATTATACCGGTTTCCGGCCTTACAAGGTCATTCCGTAGCGCAATTATTCAAAACTTTTTTCATAAAAGTGTGGACATTTCCTTGTTTTTCTGATAGAATATATCGGCTGTACAATTATAAATAAATGGTCTCGGTCACGGGAACCAATTAGGAGGATTACTTACAATGAACGTTAAGAGCATCGAAAGAAAAGGCAACGAGGCTACCGTCGTTGTCGAAATCGACAAGGAACTGATGGAGTCCGGTGTCAACAAGGCTTATATGAAGGCCCGCAAGAGCATCCAGCTCCCCGGCTTCCGTAAGGGCAAGGCTCCCAGAAAGATGATCGAGGCCATGTATGGCGCCCACGTTTTCTACGAAGACGGTCTGGAAGAGATTTTCCCCGAGATCTATGACTTCGCCATTGCCAAGCAGGATTTCAAGGCCATCGGCCGTCCCAACCTGACCGACATGCAGATCGGCGACGACAACATCGTCACCCTGACCCTGACCACCGAGGTCTACCCCGAGGTCACTCTGGGCCAGTACAAGGGCCTGGAAGTGGAGAAGGAGGAGGTTAACGTCACCGACGAGCAGGTGCAGGCCGAGCTGGATCGGATGGCGCAGAATGTCGCTTCCACCGAGACCGTGGAGCGTCCCGCCAAGATGGGCGACACCGCCAACATCGACTTCGAGGGCTTCGATAATGGCGTACCCTTCGAGGGCGGCAAGGGCGACAACTTTGACCTGAAGCTGGGTTCCGGCCAGTTCGTTCCCGGTTTTGAGGAGCAGATCGTCGGCATGAGCGCCGGTGAGGAGAAGGACATCGACATCACCTTCCCCGAGGATTACCACAAGGAGCTGGCCGGTAAGGCCGTCGTGTTCCACGTCAAGCTGAACAAGGTCACTGAGACCATCGTTCCCGAGCAGGACGACGAGTTTGCCAAGGACGTTTCCGAGTTCGATACGCTGGACGAACTGAAGGCCGACATCCGTGCCAAGGCTCTGGAAAATGCCAAGAAGCAGGCTGACAGCGCCTTTGAGCAGGCCGCTGTGGACAAGGCTGCCGAGAATACCACCGTGGATATGCCCAAGGCGCTGGTGGAGAACGAGCTGGACATCCAGATGGAGCGCTTCGGCTATCAGCTGCAGATGAGCGGCTACTCCATGGAGCAGTACGCCAAGATGATGGGCGGCGA
>ERZ773225.2712-NODE-2712-length-17255-cov-2.949593_pt1 | contig 17255 bp, 18 predicted proteins | sample MGYA00580993_ERZ773225 | MGnify/ENA primary metagenome ERZ773225 (study PRJEB29015, sample SAMEA2737748) | human gut metagenome | biome: human gut; feature: human-associated habitat; material: faeces | place: China | collected 2012 ... | reverse complement strand
CAGAATTATCGTTAACCGCGGTGATCTCCCTGTGATTAAGCTGGGGATCAGAATGCTGGGGCGTCGTCCGAACAGCATACTCAAAGCCGGTCAGCATCGTTATCAGCGGGCATTTATCCAGCGATTAAATAATGGGCGCTGGCATGTTATGCAACGTCTTCCCCAGGCCAGATATGAGGAGGGCAATGACGACAAGGGAAGGAAAAAGCGTAATCGCCTTCCCATTCAGGTGGTGAAAATCCCGATGGCGGCCCCACTGAAACAGGCATTTGATGAGAATGTTGACCGTATCCGGCGTGAACGCCTGCCTAAAGAACTGGCATACGCGCTGAAACAACAACTGAGGATTGCGATAAAACGATGAAACACACTGACATTCGTGCCGCAGTGCTGGATGCACTCGAGCAGCATGAACACGGGGCGACGCTGTTTGATGGTCGCCCCGTTGTTTTTGACGAAGAGGATTTTCCTGCGATCGCGGTTTATCTGACGGATGCAGAGTATACCGGTGAAGAGCTGGATGCAGATACCTGGCGGGCCACGCTGCATATTGAGGTGTTTTTACCGGCACAGGTACCGGATTCAGAGCTTGATCAGTGGATGGAAAGCCGGATTTATCCGGCGATGACTGCGATCCCGGCACTGGCAGGACTGATTACCACGATGGTTACGCAGGGCTATGAGTATCGTCGTGATGACGATATGGCGTTATGGAGCTCTGCGGATCTGACTTATTCCATTACATACGAGATGTGAGGACGATATGGCAACACCAAATCCCCTGGAGCCGGTAAAAGGTGCCGGTACCACTCTGTGGGTTTACAACGGCAAGGGTGATGCTTATGCAAACCCGTTGTCAGACGATGACTGGCAGCGACTGGCTAAGGTGAAGGATCTGACGCCGGGCGAGATGACGGCTGAATCCTACGATGATAACTACCTGGATGATGAAGACGCGGACTGGACCGCGACCGGGCAGGGGCAGAAATCTGCAGGTGATACCAGTTTTACGCTGGCCTGGAAACCTGCCGAGAGCGGGCAGCAGGATCTGGTTCGCTGGTTTGATGACGGTACCGTGCTGGTGTACAAAATCAAATACCCTAATGGCGCCATCGATGTTTTCCGTGGCTGGGTAAGCAGCCTGGGTAAAACGGTGACGGCAAAAGACACCATTACCCGTTCTGTCAAAATCAGCAACAACGGCAAACCAGGCCTTGCTGAAGACACTGCTGCTGCAGTGATCGACGTAACTGGCGTTAGCCTGGATAAAGCGACCACCACCGTTGCGGTTGCTGCCACCACCACGCTAAATGTCACCGTGGCGCCTGCCAGTGCGAGCGATCAATCTTTCCTAGCCACCACCACTGATGCAGGTAAAGCCACGGTGGCTGTCGCCGGCACGGTGCTGACGGTCACCGGCATTGCCGCCGGAACCGCCGACATTATCGTGATGACCAATGACGGGTTGTTTGTCGCGACCTGTAAAGTCACCGTTTCCTGACCTTCGGGGCTGTGGCCCCGCTTTCCGGAGTAACCCATGTTTTTAAAAAGTGAACCGTTCGAACGTAACGGTAATACAGTCACGCTCTACGAACTGTCGGCGCTACAGCGTATTGAGCATCTTGAACACCTGAAGTCGCTGGAAAGTATCTCTGATGCCGACATGCAGACGGCGATGGATATGACGATTAAATCCGGCGCACTGCTGGTGGCCATGTCTTTATGGCATGACCACCCCCTGAAAGGGACGCACAAAACGCCGAAAGAAGACGTTGAACAGATCCAGAATGAGGTGCTGATGACATGGCCACTGGAGATTATTTCCGCTGCAGAGTACAGCGTGAAGCTGCTGTCCGGCATGGTGCCGCTGCAGGAAGCGAATGATCCAGAGGATGTTGCTGTAACTGAGCCGGTCAGTCTGGAAAAGTCCTCGCCAGTGAGCTGACATTCGTCCTGAAACTGGCGCGTGAATTTCGCCGCCCGGACTGGCGCGCCATGCTTGCTGGTATGTCGTCAACGGAATATGCCGACTGGCGAACGTTCTACCAGGACAATTTTTTTAATGATGTGCAACTGGATGCACATTTTTCCTCGCTGATGCATATCGTCATTACCGCGCTTGACCCCAAAACCACATCAACCCCTGCCAGCTTCAGCCTGCTTTCACCTTCTGCGGAGGATATTGCCGACGATGAACCCAGTGACGCTGTGCTGATGGCAAAGGCCGAGGGCATTTCAGGAGGTGTTCGCTATGGCCCAGACGGCAGTGGGTGACCTGGTCGTTAACCTTGACGTTAATTCGTCAAAGTTCAACGAGCAGATGGAGTACGTAAAAAGGCAGTTTAAGCAGACGGGGGACGCAGCGAATGACTCGGCGCTGAAGGTGCAGCAGTCATTTACCCGCCAGGAGAGCGCCGCGAAGAAGGCCGGTATTTCTGTCGGCCAATACAACGCGGCGATGCGTATGCTGCCTGCGCAGTTTACGGATATCGCCACCCAGCTGGCCGGTGGGCAGAGTCCGTGGCTTATCCTGCTGCAGCAGGGCGGTCAGGTGAAAGACTCCTTCGGCGGTATTATTCCGACCTTTCGGGCGCTGCTGGGCACCATATCGCCAGTGATGGTTGGGGTTGGCGCGCTGGCTGCCGCCACTGGCGCGGTGGTTTACGCCTGGTATCAGGGCTCGTCCACGCTGTCTGATTTCAACAAAACGCTGGTTCTGTCCGGTAATACTGCCGGGCTGACCTCAAACCGCATGCTGGTGCTGGCGAAATCCGGCGAGCAGGCGGGACTCACGTTTAACCAGACCAGCAGTGCGCTGACGGAGCTGGTTAACGCCGGAGTGCGTGCCGGTGCCCGGTTCGATGAGATGAGTCAGGCGGTAGCGAAATTCACCGATGCGTCGGGTGTGCCGGTCGATAAGGTGGCGGCGGCATTCGGCAAACTGACGAACGATCCGACCTCTGGTCTGATTGCCATGGCGCAGCAGTTCCACAACGTCACAGCGGAACAGATTGCTTATGTGGCGCAGCTGCAGCGTGCCGGGGATGAATCCGGGGCGTTGCAGGCAGCTAATGATGCGGCAACGAACGGTTTTCGCGAGCAGACAAAGAGCCTGCGCGACAATATGGGGTCGATTGAGATTGCTGCCGACAGCCTGAAGCGTTCCTTTAAATCGATGTGGGATGCAGCGCTCGATATCGGACGGCCTGACACCACGCAGGAGATGGTTGCCAAAGCTGAAGCGGCCTTTAAGCGGGCGGATGAAATCTGGAATCTGCGTAAAGGTGATGGTTATGTCAATGAGGATGCGCGCGCCAGCTACTGGAACGATCGGGAGTCGGCCCGCCTTGCACTGGAAATGGCGCAGCAGCAGGCCAGTGTTGCAAAGGCAACTGAGGATAACGCAGCCCGCGAGGCGGTGATTGAATCTGACCGCCAGAAGTATGCCGCGCAGGCGCAGTCGAATTATGCAAAGACGCAGACTGCGCTGGAGAAGTACACGGCCCGTCAGAATGAACTGAACAAGGCGCTGAAAGACGGACGGATCCTCCAGGCTGACTACAACATCAATCTGGAAGCTGCGAAAAAAGAATACGATGACTCGCTGAAGAAACCCAAAGCCCCTTCAGCGGTAAAAACACCTGCAGGTGTAAAAAGTGTCGATACTGCCAGCGCGCAGACGCTGGAGCTGGAGGCGCAGTTACGCACTCTGCAGGAGCATAAGAGCATCACGGATACCATCAGCCAGCAGCGGCATGAATTGTGGAAACAACAATCCCGCTTTTCGGTGCTGGAAGAGGCCGCCAAAAAGCGCGCGCTGACCGCCGATGAAAAATCGGTGCTGGCGAACAAAGACGAGGTACTGGCGCGGGCCGAAGTGAATGCCCGGCTGGGTGATCAGATTGTTGCCCAGGAACGGTTAAACCGTCTGCAGGACAGCTCGCAGAAGTACGTTACCCAGATCGGGGAGAAAACCCGAGCGCTTGTGGCCGGGGGCAGCATGAGCAGTCGCGGCGCGCAGCGGCAAAACGAAGAAGCACAGCTGCGGCAGGGCTGGATGAATGCCGGCGGTATGGACACCGATCAGGGTTATCAGAACGAACTGGATGCACTGAAGAAATATTATGCCGCACAGGACGAGCTCCGTGGTAACTGGCAGGCTGGGGCGAAATCAGCGTGGGCTGACTATGCCGACTCAGCGGCTGATGCCTATGGTTCGATGAAGTCCGCTGCCTCAGCCACATTCGATGGCATCAGCCAGAATATGGCAGATATGCTGACGACAGGGAAAGCAAACTGGGCAGATTTCACCCGTTCCACGTTGTCGATGCTGACGCAGATCCTGATGAAGCAGGCCATGGCTGGCCTGGTCAGTTCTGCCACGTCAGCGCTGGGTTTTGCTGGCGGTGGTTATACCGGGTCCGGCGGCAAGTATGAGCCTGCAGGTGTGGTGCACCGTGGAGAGTTTGTCTTTACGAAGGAAGCCACCAATCGAATCGGTGTCGGCAACCTTTATCGCATGATGCGCGGCTATGCGACTGGTGGTCTGGTCGGGGGGAGTGGCGGTGGCGTTGCTTCTCCTTTTGGTGTCAGCGTGTATGCGCCGGTTTCGGTTACAACAGGCCAGGGGGATTCCGGTCAACAGAAAGGAAGCGGCGATGCGCTGGGGAAAGCCTATCAGCAGGTGATCAACAGCTCCATCAGGGAAGGTATCACAAGAGAAGTCCGCCCCGGTGGCATCATCTGGAATGCAACAAAACAGAGGTAAGCAATGGCGATCGAGCATTTTGCGTGGCGGATTAAAGCATCCAGCCAGCCGACGCTGAAAAGTAAGGATACCATCCGTACGGCGCAGTTTGGTGATGGCTATAAGCAGGTGTCAGGTGCCGGGCTGAATGATGAAACGCTCAGTTATGAGTTTTCATTTACCGGCGAACCGCAAACCGTCCGGGATATCTATGCTTTCCTGCGGCGCCATAAGACGAAATCATTTTCGTTTACCCCGCCAGGCGGTGATCTTGCGCTGTGGCGCGTTGAGGCAGACAGCCTGCAGCGTGTCACCAAAAGTAAAACGGTTGAAACCGTATCAGCCACCTTTGTACAGGCCTTTGCACCATGAGTCTTAACAGCGATTATCAGAAACTTGAGCCGGGCAATGCTGTCCGGCTTTTTGATGTCGATGGCACCGCATTTGGTGTTTCCGACGTTATCCGCTTCCACGCCCACAATATTGCCCACACCGCTGATGAAATCGCCGCTGCTGGTGGAGATGAAAATAAGCTACCGGCGAAATCGATCTGGTGGCAGGGGCAGGAATATAAAGCCTGGCCCTGCCAGATAGAGGGTATTGAGACGGCGACCGACGGGACCAGCGCACAGCCAACGCTCTCGGTCGCTAACCTGGATAGTTCCATTACGGCGCTGTGTCTTGCTTATGATGACCTTCTGCAGGCGAAGGTCACCATTCATGACACGCTGGCGCAGTATCTGGATGCGAAAAACTATCCTGGGGGCAACCCGTCGGCGGATCCGCAGCAGGAAAAGCTGAAGGTGTTTTACATTGACGCCAAGAACACTGAAACCAACGAGGTGGTGGCGTTTACGTTGTCCAGTCCGATGGATCTGCAGGGGCTGATGATCCCGACGCGGCAGCTACATTCGCTTTGTACCTGGTGTATCCGTAACAAATACCGCTCCGGTGATGGATGCGACTATGCCGGAACACGCTATTTCGACAAGCACAACAACCTTGTCAACGATCCGTCGCTCGATGAATGTCCCGGCACGCTCACTGCGTGCAAGTTGAGATATGGCGAGGGGAACGAGTTGCCGTTTGGTGGTTTCCCTGGCACATCCCTGATCAGGAGCTGATATGCGTCAGAAAATTATCGATGCCATTATGGCGCATGCTGCTGCTGAATATCCGCGCGAATGCTGCGGCGTGGTGGTGCAAAAAAGCAGGGTGCAGCGGTACATTCCCTGCCGTAATCTGGCAACCGATCCGACAGAGCATTTCCACCTGTCACCGGAGGATTACGCCGCTGCCGAAGACTGGGGAACAGTGATTGCCATTGTCCACAGCCACCCGGATGCCACGACGCAGGCGAGCGAACTGGATAAGGCACAGTGTGACGCTACGTTACTTCCCTGGTATATCGTCAGCTGGCCGGAGGGGGATGTACGTACTATCCAGCCGCGGGGCGAGCTGCCGCTACTGGAGCGCCCATTTGTGCTCGGTCACTTCGATTGCTGGGGGCTGGTGATGAGCTATTTCCGGCAGACGCATGGCATTGAGCTGACGGATTACCGCGTGGATTATCCCTGGTGGGAGGACAGTTACCCCGAAAACTTCTACCACGATTGCTGGTATGAATGCGGATTCCGTGAATTCAGTGGCGTACCGCAGCCAGGTGATATGGTTATCATGCAGGTCCAGGCTAATAAGTGGAACCATGCAGGGATCCTGCTGGAAGGTAACATGTTACTTCACCATCTTTATGGCCATTTGAGCCAGCGTGTGCCTTATGGTGGATACTGGCAGGAACGGACGATGAAGGTACTACGCTATAAATCTCTGTGCTAACCTTTTGCAAAACAAAAGGGGATAGGGATATGAAAAAAGCATTATTGGCCTTTTCTTTGTTAATCATGGCTGGATGTTCGAGCATGCAGGATCTCCGAAAAGAGCCAGCGTCAAATTCTTATCAGTCGAAGAAACAAATTGACGCGGTGGCTGAATGCATACTCGGTGGCTGGCAAGAAGAGAGCCAAAAATATGGAAGCGTTTTTATTCAGCCTTATGACGGTGGTAAAACTGTTTTTACACAATCTCAACTTGAGATGGTTGATTTAATATCGGACGGCGGAATTACCAAGATAGAATTTCGTCATCAAGGTGGCCTGTTCGCTTATCGAATCAACAGCCGGATTAAAGTAATAGAACGCTGTATCTGACCAAGACTTAACCCGCTTCGGCGGGTTTTTTTATGGTGAGAATATGAAAGAAATAATGACAACAATTCAGCTAGGCGGAGTGTTAGGAAAGACCTTCGGTAGAACCCATCAACGACTGATAGCGCGAACTGGTGAAGCTGCTATTGCTCTAAGTAAAACATTACCCGGTTTCGAAAGTTTCATGATCAGCAGTAAGCGTCGCGGGTTAACTTTCGCAGTGTTCAAAGGAAAAAGGAATATCGCTGCAGATGAGATGGGGTTTCCCTCTGAAGGTGACGTAGTAAGGATCATGCCTGTAATTATCGGTAGTAAACGCGCTGGAATTTTTCAGACCATATTAGGAGCGGTTTTGATAACTGCGGCTGTCTTTGTTTCTGGCGGCATTGGCGCTGCGTTCGCTGCTGGTGGCTTGACTGGGTTTGCTGCTGCCACTGGTGCATCGTTGGTCCTCGGCGGGGTAATTCAGCTTCTTTCACCGCAGCCATCCGGCATAGCCAGCAAACAAGGTGCAGACAACCGGGCTTCGTATGCGTTCGGAGGAGTAACCAATACAGCGGCGCAGGGATATCCCGTCCCCCTAGGGTATGGTAAGCGTCGAATTGGTGGGGCGATTATTTCTGCTGGGATATATGTCGAAGATCAGCAGTAAGAAAAATCCTTTTCTCAGGCTACCTCAGGGTGGCTTTTTTTATGGGCGCGATATGGCTTTAGCAACCACGATTAAAGGCCGCAAGGGCGGCAGTTCCAGTTCCCGAACCCCAACCGAACAGCCAGATGATCTGCAGTCGGTAGCGAAGGCAAAAATACTCGTAGCGCTGGGAGAAGGTGAGTTCGCAGGACAGTTGACTGGCAAGGATATTTATCTGGATGGTACCGCGCTTGAGAATGCGGATGGCTCGCAGAATTTCAGTGGCGTAGTGTGGGAGTTCCGTTCAGGGACGCAGGCGCAGAATTACATTCAGGGTATCCCCGGTACTGAAAATGAGATCAATGTTGGCTCTGAGGGTTCAAGTGCAACGGCATGGACACGTACCTTTACCAATTCCCAGCTTTCAGCCGTTCGTCTGCGCCTGAAATGGCCATCGTTATTTAAGCAGGAAGATAACGGCGATCTGGTTGGGTATTCGATCAATTATGCGGTAGATCTGCAGACAGATGGTGGTACGTGGCAAACCGTTCTGAATACCAGCGTAACCGGGAAAACCACCTCAGGCTACGAACGCAGCCACCGTATTGATTTACCACAGGCTGGCAGCACCTGGACAATCCGGTTACGCAAGATTACCGCTGACGCAAACAGCGCGAAGATCGGTGACAAAATGACGCTGCAGAGCTTCACGGAAGTGATTGACGCCAAATTACGTTATCCGAATACCGCTCTGCTTTACATCGAGTTCGACTCAAGCCAGTTCAATGGCTCTATCCCGCAGATTTCCTGCGAGCCAAAAATGCGCGTGATCCGTGTTCCGGATAATTATGATCCTGAAACGAGGACTTACAGCGGTACATGGCAGGGCGCGTTTAAATGGGCCTGGACTGATAACCCGGCGTGGATATTTTACGATCTGGTTATTACCGATCGCTTCGGTCTGGGTAATCGCCTGACTGCAGCCAACATCGATAAATGGACGTTGTACCAGGTATCGCAATATTGCGATCAGCCGGTACCGGATGGAAAGGGTGGAAGCGGGACCGAACCACGCTATACCTGTAACGTCTATGTTCAGGACAGGAATGACGCTTACACTGTGCTGCGTGACTTTGCGGCGATATTCCGGGGTATGACGTACTGGGGCGGTGATCAGATTGTTGCGCTTGCCGATATGCCAAGAGATGTGGATTACGCTTACACCCGCGCTAACGTTATCGATGGACGCTTTACCTATTCCAGCAGCACGACAAAAACGCGGTATACCACAGCGCTGGTTTCCTGGTCTGATCCGGGTAACGCCTATGTGGATGCGATGGAGCCGGTATTTGAGCAGCCTCTGGTGGCCCGGTACGGATTTAATCAGCTGGAAATGACAGCCATCGGTTGTACCCGTCAATCAGAAGCGAACCGAAAGGGGCGCTGGGGTATTCTCACCAACAATAAGGATCGTGTTGTTTCGTTTGATGTTGGCCTGGACGGAAACATTCCGCAGCCGGGATACATCATCGCCGTGTCAGACGAGCTTCTGTCCGGCAAAGTTATGGGTGGCCGCATCAGTGCTGTTAACGGTCGCGTGATAAAACTTGACCGCGTAGCTGATGCAGCAGCAGGCGATCGCCTTATTATCAATCTTCCCTCCGGTGCGTCACAGAGCAGGACTATTCAGGCGGTTAACGGGGAATCAGTTACAGTCACCACGGCATACAGTGAGACACCACAGGCCGAAGCTGTATGGGTGGTTGAGTCAGACGAGCTCTACGCCCAGCAGTATCGTGTTGTGAGCGTCTCCGATAATGATGATGGCACTTTCTCTATTACCGGCGCATGGCATGACCCGGATAAATATGCCCGTATCGATACCGGAGCCATCATTGACCAGCGGCCCGTGAGTGTAATCCCGCCTGGTAACCAGTCGCCGCCGGCTAACATTGTGATCAGCTCGTTTTCAGTGGTGCAGCAGAATATCAGCGTCGAAACCATGCGTGTGAGCTGGGACCAGGCGCAGAATGCTATCGCCTACGAGGCACAGTGGCGCCGCAATGATGGTAACTGGGTAAACGTGCCGCGCAGCTCCACCACCTCATTTGATGTATCGGGTATTTATGCAGGGCACTACCTCGTGCGTGTGCGTGCCATTAATGCCGCTGAAATTTCCTCTGGCTGGGGCTACTCAGAAGAGAAAACGCTGACGGGCAAGGTGGGAAATCCACCGAAACCTGTCGGCTTTGCGACAACGCCGATCAACTGGGGGATTCGCCTGAACTGGGGATTCCCGGCTAACACCGGGGATACGCTGAAAACGGAAATTCAGTACACCGCGAACAGTGATTTCTCGAATCCTCTTTTGTTGTCGGATGTGCCTTATCCGTCTGCCGAATACACCCAACTGGGACTGAAGGCGGGACAGGAGTTCTGGTACCGCGCGCAGCTGGTTGACAGAACGGGTAATGAATCAGGCTGGACCGACTGGGTTCGTGGTGTATCCAACGCGAATGCTGACGACTACCTGGGCGATATTGCTGATGACTTCCTGACGTCTGCAGACGGTGACCGCCTGACAAGCGACATTGATACCAATCTGGAAGCTGCGTTGCAGAATGCGCTGGCCAACCATGGAACGGTGGAACACCAGTGGGCGCAGTACGGCGAAGTGCGCGCGGATATTCTGGTGGTTAAAACGACCATCGCAGATGTTGATAAAGCGATGGCTGAAATGTCCACTCAGGTCCAGGCGCAGATTAAAGATGTAACCGCCTCGCTTGAGGATAAGCTCACTGCCACCGTTGACGCTACAAGTGCTACGGCCATTCATACCCTGAAAGTCGGAGTGCGCATCAACGATATTTTTTACGGTGCCGGGATGTCGATTGCGGTGCTGGCGGAAGCGGGTAAGCCGGTAGTCACTCGTGTCGGATTTAACGCCAATCAGTTCGTCCTGATGAGTGGCAGCGGTGATACGCAATATTCACCCTTTGCTGTGGTGAATGGTCAGGTGTTTATCAGTGATGCGTTTATTCAGGATGGCAGCATTACCAATGCCAAGATTGGTAATTTTATCCAGTCGAACAACTTCGTTGCAGGCTCAGCTGGCTGGCGCATTGATAAAAATGGAAACGCTGAATTGCATGGGAAACTCTATGCCGACAGCGGGAACTTCTCTTTTAACGGGATAAATAACAAAGTCGTAATCGATGGTTATGGACTTCTCGTTAATCTGACAAATGGTGGGAGTGTTCAGATTGGAACATGGAGGGGGTAATAATGCCGGAAGGGATATTTATTAATTACAACGATGGCCGTCCGGTGATGGCAATTACTGCGGGGCTGCGAGCCCCGAGTTTTTGTACATCGTTCTCGGGCTGGTCATCCCAGTTCATGCAGTACCCGGTCAATACGCCACTTGTTCCAGGTTCACAGGTTATCGTGGTGCCAACTAACCCCATTTACATCTATTCCTATGCTGAATTTGATGTGGCCATTATGACCGGCGTCACACGCCACGGTAATTCCGGGGTCATCATCGGGGCTGAGACAATCGGAGGGAAAAGCATTGTCCCTGACTGGTCAGGCTACGTTATGGAGCTGCTGCCTGCGGCGACATATAACGAAGGATTACTGGTTTCAAACTCGACTGACTTCACCGCTATATCCAACCAGGCCGCGCTGATGACCTGCGCCTGGTCCGGGCGCATTACTGTTAGCGGCAGCGCGCCGCTTCCGGTGGGCGGTATTCCTTTCGGTAAATGGGATAACCCGAATGTGTCGGTGGGGTTTGATGGCGGCAATATCATCGTGCGCGATATTTCCTACACCGGGCGGGACGATGTGGCCGGAACGGCGACGATTGACCTGGTGATATTCAATCAGACCGCACCTGTCGGCGGCGACGGTATCACGATGACTAACGCCGCAGGTCAGGTCACGTTCTCCACGCTGAAACGCCCGTTTGTATATGACCGACAAATCCAGATAACCGACGCATTCCAGGATATAGGCGGCGGGTTCTGCCAGATAGTCTATACCGGCGTTCAGGTACGAATGATTGGTGGATGGGGAAATATCAGAACCAAAGGCGTGGTCATGTCAGGCGGTAGCGTCAGGTCAGCCTACAACAAAGTGTTTGCGGACCGTAACTCCGGTTCATGGGATATGACCCGTAACAGAAATATCGCCATGCCCATTCTTATTCTTCCGAACATGTATTAAGGAACCACCATGTCAGCAGGTGTTATTCAGTTAACTCATAACTCGGCAACAGTTCTTGGCTATCAGGCCTCTTTCAGTACGATGCTTCAGCCTGGTGACTTTGTCGTTTCTGTGGTGGGCGGCATCGCCTACACACTTCCGGTAAAATCCATTGAGAGCAATGATTCGCTGACGCTGGTCAGTGCCTTTACTGGTCCGACAGCAAATAACCTGTCCTGGGATGCAGTTTCCCGTGTGACGCTGAATATGGTCACTGCCGCAATGGTGGTACAGAACACCGAAGCTCTTCGCGGACTGAACTACGACAAACAGAACTGGCAGCAGGTATTCAGCGGAACGGGGACAATAATTGTAAAGTTACCAGACCAGTCAACGTTTACCGGCCCGTCCTGGAAATACCTCGCAGACCAGGTTGGGAATATTGATAGCGATACGCTGAAAAGGTCGAAGAATTTTTCAGACGTAGTGGACAAGGCACAATCACGCTCAAATCTGGGATTAAAAGCACTTGCTGTAAAAAGTACTGTAGAGCTGAGCGGTGATGACACGACAGGAATACTGCCATTATCGAAAGGTGGTTCAGGTTTTGGGACGACTGCAGGTCTTCGTCAGGCCGCAGTCGTTCACGGTGTTGATGGTGCGTTTGGTTCTATCAACAATATTCTGACGTACTTTAATACTGCAGCCAGCAATGCAGGAGTGTTCTCTTTTCGTGATATTGCTGGTGATGCGACCGCCACATATCAGTGGTCCGCATCTGTGTTGCACCGGACCTCTGATACCTATTCGATTTTTAGCGTAAATCATGCAAACGGTAATGTGAAGGTGGCGAGCGGCTCTGTTTCAGGCGGGATAGCATCCACATTTAACCAGAACACGTTATGGGGTACACGAAACACAACCGTTGATGGTAATGGTTTTCTAAAACAGGCATCCCCGGTAGTCATCATTCACCGGGACGGTTCTTATGAGACTAACCATGAATCAGAAGGCTGCGCGGTAGAGCGGATTTCTGTGGGTGAATACCTTATCACCGGCTGTATTGGCCTGAATGCTGATGCTGCATGGGGTGGGATCGATGGCGGTTTTGAAATCCCTGTCGACAGAAACAAGCAATCCCGCATCTGGCTGGACTACAAAGTCAATGCTGATGGTTCGGTACTGGTCAGAACGTACCACCGGGTTCATCCCTCAGCGCCACCGTTTGCTCAGAACAGAATAGGGAACACCGATATTGACGGCGTGTTTACAGAGACAGTGGCTGACGGTGAGCCTGTCGATATTCCGGCAGATTCTTTTGTATCTGTACGTGTGGAAATGCCGGAAGACAGTATCTGGAACAGGATGCAGAAAGAGACACGTGAAGCGATTGAAAAAGCTGAACGGGACCGCCAGCAAAATCAGCAGGATACTCAGTCGTAAAAATTATTACTGCCGCAACCATGCCGTATGCAGGAGCATGATTGCGGCCGACTGACGAACGCTCTGTAAGTATCCCGCATAATCGTGCCATTCTCATTTGTCATTACTGTTGGGATGCAGGACTAACATTAATATGTGATAATCTTTGAGGAGCAGGTCAATTAGATAAGTCTTGGGGATTAATCTGGATAAGTCATTCTACTTACTTTAGGTACAAATAAAAAATGAAACCGAGTGAATCTTTAAAAATACAGCAATTAGTATCAAAAATAGAAAACAAAACCTTTGATTACCATACTATTGACTCAATCCTCATAAAGTTGAGAGAGTTTTCTGGAGATAACTATGTTTTCTATGAGGTTTCTAATTTTATTGCACATAACAAAGAAAGAAACGAAGGTAAGTTTAGTGATTACACTAAAGAGAATTTCCTTAAGTTAATGTTTTTCATGAAGTATACTTATAATAAAGATGAAATGAATATTATAAAAGGTGTTCCGTTTTGGGTCTCGGATTTAGTTACAGTACTCATTTCTGAAATGAGTGAGGCTGAGTGCCAGAAAAAATTTAGGAAGAGTAAAGCTGGTATAAAAGAACGAATAAGACAGAAATTTTTAGTAAAAGATAAAATCTTCTCAGCAAAGCCTAATGCAAAGAGAGCAGATTTAGAAAACTTAGCCACCATTCTTTCATCATATGTAATTCATTCAGGTAATGTTTTTCATCCTGATGATTTCTTTGATGAATTTGTTTCTTGCTTGAAAGGGAATGGCATCATGTTTTCAGAGGATGCCATAAGAGAATCAAAGGACAAGATTTTGATGTGTGTACTTCTCCTCCTTCATCAAACTAATTTTAAATTTAAATCCTTATCCTCTGCATCTATCTCAATCGCTGAAGACAATGGCCATTTAAATTTGTTAGCTAGGCTTAATTTAGAACCAGTAAATGTATTTATAGCTGTCCTCCAAACCAATCTTGCTGTAGTTGAGTGGTGTTCTAGAGAGGTTTCAGAAGCTCTAAGTATGAACAATACGCTTCCAGATAATGTAACTCTCGATGAAAACTTCAAGCTGTCTTTTTTTTAGTGAGACTAAAAAATATATATCAGATAACAGCCATCCTTGATTAAGGGGCACGTTACATCGAGTCGTTGAACCCACAGCACAGAGTGGACTGTCAGGTTAGGTTTGGCTCTGTGCGGTAAGACTGCCAGCTCAGGGCTGAGTTAATATAATATGACGGTTCAAGGCGTTTAATCTGAAACCAGCCACATATCCGCCTCTTCAAACATTTCCTGAACAGTACGGCTTATCTGTTCTTTCTCATGCTTGCTGGCGTCAGTGTTGATCGCCGGCAGTGTCATCATCGGCTTAACCCGAATATCAGCATCGGGGAAGATCCGGTGAACCCTCCTGGTCAGTTCGCCCAGAATGATATCTTTTGCACCGGGCAGCCCATCAAAATTCCTTTTATCATAAACGAGTTCCACGAACATGCTTTAACTCCTCTTTACTGTGTTTAATTCCAGTATATACTGTATATATAAACAGTATAAATGCGAGTGAGTTTATTATGAAGTTTTATTCACCAGCTGAGTTGCGCCAGATAGTTGCGCTTCCTTTATTTAGTGATCTTGTTCCATGCGGTTTTCCCTCCCCAGCGCATGATTACGTTGAACAACGCATTGATCTCAATGAACTATTAGTCCAGCACCCATGTGCAACATACTTCGTGAAGTCGTCCGGCGATTCTATGACTGGAGCGGGGATCGGGAATGGCGATTTGCTGGTCGTCGACCGTTCCAGAAAGCCTGCACATGGGGATATTGTTATCGCTGCCATTGATGGCGAGTTCACGGTTAAACGTCTTCAGTTACATCCAATACTTATGCTTGTTCCTGAAAACAGCTCCTATGCACCCATTATGATAAACAGCGAAGATACGCTGGATATCTTTGGGGTGGTGACGTTTATCGTGAAAGCGGCAAGCTGACATGTTTGCCCTGGTTGATGTGAACTCGTTTTATGCCAGTTGTGAGACTGCATTCCGGCCAGATCTGAAAGGCAGGCCGGTAGTTGTTCTGTCAAATAACGATGGCTGTGTTATTGCCCGTAACACTGAAGCCAAAAGAGCTGGTGTAAAAATGGGTGATCCGTATTTCAGGCAGAAGGACTTATTCCGTCGATATGGTGTGGTTTGTTTCAGCAGCAATTACGAGCTTTATGCAGATATGTCCGGCAGAGTAATGTCCACGCTGGAGGCAATGTCTCCCCGTTGCGAAATATATTCAATTGATGAAGCCTTCTGTGACCTCACTGGTGTAAGAAACTGCCGGGTTCTGCAGGAGTTTGGGCAGGAATTAAAAGATGCCGTTTATCAAAATACGGGTCTGGCGGTTGGCGTTGGTATTGCCCAGACAAAGACGCTGGCGAAACTGGCGAATCATGCCGCCAAAAAATGGCAGAGACAAACGGGTGGGGTGGTGGACTTATCTAACCAGGATCGCCAGCGCAAACTGATGGCTGCACTGCCGGTTGATGAGGTCTGGGGAGTAGGGCGCCGTATCAGCAAAAAGCTGGAGGCAATGGGGATTAAAACGGTTCTGGATCTGGCTGATACCGATATTCGTTTTATCCGAAAGCACTTCAATGTTGTCCTTGAGAGAACGGTGCGCGAACTGCGCGGCGAACCCTGTCTTGATCTGGAGGAATTTGCCCCCGTAAAGCAGGAAATTGTCTGTTCCAGATCATTCGGGGAACGTATTACGGATTATGACGCTATGCGGCAGGCCATCTGCAGTTATGCGTCGCGCGCAGCAGAAAAGTTACGTGGAGAGCATCAGTATTGCCGCTTCATATCTACTTTTGTTAAAACGTCACCCTTTGCGTTGAACGAACCGTACTACGGTAACAGCGCGTCGGTGAAACTGCTCACCCCGACACAGGACAGCCGGGATATCATTGCAGCAGCGACGAGGAGTCTGGATGCAATATGGAAAGACGGACACCGATATCAGAAAGCCGGGGTAATGCTGGGGGACTTCTTCAGTCAGGGCATCGCCCAGTTGAATCTGTTCGATGATAATGCGCCGCGCCGGGGTAGTGAGAAATTGATGGAAGTTCTGGATCATCTGAATGCGAAGGAAGGAAAGGGGGCGCTTTATTTCGCCGGACAGGGGATCCAGCAACAATGGGCGATGAAGAGAGAGATGCTGTCACCACGATACACGACCCGCTATGAGGACCTGCTTCAGGTTAAGTAACAGGCTTAATTAAATCTGCTCCCTGATTTTTCACATTCCCGACGGCACGCGTCACGGCGTGCCATATAAATTTATCAGCTGGTACGGAACCGTCGGTCGCAATTTCCGCAGCTTCATTCCCTCCGACGTCCTGCCTCATCCATTCGCGAGCAGCTTCTGGTGACAGCACCAGGGGCCGCCTGTCGTGAATATCTACCAGTCCTTTGTCGGCCGCCGCTGTCACTATCAGGAAACCTTCTGCGTCATCTCCACGTTCGAATGGTGTGCTGCCGATCGCCGCCATGAATATCGGCTGACCATCGGCCCGGTGAATAAAATAAGGTTGTTTCTTGTCGCCTTCCTTTTTCCACTCAAACCATCCATCAGCAAAGCAAATTGCGCGACCATGTTGCCACAAAGGCTTAAACATTCTGCTGGTGGCCGCAGTTTCAGAGCGTGCGTTAATGAGCGGCGGTTTATCCCACCAACCGGGGGCGTATCCCCAGATAACTGGATCAAGATGCAACTGCTCATCACGTTCGCTCAGAAGCAGAACTTTTGTCCCTGGCGCTACGTTGAATCTTCCAATGGGTTCTGGATCGTATGGAATGTCGCATTCTGATTCATTAGCGAGCAGGGTAAGATAATCTTCACGCGTCATTGACTGTGCAAAGCGTCCACACATAGAAACCTCCAGCCATATGTCAGACTGAAAGTATAGGGCAGTAAGAAAAAGTGGTGCGCACCGTTAAAGATTTAAAAGGAGCTTGTAAGGTA
>ERZ773225.2697-NODE-2697-length-17339-cov-7.158355_pt1 | contig 17339 bp, 14 predicted proteins | sample MGYA00580993_ERZ773225 | MGnify/ENA primary metagenome ERZ773225 (study PRJEB29015, sample SAMEA2737748) | human gut metagenome | biome: human gut; feature: human-associated habitat; material: faeces | place: China | collected 2012 ... | reverse complement strand
GAAAGTTTCAGCCATGATGATATTTTAAACAAGTTTAAAATATCAACCACTCCTTCCGTCTTTGCATACGCAAAGCCACCTCCCTCAGCGAGGGAGGCTATAAAGTAGGTTCTAATCTCTCCCTTTACACAAGGGAGCCTGGATAGTTAGTACAATACTTTACAATGTAGGTTATGTAGGGGCGAACATTGTTCGCCCGTAAAGAAAGTTTAATATAGATAGTATTTTGTCTTATGTGAAAACTTATAGTTAGTACAAACCTATTAAAGTCAAAAAAGTCCATAATGTTCTATTAACCTTAAATGCTGACAATAGGGATGGGTAGAACGTGGAATATAAGTAATTAAACCCCGGCGGTGTTTAAGGGGTAATAAATTTTAGGAGGAAAATCTCTATGAAAACACATCTATTAACAAAGAAGAGAGCTCTTATCTCTTCAGTAGCAATGCTTCTAGTAGCAATTATTGCTCTAGGTACAGCAACATTCGCATGGTTCACACAGAACACACAGGCTACAGCTGACCAACTATCAGTAAAGACAATCAAGGCATCTGAACTACAGATCTCAAAGACAACTGGTGAATGGGGTGACCAGATTCACTATGATTATGTTGGCAAGGTTCTAAAGCCAGCTTCTTCTGTTGACGGTACTAACTGGTTCACAGCTGTTGCTCAAGATAAGGGTGGCTATGAAGCTCAGACTGATGTAGATGCTACAGATATTTCTAATAGCCTAGGTGGTTATGTATTCAAGGAACAGCTAAATGTTAGAAATAACGGTAAAGCTGCTGTTGAAAATGTTAAGATTAAATTCGAGTTACGTGAAACTGAAGCTGCCAACGGTAAGTATGTTCGTCTAGCTCTTGTACCTGCTGACAAGAGAGGTGCTGATGCTGTTGTAACTCCAGCAGACTTTAAGAATGGCGTATTTGCATCTGCTGCTGATACAGCTGACGCTCTAAAGGATGCTGCTAAGACAACAGAAACAGTTACTGCTAAGTCTGGTGCAGCTGGTGAAGTTACTGTTGGTGATCTAACAGCTAAGGGTGAAGCTGGTTCTGCAAAGTACTACAATCTATATGTATGGTTCGAAGGTCAGGATGAAGACTGTAAGGACGTTAACGGTGGTAACGAAATGCCAGAAGTTACATTCACAGTAACTGGTGATACAGTAGCACAGGGCTAATTCTAACCTAAAATATAATTACATAATCAATTAAGAAATGAAATGGAGACCCAGGTAAATGAAAGTTTTTAAGAAAGTGATAAACATAGTAATTGATGTGCTTGTAGTATTAATACTACTTGTATCAGCTCTAATTTTAACATTATCTTTAGCTTCTCAAGATACCGGGTCTCCTAATTTACTTGGATACACACTAAATGCTATCCAAACAGGTTCAATGGAACCTGAGTTTTATGACGGTGACTTGCTTATTGGTAAGACTACCGACATAGACGGAACTTATAACAAAGGTGACATTGTTTTCTTTGAAAGTTCCTACAAGGGGGAAGATGGCATTACCTATAAAATGGTAAAGTGCCATCGTATCGTAAAGACTAAGGACGATAACGGAATTAAAACATACCTAACTAAAGGTGATAACAACAAAATTTCCGATGAAGAAACTGATGGTTGGCTAACTGCTGACAAGATTGTGGGCGTTTATCAGACTAATGACTATCAAGGCAAGAAACTTGAGGGTGTTGGTTCTGTAATTGACTACTTACAGAGCTTCTGGGGATTCTTCTTCGTAATCGTTCTACCAATGATATTATTCTTTATCTATGAGCTGGTTCGTGTTATCCGTAATGTGATGGCTTATACTAAAGAAAAAGCTATTGTTGCTGCCAAGGAAGCTGCCGAAAATGCAGAACTTTCTGAAGCACAAAAGCAAAAAGCAATAGAAGAATATTTAGCAAGTCAAAAGGCAAAGGAAGAATCTTCTAAAGAAGAAAAATCCAATGACCAAGAATAAAATTAAAAACTTGCTAATAGGTGAAAGTCCACTGTTGCAGAGAATTTTCACTACAATTTAGTTGGCAGTACACTAATGAAAATACTGCATATGAGGGCTAAACCGGAAAGAATTATATGGTTAAGCAAATATGTAAACATAAGCGATAAATCTTTCTAACGGGTCAGCAACGCCGGAAAGATTTGTTGTTTGTTTATGATTGAGGCGATTAGTCATAGGACTAAGGGTAAAACTTTTTTAAGAACAGAAAGAGGAGTAGATTCCTTATGGATACAGTATTCAAATTTTTATATGAATTTCTGGGACAATTCTTTACTTCACTTTGGAGTATTGTAACAGGAATTTTCAAGGGCATTGTTGGTATGTTTGATTTTCCGGCATACGGAAAGATTATTAGTGATTACACATCAGAACTTGGAGGATTAGAATGGGTAATTGCCATATTTGCAATGATTTTACTTGCAGCTGTCCTTGTATTTTTAGTAATGCTTATTGTTCTATCCTTAAAAAAGTTTTTCCGTTATAAGAAAAAGGTTAAGGATACAGGGGACTTAGTAGCAGAAGTTAATCACCTAACTAAAGAGGTTATGAGACTAAACCTTGAGAAAGATAAGATTCTATCAATGAAGGTTTCTCAGATTGGTCTTAACCCTAACGAAATTTCTGAACTTACAGGGGAAGAAATTGAAGCTCTTAATAATGGTGAAGAAGAAACAACTCAGCGTTTCTACAAGCTATGTCATATTGATGAAGTTTGGGCAGACTATCAGCCACCAATTTACAACAATACAATTACACTTGAACAGTTCTGTGACCAGTTCCGTAACTTTGCTTGTTCAAGACTTGGTCTATACTATGATACTAAGTTGATTAGATATTTTGTTGCTTCATTCGGTAGTAACAGACTTATTATCCTACAAGGTATCTCCGGTACAGGTAAAACTTCCCTTGCTCGTGCATTTGGTAAGTTTGTATGTAACGACTCAATCATCACACCTGTACAGCCATCTTGGAGAGATAGAACTGAACTATTCGGTTACTTCAACGAATTTACTAAGAGATTTAACGAAACAGAACTATTGCGTGCAATGTACGAAGCAAGTTATAACGATAATGTTTATGTTATTGTACTTGATGAAATGAATATCGCTAGAGTTGAATATTACTTTGCTGAAATGCTATCAATTCTAGAAATGCCGGATTGTGATGAATGGGTAATCTCAATGGTTCCAAATGTATGGCCTGATGACCCTAAACACTTTGACCAAGGTAACTTTAAGATACCACCAAATATGTGGTATATCGGTACTGCTAATAACGATGACTCTACTTTTGCTATTGCCGATAAGGTTTACGATAGAGCAATGCCTATTGATATTGATAGTAAGGGTACTCCATTTGATGCACCGGATACTCCACCTGTACAGATTAACTATCATTATCTGGAGAGTCTATTTGAGAATGCTAAGAAGCAATATCCTGTTAGCCAAGAACTAATTGATAAACTAAACAAGCTTGATGATTATGTTATTGAACATTTCCGTATTGCTTTTGGTAACAGAATTATGCGTCAGGTAATGTCCTTTACACCATGTTATGTTGCTTGTGGTGGTAAAGAAATTGACGGTCTTGACTATGTCCTAGCAAGAAAAATCTTTAGAAAGTTTGAATCTCTAAACCTATCATATATTAGAGACGAAATTGATGGTCTGGTTGCTTATATGGATCACCTATATGGTAGAGAAAATATGGGCGAAAGTAAGGCTTATCTACATAGACTTCAAAAGCTAGTATAAAAACAATATCACCTCTTCCTTATGGGAGAGGTGGACTTATTAATTTAAGATTATTTTATTGAGAATGAGGTGTGTCCTATGGGCAAAAAATATAATAAATTGTATCGTGCATATTATGAATTGCGTGAAACCCTAAAGGATGACTACACCTTTAATTATTATATTGACGGTATGGATAGAGCCGATAATGGTGAGGATGTTCACAGTGGTGAAATCTTCTCTCGTTATATTGATATGGACTGGGTTGAAGCAATTGAATATGCTTTGCCTTATATCCAAAATGCAGTTGATGAAATGCGTAGAACAATTATTTCCGAAGAAGAAGTAGTTAATGTTGCAAAAATCAAGAAGGTAGGTCCGGAGACTGTTAAACATTTAGCATCCCATACTAACTTTATTTCAAAAATTGATGAACGTGGTGATGTTATTCCTAACAATCTACTGAATGTTAGAAAAGAAGATACATATAACATTTATGAAAACAGAATGTTGTTTACACTTCTTACCAACATTTCAAGATTTATTTCGGAAAGATTTAGAAAGTTAAGAGAAACTCCGGAAGACTCACTTTATGAAACACATATCCACAGAGATATTGACTATCATGGTCAGAAGATAAAGTTTAACTTTGACTTTAGAGATGAAAACCATGAAGTTGAAAAAGTTGATAATAATGAAGATGTTGAAAATTTAAGTGACTTTGACAGAGTAGTTAGAATCAGACAAATTACACATGGTATCTTAAATTCACAACTTATGAAAGAGTTAGTTGGTACTGAGCCGGTTCGTTCACCACTTACAATGACTAACCTTTTGAAGAAGAACCCTAACTTTAAAGAGGCTGTTCAACTTTGGACATTCCTAGAAAAATACAAAAAACCTGGCTTTGTTGTTGAGAAAAACGCCTTTAACGGTGAAATGAGTAAGGATATTAAGCGTGATATTTACGGACTTATGAGCCTTAACCGTTTCGTTATGGAAATTGAACAAAGTCCGGCTTTGAAGGAAGCCCTTCACGAAAAGTATTTAGACGAAAAAGCTGAAGAAGAGGCTCTTGCTGACCAAGGTACAAAGTCTAGAATAGCTTTTGAGAAAAAGCTGAAAGAAGTTCGTCAGGAAGAAATGAATATCAGACTTCAGGAAATTCGTGAAAGAGAAACTGAAATTCATAAATTAAAGGCAACAATTGAACAGTTAAATATGACTCTTGAGCTAAGAGAACAACAAATTGTTGAGCTAACTAATAAGTTAAACTTAGCTTATGAACAGATTGAAGACCTAAAGAAACAGATTATGGTTCTTGAAGAAGAAATTGAAAAACTCAAGGCTGAAATCGAAAGATTATTAGGTATCATTGAAGAACAGAAAAAGAAAATTGCCGAACTGGAAGATAAGGTAGAAAAGTTAACTGCTGAGCTTGAAAAGGCGAAAGCAGAAATCACAAGACTACTTGAACTTGAAAAACAGTTAAGAGCAGAGATTGATTCTTTAAATAAAGAAATCGTAAAGTTAAACGGTATTATTGCTAAGTTAAAGGAAGATATTGCTGAAAGAGATAGAATTATCGCTAATCAAAAGGCAGAAATTTCTTCTTTAAATAATAAGGTTGCCAACCTTAACAACACTATTGAAACCGAAAGAAAAGAACATAGTGCTGAAATTAGCCGTTTGAACTTAGAACATAAAAATGAAGTTGATACTTTAGTTGCAAATCATAATAATGAAATTGCTTCTATCAACACAAAGCATAGTGAAGAAATTTCTACTATCAATAGCAACCACCAAAATGAAGTTGCTGAAATTAATAGAAAGCATAGTGAAAATGTTAACTCTATTAATGCAGAGCATAAAGCAGAAGTAGAAGAAATTAATTCTAAAAATGCTGAAAATATCAACAAGTTAAATGCTGATTTTGACAAGAAAATGGCTAATGAAAAAGCTAATTTTCAAAATGAAATGTCAAAGCAACAGGCGTCTTTCCAAAAGGAAAAGGATAGCTTAAATCAGACTAATGAAAAAGAAAGAAAGATTTATGAAGCTAAACTTGTTGTACTAAAAGATGAACAAGAAAAAGAAATTAGCAAGATTAACACTAACCATTCTAAAGAAATAGAAAAGCTACACAGAAGTGCTGCTGATTCCTTAGCAAAGGAAAGAAAGATTCATCAGTCAGAAATTGCTAAGGTTAAAAAGCAGAAAGATAAGGCTTATTCTGAAGAAGAAAAGAAGTTTAATCAAAAGCTAAAAGAAGTTGAAAAACGACTGGAAAAAGAGTATAATAAAAAAGTTAAAGAAATTAGAGAACAAGAGGCTAAAAAGGTTAAAGCCATTAAGCTAAAAGCTAAGAAAAAAATGTTTACTGCTGAGGAACTAGAGAATATTAAATAACCTAAAAGTAGTGAGGGTAATATGAGTAAAGACCAGAAACTTGTAAAAATAAAAAGGGATACCAAATCCCTAGTTATGAAAAACTTAATAGTTATGGCTGTGCTTATTATTATCGCACTAACCGGTGTTATCTCTTGGTTTACAAACAAGACCGAGGCAACTGCTGATGGTATCAATGTTATCTGCGAAGCACCTAAAGGTCTAAAAATTGCAGTTGTGCAACATGGTGAACCTGCTCCTGATGTTAATGATGAAACTAAATGGTCAGAAGGGGAAATTACTTTAACTAAAGAGGATTATCCTTTCTTGAAAGAACAGTCAATTATCGAAATTACAAGTGACGGTACGAATTTCTATAAACCAAAGCTTACTCAAGAAAATGGTAAGGCTAAGCCTGATACAAGTAGTGAGTGGGATGTTGCTGATAAGGATTCATATTTATCAATTGATGTTTATATGAAAACGGGTGATGAGCATATGGTTTATTTGAATTCAGGAACAGAGATTTCTCCAATCTCTACCACATTAACAGGTAAACAATCCGGTAATAAAAGTGACGACGGTGATTTTTCAAAGGACTGTATTGTTGGAGCAGTAAGACTTTCTACTGTTTCTACTGTTTCTACTGTAGACAGTACAGATTCCACAATAAAAAATCTTTGGATACCTGCACCTCAAATTCACTATGACAGTGACAATAAGGAAGTTACTTTAAGTAATACTTCCGGCGATACCTTTAAACATAAGTATTGGAAGGTAACAAAAAATTCAGATGGTAAAATAGGTATGCCTCAAGGTACTACACCTGTAGAATATGAAGGTGTTATTACAAACACAAATAATAATTTTAAATTAGGTAAGAATTATAATTTTGCCAAGTTAACAAAAAAACAATCTAGTGATAAATATGCTACAGGTATGACAACAGTAAATATTTGGGTTGACGGTGAAGATGATGAAGCAAGATTTGCTATGGTTGGTGGAAAGTTTAAGGCAACAATTAAGTTATCCTTGTAATAAGGCATTAAATTGAAAGGAAGTGATATGTGTGAAAAAAGAAAAGTATGTTTCAAAACATTGTGGTAATGTTTCACGTAGTTTTAAGGACATTTCTTATTCATATATATCACTCTTTTTAGTTGTTATGGTGCTTGTTGGTACAACAGTATCTTGGTTTACAATTAAGGATAATGCAAATATTAATTCAAATATTATGAATTTTAATTCAGGTACAGGGCTTCGTGTTAATGATGGTGAAGATATTACAAATCATATTAAAGTTGATAACTTTAAAATTGATGAGGCATCAAGTGTTGATGGCAGAAATTTATTTTTTCCGAATAATAACGTAGATGGTGATAGTAATTTAACCTACTCATTGCAATATAGAGATGCTACTGTTGGTGACAAGAACAAAAGGTTTTTGTACAAAGATTTTACTGTTAGCGCAGACTCAAAGGAAACTAATGTTTATGTAAAGAGTTACACAATTACAGTCGGTGACGAAACATTTAATGGTTCAACACAGATTTTGTTTGAAGATAAAGATAACCCTTTGAAACCAACCGGTATTGTTACTCACGATACTTGTCCTGTTAGGATTGCATTCATTACTGACAGTCAGGATAAACCAACAGTTTTTGATCCAACTGCCCTTGTTGACAGATATGCAAAGACTTATCCGGCAATTAGTTCGACTGCTTTGGATACTGGTTCGGTTATAAATACAGAAAATTCAACTTCCATTTCATTCTCTGATTACTACTACGCAGTAGGTAAGCCAATATTTACACTAGAGGGTACGACCCCAAAGAAGGTGACTATGGTTGCGTGGCTTGAGGGCACAGGTGATAATTGTGATAAATATGCAGGCAAAGATCTATCTATTGATATAGAACTTGAAAGTAATTTTAAAGATATGGAATGGATTACTTTTGTAGATGATACTGTAGGTGATGATGATCCTTCAGTAAAACATTGGATTAATAAGGACAATGACTGTATTGTAACTATGACTTATAAAGACATTACTACAACAGGTTCGCCTTATCGTACTGTTATTATGAAGGATAACGGTAATGATGATAAGGGTAATCCAACATGGGTTGCTCCAATTCCTGAAAAAGTTGTAACAGATATAACCTTTAATAGATACAGTCTTAACGATGAAATGATTTATAACGCATGGTATACCCGAAAAGATGTTGAAACAATGTGGGCACATAAGCTAGATGGCAGAAAACCTGCTGCACTTCAAGAGTCCAGAGAAATAAATGGTACAAGAAAAACTGTTTATACAGCTATTGGTGGTAACGGTTATAGTAAAACTGAGGATATATCAGAGAGATTATCACCTTGTTTGGGCTATTGGGATTACGAAAATATTTCCGGTGGTGGTTCTTCTTCCGGTGGTGGTTCTTCTTCCGGTGGTGGTTCCGGTTCAGGTGGCAGTGGCTCCGGTGGTGAAATTGTTGAAGATCCAAATGCTAAGATTAAGATAGGTATTGACTTTAACATAACTGCTAATAATAAGAATTGGATAAAAAGTAATATTAATGATAATGGTTACACAATGTATGCTAAGTTTATCGATGGAACATTGGTTCCTATGGAATTGGACAACGATGTTTGTAAGATTAATAATTATGAGATGAAAGTCAATTCGATTTTAACCAATTTTGTGCTAAAGAGCAAATCAGATACAAAGACAATTAGAATAGATCAAAATGTTATATTTAATAGAAGTATGAATATTGCAATGGAAATTTCAAATAATGATGTTGCTCATAGAACAAATTAATGAATTATTAAGATAAGGAGATGTCACAAATGAATAAGAAAAGGCCATTACATGGCAAAAAAACTGAGAAAAGTGATAATTTCCTTGGTCGTGTGTCAATTAAGACAATTGTACTATCAGTTGTAGCACTTATCCAAATAATGCTTTTAATTACCGGTACAACATTTTCTTGGGTAGAAACAATTTCTTCTTTGGCACTTACCGGTGGCGGTATAATTGACAATCCTGTTAAGACAGTTGCGAATATCGGTTCCGGCAGTGGTTATAACGAAACCCTTGATTTAGACGGCTATTTCAAAAAAGCCGGTAACGTTCATTTATCAACTTGTTCCAGTGCTGACGGTCAGAACTTTTATTTTCCTATTGTTGGTGATAACAATAATTATCGTCAATCAACTGTAAATGACCGTAATGTAAACTACATTGGTTATAATCTTAAAGTAGTAAATAAAGAAAAAAATAAGAGTAAAGATTTTAAGTTTGGTAATATACCATCAATCAAAATCGGTAATGAGGCAGTAACAGACAACAGAGTGCGAATTGCTATTACAGTTGATGGTGTTACTAAGATATTCTCTAATAAAGATGATACTGAAAATGTTGTAGCAGCTACTGACGGTAAGCTTTCAAAAACTACGGTTAACGCTTTTGGCGAATATACTAATTCATCAGATGAAAATGTGACTTCACCGGTATTTTCTATACCTGCAAAGTCTAGTAAAGAAGTAAAAATTTCTCTTTGGCTTCAAGATTCTAACGGTGGCAATAACGGAGATGTAGCGGTAAATGACTTTACACTGGTTGTCAGCAAGAAGCGTGTAGAAGTGAAATATGGCACTGACTCAGACAGTACAATGGGTGATATTTCTATTGGTAGCAATAATCAACAATTTTATTACGGAGAAGAGGGTACTACGGTTCCTCTAAATGCTACTGCAAAACCGGGTTACAAGTTTATGGGTTGGTACAAAGATAGTGGTTGTCAAAAGGAAGCTCCTGTAACAGACGGTAATTTTGAAATAGGTAGTGACAGCAATATAACTTTATATGCGTTATTTAAGAAAACTTATACCGTTAATGTTATTGCCGTAACTGATAATGTTCAAGGTGGCAAAGGTGGTACAGTTAAGATTAATTCCGGTACTGCATCTGACAAGGCAATTAAAAGTGATGTAACTGTTGGAGAAAAAGTAAAACTTACTGCGACACCTAATGAAGGTTATGACTTTGTTGGTTGGTATGACAGTGCTACCGAAGATACTCAGATTACCGGTGAAAACCCTGCTAATGTTGAGATTGACAGTGTTAATCCTACTGATAGAACTTTCTATGCTAGATTTGAGATTAAGAAATATACAGTTACTGCAAGTGCAGTTTCTGAAGATGATAATGATAACAAACAAGGAAACAAAATCACCTATGGTGATGAGTCAAAAGCACAAGTTCAAGTTATTGTAAATCATGGTGGTTCTGTAACATTTAAGGCTGTTCCTGCTGATGGCTCCGGTTATGTATTTGACGGTTGGTATAAAGACAAGGATTATAAACTTTCCGATAATACAACTTATACAGTTAGTTCAGTAAAAGCTAACCAAAATATTTATGCTAATTTTGTTTTAAAACGATATACTGTTGATGTATATGCCTATTGCTATAATGATAAAACACCAGATTTGAGTGAACAGGTTAATTATGGTAAAATTAAATCAGATAATGAAACACTAGAAACTCATACTACACGAATTGTAAAGTATGGAACATCCTTCTCATTTACAGCTGTAGGAAACGAAAACTGCGAATTTGAGGGTTGGTATAATAAAGCTGACGATACTTTAATTGATAGAGAAAATGTTTATAGTGTTGATTCATTTAAAGGTGACACACAGACAAGTAATAACAAAAAGAGTTTTTATGCTAAGTTTAAGATAAAAACAAAGAAAATTACTGTTCATTCGGTAAGGAATAATACAACAGATACTTCAACTGTAAACATTAACCGTACACATACTACTGACATAATAAACTATGGTGAAACAGCAACAATTTCTGCTGAACCTGGTGCAAACAGTGAGTTTAAGGGTTGGTTTACTGATGAGAATTGTACTAATAAAGTTGGAGAAAATTATCTTGACTTGAATTTGTCTGTTACTGTTAATAACGACACACCTACTGATTATTATGCTAAGTTTGAGAAGAAAAGTAAAAGTACGGTGACAGTTTACTTCAAGAATGTTCCGGGTTGGACACCACCTTATGCTTATGTGTGGTATGACAATACCAATAATGAATCAATTAATGAATCAATTGAAATGACTAAGGTTAGCGACAACTATTACAAAGTCGATATTGATGTAAAATATACCAAAATTATTTTTAAAAACAAAGATAATTGGATAGATCAAACTAAGGACTCTCCTATTCCAAAAATCGGTGATGAAAATAATTGTTTTATTTACGATACATCCCATACACAGTACAATGGTTATTGGACAAAGTATGTTGGGGAAACTCCTGCAGAATAATATACAATTTACTTAACCAATAATATGGGCTAATATGGGCTGGGAGAAAGTTTATTGTTATGCTTGGAATGCTACGACTACCGGTAAATTCCCGGGTGTAGAAATGACTGACACAACATATAAAAATGAGCAAAATCAGGCAGTTTATAAGGTTGAAATTGACTCAACTTATACTTAGTAACGGTAAAAAAGAGCAGGGTGCAGAGCAGACAGTAGAAATTAGTGATTTTAAAGATGGTACTGCTTATTATTTAAAGGATGACAAAGATACTAATCAACATTATTATGTTGATACATGGACTTATACTCCGAGTAATTAAGAAATAGCGAGGTGAAACTATGAGAAAAACAAGAATAATTGCAATTTTGTGCTTATCATTAATATTATGCTTTTTGTGTGTTTCAACAAACACCTTCTCATGGTTTACCCGACCTAAAGAAGGAAACGGTAATTCTTTTAGTTGGAGTAAGAATTCTTATAATCAAACTTCTAGTAAAAATTTTGATGTTAAAACTTACGAAATGACTAGTGAAGAGGGAGTTTATGATACAACTTCTATTTCTGAAATAAATGGTAAAACTGTACCTGCCGGTAAAAGATTGTGCTATAAAACAGAGATAAAGAATACCGGTGAACTAAAAGCTCAAACAGTTTCACTTTATCTTTCTGGGGTTGCTTCCACTGGCTATGCCAACACATATGTAGGTGTTAATAATCCTATGAAAACCCATAAACATTTACAATCTAATACCGGTAACAAGGTTATCAATGATATAAACAAGAAAAATGTTTATGTTGGATTTAATACTTCAAACAATTTTAATCCTGCTGATTTTTCAGTTCACTATTGGGGTGATGGTGTTACTCCAGGTAATTCAGTTGTGGCTTCTGATTATCAGCATGGCACAATAGATGCATTTAATTCCAAATACGATCTTTATCATGCTGAGATTCCATATGATGCAACTTGTGTAAAACCTAGATTGAAAGATAGCGAAAATTACTACGGTACTGATAATACTAATGTAGATACTAAAAACCTAATTGGTATTTTTAAAGGTGGATTCGGTACTAACGCTGACTATGCTTCTACAGGCAAGGGTGCAGGTATTAAGCAGTTTTATTCTTTGGCAACAGTTAGTGTTGGTAAGACTATTGACCTTTCTGCTATTGCTCAAGGAACAAGTATTAATTACAAAGTAGAAGATAGTAAAATAGCAACAGTTGATAGTAATGGTGTAGTTACAGGTAAGGCTGTTGGTCAAACAAAATTGACGTTAACTGCTACCGGTGCTCATGGAGACACTCAAACTGCTAATTGTAGACTGGTTGTTACAGATGAAACGAAAAAATTAATCAGTGTTCCGGTAGTAACAAATGTAAAAATATATCCTTATAATAAGACATCTAAGGAAAACCTAGTGACTGTATATTGGTATATTAAGAATGAAGGTTCTTCTGATATTACTGTTAGTGTTGACAAAATCAATTTGACACTATAATCTTATAGTATAAATATTATTTGGTGATAGTGTGAAGAAAGCAGTAAAAGAAAAATCAAAAAAGTATAAAACATTTGTCACGATAAAAAACACCATCGGGTGGTTCTTAGTTGTATTACTGGGAATTGCGATGGTTATTATTGTGGTAACCAGAATAAATGGAGAAACTCCAACAGTATTTGGCTATACTATTTTTAGGGTAACAACCGGTAGTATGGAACCGGAATTGCATGTTGGAGATATTATCCTTGATAAATCGGTAGAAGAAAGTGAAATCAAAGTAGGGGACATAATTTCCTATGATGGCAGTGGTTCACTTGACGGTATGGTTATCACCCATAAGGTTATTAAAGCTCCTTATAAGGATGATAATGGCAACACAATGTTGCAAACTCAAGGTATTGCTAACAATACACCTGACCATCCAATAAAGATAAGCCAAGTTAAAGCAAAATTTGTGGCAAAAATACCACTTGTCAATTCTTTGTATAACTTGTTCTTGTCACCATGGGGTCTGGTAATATTCTTGCTACTGATTATACTAATCTTCCTTGACGAACTTATTAATTTCATAAGAGTTCTTACAGGTAATGCAAAACCTAAGGCTGATATTAATGATATTATTAAGCGACTACAAGAGGAAGAAAGATTAGAAAAAGAAAAGAAAAAATCATCAGAGATTGATGACCCTAAAATGAAAAAGATTGATGATGTTTATAATCATATAGTTAAAGATGATTATAACGAGAAATAAGCAAAGGCTGTTGCAATGAGGCAACAGCCTTTTGCTATGCCTATAAATCCTCAGATTTAAGCTGTATCAATTGATAAAGTGTTAATATAGTAAATGTATGAATACTTAGTTAAAATCAAAATAGCAAAAAATAAGGATACCAGTGATGGTATCCTTATCTGAATATTAGTGTTAAATGTGATGATTAAAAATCGTTTTCCAACTTTTAATCTCATTTAATAATTCCTTCCCAGGCAAATGCTTATCTATTAGTTTTTCTAATTGAAATACTTTTACAGTTGTATCTTTTGAATAGTGTTCTATACAGTAGATAACTATATGACAAAACTGACTTAACTTACTTACTATAAATTAATTCATTTTCTTTACTTCTTCAAAAGTATCTACAATGTCCTGACTAGGCTTTTTAGTTAGTAAGCTAACAACAATAATTACGATTAAACCAGCTAAGAAAGCAGGTAGTAGTTCATAAATGTTTAAGAATGAAAGTTCAGGGTTAGATGCACCGATAGGAGCGATTAGGTACTTCCATACAAATACCATAGCACCACCTACAAACATACCGGAGAATGCACCGTACTTATTAGCTCTTTTCCAGAACAAAGCACATAGTACAACAGGACCAAATGCTGCACCAAAACCGGCCCAAGCAAATGATACAATTTGGAATACTGATGAGTTAGGGTCCCAAGCTAGGATAACTGCTACAACTGATATTACAAGAAGTGTAACTCTGGCAATAATCATAGCTGATTTTTTTGATGTTTTAACCTTAAATAATCCACCAACAATGTTTTCTGATACACCGGAAGATGCAGCCAGTAGCTGACTGTCAGCAGTACTCATTGTTGATGCCAAGATACCGGCCAAGATAACACCGGCTAATAATGCAAATACAATACCGTTTTTAGAAATCAGGTTTGCAATGCTTACAATGATAGTTTCGCTATCTGCTAAGTGTTCAAGAGTACCGTTATTTGTCATAGCAAGACCTACAAAACCGATAAATACTGCAATTGCAAGTGAAATAACAACCCATACAGTTGCAACTCTTCTTGATAGCTTTAACTGCTTACTGTCACCAATAGCCATAAATCTTAGTAAAATATGAGGCATACCAAAGTAACCAAGACCCCAAGCCAGTAGTGAGAATATTGAAAGTAAACTAAATGGTGTTGATGTTTTTGTAGCTGCATCAAAGCTTTCTGTTAAGCTAAAGTAACCCGGAAGTGACTGAGCATTTGCAATAACATTTTCAAAACCACCGGCAGAATAAGTACCAAAGCCAAGAATAACAATTAATGCAACTGTCATAATGATACTTTGCATAAAGTCTGTTGTTGATGCTGCAAGGAAACCACCAATAGTTGTGTAGCCTACAATAACAAGTGCAGAGAGTACCATTGCCAAATGGTATTCAAGACCAAATACTGTACTGAATAGCTTACCACAAGCAGCAAAACCGGATGCAGTATATGGAACAAAGAATACAATGATTACTACTGCTGAAATTGCCATAATAACCTTATTCTTTTCACCAAATCTTTTTGAGAAAAACTCCGGAATAGTAATAGCGTCAATCTTTTGGCTATAGTTACGAAGTCTTTTAGAAACAATTAGCCAGTTAAAATATGTACCGATAGCAAGGCCTAAAGCTGTCCACACAGCTTCACTGGCACCACTTAGGTATGCAACACCTGGAAGTCCCATAAGTAGCCAAGAACTCATATCAGAGGCCTCAGCACTCATTGCAGTTACAAGTGGACCTAGTTTTCTGCCACCTAAATAAAAGTCATCTACAGAATTGTTTTGTCTAGCACATACAACACCGATTATTAGCACAAGGAAAAGATATGCTACAATGGATATTAATATGCATATGTTGGATGTTGTCATAATACCCCTCCATAATAAAAAGTCTTTATCATTTTACCACATTAAAGTGCAGTAGTCAAATAAAAAGGAGTTTTTTGCATTATAATGTAAGTTCCATTACATAGTCATCCATAATATAACCTTTGCCAATGTCAGTTTGTTCACTTCTTATTGTTTTGTAGCCACAATGGTTATACACATCAATTGTGTGCTTATTGTATTTATTCACAGTTAAGTAAACTGATTTCTTCTTTAGCTCTTTTGCTCTTGCGATAACAAAGTTCATCATTTTACTTGCATAGCCTTTACCTCTGTTTTCAAGTGTTAGGTAAAGTTTGCTTAAAAATAACTTTTCTTCTTCCGGATGAACAACAATGAAACCTATGTTTTCATTATCTTTTTGTACGAAATAAAATTCATAGCCACTATTAATTTGCTTATCCATAGCGTCTTTACTAAAGAACATTTCAACCATATAGTCAATTTGTTCTTTCTCAAGAATACAAGGAAAGTACTCGTGCCATACCTTGTCTGCAAGAAGATAAAAAGAATGAATTTCATCATTATTTTTAACTAATTTGTAAGCTAGTTCCTTATTCATAATAAAACCTCTTAAAATGTAATAACATAATTATACAACTAAAATTATTAATGTACAATAAAAAAACGCACTAGCAAATGCTAATGCGTTCTTTGGTGGGCCAACAGGGATTCGAACCCCGGACCAACCGGTTATGAGCCGGTGGCTCTGACCAACTGAGCTATTGGCCCTAATCAGTATTTTTAATTATATCAGTGGTTCTCTAATTTGTCAATAATTAATTGTTTATTTTTTGTGCATTTTTCTGTAAAATTAAGGGTTTTTTCGCAAGAAATTTTACTTTTAAAGGTATGTGAAATTTTTGTAAAATGTGATATAATATATACGTAAGAAATATATGAGTAATAAATCGAATTATTAAGAAGCTCAGACTGAACAGTGTTATTTGAATGGAGAATGAAAGATGTATCAAGAGGGTGACAAGGTAATCAACAGCAATGGTGTTGCCTGTGTAATTGACAGAATTGAAAGAATGAAGATGCCTCATAGCAAGATTAGAAAAAATTACTATGTTATGCACGATATTCAGAAAAGTGATAATGTTTATTACATACCACAAGAAAATGAAGAGAATATGCGTTCACCAATGACTAAAGCAGAGGCAGAGGGATTGATTGACAATATTCCTCAAGTCGATCCTATTGATGTTAAATTTGATAGGTTTAGAGATGAAGCATATAGAAAATGTATGAAAGAGGCTACTCCGGAAGTACTGGTTGCTATGCTAAAGTACTTTGTAGCCAGAAAGAAAAAGCGTCAGAGAGTAGGGAAGAGCCTTTCTGCTATTGATGAAAAGTATATGAGAATTTCATCAAGAAATCTATTTTCGGAACTTTCTTGTTCAATGGATATTTCTGTTGAAGAAGCTGAAAACCTTGTGTATGGTAATTTCTCATAATTACTCAATCTAATATTAAATTAGGACTATCGTTTGATAGTCCTTTTATTTTGCATAAAATTATTATATTTGGCTGAAAAGATAACCAAAAAAAGATAACCAAATAAAAATAGAGATATAGATATAAAAAATAAGAACCATTCAAACGAACGGTTCTTATTGGTGGGAGATGGTGGATTCGAACCACCGAAGGCGTTGCCAGCAGATTTACAGTCTGTCCCCT
>ERZ773225.2686-NODE-2686-length-17388-cov-3.613454_pt1 | contig 17388 bp, 10 predicted proteins | sample MGYA00580993_ERZ773225 | MGnify/ENA primary metagenome ERZ773225 (study PRJEB29015, sample SAMEA2737748) | human gut metagenome | biome: human gut; feature: human-associated habitat; material: faeces | place: China | collected 2012 ... | reverse complement strand
CAGCATCCACAGCTGCGTCTGGCCCGCCAGCAGACCGTGCTGGAACGACTGCGTCAGAGAATGAACTTCGCACTTGAGAATAAAATTAAACAGGCCAATCAGCGTCAGCAGCGCATGCTGCAGCGGCTGAACCAGCAGAACCCACAGCCGCGTATCCACCGCGTGCAAACACGTATTCAGCAACTGGAATATCGACTGGCGGAAAATATTCGCGCGCGGCTAAGCGAGCAGCGCGAGCGTTTCGGCAACGCGGTCACGCATCTGGAAGCCGTCAGCCCACTGGCAACGTTAGCGCGCGGCTATAGCGTCACGACAACAAGCGATGGCACAGTGCTAAAGAAAACCAAACAGGCCAGACCCGGCGACCTGCTCACCACCCGACTAAACGACGGCTGGGTGGAAAGCGAGATAAAAACGGTAACGGCTGCCAGGAAAAAGCGCCAGCCAAAAGTTAAGTAGCCCGCTGCCGTCTGTCTATTCGCATCTATCGCGGGGGAGATATCGTCATCATCGCAGCGGAAGCGTGCGGGTTCGCCAGGCAAACCGTTCCCCTATCTGACTGCCAGGGTAGTCACTATACAGCTTTTGCAACTCACTTAATGTCGGCTGATAGTTTTCGGGGCAACCCGATTTACTCGCCAGCCCCGCACCGTCATGGTTAAACAGCGTCCAGATTTCATCACCCATAGCGATAGGACCAAAGGTGTTATCATGCGACGGCGCTTCATTCATCAACAGTGGTCGCTTAAAGACTACGCCATCGCTGCTGGTTTCGCAGACGGATTGCCGCTGCTGTCTTTCATGGTGACGGTGAGCGGGATCTCTTCGCCTTTTTTGACTTTCACCGCATAGCTTACCTATCGAGGGCAATACTGGAAGTCCGTTCAATCGTCGCAGGTACCGGTGAATGCGGGTCGACCAGGCAAACCTGCGCCCCTGTATTACTCGCAGAACTGCTTGACGATACGTTCCCCACATCCAGCCGCATAGACTGATAGTTCCCGGTATTCGCCGCGCGATCTACCGCAAACCAGAACCATTTTTCATTCACCGGCCAACCATAACGTTCAAACAACGCTCCGCTGGGATTATCTGCATACAATGTTTGCAGATCGCTTAATAAAGGCTGATACGCCTCATCACAGTCGGACTTCCCGGTCGTCAGCGTGGTGGATTGCAACCTCAACGGCCAGCGTTCATTGCTACTGGCAACGCTGGAAGTATAACCCGACGTCTCCGCAGCAAGATAAGGGCGATGGAATGTGACGCCAGCGCTGTTCGTCACCGTTTCCGGCATATGGCCCCACATGGCAGCCTTATCGCTGTCCGGGCTGGTGAGAACGGAAAAGATTACGTTTTTACTCACCGTGGCTAAACTGTCTCCCTCCACCGTGGCGGTTACCGTCGTTTTCAGGCCGCTCGAATTGTCCTGCGCTAAGGTTAATTGCACCTTACCGTCGGTATCCGTCATCCCATACCATTTCGACGAACCGGAATTGAAACTCGTCGCACTCCCCTCAGGCGTAACGGGCGTCAAGGTCATATAAGCCTGGGTGTTTGTTATCACCGTACTGGCGCGCGTGGTCGATGAAGAACGCCCCACCACCACCACGGTATTGGCCTGTGGGATGCCGGCAGCATTTTTTACGCTAACCGTTAGCGGTAACGTTTCACCTTTCTTACTCATGAAGCTTGCGTACGTCTCATTCCATAGAGTGGAGGAGTCAAGCGTAATGGCATACTCACGTTTTGCCGTCAGACACAACTGCGTTACGTTGGTCGGGGACGAAGATGTCGTTGTGTTCATGACACCATTACGAAAATTAATGTATTGATATAAAGACGTTTGCCCGCTTAGCGTCTTATCACCCGCCCACCACCCATACGAGGCGATCATCGGAAGACCGTAATCAGCGGTTAATGCGCTATCCGGGTGATCGTTATACAGCGACGTTAAATCGGCCGCCGTCGGCATTTGGTTCATCGTGCAGGCCCCGCGCCCGCTATTCACATTTTTCACCGTGTACCACATTTCATTGTTTTGTATGACCGACTCCGTATCCGTGGTTGAATTCAGCTCATACCTCAGCCTTGGGCGCATAAATTCCGCGCCGTTGCTGGCGGTGAAAGTCTCCGGCATATGCCCCCACATCTGGGCTTTACTGCTGTCTGGACTGGTGAGTACGGTAAACACTGTCGACAGCGACGAGGTTGCCGCTGGGGTTTTATACAAGCTGGCGTTCAACACCGTTTTCAACCCCGGCCCTGTATCTTCACCTACATCAAGAGACAGCGTGCCGTCCGAGCCGGTGACCCCATAATAGGTGCCGTTATAAAGCCAGGTCTGCGGCGCCTGTCCGGTCAGCACCAGCTCCATGGTTGGTATGGTCCAGGAAGTAAGCGCACTGCTGCCGCGTATCGAACCTCGGTCTCGCGTCAGGGTAAACACAGCGTTCCCTACCGGGTTGCCGGCAGCATCCGTGGTGGTGATCGTTAACGGCACTCTTTCACCCGTCTTCACTTTCACCGCCTGCGCGGTTTTGTCTATTGCCACCGTCGAGGTCAGCGCGATCATCGTTGCCTGTGCAGCCCCCGTACTCGTACAAATCTGGTACTGCATGGCGCTGGTATCCGTCGCCGACACCGAATGATGGCTGCCATCATCCAGATCGACGACATAAAAATCGATGGGCGCTTCAGAAGAAAACTTACTCACATAGCTACCACTCCAGTAGGAGTAGTCTATCGGCCAGCCCTGTACCGTCTTGATGCTTCTGTCCGGGTATTGGCGATAAAGCGCGTCCAGAGCGTCGATGGCAGGGTAATACCCGACCGCGCACATCTCCGCAGTGTTCTTGCGGCCATCAGGGCCGTAAAAACGGGACCACGCCTCGTTATCTTCCGTATAACTCATCACATTGAGGGTATTACTCAGCTCCGCGTACAGCAGCGGCCGGTGGTAGCTCGTACCGTCTGCCGCCTTCAGCGTGTCCGTCATATGCCCCCACAGCGTCGCCTTGTCCGAGTCGGGGCTGGTGACCACCGTAAAGATGGTGTCGAGGCTGGCACTCACGCTGGCATTGCCGTACAGCGCCGCCGTTATCGCCACTTTAGTGCCATGCGTATCCGGGCGGGTCACATTGATGATTTTGCTGCCGTCCACGCCCGTCAGGCCGCCGATTTTCGTCGCCGTGTCGTTAACAGATTCGCCGTCAATGACCACCGGCGACACAATACCATCACCGCTGCCAGCGGCATGTTTAACATTCTGTCGGGTAAAACCATCACCACGGCTCATGACAAAAGGCGCTTGCGGCACAGGGTTTCCATTGGCGTCTTTCACCGTGACCTTCAGTTGTAGCGTCTCGCCTTTCTTCACTCTTACCGCATGTACGCTATTAACGTTGTTGTCATACCACTGCGACGCATCCACCGGTTCAATGGTGATGGACGCCGCCGCCGGGTTATCGCTGGTCAGGCAACTGACGTAATCCGAAACATCGCCCCCCGCCGTCACCTCTCCACCCGACAACGATATCTGTTGCCAGCTGGACTGGCTGGCGTACGTGACGGACCAGTAATCCAGCCCCACAGGCCATCCGGCAACCGTATGTATCTCGCCGTCATTGTTGGCATTGTACAAAGTGGTAAGCTGGTCGATACGTGGCAGACGATTGAGCGCACATCCCCCGGCTGCGGTATTTCCCAGCGCATCAGCATGTGTGAGGCGAGCCCAGGTTTCATTCGCTTCATCCTGGGTTCGGGTTGCCCCTGACTCTGCCGCCAGTTTCGGGCGTTCAAACGTGAGATTATCCACGGTTATGACGTCCGCCATATGCCCCCACATATGGGCTTTTGGCGTATCCGGGCTTGTCGGAACGGTAAACTTCACGCTACGCGAGATAGGCGAGTTCAGCAGTGAATCAATCGGTACTACGCTTAGCTGTGTGATTAACCCCACGCCGCGTGGCTGCTCAAGAATAATTTGCGCGTCACCGTTCGCATCCGTCATCCCCTCATACGTCATTGAAGATGTACCCGCGCCATAGGCAACGCTGTCAAATAGCAATTCCCCCTGACTTGGGTCAGTAAAGCCGGTGGTCATCCCGCTGCGATTTTTGCCGAGCCCCATGGTGACTGAAAACTTCACATTCGCTATCGTTGCTCCGTTCAACGCATTTTGCGAATGGACGTTCATTTTGATTTGCTCGCCTGTTTTGGCGACGGGCAGGCGTAACGAAACATCGTCATTGAAATAGACGCTCAGTTGAGCCACCATTTCATTGGCTGAACAGGTCAGATAGTGGGCTGAGCCACCGACCCCCTTGCTACCATCGTCCAGATTAAAGTACGCCATCTGCGTGGCATCATCGGCCATATAAGCATCAGACGCCGTCGGCCAGCCGTGTTCTGTCAGGATTTTATTATCAGGATGTGCGCTGTAGAGCGTTTCAAGAGAACCCGTGTCGGGGACCTGACCTGCGCCGCACTGATTCGTGGCAGAGATCAGAGAATCGAAGGTGGCCCATTCTTCGCTATTTTCACTTTGCTGACCGGTTTTATGACTTGTTTCGAACGCCAATAGCGGACGCTTGTAGAGATTACCCTTCTCCACAATACCCCGTTGCATATGGCCATACATATTCGCCCCGTCAACGTCTGGGCTGGTTATCACCGTAAAAATCACATTAAAGGGGAACGTGATGCTTGCGCCTTCATCATCCGCCATCACAATGCGGATCGGCGTTTCTACCCCTATCCCATTGTCATGACTTAACGACAAATGTACCTGACCGTTCGCGTCCGTTACCCCGGTATAGTGTTCCGGGGACGATGCACGCATATCATCACTACGGACAACGACCCGCAGATTATCCCACTCATCTTTATGCTCCCCTTTACGGTTAGAGGCGGGGTCGACAAACAGTTCAAGATAGCGATAAGGCAACGGTTTATTGGTATTCCGGTCAACCACGCTGGCTATCACATCAATCGTCTCGCCGACTTCCGCCTTGTATGGCGCATCGGGAGAAAGCGTGATTTGTGGATACGCTAAAGGCAGCGCTTTATCCACGCAGCTCACCAGTAAAGCCGTACTGTTGCTTTCTCGTATCACCGCCCCACTCCCCATACTGGTAGCGTAGTGATAAATATCGAGCTGATCTTTCGTGGACGACCAGTAGGTATCAATTGGCCAACCGGGATAGGCCGCCGCGGTGCTGTGGGCGGCCCGCAGCGCTACCAGCTGTTCGGCATCCGGCAAAATGGCACAGTGGTTATCCGCGCTATCCCAGGTAAACTGCGCCCAACTTTCATTGCTGGTAGCAAAAGTAGCACTAGTGCCACTGGTTTCCGCTGCCAGTTTTGGACGCGTGAAGGTATAGGTGACGCCATCGACGTTTGCCGTAGCGCTTTCTTCCATATGCCCCCACATCGCCGCTTTGTCGCTGTCCGGGCTGGTCAGGGTGGTGAAAATGACATCGACGCTGTCTTTTAGCGCCGTATTGTTTGCCGGCATCACCGTCAGGGTAGTTTTTACGCCGGGACCGTTTGCCTGGGTGACGGTCACTGTCGCTTTGCCGTCAGCGCCCGTAACACCGTGGTATTCCGTCGCCGTGGTGGTCAGTTCCGTATCACCAACGTGTACCGGTGCATTATTGTTGACGATGTTCTGGCGGTTAAGCGCATCGCTGCGGGTAATAATAAATGCGGTATTGCCCACCACGTTACCGGCGCAATCGCGGGTGGTAACGGTCAGCGTGATACTTTCCCCTGCTTTGACCTTGGCTGCTTTTAACGTGTCGTCCATCGGCACGGCGCTGAGTGACAGTGGCTCGCCCACGGCGGTAGCTACGTCAATCGCCACTTTTTGTTCGGTTAAAGCAACCGTATTGCTGTTCGGTGTTCCCGTCGACGTAATGAGGTAAAGCGCGGGTAGCGCACTGCTATCTTCCAGTTGTGGCCAGACCACGTAATGCCCGCCGGCCATATTCTGCGCACAGAACGTTTTATTGGCGACCGGCTGCGGGTTAAGCGGTTCATCCGGTGTGGCGGCATCTGCCCAGACTAAACTGATAGCGGGCGTCTGTTCGCTTTCCCAGCGCAGCGGCGGTATGGCGAACAGATCGCCCTCGGTATCGAGCGGATTAGCCAGCTGCAGTGCGCTGGCTGAATCGTCAACGCTGAAGTCGCGGGGCATCGCGCTGAAGGCCACAGCGTGCGCTTCACCGGGAGAGAGCACAACGCTGCCCTGATAAACCGGAACGAACGCGCTGTCCGCCGTCGGCGGGGTGCCGTTTATCGCATCCGTAGCTGTGCGCAACTCCTGCCATGCCCCACTTTTTAGTGCAGAAAGTACCGGCACTGCACCCATTAACAGAGCTAACGCCAGTAAAGAGCGATAAACTTTATTCACCTGCCAGATCCCCCATCCTTGAGCAGTCACTACCCATTTATTCTGTGTTCGCGTTTCAACACACTTTGCTTAACCCCGAGCTAAACAAAGGGCGCGGAAAAACCGCTCCCTAAGGAAGCGGTCTTGCACGGTTTTATTTACGTTGGTAGTCGATAGACAAGCCATATCCCTGGACGCCATCGTTGCCGAGGGTAACGCCATCGGCATAATCGAAGGCAGCCTTCGCTTCGGCGTTGGTAAGCGGAATAACCAGATCGCTATTGTTGTAGGTAGCGTTGACAATCCCACCCACAGTACCCAACTGCAGACTGTTACCGGTGAATTTCCAGCGGTAGTTGTAATCACTGGTAACTTCTTCACCTGCATCGTAAGAGCGACTGGCGTTTTTATCTTTCCACAGCAGCACTTTATAGGTGGTGTTGGTTTTAAGTTTGGTGCTCGTGCCCAACAGATTGGTTGTTGTACCCGCCTCGTAGATGACGACGTGGACATTTTCATCGACCACCGGACCTTCCGGAATGTCATCATCGTCAGAACCACCGCCAGCGTTGGTCGACAGATCGTTTAGCAGCAATTCTGTGGCAACATTCGGATCGCCGGTAGTTGTGGTAGGCGTAATTTTAATACCGATGTAGCGATCGGCATCCGCAGCCTGAATTTCATAGGTGTCGCTGCCTTTTGTACCTATCTCTTGTGCATCGCCGCCATTCTGATCGCTATAGCTCATCCACTGCACAGTCGCTTTGGTCGCCGTGTTATCCGCATCCAGGTCACCTTCCGTATCGCCGATAGCCCAGTTGACCTTCACTTTGTCGCCCGCGTGAAACTGCCGGTCACCTTCAGTTGCCACGGTTCGACTACCACGGTCAATCGTCACCGTGACATGTGCTTTATCCGTTTCCGCCGTTTTATCTGCAGCCCGTGTAATCCACGGGATAGTCCCTTGAATAGTACCGGTACTTTCTGTCGCGCTTTGCCACTGACCGGCTTTCAGATTCCCATTAGCCGCGACTGCAGGCACAGCACAATACCCTGCCACAGCCAACGCCAGTGCGACCTTCGTCAGCCGCCGTTTTAATACTAATTGCATCAAGACTCTCCTTTTTCTTCAACATTCAGCGACTGGCTGGTCAGCCACTACGCTGACACTATTTCTGGCTATACACCACGCGTATGCCATAGCCCTGAATACCATCCTGCTCATGAGCAGCGAATTTTTGCGCAGCCTCTCTATTTGTTGCTGGCAACACCAGATCTTCATTGCGGGTATTGGCTTGTGCTCCGGTATTTCCCGTCACGCTTTGCCCGGTAAATTCCCATTGATAGTCATAAAGCGCCATTTCATCTTCTGCCAGTTGTTCTGACATCTGGAAAACGCCGTCTTTATTGGCATCACGCCACAGTACAAATCGATAGGTATTATTGACGACAGGATGCCTATCTTGTTTGCCGCTCAAATTAACGGGAGAAGATGTTTTCATTTGATAAATGAGCGCATTCAACGCATCAAGCGCATCACCGGTAAACGTCACGTCAACATAGTTACTGTCGCCGTAGGCGTCTTCCTTCGCTTTCCAGCGAAACGTACCAGGAAGCGTACTGGAGAGCGTGACGGTTCCCCCCTTTTTGTCACGGCTGGCAATGAAGACGCAGGGCAATTCGGCGGTACAAACTGTGGAGGAAAGCGACACCTTTTTGTCATTGCTGTCATAGAGTTCAGGTGCCATAGCCTCATCCACCAGCACTTTACCGTTACGATCGGTCGTATCCCCAAATGAATCAGTCAGCACCAGGTCCATCACAACACCATCGACGCCATCCGCCAAAGCGCTGGCCTCATGGCTATGATCGGTACGATCGGCGTCGGCGACGTTATCGACAATCAATTCGATTTTACGATCCTGCTGGACGGTAATTTCCACAGCACCCAAGTTTTGCTTATTCCCCTTTTCATCTTCCAGGGTCATGCGCACTTTCCAGGTATTTAACTCTGTACGCTGTGCTTCTGTATCCGCATTGACCCACGCAGGGAGGACCAGATTCCAGCGGTTATTATTCCCTTCAGTGAGGGCATCAGCTTTTACTACTGGCATCACTAATGTGCGATTGGCATTATTTTTTGCCTGCCAGGAGGCGGAGATGATTTTGTAGTGATGAGAGACAAGCGCATTGATCGTCCACTTACATTTCTCCAGTCCCACCGCAGACTCAGGCGTGTCTTCAATTACGCATTCAGGATGGACATTGGTCGCATCGGCTTTGAGCCATAACGCAACATCAAGGGGATCTTTTTCACGGTATTCAAGAACGATAAAATTATTACGCTCGACAAAATCGGTACGACTGCCCATTAAAGAGCGCTGAATTTTTACGTTTTCCGGATCAAGCTGAGCCGCCAGGGGCGTACCTAACTGATAAGTGACGGTTGCGTTGATGCTAAGGTCGGCATTATCTCCAGTGCCGGCTTTGTAATCTGCACCCAACGTGACCATCGGCACAGGCATGTAATTGAGACCAACGGTTACCGCATGGGGATTTTTTTGTAAATTGTCGGTACCAAATAATGCCACTTCATCGCCATAGTACTGCTCGTAGACTAATTTCCCACCGATCTGTGGATAAAATGACAGCCAGCTTTCAGCCCGAATATCCCATCCCCGGGCGGGGCGCTCTTCATAAAACTCGAAATCCTCAGACTCTTTCCAGTCAGAAAGTGGATGGTAATAGTTGCCAGAGAGCTTCAGATAATCTGTCCATGCCTCAGTGCCCAAACCTAAGCGACGGTGCCCACGGCTAAAATCGTAGTCATAAAAAGCGTTGCCACCGAGTAACCAATCCCCCACATTTTGACGCAAGCCAAAACCGATATTTCCAATGGTCCGGTCCTCTTTACGCTGCGCGGAGACTTGGCTAAAAATCAATGTATATTGGTTATCGTATAAGGGAACAAAATAGTCGAGAGAGCTACCATCAAGATCGCCACCTTCGCCAACAGATAAACTGGTCCGTACTTTTCCGTACGGTGACATTAACCCTTCTATATACGATTGCGTGGAGGAGGTAATTTGATTTTGCAAATAGCTTTGCGCCTGTGATTTCAACGCGTCAGGCGTCAGGTTTTCAAAGCCTTGTGTCGCAGAGTTAATAAAATAGTCGGCACCTTTCTCTTTAATGGATTGTTCTTCGTTATTATGCTGTTCTTTTAGTACCGACTCACTGCCGAGATCGGGCAACGTAGACTCACTTATGTTATTGGTTGCTGCAGGCGCAACAATATTGTCCCCGGCAATAACTGCACCAGAAACGAATAGAACAAGCAAGATAACAAAGCGCGCCCTTCGGGCCATAACATGTTCCTGTATTAACAAAGTTGCTGTACAACAGGAACATTATATTTATGATTCAACCTAATGAATGCCTTTATAACCTAAATATAATCCTAAAAAATCAGCCAGATTATCAAAGCAAGATAAAACATTTGTAATAATAATAATTAAAGCTGATTAGCATTCATAATAAATATTAATCAGCAAAAGTTATTCATAATGTAATTTATATTATGACATTATATTCCACGCGTTTCTTCGAAATAAGGCCATGCCCGTTCTGACAGAAATAATCCACCGCTCCGCAGGCTTTTAATACTTGCAGTGGCAGATGGCATTCCGGACAACGCGCTTCCAGTTGAATATCTTTGTGACAATGCTCGCAGTGCGCCACACCATTTTGCGGCTCCAGCTCTGCATGACAATCCGGGCAGGTAATCGACATATCGTGTCCTTATACAGAAAATGTATTGCTGCTTTTATTTTAACACCATGCACTTAATGTGGCCCACGTAACTGCTGCTGCAATGTTAACAGGCACTCCACTTCTTCCAGCCTGCGCAGTGTCGTTTGGCTCACCTCCTGCGGACAACGTTCAAACAAACTTTGCGCTCCCAGAATTTGCTCAGCGAGACAATGGGCGTAAATCGTACCGGTAATGCTCCAGCGTTGTACCACCTCGCCGTCAATCACTTCCAGTACATCTTCTGTACCGCGTCGGTCATGGCTGATAATACGTCCGTCACGCAGATAAAGCCGCAGACCTTTTTGCCCACCAGCTGGCCCCGCATATTTGTTGAGCCAGATATCCAGTGGAATGCCGCTAATCTGCCCCTGAAGATGCGCCTCGCCTTCTGCCGTGGTCAGGTCACTCTGGGGGATATCACGTCCCAGACGGTCTTTAGCACTCACTAACCGCAGCACCATCTCATTATTCCCTCCCAGATACCGTACCGTTTCCCGCAGCATTGCTAACACGTGCGTACCGATATCCAGAATCACGCCATCCGGGTGGCGAAGTTCACGCGTGTCCGGTTCACCGGTGGCAAAGTTAAGCGCTATCGGCTCCCCTGCAGCGTTAAATCCACTTGGCTCCTGCAAGAAACCTTCGATTTTCACAATCTCGGCAAAAGTGCTGACCAACCCTCGTTTCACCGTTTCGATGCGCGCCATCCAGTGGTCGAGTGCCAGTACACGATCGGCAGCGGCTGGTTGAGCCAGCAGCATTTTCAGTTTTTCAATTTGGGAGAGCGTGGCGACAATAGGTTTTTCAACCACGATACGTGCGATGGGAGAGGCCAGGGCCTGTTCAAGCACCTCAAGGTGATGCAAGGATGCGGTCGTGATGAACAGGGTATCAAGAGGCTGAGTAAGCAGCTCTTCGAGCGACGTACAACGCGTCACGCCTGCTGGCTGTTTTGTGGGTTGAACATCAAACCCCACACAGCGTAATGAATCACCGAAGAGGCTACGTAATGCGGGCAAGTATGCCGTTTCAACGACTGCGCCCAGCCCAACAAACCCTAACAGCATGTTCTCACCTCAAAAGTTGAATTACCGGGGCATAACGTCTGCCCCGGCATCATCGAGGTGCTATCAGGCGCTAGTTGCCGGTTTAGTCTGTGTATTCTCCAGCATGCGACGAATCGGAACAATGAGAACGATCAGTACCGCGGCGCAGATAAGCAGCGCAATCGAGCAGCGCGCGAAGAGATCTGGCAGCATATCAAGCTGGTCGGCCTTCACATGACCACCAATCAGACCCGCGGCCAGGTTACCCAGCGCACTGGCGCAGAACCACAGACCCATCATCTGTCCACGCATTCTTTCCGGTGCCAACAGCGTCATGGTCGCCAGACCAATTGGGCTCAGACACAGCTCGCCGAGCGTAAGCATCAGGATACTGCCTACCAGCCAGAATGGAGAAACACCCGCGCCGCCATTTGCCAGCACGTCTTGCGCCGCCAGCATCATCACGCCAAAGCCCGCCGCTGCGCAGAGAATGCCGATGACAAACTTGGTGATACTGCTTGGGCGAATATTCATGCTCGCCAGTTTTGGCCACGCCCAGCTGAATACCGGGGCCAGCAGAATGATGAACAAAGCGTTAATCGACTGGAACCATACTGCCGGGATTTCAAAATCGCCGATCATACGGTTAGTGTAGTCGTTGGCGAACAGGTTGAACGAGGTAGGTTTCTGCTCAAAGGCAGACCAGAAGAACGCAGCGGAAACCAGCAGGATAAAGCAAACCAGCAGCCTGGCGCGTTCTTTACGGTTCAGCCCCGCAAAGACGAACAGATAGATAAAGTAAAGCGCAACTGACGCGGCAATCACGTACACCAGCATGCTGGCAACCGCGACCGGGTTAATCACAATCACTCCCTGCGCAATCAGGGTAACAACAATTGCTACACCAACTGCCAGCGCCAGCAGCCACGCACCCACACCATTACGTTTCACAACCGGGCTGTTCCAGGTCGAGTCCAGGCCCACTTCGCTATCGTAGCGTTTCATCGCCGGAACGGCAAAGATACGGAAGATGAGCAACGCCACCAACATTCCGATACCACCGATACCAAAACCCCAGTGCCAGCCGTGAGTTTTAATCAGCCAGCCGGAGATCAATGGCGCGATGAAGGAACCCAGGTTGATACCCATGTAGAACAGCGAGAAACCGCCGTCACGACGCGCATCGCCTTTTTTATACAGCGTACCCACCATCACCGAGATACAGGTTTTGAACAGGCCAGAACCGAGCACAATGAACATCAGGCCAATAAAAAACAGGTTGTCACCCATGATGGCCGAGAGTGCAATCGACAGGTGACCAAGTGCTATCAGGATGGAGCCATACCATACCGCTTTTTGTTGACCAAGCCAGTTATCCGCCAGCCAGCCACCTGGCAGCGCAGCAAGATACATGGTACCGGCAAAGATACCGACAATCGCCGAGGCATTTTCACGCGCCAGTCCCATGCCGCCGTCATAAACGGTAGCCGCCATAAACAAGATCAGTAACGGACGAATGCCATAAAACGAAAAACGCTCCCACATCTCAGTAAAGAACAATGAGCCGAGCGGATAAGGGTGACCGAAGAAAGTTCGGCTTTCTTTTTGATTAACAGAGGATTGCATAATTCTCCCGAAAGTTATGTCGTCGTGCGTGTAAACACCACGATGTACGCCGACCAGTTACGTAGCTGGTCGATTTTTTACATGCGGCGAAGATTTATTTAACCATTTGATAACCTGGCAGTAGTTTTGTCTAGTACCAACCGGGGGACTTTAAGATGAAAACTCGACAATTGTCTACTTTCTTAGATTTAAACTTGGTAAAAAACGAATAGTGATTGACATTGCGCGGGCTGAGGTTGACGTTGGAATAACGAAAAAAACCCGCGACAAGCGCGGGTTTTCATCTGCATCAGCAACGATTACTTACTTTTTTTAATGTGTTTAATCAAACGCTTACGTTTACGCATCTGAGTCGGAGTCAGCGTATTGCGTTTGTTGGCAAACGGGTTTTCCCCTTCTTTGAACTGAATACGGATCGGCGTCCCCATTACGTCCAGAGATTTGCGGAAATAGTTCATCAGATAACGCTTGTAGGAATCCGGCAGGTCTTTGACCTGGTTACCGTGAATCACCACAATTGGCGGGTTATAACCGCCCGCGTGGGCGTATTTCAGCTTCACACGACGACCACGCACCAGTGGCGGCTGATGATCTTCTACTGCCATGGTCATGATGCGCGTCAGCATCGCGGTGCTCACGCGACGGGTGGAGCTGTCATACGCTTCACGGACCGATTCAAACAGATTACCCACACCGCTGCCGTGCAGCGCAGAGATAAAGTGTACGCGTGCAAAATCAATAAAGCCCAGACGGAAGTCCAGCGTCTCTTTGACCTGCTCTTTTACTTCCTGCGTCAGACCATCCCACTTGTTCACAACGATAACAAGTGAGCGCCCACTGTTGAGGATAAAGCCCAGCAGCGACAGGTCCTGATCGGAAATCCCTTCGCGCGCGTCAATCACCAGCATCACCACGTTGGCATCTTCAATCGCCTGCAGCGTTTTGATAACTGAGAATTTTTCTTCCGCTTCGGTAATTTTGCCGCGCTTACGCACGCCCGCGGTATCGATAAGCACATATTCGCGCTCATCGCGCTGCATCGGAATATAAATACTGTCACGCGTGGTCCCCGGCATGTCGTAAACCACCACACGATCTTCGCCAAGAATACGGTTAGTAAGTGTGGACTTACCTACGTTCGGGCGACCCACGATCGCCAGTTTGATCGGCAAATCCTGCGGATTGAAATCATCTTCAGGCTCTTCTTCGCCATTTTCTTTGGCTTCCAGCTGCGCCCAGTATTCCGCGTCTTCGTCGACTTCTTCCTGCGGAGCAACGTCATCCATCCACGGCAGCAGAACATGCTCCAGCAGGCTGAGAACGCCACGACCATGGGACGCCGCGATCGGATAAATTTCACCCAGACCCAGAGAGTAGAAATCAACAACCGCCTGGTCAGGATCGAGTCCGTCAGTTTTGTTGGCTACCAGGAACGTCGGTTTCTGGCGCGAGCGCAGATGTTTCGCAATAGCTGCATCCGCTGGCATCAGGCCAGCACGCGCGTCCACCATGAACAGCACAACGTCCGCTTCTTCGATAGCCAACAGCGACTGTTCCGCCATACGGGTTTCAACACCGTCTTCGGTGCCATCAATACCGCCGGTATCAATACAGATAAACTCACGGCCTTCAATTTCCGCACGACCGTACTTACGGTCACGAGTCAGACCCGGGAAATCCGCAACCAGCGCATCTCGGGTGCGAGTTAGACGGTTAAATAACGTGGATTTGCCAACGTTAGGGCGCCCGACAAGCGCGACCACAGGTACCATGTTTAAAGCCTCATTTAAAAAATCATCAGACAACGGGCACATTTTTGCTCCGTTGTTAAAAACAGTAAAACGGCCCCTGCACCAGGAGCCGTTTTTCAAAGCGAGCGGCCGCGACGATTAACGCGTAATAGAGTACAGCGTACCGTCTTTCGCCTGGATCAGCAGTTTACCATCAGCAGAGACCGGCTCGGTCAGGAAACCTGAGCTGTCAACTTTCTGCTGGGCAACAAAACGGCCATCGTCAACGTTAATCCAGTGCAGGTAGCCTTCGCTATCACCGACGACCAGATTGCCGTTATACAATACCGGGGACGTCAGCAGACGGTGCAGAAGATCGCTTTGCGTCCACAGCGTCACGCCGCCATCGGTGGTCAGTGCCAGCACGCGATCGTTCTGGTCAACCAGGTAGATACGGTTACCGTCGACGATGAAATCATTCACCGAGCCCAGTTCGCGTTTCCACATGATCTGACCACTGCGCAGATCCAACGCCGTCAGGTTACCATTATAAGCCAGCGCGTAAACAACGCCATTGACGATAACCGGCGTGGTATCAACGTCGCTCAGACGATCGATTTCCGTTGGGCCTGTCGCCTGAGAGATACGCTGCTGCCAAATCATCTGGCCCTGCTGCATCAGCACAGCGCTTACGCGACCGTTATCACCGCCAACAATAGCTGCGCCAAAGGCGGTTGCCGGAGCGGATTCGCCACGTAGAGACAGAGAAGGCATGTCGAGGTTAACGGTCCATTTGATGGCGCCGTCGGCTTCGTTTAAGGCCTGCAACTGACCGTTGCTGGTGTGGATCAATACCACGCCATCGCTCACAACAGGACGAGACAGCGCTTCACCAGCGACTTTCGTCTGCCATGCGGTAGTACCGTCACTGGTGTTCAGCGCATAAACCTGTGCTTTTTCACTGCCGATATAAACATGACCGCCGGCCACGGTTACACCGCCAGAAAGCTGTGCAGATGCACGGGAGAACCAGCCATCTTTCTCACCCAGATTCACAGACCAGACTTCTTTGCCGTCGCCTGCGTTCAACGCTTTAACTACACCAGCGCGAGAGGCAGCATAGACAACGTTATCCGCCAGCGCAGGATGAAGATTGGAATAGAAATCACCAATACCGTTTCCTACAGAGGTGCTCCATTCCGTAGACGGAGTAAACTGGTTTTCAACCACCGGTAATGGGGACATCTTAACGACATCTTCTTCGCCACTAAACAGTGAACAGCCGCTCAATAGGGTAACGGAAAGCAGCCCTGGCAGAAGTAATTTACGCAATTGCATCGGGTCCCTCTCAGATGGACAAATTATTGATTTTCATCTGCATCATTTCGCTCAGAGCAGGAGAGGCATCGCTTTTCACACCCGCTTCCCATGCGCTACGCGCACCTTGTTTGTCGCCTTTACTCAACAACGCTTCACCACGCAGATCGGCAACAATGGCCGCCCACCCTTCACCTTTAATGGTTTCGAGTGTTTTCAGCGCGGTATCAGCCTGTTTAAGCTGAACCTGAACACGAGCCAGACGCAGGTTTATCACTGCTTTGAGATTTTCATCGCTGGTCGCAGCCAAGCCTTGTTGCAGTTGGCTTGCGGCTTTCTCAAGTTCATTTTGGTCAACAAACTGCTGCGCCAGTTCCAGTGAAGCCAGCGCGCCATAGGTATTTTTATTCTCTGCAGCAAATTTCTCAGCGGCAGGAATGCTGTCCGGTTTACCCGCGCTAACCGCAGTTACCGTATTTTGATACGCCAGAGAAGCAGAGCGTGCGGACTCCGTCTGATGGCTGGTCCAGTAACGCCAACCAACCAGCGCGCCAACCCCTAAAATGATCCCAACAGCCAGCGCCTTGCCGTTTTCAGCAAAGAAGCGTTTTACCGCATCAACCTGGTCGTGTTCGTTCTCGTAAATTTCCACGCTGTCCTTCTCCTTAGCCCAGTAAAGTGCGCAAATGCGCGGCAACGCTATCCTGCGCTACTGCCGTTTGCTCACCAGAGCGCAAATCCTTCACTACAACAGTACCGTCAGCCACTTCGGACTCGCCCAGTACCAGTGCAACGCGGGCGCCCCACTTATCGGCACGGGCAAACTGTTTCTTAAAGTTGCCGCCACCGTGGTTTGTCATCAGTTTCACACCAGGAACTTCATCGCGCAAACGTTCTGCAAGCGTCATTGCTGCCGACTGCGTGTCCGCCCCTGAAGCGACCAGGTATATATCGACAACAGGATCTGCGTTAAATTCCGGATTAACTGCCTGAACTAACAAAACAAGTCGTTCCAGACCCATAGCAAAGCCCACGGCAGGCGTTGCACGACCGCCAAGTTGCTCTACCAGACCGTCGTAACGACCACCGGCACACACGGTACCCTGAGAGCCCAGGCTGCTGGTGACCCACTCAAATACGGTGCGGTTGTAGTAATCAAGACCACGAACCAGACGCTGATTGACGGTGTAGGCAATGCCTGCGGACTCCAGCAGTTTGCACAAACCCGCGAAGTGCTCGCGCGAGTCGTCATCCAGATAGTCGCCCAGTGCAGGCGCGTCGTTGAGCAGCGCCTGTACTTCCGGGTTTTTGGAGTCGAGAACGCGCAGCGGGTTGGTGTACATACGGCGCTTGCAGTCTTCGTCCAGTTTCTCTTTGTGCAGTTCCAGGTAGGCAACCAGCGCATCACGGTAGTTAGCGCGGGCTTCAAGCGAACCGATCGAGTTCAGCTCCAGGCTGACAT
>ERZ773225.2682-NODE-2682-length-17431-cov-10.241655_pt1 | contig 17431 bp, 13 predicted proteins | sample MGYA00580993_ERZ773225 | MGnify/ENA primary metagenome ERZ773225 (study PRJEB29015, sample SAMEA2737748) | human gut metagenome | biome: human gut; feature: human-associated habitat; material: faeces | place: China | collected 2012 ... | reverse complement strand
TGGTGGTGTTCGCCAACGCCGTGGAGGACAACCCCTTCATGGCCGGTGCGTTCCATGGCGTGGGCGAGCCGGAGTGCGTGCTGAATGTGGGCGTTTCCGGCCCCGGCGTGGTGTACCACGCTTTGCAGAACGTGAAGGGTCAGCCCTTTGACGTGGTGGCCGAAACCATCAAAAAGACCGCTTTCCAGATCACCCGTATGGGTCAGCTGGTGGGCAAGGAAGCGTCCCGCCGTCTGGGCGTACCCTTCGGAATTGTGGATTTGAGCCTTGCGCCCACTCCCGCCGTGGGGGACAGCGTTGCCCGGATTCTGGAAGAAATGGGGCTGGAGGTCTGCGGCACCCACGGCACCACGGCTGCCCTTGCCATGCTGAATGACGCGGTGAAAAAGGGCGGCGTCATGGCGTCCAACCATGTGGGCGGCCTGTCCGGCGCGTTTATCCCCGTGTCCGAGGACGAGGGCATGATCGCCGCCGCCGAGGGCGGCACGCTGTGCCTTGACAAGCTGGAAGCCATGACCTGTGTCTGCTCCGTGGGACTGGACATGATCGCGGTCCCCGGCGATACCTCTGCGGCGACCATTTCCGCCATCATTGCGGACGAAGCGGCCATCGGCATGGTGAACACCAAGACCACCGCCGTGCGTATCATCCCCGCCCCCGGCAAGACCGTAGGCGACCGGGTGGAAATGGGCGGATTGCTGGGCAGCGCCCCGGTGATGCCGGTGCACGACAAGGCCAGCGAGGACTTCATAGCCCGCGGCGGCAGAATTCCCGCGCCGCTGCAAAGCCTGAAAAACTGACTTTTGGAGCAGCATAATAACCTGTTCGACCAAACGAACCGAAATCCTCTTTTTTTCAGAACTATTTACCGTAAGGGATAAAGAATGCGCCTGCCATTTTGAAATGGCAGGCGCATAAATTTTTACTTTGCCGACAGGTCAACGCTTCTCCTGAGCATGCTCATGGGCGGCACGGCCTTTGGCAGTTGGATGGTGAATTTCATCTGGGGAGTTCTCGGTTCTTCAACCGGTTTGCCTTCCAGATCGGCCATGATCGGGGCGGTGATGGGGAAGGGGCGCACGTCGGGGCCGACGACTTCCAGAGCGTCCCCCGCACGGAATTTGTTGTTCAGGCGACATACCGCCAGCCCGTTTTCGTCGCAGGATTCTACCTTCGCCACAATCTGCCACTCCCGAATGTACCGGGAGGAAGCTACGTATTGCCCCGGCTCGTCGTAATAGAAGCCGGTGGAGTAGATGCGGTGGGAGATGTGATCCACCTCGTCCCGCCAGATGGGGTCAAGCTCTCTGCCAGCGGCGGCATCATCGATGCAGTGGCGATAAGCTCCCGTAACGATGGCGGCATAGTAGGCGGATTTTGCCCGACCCTCAATTTTGATGCAGTCCACGCCTGCGTCCATCAGGTCGTTCAGGTGGTCGATCATGCACATATCCCGGGAATTTAAGATGTAAGTACCCTTTTCGTCCTCGAAAACCGGGAAATACTCCCCGGGGCGCTTTTCCTCCATCAGAGCGTACTGATACCGGCAGGGCTGGGCGCAGGCGCCGCGATTGCTGTCGCGTCCCGTCATGTAGTTGCTCAGCAGGCACCGGCCGGAGTAGCTGACGCACATGGCACCATGGCCAAAGGTCTCGATTTCCAGCGCGGGGTCTACCTTCTGACGGATGGCGCGGATTTCTTCCAGACTGCATTCCCGTGCCAGCACCACCCGCTTCGCGCCCAGATCAAACCACGCCTGAGCGCAGACGTAATTGGCGATGGACTGCTGGGTGGAAATATGCCGCTCGCAGTGCGGGGCATATTTCCCGGCGAGGGTGAATGCACCCAAGTCGGCCACGATCAGGGCGTCCACCCCGGCGTCGTCCAGCTGTTCCAGATATTCCGGCAGCCGGGCAATTTCATCGTTTCTCGGCATGGTGTTCACGGTGACGTGACACCTGACACCATGGTCATGGGCGTACCGCACCGCCTTGGGCAGCTCCTCGGGGGAGAAATTCCCCGCGAAGGAGCGCATTCCAAAGCTTGTTCCGGCGAAATATACCGCGTCTGCGCCGTAGGCCACGGCCATTTCCAGCCGCTCCATGTCCCCGGCGGGGCTGAGCAATTCCAGCTTTCTCATTCGCCCTCCGACTGTGTGGAAGCGGCAGCGGCGGCAGCAGCAAACTGCGCGCGATACTGCTCATGCTCCTCCTGTGTGGTGGAGAACTGATGGGCGCCGGTAGCGGGATTCAGCACGTAGTAATAATAGTTGTGGGATTCGGGATTCAGCGCGGCCTGCAGGCTGGCAAGGCCGGGGTTCGCAATGGGCGTGGGCGTCAGACCCACGTGAAGGTAGGTGTTGTAGGGGCTGTCCAGACTGGTGTCGATGTGGTCGGACACGCCGTCCTGCGCGTAGATGATGGCGGCGTCGATGTTCAGCAGGGCGGGGTAGTCCCAGTGGAACAGACGGTTATAAATAACACCAGCGATCCGGGGGCTTTCCGACGCGGAGGCGGTTTCCTTCTCAATGAGGGACGCGACAATGGTCACTTCCCGGACGGTGAAGCTGCCGTCGGTGACGGTGGCGTTCAGGGTGTCGATCTGGGCGCGCATTTCCTCGCTGAACCGGTAGTCGAAGTTGTCCAGCATCTTTTCCAGAACCTCACGGGGAGAGGAATTCTTATAGAAGTCGTAGGTATCCGGGAAAAGGAAGCCCTCAAGGCAGTATTTGTCGCCCCGGGTCACGTTTTCAAGGAACCAGTAGTCCTTCAGCGCGCCGTTGGCGGCGTAGGCGCTGAGATCCTGCGCGGTACAGATGCGGTTTTCCTCCAGCAGGGCGAAAATCTGGCGGCAGGTGTAGCCCTCGGGGATCAGCAGGTCTTCCACGACCTCACGGGTGGAGCTGGCGGACATCATGTTGACCAGCGCGTGATAGTCGTACCGGGTGTTCAGGTCGTAGATGCCGGGGTCGATCTTTTTCTCGGCGTGGGAGATGTCGGCATAGAAGTTGAACAGGCTCTTGTAGCGGATCAGACCGGCGTTGTAGAGCTTGTCGGTGATGCTGTCCATGGTGTCGGACTCGTAAACGGTGATGGTGACGGGCTTGTTTTCCCGCCCGAAGGCCAGAACGTCGGCGGCGCAGACCCAGATCATCCGTCCCAGCGTGACGCCGATGACCACGATCAGCGCCAGCCACACGATGGTGACCAGAATGTGGGGGATGCCCAGCAGACCCTCTCCACGGGTTTTCTTAGGACGTCCCTTTTTGACGGGGCGCTGACGACCGGACGCTTTTCTTTCCGGGGCGGGGGCATCCTCTGCGGCGTCAAAATCGCCGTCGCTGTCTCGGTATTCCTGTTCCGCGATCTCGTCCTTTGACGGCTCCGCCGGTTCCTCCGGCAGCTCCTGCAAATCCGGGTCGTCCAGAATGCTGGGGTCAAAGGGCGGTTCTTCCTCGCCGTGCTCCAGCATACCGTGGGAATCCATGGCGCTTTCGTCGGGGATGATCTCGCTACCAATCTCTGGCTCGGTGAGCCGGTCATCGTAGGATTCCTCCATGCCGTCGTCCACGTCCGGGATACGATCCATGAAGGAACGGCCTTTTTCGGAGGTGTCATCGGGCGCGGGAATTTCCTCCGGGGCGGGGGCGTCCGCAATGGGGGGGACGTCCTCAAAAATGGGGATGTCATCTTGGGCGGAATCGTCCTCAAATGCGGGAACGTCTTCCGCCACAGGAGTTTCCTCCGCAACGGGTTCTTCCACCTCTGCGGGGATTTCCTCTGGCTGGGAAGCGGGTTCTTCCCCAATCACGTCTTCGGAGACGGGGACATCCCCGGCGTCCTCCGATTCCTCGTCGGCGGGAAAGAAGGTCAGCTCTTCGGGAATGATTTCCTCCTCGTCCCGTTCGGGAAACTGTTTGTTGTCCATATTGTGTTCCTCCAAGGTCAGCGAATGACGATCTGTTCTGCGACGGCCTGCGCGGCGGCCTGACCCTTCAGGGCGGCGATCAGCGCCAGACCAAAGGGAACGGCGCAGCCTGCGGACGTGCCGGTGATGAGCTTTCCGTCGGTGACGGCGGGGGCGCAGACCATGTCAGCGCTTCCCATCTGGCCTTCACAGCCGGGGTAGCAGGTGGCGCGTCTGCCATCGGTGATGCCAAGCATGGCAAGAATGGTGGGTGCGGCGCAGATGGCGGCGACGAACCGGCCGTTTTCCCATGCGAACTGCACGGCTTCCAGCGCCTCCGGGCAGCCCTTGATGGACGCGACGCCCTTCATTCCGCCGGGGAGAACGATCATATCCAGCTGGGTCAAGTCCATTTGGCCAAGCTCCATATCGGCGGTCACGGGGATGCCGTGGCTTCCGACGATGACCTTTCCGCCAATGCCCACGGTGGCGGCGGACACGCCCGCGCGGCGCAGCAGATCAATAGGGGCGACGGCTTCCGTTTCCTCGAAGCCGGTTCCAAGCAACATGTAAACCATATTCAGTCCTCCAGACATGCCACCACATGGCGGTAGATTTCTTCGTGAATGTCCTCAATACTCCGCATTTTCCCATTTTCCGTGCAGGAAATGATTGTCCAGCCGTAGTATTCAGCGGCGGCGCGTCCGGTGCGGCGGCAGGAGGCAAGATAGGCGCTGTTCCGCTCGTGGATGTCCGCGGTGGTGTGGGTGTCCTGCTCCCGGTGGCGCAGCAGCTGCTCCGTAAAGTCCGTGGGGACGTCCAGATACAGCGTCAGGTCGGGGCGGGGAAGTTCCAGACGGTCATATTCAAAGTCGTACAGCCACTTGAGAAACGCCTGTCGGGTTTCCTCCGGCTCCTTGGACGCCTGATGGACGGCATTGGAGGTGGTGTAGCGGTCGCAGACCACAAGACCGCCCTGCTCGTACCACTGTCCCCAGACCTTTTTATAGGAGGCGTAGCGGTCAACGGCAAAAAAGGTAGAAGCGGCGTAGGCGTTGACGTCCGACGGGTTCGTGCCGAACTCGCCCCCGAGGTACATCCGGATCAGCGCGGAGCTTGGCTCGGAATATTGTGGGAAGACGATTTTCTGAAAGGCAATGTTTTCGTTTTCCAGACGCTGGGTCAGCAGACGAAATTGGGTGGACTTGCCGGAGCCGTCCGTGCCTTCAATGACGATTAGTTTGCCCATTAGAATTCTCCTTATATTACGGACATATTATCATAGCCTACAATATAGCATATTTTTCCCCGTTTGTCCACCTTTGCGTGAGATTGAAACCGAGTTTTCTCGAATCGCCTATCGGAAAACAAAAAAAGTTGCAAACATGGGGGAAAAGTGATACAATAAAGAAAAATTCGATGGAAAAGGGAAAGAGAAACATGGAAGTCACATTTGAAAGTCTCGGCCTCAGCGAGGCCATGCTGAAAGCGCTTGAAGAGAAGGGCTACGGCTATCCCACCACCATTCAGGCGGAGGCCATCCCATATTTTCTGCAATGGCGGGACGTCATTGCCAAGGCGCCCACCGGCACCGGAAAGACCTTTGCCTTCGGCATCCCCATGATCGAGCATATCGACCCGGCCAACGAGGGCGTTCAGGGGCTGATCCTTGCCCCCACCCGGGAGCTTGCCATCCAGATCGGCGACGAGCTGCGGGGACTGCTGACCTATTTTCAGGGCATTCGGGTAGCGGTGCTGTACGGCGGCGCGGGCATCGGCGGCCAGATCAAGCAGCTGGAGCGCAAGCCCCAGATCGTGGTGGCGACGCCGGGACGGCTGATGGATCACTACAACCGCAAGACCATCCGTCTGGACAAAATTCAGACTGTAGTGCTGGACGAGGCCGACCGGATGCTGGATATGGGCTTTTTCAAGGACGTGACCCGGATTATCGACAAGGTGAAGAACCGGAAAAATCTGGGGTTGTTTTCCGCGACCATCTCTCAGGAGGTCATGACGGTTTCGTGGATGTACCAGCGGGACGAGGTGGAGATCACCGTGGAGCCAAAGCAGGAAGACCGCCCGGACATCGACCAGTTCAGCATTACCTGCACGCCGCTGGAAAAGGCGGAGACGTCTCTGCGCCTGATCCGCAGTCAGGGCTATGAGCGGGTGATGATCTTCTGCAACACCAAGCACATGTGCCAGCGTCTCTGCGACGAATTCCAGCGGGCGGGCTTGGACTGCGACTGCATCCACGGCGACATCCGCCAGAGCCAGCGGGAAAAGACCATGCAGCGCTATCGGGACGGCAAGCTGGCCGTGCTGATCGCAACCGACGTTGCCTCCCGGGGTATCGACGTGGACGATGTGGACTGCGTTATCAACTACGACGTGCCGGAGGAGAACGAATACTACGTCCACCGCATTGGCCGCACCGGCCGGGCGAAGAAAAAGGGCGTGGCATGGAGCATCGTCAGCAATTTCCCGGAGAAGGCCAGACTGGATGACATCTGCAAATACTGCAATTTCACCATTCAGCCCATGGTGATGGACAAGGACGGAAATTTGACGCCCGAGGAAGTCAAAGCTCCCGTGACGCCCAAAAGGAGATTCCGTTGAATCCCCGGGAAATGGGCTTTCTGCTGCTGACGAGCCGTCTTGGAAACCCTGACCGTCAGGTTCTTTCTACCGCCCAGCTGCGCATGTTGGCGCTGCGGATGCGGGGCAGGGAATGCGCCCAGCCGGAGCGGGAAATGACGCGGCAGGATTTCATTGAGCTTGGATACGACCGGGAGACGGCGGAGCGGTATTGCGCCCTGCTTTCGGATACCCAGGAGCTGGACTACTACCTGAGCCGGGGGAGAAAAATGGACTGCACCCCCGTCACAAGGGTCAGCGAGGATTACCCCGGAATTCTGCGGCAGCGTCTGGGAATGGACAGCCCCGGATGCCTGTGGGCGAAGGGGGAGTTGTCTATCTTAAACACCCCTGCAGTGGCGCTGGTGGGAAGCCGGGAGCTGCGGGCGGAGAACCGGGAATTTGCCGCGGCGGTGGGATACCGGGCGGCGGAGGAAGGCTTGACGCTGGTTTCCGGCAACGCCCGGGGTGCTGACCGCACGGCACAGGAAGCGTGTCTTGCCGCCGGTGGACGGGTCATCAGCATCGTCGCCGACGAGCTGAGTAAACAGGCCAGACGGCGGAATCTGCTATACTTAAGCGAGGACGATTTTGACGGCGCGTTTTCCACCCAGCGGGCGCTGAGCCGCAACCGCTGCATCCACGCGCTGGGGCGCATGGTGTTTGTCGCCCAGTCCGACTTTGGACACGGCGGTACGTGGGATGGTACGGTGAAAAATCTGCGCTTCGGGTGGAGTCCTGTAGCCTGTTTTCGCGACGGCAGTCAGGCTGCCCGCCAGCTGGAACAGATGGGGGCATACCTGATCGGCACGGATGATTTGCAGGATTTCGGCGGCCTGATGGAGGAAGAAAAAACGCTTTTTTAGCCCATGGCGCACCCGCCGTGGGCTTTTCGCCGTGACTGCACATGTAATAAGGAAACTTATCCGTCCTTCAAATAGCGGTTTACATTTCTGACAAAACATGCTAAAATAAACCCGATATAGGGGAACACCCCCGGGAAAGGAATCGGCATATGAAAGGTATCATTTTAGCCGGTGGATCCGGCACACGGCTTTATCCTCTGACAAAGGTCACCTCCAAACAGCTGCTTCCCGTTTATGACAAGCCCATGATCTACTATCCGCTGTCCACCCTGATGCTTGCCGGAATTCGGGATATTCTGATCATTTCTACCCCGTCGGATACCCCGCGGTTTCAGGATCTGCTGGGGGACGGCAGCCATTTTGGCATCTGCCTGCAATACGCCGTCCAGCCTTCGCCCGATGGGCTGGCACAGGCGTTTCTGATTGGCAAGGAATTTATCGGGGACGATTCCTGCGCCATGGTATTGGGCGACAATATCTTCTATGGCAACGGTTTTTCCGACATCCTCGCCAGCGCGAGGGACACCGCCGAAAACGGAAGAGCTACCGTGTTCGGCTACTATGTGTCCGACCCCCAGCGTTTCGGCGTGGTGGAGTTTGACGAAAACGACCGGGTCATCTCCGTGGAGGAGAAGCCCGCCAACCCAAAGAGCAATTACGCCATTACCGGCCTGTACTTTTACCCCAAGGGCGTGGCGGAAAAGGCCGAGCAGGTGAAGCCCTCCGTCCGGGGGGAGCTGGAAATCACCACTCTGAATGAAATGTATCTGAAAGAGGGGCGCCTGGACGTGGAGCTTATGGGACGTGGCTTTGCCTGGCTGGACACCGGCACCATTGAGAGCCTGCTGGAAGCGGCGGAATTTGTCCACATGGTGGAAAAACGGCAGGGCGTCAAAATTTCCGCACCGGAAGAAATTGCCTACCGTTTCGGCTGGATTTCCGGCGATGAGCTGCTGGAGGCCGCCGAGATTTACGGAAAATCTCCCTACGGCCGCCATCTGCGGCAGGTCGCGGAGGATCGTTTCAAGAGCTTCATGAAGAAAAAGGAAAGCGGGGGAGAGAAGTGACCATCATCGTGACCGGCGGCGCCGGATTTATCGGCTCCAATTTCATTTTCCATATGCTCCGCAAATACCCGGACTACCGGATCGTCTGCCTGGACAAGCTGACCTATGCCGGCAATCTGTCCACGCTGGCTCCTGTCATGGATAACCCCAACTTCCGCTTTGTGAAGCTGGACATCTGCGACCGGGAGGGTGTGTATCGGCTTTTTGAGGAGGAGCATCCCGACATGGTGGTGAACTTCGCCGCCGAAAGTCATGTGGATCGCTCCATTGAAAATCCTGAGGTGTTCCTGCAAACCAACATTCTGGGTACGCAGGTGCTGATGGACGCGTGCAGGAAGTACGGCATCCGCCGCTACCATCAGGTTTCCACCGACGAGGTCTACGGCGATCTGCCCCTTGACCGGCCTGACCTGTTTTTCACCGAGGAAACGCCCATCCATACCAGCTCTCCCTACTCCGCGTCCAAGGCAAGTGCCGACCTGCTGGTGCTGGCGTATCACCGTACCTACGGCTTACCGGTGACGATTTCCCGGTGCTCCAACAATTACGGCCCCTATCACTTCCCGGAGAAGCTGATTCCGCTGATGATTGCCAACGCCCTGAACGACAAGCCGCTGCCCGTCTACGGGACAGGTGAGAACGTCCGGGACTGGCTGTATGTGGAAGATCACTGCAAGGCCATTGATCGGATTCTCCACAACGGCCGGGTGGGAGAGGTCTACAACATCGGCGGGCATAATGAAATGCGCAACATCGACATTGTGAAGATCATCTGCAAGGCGCTGGGCAAGCCCGAGAGCCTGATTACATACGTCACTGACCGCAAGGGGCATGATATGCGTTATGCCATCGATCCCACAAAGATTCACAGAGAGCTGGGCTGGCTTCCTGAGACGAAGTTTGCCGACGGGATTCAGAAGACCATCCGGTGGTATCTGGACAACCGGGCGTGGTGGGAGACGATCATCAGCGGCGAGTACCGGGATTACTATGAAAAAATGTATGGGAACCGATAAGGAGCATTCAAATGGGGCAGATTACTGTATCCAAGTGCCCGATTGAGGGCTTATATATCATCGAACCGACGGTTCACGGCGACAACCGGGGTTACTTCATGGAGACCTACAACCGGAAGGACATGGAGGAAGCCGGGCTGAATATGGTGTTCGTGCAGGACAACCAGAGCATGTCCACAAAGGGCGTTCTCCGGGGACTGCACACCCAGAAGAAGTATCCCCAGGGGAAGCTGGTGCGGGTGATTCGGGGGCGCGTTTTTGACGTGGCCGTCGATGTGCGCCCCGGTTCCGAAACCTATGGGAAATGGTACGGCGTGGAGCTGACGGAGGAAAATAAGAAGCAGTTCTATATTTCCGAGGGCTTTGCCCACGGCTTCCTGGTACTCAGCGATGTCGCTGAATTCTGCTACAAGGTGACGGATTTTTACCATCCGGAGGACGAGATGGGCATTGCCTGGAACGACCCCGACATTGCCGTGGCCTGGCCGGAGGTAGTGGGCAGCTATTCCGGCTCTGCGTCGGGGGAGGGCTATACCCTGGCAGACGGCACGCCTTTGCGGCTGAGTGCCAAAGACCGGATTCTGCCCACCCTGAAGCAGCGGAGGGACTGAAAAAATGTACAGTATCGATTACCAATACCTGCGCCCCAAAAAGGCAGAGGCGCTGAAAGCGTGGTACGACGAGCCTTTGGCGGTTACGGAGAACCCTGCCGTGTGGCGCGGGAAAAACGCCACCATTCTTCCCCTGCGCCGTCAGGCGGAGGACAATCTGCTGTTTGGCAGAGGCGGCGTCGTGGACGAAAATGGGGAATACGTGCCGCTTTCCGGTATCGAAGGCCGGGTGCAGTTTGCCTATCCCGCGGAAAAGAAGGAATACCGGGACGAAACGGTGGTTTACTGCGGCTATCTGGTGAACCACTGGGGGCATTTTCTCATTGAGGGCGTGACCAGACTCTGGTATTTTCTGGAAAATGACCCGGGTGTGGACAAGTACGTTTTCTTCCTGGATGAAAACGAGGAACGGGAGATCAGGGCGAATTACCGGGAATTTCTGGAGCTGCTGGGCATTTGGGAGCATCTGGAGATCATCAACACCCCCACGACTTACCGGGAGGTCATCGTCCCGGAGCTGGGGCTGTACTGCCGCAGGCGCTATACGCCCAAGCTCCTGAAGGTCTATGACACGGTGGCGAACAATGCGGTGCCAGACCCCAATTGGGAGCGCCCGGCGAAAATCTACTATAGCCGCAGCCAATTCAAGAAGGGAATGCCCTTTGAATCCGGTTTTGACACGCTGGACGATTTTTTCCGGAGAAACGGCTACACCATTCTCTATCCGGAAAAAGTGCCGCTCGGCCGGATGATCTCCTACATCCGCAACGCCGATGTGGTGGCATCTCTCTCCGGCTCGCTGCCCCACAATATGCTTTTTGCCCGTCCCGGGCAGAAGCTGGAAATCGTGGAGCGATTGACCATCAATGTGGATAACCAGGTCGGAATCAACCGGATCATGGATCTGGATGTGACCTATATTGATGCACATATTCCCATCTATCCTGTGGATTTCGCCGGACCTATTATTATGGGTTATACGGATTGCTTGCAGCGTTTTGCCGCTGACCGCGGCTATCAGCCTCCGGATGGTCGCTTTTTGACGGAAAAGCATTATCGCAAATGCTTTATCAAATATATGAAGGCTTACGAAGATCTGTACAACTATAATTGGTTCATGTTTGACTGGTATGCGCCTTTAACGGAATCTCTGATCGAAGGGTTCCGCGCTGGCCAAGCATACTTTGGGGATTATCTTAACCGAAGAAAGCCTTTTCGGTGGTATCATTACTTGGAGTTCCACTACTGGAAGCAGTTTATAAGACGCCTTATAAAGAGATAGGAAAATGAACGGCAAAAACAGACCTGGAGGTGCTGTGCGTGTACACAGTGGATTATCGGTACTTACGCCCTCAAAAAGCTGCGGCTCTGAAAAAACAGCATGAGGTGGCTTACGAGAAGCGGGAAACTCCCTCCGTGTGGCAGGGAAAGAATGCCACTGTTCTACCTGTGCGGAAAACGGATCAATTCGGTTGGATTGGCTGCGGAGGTGTTGTGGATGAGGATGGGAACGGCGTTGGGATTTCTGCGGTGGAGTGCTGTGTCAAACCGTGCAATTCCTTTGAATCCGCGGAATACAGGGATAAAAAAGTTGTTTATTGCGGTTATCTGATTCACCATTGGGGACATTTTCTTGTGGAGGGAGTTGCCAGGCTTTGGTATTTTCTGGAAAATGATTCCTCCGTGGATAGTTATGTATTTGCTCTGGACGAGGGCGAGACAAGAGAAATCAAGGGAAATTACAAAGAGTTTCTCACGCTCTTGAATATCTGGGACAAGCTGGAATTTGTCAATAAGCCGACAACCTACCGGGAAGTGATTGTTCCAGATTTGGCTTTTCGCAGATGGGGAGCGTATTCTCCCAAATATCTGCGCGTATTCGATACAGTAGCGGCAAATGTCCGTGGGGGGGAAAACACTCCTGAAAAAGTGTATATGAGCCGCAGCCTTTTGCCCAAACACAGGGATTTGGAATTTGGATTTGAGGCGCTGGATGATTTCTTTAAAAAGAATGGCTATACGGTTCTTTATCCGGAAAAGATACCCTTGTCTCAACTGATTCAGTATATCCGAAATGCTGAGGTTGTTGCGACTGTATCTGGAACACTGCCTCAGAACATGTTGTTCGGTAAACAGGGGCAAAGGCTGCTCATTATGGAGCGATGCGCATTCATTAACGATTGGCAGCCGCCGGTTGACCGTATAAAGGAATTGCAGACGACTTACGTTGATGCCAACATTCCGATCTATACCGTACCAATGACCGGACCTTTTATCATGGGGTATAACGACATTGTACAGCGTTTTGCGGAAGATAATGGCCTCCTGCCACCGGATGCCAGATTTTATTCCGATAGGTATTTTCGGGCTTGTTTTATTGGATACATGAAGTCGTATCGGGATTTGTACCGGTATCAGTGGTTCATGGAGCCGTATCTGATCCCGGAAATGGACTATCATTTGGAAGCGTACGAATACGGTGCTCAGTTCTACAAAGAATATCTGAATGGGAGCCGTCCGTTCCTGTGGCATCATTATTTTGAGTTTCATTACTGGAAGCAGTTTGTAAAGCGTCTCTTGAAGAATTTACAAAGCCGAGAATGCTGCGAATCGGAATGAAAGAGTTTTGGGAGAGATTGATATGAAGTTTTTCGTAACCGGCGTTGGCGGTCAACTGGGACACGATGTCATAAACGAGCTGCTGAAACGCGGATATGAGGGCATAGGGTCTGATATGCAGGAAGCGTGCGACATGGCCGCACCCTACATGTCATTGGATATCACCGACAGGAACGCCGTAGAAAAGGCAATTACGGACGTGAATCCGGATGCCGTGATCCACTGCGCAGCGTGGACGGCCGTGGACATGGCAGAGGATGATGAAAACGTGGCGAAAGTACGTGCTGTCAACGCTGGCGGCACGAAGAACATTGCGGATGTCTGCAAGAAGCTGAACTGTAAAATGACATATATCAGCACAGACTATGTGTTTGACGGTCAGGGAACAGAGCCATGGAAACCGGACTGCAAGGACTATAAACCCCTGAATGTGTATGGTCAGACGAAATTGGAAGGTGAGCTGGCGGTCAGCCGGGAACTTGAAAAGTACTTTATCGTCCGCATTGCCTGGGTCTTTGGACGAAACGGGAAGAATTTTGTCAAGACCATGCTGAACGTTGGTAAAACTCATGACACGGTTCGCGTTGTGAATGACCAGATCGGCACGCCAACCTATACGTACGATTTGGCACGGCTGCTGGTGGACATGAATGAGACCGAGAAATACGGATACTACCATGCAACCAATGAAGGCGGCTATATCAGCTGGTACGATTTTACCAAGGAAATCTACCGTCAGGCCGGCTATCAGACGAAGGTTCTGCCTGTGACAACAGAGGAGTACGGTTTGAATAAGGCGTCGCGTCCGTTCAACAGCCGTCTTGACAGGAGCAAGCTTATAGAAGCCGGCTTTACGCCCCTCCCAACCTGGCAGGACGCGCTGAATCGCTATCTGAAGGAAATCGGGTACTGAAAGAATACCGCGTTTCTCCACATTTAGTGCTATAATTTGTCAAATATATCCGCAGGGGACGAAGGTTTATCGTCCCCTGCGGTTTTGTCAATTTTTCCGCATGAAATGCTCTTTCAGAGCAATCTCATTTACCGTTTTCCAAATCTGCGGCAATGATCCGCTTCATGGCTTCGATGCCCACCTTGACGGCGCCGGTGGTGTCCTCGGTCATGGGCATGGCGAGACCCGCTTTTTCCCGCTCCTGATTCCACACGGCGTGGAAGCAGCTGCCGCAGCGCACGCCCAGTGCGGCTGCGACCACAAACAGTGCCGCGGACTCCATTTCACTGGCCTTCACGCCCAAGCGCTTCCAGCTTTCCCACTTTTGCAGCAGATCGTAATATACCGGGGACTTTTCCGGGCTGTGCTGACCATAAAAAGAATCCTTGCATTGGACGACGCCGGTGTGGGTGCGGTAGCCCAGACTCTCACTGGCAGCTTTCAGCGCGGCCGTGACGTCAAAGTCAGGCACGGCGGGGAACTCAATGGGGGCGTATTCCAGAGAGGTATGCTCGTAACGGATAGCGCCCGTGGCGACCACCACGTCCCCGGGCAGAACGTCCATGGCGATGCCGCCGCAGGTGCCGACCCGAATGAAGGTATCCGCGCCGATGGCCGCCAGCTCCTCTATGGCGATGGAGGCCGACGGGCCGCCGATGCCGGTGGAGCAGACGGACACCTTCTGCCCCAGCATGGTGCCTGTGTAAATATTGTACTCCCGGTTCATGCCGATATAGACGGGGTTATCAAAGTAGCTGGCAATGGACTGGCAGCGTCCCGGGTCGCCGGGGAGAAAGACATAACGTCCCACATCGCCCTTGTTGCAGTGAATGTGATACTGCATTCCGACATCCTGCATATAAAACACCTCTTAATTGGGGGTGTATCTGAAAACTGTCAAAACGCCCGATCAGCGGTTCTTTTTGCCCTGTGCCGCGCCATTTTCCCTTGAAATACAGCAAGTATTCCTGCGGAAAAATGGCTTGCCCAGGACAAAAATTCCGCGCTGCTGGGCATTTCGCCAGTTTTCAGATACACCCTGATTTTGTTTTTATATTATATTACAAAATTCTGAAATTTGCAAGCAGTAATCGGAGTGCATGAGCACTCCGATTATCTGTCAGAAGAAGCTGACCTGACTGGTATCGGGCAGGTCGCCGAAAGCACCGGCCTCTCTGAGCATCTGAATGTGGGTCTTGGACACCTTGGGGCAGGCGGCGGCGACTTCCTCCACGGACAGGAAGGTTTTGCCCTCACGACCCCGCATCAAGTCCCATGCCGCATTTTCGCCGAGGCCGGAGATCGCGACGAAGGGGGGCAGCAGCTTGCCGTCCTTGATGATAAATTTCGTGGCGTGGCTGTCGTAAATGCTGATGGGCAGGAATTCAAAGCCCCGGATGTAGTATTCGTAGGCCACTTCCAGCGTGGTCAGCAGGTCTTCGTCTTTGTCCGTGGCGTTTTCGTTGTTCTCGATGGCGTCGATGTTGGCGACCACCGCATCCTTGCCGTGGGTCATCAGCACCGCGTCGAAGCCGCCCTTCTGACTGCGGCGGTAGAAATAGGCGGAGTAGAAGGCCAGCGGATGATGTACCTTGAACCATGCGATACGGAAAGCCATCATAACATAGGCCACGGCGTGGGCCTTGGGGAACAGATATTTGATCTTTTTGCAGGAACCGATGTACCATTCCGGCACGCCTGCGGCCTTCATTTCCTCCTCCGCGCCTTCGGGCAGACCTCTGCCTTTTCGCACGGCCTCCATGATCTTGAAGGAGCGCTTTTCCGGCATTCCACAGGAGATCAGATAAAGCATGATGTCGTCACGGCAGCCGATGGCCTGATCAACGGTGGCAGTTTTGGAGGTAATCAGGTCTTTGGCGTTGCCCAGCCACACGTCGGTGCCGTGGGAGAAGCCGGACAGACGCAGAAGCGTATCAAACCGGGTGGGCATGGTATCCATCAGCATCCCGCGGGTAAAGCGGGTGTTGAACTCAGGAATGGCGACGGCGCCGGTGGGGCCGAGAATCTTGTCGTCCTCATAGCCCAGCACCTTGGAGGAGATGAAAATGGACATGGTGTCCTTGTCGTCCAGCGGGATGGTCTTGGCGTCGATACCGGTCATGTCCTCCATCATGCGGATCATGGTGGGGTCATCGTGACCCAGCATGTCCAGCTTCAGAAGGTTTTCCTCCATGGAGTGGTATTCAAAATGGGTGGTGATCTGGTCGGCCTGAGGGTCGTCCGCCGGGTGCTGCACCGGGCAGAAGTCCCAAATCTCGTTTTCCTGTGGGATGACCACCAGACCGCCGGGGTGCTGGCCGGTGGTGCGCCGGACGCCTACGCAGCCCGCCGCGAGGCGGGCTTCCTCTGCCCGGGAGGCGGTCTTGCCACGTTCGGACAGGTATTTCTTTACGTAGCCGAAGGCGGTTTTTTCCGCCACGGTGCCAATGGTTCCCGCCCGGAAAACGTGGGATTTTCCGAACATTTCGATACAGTAAGCGTGGGCTTTTGACTGGTATTCGCCGGAAAAGTTCAGGTCGATATCGGGAACCTTGTCGCCGCCGAAGCCAAGGAAGGTCTCAAAGGGAATGTTGAAGCCGTCCTTTTCAAACTTCGTGCCGCACTTGGGACAGACGGCGTCCGGCAAATCCGCGCCGCAGCCGTAGCCCTTGGGAACGTCGAAGGTGGTGTACTTGCACTCCGGGTTGGGGCAGCGGTAGTGGGGCGGGAAGGAGTTGACCTCGGTGATGCCGGACATGTAGGCCACGATGGACGAGCCGACGGAGCCACGGGAGCCGACCAGATAGCCATGCTCCAGCGAATTCTGCACCAGTTTCTGGGCAGACATGTAGATCACGTCGTAGTGGCAGTTGATGATGTCGTGCAGCTCCGTCTCCACGCGCTTTACCATCAGCTCCGGGGGATTGTCCCCGTAAAGGCGGTGGAATTTGGTGTAGACAAGATTTTTCAGGTCTTCCACGGAGTTTTCGATTTTGGGAGCGAACAGATTGTGGGGGACGGGACGCAGAGATTCGCACATGTCGGCGATGCGGTTGGGGTTGGTGATGACTACCTCATAGGCTTTTTCCTCGCCTAAATAGGAGAATTCCCGCAGCATATCATCCGTAGTGCGGAAATACAGGGGCATGTCCTTGTCCGCGTCGTCGAAGCCCTTGGTCGCCAGCAGAATGTGACGGAAAATCTCGTCCTCGGGGTTCAGGAAGTGAACGTCTCCGGTGGCGACCACCGGCTTGCCCAGTTCCTCGCCCAGCCGGACGATTTTCCGGTTGTATTCCCGGAGGTCTTCATCGGTTTTGGCCTCGTATTTTTCGTTTGCCAGCATGAAGCGGTTGTTCGCCAGAGGCTGGATTTCCAGAAAGTCGTAAAAGGACGCAATGCGTTTCAGCTCGTCGTCGCTTTTCCGGTCGAGAATGGCCTGAAACAGCTCGCCCGCTTCGCAGGCAGAACCGATGATCAGCCCCTCCCGCAGCTTAAGAATGTCGGACTTGGGCATCCGGGGCACCCGGCGGAAGTATTGCAGATTGGAATCGGAAATCAGGTGGTACAGGTTGCGCAGACCGATCTGGTTCTTGGCAAAAATAATGATGTGCCTTGCCTGCCGATCAGTGATGCGGCCGCCGGAACGCAGATGGGTCATGGCGGGGTTGATGGCCTGCAAGTTGTGGATGTCATGCTCCTCTTCCAGCTTGACCATGAGCTTTGCCATGATGAGGCCGCAGGTCATGGCGTCGTC
>ERZ773225.2675-NODE-2675-length-17455-cov-5.838276_pt1 | contig 17455 bp, 9 predicted proteins | sample MGYA00580993_ERZ773225 | MGnify/ENA primary metagenome ERZ773225 (study PRJEB29015, sample SAMEA2737748) | human gut metagenome | biome: human gut; feature: human-associated habitat; material: faeces | place: China | collected 2012 ... | reverse complement strand
TTCTGAGAAGCTATCTGAGCAAGGTCAAAGACAATTATGACTATGTACTGATTGACTGTATGCCTTCGCTCGGTATGGTCACTCTGAATGCGCTGGCGGCGGCAGATAGCGTAATCATTCCCGTACAGGCGCAATATCTTCCGGCAAAGGGAATGACCCAACTGATGCAGACCATTGGAAAGGTCAGGCAGTACATCAATCCGAGCCTGCGAATCGACGGTATCCTATTGAATATCGTAGATAACCGCACCAACCTCGCAAAAAGCACTGCCGACGCACTGCGAAAGAACTTTGGAAGCGTTATTAAGATATACCGTTCCTCCATTCCTATGGCAGTGAAAGCCGCAGAGGTTGCTTCCAAGGGCGTAAGCATCTACAAGTATGAGCCGAGCAGTCCTGTTGCAAAGGCTTATGCTGAGTTCGCAAAGGAGGTGTCTGCCGATGGCAGGAAGAAAGAGCGACTTCACTCTGCCGACGCTCGATGACCTGTTTTCTACACAGGAGCTTCGGGACGATGCCAAGCTCAGTAAAATCCGAGATATTCCCCTTGAGCTGATCGACGATTTTCCCGACCACCCATTTAAGGTACGGGACGACGAGGATATGATACAGCTTGTGGAGAGTGTCAAGGAGCGAGGAGTCATTACTCCGGCTACCGTGCGTCAAAAAGAGGACGGCAGATATGAGCTGGTTTCCGGTCACAGGCGAAAACGAGCCTGTGAGATTGCCGGTTTTGATACGCTCCGTTGCGAGGTCGTAGACCTTGATCGGGACGCAGCCACCATTCTTATGGTCGAAAGTAATTTTCAACGGTCGCAGATACTGCCCAGCGAAAAAGCCTTTGCCTACAAGATGCGGCTGGAAGCGATGAAACGGCAAGCAGGCAGACCGAGCAAAGATAATTTAGTCCCAGTGGGACTAAATTTTCCACGGGTTGAGCTTTCAGAGCAAAGTGGCGAAAGTCAAACGCAAATTCAGCGATATGTACGCCTGACATACCTTGTCCCGGAACTGCGTGACTATGTGGACGAGGGGCAGATCAAGATGCGCCCTGCGGTGGAGCTTTCCTATTTGGACGAGGACAGTCAACGGGCGGTGGTCGATGAAATCGACCTGAATCAATGCACCCCTTCCCACGCACAGACCATTCGGATGCGCCAGTTCTTCACGGACGGCAAGCTCACGCCGGAGGTGATCTCCGCCATTATGGGCGAGGAAAAACCAAATCAGCGTGAGAAAATCGTCCTGCGTGGGGACAAGGTGCGAAGCCTGATCCCGAAGAATATCCCGCTGGCGCAGACGGAGGATTATGTGGTCAAAGCACTGGAGCATTACAACCGCTTTCTTCGTCAGCGGGCAGAGCGTGACAGCCGCTAAATGCAGGCGGAGTATGTTTCCTGCCGTCCCCTTCCTCACACTCCATCCCCTGAATAACTACCAGACTATCCGAGAATAAATATCTATCTCTTAAATTCACTCTATCTCTCTAAGCTAAGTCTATCTAAGAGTGAGGCAGAGATCGCACAATTCAGGATTCAGCCCTTTGGCGGTATGATGAAAAGTTGCGTCTTAGAACGCACCTTTGTCTGAATGGAGTGTATCGGGTAGAATGTTGACGAAGGGAGTGAAGCGTATGAAATCCAAAATCGCAGTTATTCTACTCGCCGTGTTTCTGTGTCTGACTACGGGATGCAACAACGCCTCGCATATTGCAGAAACGCCCAATCCTATTTCTTCTTCGGACAGTAACATCGTCCCCAGCGAATCAGAAACGGCTCAGGCAGAAAAGAAAACGGAGGTTGACCGTCCCCAAAGCACAGAATCGCAAACAGACAACCGTGTCGCAGAGTTCCCGGCAAGCATATCGGAAAGTGACACCCAAACAACAGAGGTTCCCGATCAGGCTGACCACAGCACGGCGGTGCTGCCACAGCCGAGCGAACCTGAAAAGAAAACAGACGAGTCCGAACGCCGACCGGAAACCGCTGCCCCGACAGAAAAAGAACAGCCCACACCTCCGGCAACGGAAGAACCAAAACCAGTAGATCAACCACAACCCACAGAGCCTCCCAAGCAGGAACCCACAGAGCCGGCATTTGACATCAGCTACTGGATCAGTTTTGCTAAGAGCTATGCCGAGAGTGTCGGTCTTACGCTGAACAGTGAAGCGGTGTACTGCTGGGACAACCCCATTGATGCGGATGTCGGCTGTATCTATCTGGAACGGGACATACAATCCCGACTCAATCGCTATGCGGCAGATGCGGACATCACCGATGTGTGGGTCTGGTATGAGTCCGTCTCCGCTGGCAGTTATCTGATCTACATCGGATACGCATAAATCAACATTTTGAAATCAGCATCGCAGCAATGCGGTGCTTTTTTCGTATCTACAAGGAGGTACGCAAATGAAAAAACTCTATCGCAGAAGCATTTCAGGGCTTATGGCGCTGCTGATCTGCTTCACAACCATTCTCGGCGGGGGTATCACCGCCTTTGCCGCTTCTTCTTCCGGCGAAGTGGCAAAATCCTATTCCATTGGCTTCCCCCGCAGTGGGGATGCTAATCTTGATTACAGCGGCACTTGGGGTCATGATGAGCTGCATTATATGAACGGCTGGACCTCCGGTGAGGCAACATGGATGACCACACTGCACACCATCGGTTCCTTCGATGGCCCTGCCTGCTACTGCATCGAGCCGGGGGTTCCCCGTCTACTGGAGAAAACCTATACAAGATTCGGCGAGGATTATTGGAAGAACTATCCATCTGATTACAACAGCACGATTGATGCCGATACCATCAAGACACTGCTGGGCAGAATCATGCAGTATGGCTATCAGGGTGACTTGTCCCTCGACTGGCGCTCACAGAATGAAGCCGATGCTGACAAAATGGCGCACATGATGGCTACGCAGGTGCTGGTATGGGAAACGGTCGTCGGAGAGCGGGATGCAAACTTCAACCATGTTGACCCCGGCAATGCTGATGCCGTGAAATCCATGTACCGCACCTCTCACCCGCTGTATAGTCGCTTCTCTGCTTACTACGACAGCATCGAAGCCAGCGTTCAGAGCCATACGGTCATTCCCAGCTTTATGAGCAAGACCCCCAACAAGGCGCAGACTGTCGAGCTGAAATGGGACGGTAATCAGTACACAGCTACCTTGACCGACAGCAATCATGTGGTGTCGAACTATACCTTCAGCAGCAACCTGTCCGATATTGTCTTTACGACCAATGGTGACACACTGACCATTACCGCTAAGACTGCACCTGCGGAACCTGTGACCATCTCCGCCAGCAAGAACAATATCCGTAAGGGCGTTGTCGTATGGAGCGACGGTCACTATGGGCCTGACGGAACCATGCAGGATGCGGTCACTTACGCAGCCACCGTTATGGACCCCGTGCAGGCATTTCTCAATCTTAAGGTATCCTACGGTTCTGCTAAGATCATCAAGACCTCTGAGGACGGAAAGGTAGACAACCTTACTTTCACCGTTACCGGCAATGGCGTCAATCAGACCGTCAAGACCAACGCCAAGGGCGACATTCAGATCGATAACCTGATGCCCGGTGTCTACACCGTGACCGAAATGGACTACGACAAGTATGAGCCGCAGGAGTCCCGCCGTGTGACGGTCGTTTCCGGTCAGGTTGCCACTGTGACCTTCAACAACAAGCTCAAGCGTGGAGATTTGCAGATCGTGAAGTCCTCGGAGGATAATCTCAACGAGGGCGTGACCTTTCACCTTCACGGCACTTCACTCTCCGGCATTGCCGTAGACGAGTATGCCGTGACCGATGAAAACGGCGTGGCGACCTTTGAAGATGTCCTCATTTCCGGCTCTTCTCCTTATACGGTGGAGGAAGTGGACACTGCCGTTCGCTATGTTGTTCCCGAAGCGCAGTCTGCGCCTATCAACTGGGACGAGGTCACGAACCGTAGCTTCCTCAATATTTTGAAGAAGTTTTACGTGACCGTCACCAAGAGCGATGTCGAAACCGGCACGGCGCAGGGTGATGCTTCTCTTGCCGGTGCTGTTTACGGCATCTATAAGGGCGAAACCCTTGTGGATACCTACACCACCGACAAAAACGGGCAGTTCGTTACCAAGGAGTATATCTGCGATAACGACTGGACGGTGCGAGAGATCACACCCTCCGAGGGCTATCTGCTTGATACCACCGTTCATAAGGTCGGTGCAGAGCCGCAGCTTTATACCGTGGAGCATAATCAGACGGTAAATGATGTGACCGAACAGGTCACAAAGGGCAATATCGCCATCATCAAGCACACCGATAACGGTGATACGCAGATTGAAACACCCGAAAGCGGAGCTGAGTTTGCCGTGTACCTGAAATCCGCAGGCAGCTACGAGGTTGCCGAGGACACCGAGCGTGATTATCTCACCTGTGACGAAAACGGCTTTGCACAGACCAAGGATATGCCTTACGGCATCTACACCGTCCATCAGGTTTCCGGCTGGGAAGGCAGTAAACTGATGCCCGACTTTGATGTGTTCATCTCTCAAAACGGGGCGACTTATCGCTACCTTATCAACAATGCACCCTTTACCAGCTTCATCAAAATCGTGAAGCAGGACGCAGAAACCGGCAAGACCATCCCTTATGCAGGTGCAGGCTTCAAGATTTATGACCCGGACGGCAACCCCGTAACAATGACCTTCACTTACCCGACGCCCACCACCATTGATGTGTTCTACACCAATGCAGAAGGTTCTCTTGTCACGCCGGAAAAGCTGCCCTTTGGAAAAGGGTACTCTATTGTCGAGGTACAGGCTCCCTACGGCTATGTCCTCGACGAAACACCCGTGTACTTCGATGTCACGGAGGATAATTCCACAGAAGAAAGCGGGGTTACGGTAGTAAAAGTGGATAAGCCCAATATGGCACAGAAAGGCACCATCACCGTGGAAAAAAGCGGCGAGGTGTTCTTCGGCGTTTCCGTCATCGGCGGCGTTGATGAAAGCGGAAACGAACTGCCCACCATCTATCAGCCGCAGTATGAAAAGCGTGGACTTCCTGGTGCGGTCTATGAGATCATCGCCGCAGAGGATATTATCACGCAGGACGGCACTGTCCGAAATCAGAAGGGCGAGGTCGTAGACACCGTTACAACCGATGAAAACGGCACAGCGGTGAGCCGTGAACTCTATCTCGGCAAATACGAGGTTCGTGAGATTACTGCGCCCCACGGGATGGTGCTCAACCCGGAACCCCACTGTGTCGAGCTTATCTACGCCGGTCAGAATGTTGCTGTTACCGAAACGGCGACTTCGTTCGAGAACGAGCGTCAGAAGGTGGAGATCAGCCTTGTAAAGTCCATTGAGCAGAATGAGCACTTCGGCATTGGCACAAACGGTGAAATGAAAAACATTTCTTTTGGGCTGTTTGCCGCCGAGGAAATCGTATCTGCCAGCGGTACTTCCATTCCCGCAAATGGTCTTGTTGAGATCATCTCTCTGAATGAGGACGGAACGGCAAAGGTTAAGACCGACCTTCCTTTTGGAAGCTACTATGTTCAGGAGCTTGCTACCGACAGTCACTACAAACTCTCCGATACCAAGTATCCCGTAACCTTTGCGTATGCCGGTCAGGATACGGCAGTTGTAAAGATTGCCGCCAACGACGGCAAGACAATCGGAAATGATCTGATCTACGGTTCTGTTTCCGGTAAGAAGGTCGATGAAAACGGCAACGCTCTCGGCGGTGCGCTGATTGGACTGTTCCGCACGGATGATGGCGAGTTTACAAAGGAAAACGCTCTGATGACTACCACTTCTGCTAAAGATGGTAGTTTTTCTTTTGAGAACATTCCTTACGGCACTTGGTATGTCCGTGAGATCGAACAGCCCACCGGCTTCGTGCTGGATGACACCATCTATCCCGTGACCATCGGCGCAGACGGGCAGGTCGTGGAGATCGAAATCGTCAACAGGTATGTCCGTGGAAACATCCATCTGACCAAGGTGGATTCCGAATATCCCGACAATAAGCTGACCGGAGCGACCTTTGAGGTCTATAAGGACAGTAATGCTAACGGCAAGCTGGACGATGGCGATGAACTGCTTGGCACACTGACCGAAAAGGAAAAGGGCGAATACAGTATGAACGACTTGTTCTACGGTCGCTACTTCGTCAAGGAAACCAAAGCGCCGGAGGGGTTTGTCCTTGATACCGGCGTGTATGAAGTGATGATTGATACCAACGGCAAGACCTGCGAGGTGGAGAACAAGGCAGGCGTCGGCTTCATCAATGATGCTATGCGAGGCAACCTGAAAATCGTCAAGACCTCCTCTGACGGCAAGGTCAAAGGCTTCGCTTTCCGAATTACCGGAGCAAATGGCTATGACATTATCCTTGAAACCAGCGACAAGGAAACAGCAGTCATTGACGAGCTTCGCATCGGGGACTACACCATTTCCGAGGTAAGCAACTCGGCTTCTTCGATGTATGTCATCCCTGCTGATAAGAAGGCAACGGTCAAGCTCGGCTCCACAACTATTGTGGAGATGCACAATGTTCTGCGTGATACGCCTAAGACCGGCGATACCACCAATCTGCCGTTGCTCTATACCCTTGCGGGACTGTCCGCAGTGGGCATCGCTGTGTGCGGCGTTATCGGATTCAAGAAAAAGAAAAAGGAGGATCGTAACTAATGGAACCTAAAACCATCGTGGCTATCGTTCTGGTAGCCTTTATCATCGGCGGCTTTATCTTCTTGCAGGTCAGAAAGAAAAACAAGAAGTGAGCTGATTATCCAAGGGGCGGAGCAAAACTCCGCCCCTTTTCTACTACCCGAAGGAGGGATTCAATGAATCAACAGAAAACGGTGGAAAGCCGGGTGCTTTCTATCTTGAAGGACTGTCCGAGAGCAAGGTTCGACGATATGATCCTTATTATGCACTACTACAACCGCTATGCGACTTATCTCAGAGCCGGCGAACTGCCTCTCAATGACCTTGCATTCAACTACAAAGTCTACGGACTGCCGTGCTTTGAAACCATCCGCAGGGCAAGGCAGCGTGTGCAGTCGCTTTTCCCTGAATATTCCCGCAGCGCCAACCCTGACGATGACAGTATGGTTATCATCATCGGCATTCTCTGAGGTAACGGCTATGGAAAATGAAAAGAGAAAGGTCGGTGATTACACCGTCCTCTGCGCCGTGAATATCGGTTCCCGTGAAATCATTCTTGCCGAGAATGAGCAGAGTGCCAACGGAGAACGCTTCCTCTGCTGCTACGGAGAGCGCAACGACATATTTGAAAAGTTTACCGAGTGTGCTGTTGGTGACGACTACATTGATGCAGCGCTGTTCTTTGCAGAGCGCATCAAGCAAGACGCCGAGAGATTTCGGGAAGAGGTTGAAAAGCTGGATATTCCCGTGACGGTTATCACCGAGGCGGATTGTATTCCTGATCACTACAAGAACGACATCAACGGCAAAATCATCGCCATCAACCCGGCAATCCTCAAGCCGGAGTACCAACGAGCTGACCGGCAACTCTATTATGTGACCGGCGGCTTCGGTGCTTCGGCAAACAGTCGTGGCAGTGCGGTGTTTTGCAAGAACCTTTATGACGGAAAAATAACTCGTTATGAGCGTATGGATGTGCTGGGTGAAGTAAAGCCGGAGCGTATGCCTGATTGGGCAAAAGAAAAAGCGGCTGCTTTTAGCCGCACAATTCAAGGAAAAGACCACGAGCGATAAGGAGGCAGATTTCTATGGCAACAAAGAAAACCGCAGCCGAGCAGGGCTTGCAGCAGAAAATGAAGGTGCTGGCAAAGCTCTTTGACGCAGGCTGTAAAACCGAAAAAGACTTGAAGGCGCTGACCCTGCCGACGATCCTGAAAATCCCCGATGTGACCGTGCCGGATATGGCGGTCATCACCGAGCTTCAGGAGCAGGTTGCAAAGAACCGCCTTTTCTCTTACTTGGGAGGTGGAACAGACGAGCCAAGCGACACGACCGAATGACCGCCACATCATTTGGAGCAACCAAAACCTTGATGTGGACGACTGGCGAGAGGACTACAAGGAGTTCCTTGAAGCTAATGAACTGGACGACGATCCGAATGATGAGCAGGCACTCTATGAGTGGATGGAGGAAACCAATGACGACTACCTCTCCGATGAGCGAGTCAACCTGAATGTTCAGCTTTCCCAGCCGATCATTGTCATTGGCGACATCGGCAGATGGAACGGCAGAGTGATGGGCTACAAGGACATCCCCTCCGGCAACATCCGAGATTGTCTGTATGCTGACACCGACTATACCGAATGGTATGTAGATAAGTACGGCGATCTTCGTGCCGATGCAACTCACCACGACGGCACGAATCACTATCTCTACCGTGTGTTCAAAGACGGCGTTTCCGAAACACAGATGGAGAACCTGAGAGAAAAAATCTATCACGGCAAAGCCACACGAGCCGATATTACCCGGCTGACCCGGCGACTTGGGGATGAGATCGCCGCCGTTTACGGCTTTGACATCCCGAAACAACGAACACCGCAAGAAAGGGGCGCAAGATAATGACAGATTTCACACTGCGACCGCTGACCGTTCCCGAACGCAAATACACCTACGCTCAAAGCTCGCAGCTTCAAGGGCAGACAGGCAATATCGGTTATCTGCGTGGGGACTTCGGCTCAAGCGGCGATCAGTTTTATACCACTTGGTTTGATACCCGACCGCAATGGAAAAGCGATGAGTTCAAGCGGGACTTGGATGATGTAATCAACGCCCTGCGCTCCGAGGAGTACGGACTGCTTCAAAGCCGTTCTCAGATGGTGCGTTATGGGCGTGAGAACAAGGAAAGCGAAATGCAGGGTGCTTATACCACTGAGTTCGGCTTCCGAGCAGATACCGGGAAATATGCGTTCGTGCTTCGCTGTAATCCAACGAGGGGCGACTATAACTTCTACTGCCTCTGCTATGTAAAGGAATGGCTGGACAAGCACATCGAAGAAGCCAACCGGGACATTCGCTTTATTGACAGCCACTATAAAGAGTTGTTCCGTATCCCGGACGGAGAGCGCATCGTCGTGACTGATCGTGACGGTAAGACGGAAAGCTATCCCTGCCGCTATATCGACAACTATCACACAGAGGTCGGACGCAATCTCTTTCACATTTGCGAATTTGCCGAGCGTATGGAGCAAGGCGGCTGTACCTACGCTCCAATGGAGCCGCCCTTGCCTCCGATGTGCTATTCCGTATTGCCGTCTACCGGCGAAGTCATTCAAATCGACCGCTGGCAAAAGGGCTATACCGCTACAAGGTTTAACGACGGGAACCGTGCAGAGAACGAAGCAATTAAAGATAAGTTCAATGAGAAGCTGGGTGTCAGCAAGGCACAGGAGCAGGCGATGCTTGCCGGTTCTATGATCCGGTGGGACTCCATTGCCGCCAAACCCAAGAGCTATGATGAGAACGGCAAAGCCATTAAGCCAAAAGACTATGAACGATAAGGAGGTGTCCGCCGATGGCACGAAAGTACGACTTCATTTCGGAGCTGTATAACCGAACCTGCAAAACGGTTGTTGCAAGCCCCGCAAGCTGGGAAGCGTTTCTCCGCTCTGCCTGCTACAACTACCGTCTGCGCTTTGATGAACAGCTTTTGGTTCACGCACAGCGACCGGACGCCACCGCCGTTCTTCAGATCGACGACTGGAACCAAAAGTTCGGGCGTTGGGTCAACCGTGGGGCGCACGGCATTGCCGTCTTTGAGGATGCCGACCAACGCCGCCAGCGGCTTGTCCACTACTTCGATATTTCCGACACGCATCCAAGCCGCTTTTCCCGCAGAGTTCCCATTTGGCAAATGCGGGACGAATACACGGCAGAAGTGATCGACACGCTGGAAAGTACCTTCGGAGAGCTGAACGACAAGGAAACCCTTGCCGTTGCCATCGAGTCGGCGGCAAGAAACGCCGTGGAGGACAACATCCCCGACTATCTCCCCGACCTTCTTTACAGCGTGAAAGACAGCTTCCTGGACGGCGTATCCGAAGAAGAAATCACCCACATTTTCAAAACGGCGGTGCGAAATAGCGTCGCCTATATGACAATGACCCGCCTGGGCATTGAAGCCGGAGAATACTTTGAACCTGATGATCTTCGGGATGTGGTGAATTTTACGACGCCTGCTACGCTGAACGCTCTCGGATATGCCACCAGCGATATTGCGGAAATGGGACTTGCGGAGATTTCCCGTACCATTCTTGCCCTCGACCGTCAAAATCGCATAATTGCAGAGAAAACCAAAGCCGATTACAATGTAGGCAAAGAAAAAACCGAAAGGAGTCCTGACGATGAACGAGATCACTTACACGATGCAGGGGGATTATCTGCTCCCCAATCTGACAATGCCGGAGCAGCCGGAGCTGTCGATGGGCAGGTACGCCCGGATGCGGAAGAAGTTCCTGAAGGAGCATCACAAGGTACGCTACTACAACCTGCTGACGAGCTGCACCCTGAACGAGCATCTGAACGACACGGAGCGCAGAGCGAACGAGCTGGAACAGATGCTGACGGAGCAGATGGTAGCGTCGGAGGGCGTGACGGAGAGCCTGAAAGCGATGGATATGATGAGCTGGGTTCGGAAGATGAACAGCATCAAGAGCCGAGTTCAGGAAATCGTGATGTCGGAGGTAATCTTCGCTTAGACTACTACGACCGAAGCCACGAGGATAAAAGCCTGCCGTTTTTCGGCGGCGACGATACCGTTCGTGAAATTCTCGGCACTACGCCGCACCTGAAAGCAAGTAAAGACGAGATACGGGCATTCTTTGAAGCAACCGCTGATAGGGATGCCCGTACTTCTTATATCAAGAGCATTTTCAACAACGACTACACCGAGGTCATTCTGAGCGACGGACGGCGTGTGGGCTATAAGACCTATCAGAATGTGTTGCAGCTTTGGGAAGGCAGTTATCTTTCCCGCACAGCGCAGAGCTTCTATGACTGGGGCGTAATTGCCCAGCACTTTGAAGCGATGCGGCTGCTTGGTGAGTTGCAGGACACGATGAAGCCATTGCCGTCCATCGACGGGCAGTTGAGCTTGATGACAGCAGGAGCAGAGGAGCGAAAGTCCTCTGCTTTTACTTTCTCTCAGGAGATCATCGACGCTATTCTCACTCGTGGCAGCGGCATTTCTGAGGGGAAAATGCGAATCTATGAGCAGTTCCAAAAGAGCCTGTCTGCAAAGGAAAATGCCGACTTTCTGAAAAATGAATACGGCTGGGGCGGCTCTTATCCCGTAATCGTCGGAGCCGGTATTGATGAGCAGCACGACGGCAAGGGTATCCGTATTTCTAAAGGCATCGGAAGCGATAAACCTCATATCGACCTGAAATGGAGTCAGGTAGAGAAGCGCATTGCCGAGCTGATAAAACTCGACCGTTACCTGAACCCCAAGGAAAAGGCACAGTACCCTGAGTGGCTGCAAAAGCAGAAGGAACGCCGTGCAGCACTTACCGAGGAACGAAGAAACAGAGAAATCTTGTCTACCGCACCGTCCGAAAAGACGGAGCCGGAAAACGAGCGATACGAATACCATCTCGGCAGCACCGTCTATCTCGGCGCAAACGAGTATGAAATCCTGTCCTTTGATGATGAGCGTGTAATGCTATATGATACGCAGTTTCCGCTTTTCAACAAGGAAATGACGAGAACTGAGTTCGACAGCAAGGTGCAGGAGAACCCGCTGAATGACCATTTGAAGGTCGCTATTAAACAGCCCGAAGAAAAGGCGGTTGAGTTCGACATCGGGATGGGCTATCTCGGCAACGGTCTGACCGTTTGGAACCGTGCCGTGGAGGTCAATGGGGACTATCAGAACATTGCCCATATCTCCCCCGAAGGTGAGATCACCTTCTATGTGCAAGACTTGCCGCAGAGCGTTGTGGAGCGTATCGAGCAGGCAGCAGAAAGAGAAAAGCCAAAGGATGCTGCTTTGCCGGAGTTCTATCAGGCGTACCTTAAAACCAAAGCAGACAATCCGAGTAGCCTTTTGCTGTATCAGATGGGCGATTTCTTTGAAGCCTATGCCGAGGATGCAGAGGTCGTCGGGACTGCTCTTGACTTGGTGCAGACGACCCGTGCCGTCGATCACAACACCCGTGTCCCAATGGTAGGATTTCCGCAGCACCGCTTGGAAACCTACCTTACAATGCTGACCGACAGAGGGTACGATGTAGAGGTCAACGCTTTGGAGGACGGTAAACGCATTACCCGCACCGTGGTTTCCACCACGAAGGAAGCACCCATCGAATCCAAACCTATCGGCAGAATTGACTATCTCGGCACGGACGGCAAGGTCGGTGAAAGCATCGAGTACACCAGTCCTTATCAGTTTGAGAAGGACATCAAGGAGGAAAACTACTACGGTGTGCCGATAAGTATTGTTCTGTATAAGGACAAGGACGGCAACACCATTCCGCACAGTTTTATCACCCAGCTTGACCCACCGCCCAAGGGCTTTGAGATCATCGACAGCCCATATTTGCCGGAAAATGCTCTGGACAAGGCGAAGCATCTCATTGATGATTTTTGCCGTGAGGAGTATCAGCGTGAGGATGGTGCGGACTACACCGATCTTACCAATGTAGGTATTGCCTACACCACCACAGAGGATGACAAGCACGAAATACAGGCAAGGGTCAACCTTGTGGATTTCCGCATCGAAACTCTTGCAGATGGCAAGGTCGTCCGCAGTGTACAGTATGCGTCCCTTGAAGAACTGACCGAAAAAGGACTGCAAGCACTGTCCTTTGACGACCTTGTTTATCTCTCCGAGGAAGAACTTGCACAGGTGGAAGCACCTCTTACCCCTGTTTGGGAGCATCCGAATAAAAGCCGGGTGCAGACCTTTGATATTCATCCCGAAATCCCAATGGCAGACCGTCATACCTTTGACCTTGCTTCTCACGAGGTCGAGGAGGTCAACAAGAAAGAACGCTTCCACCGCAACTATGCGGCAATCACCGTTCTGAAAAGGTGTCAGGAAGAAAACCGTTTCGCCACACCGGACGAGCAGATCATTCTTTCCAAGTATGTTGGCTGGGGCGGTATTCCCGAAGCCTTTGATGAGCGAGCCGGTTCTTGGCAGACAGAGTTTGGGATGCTGAAAAACATCCTGACGCCGGAGGAATACGCTTCCGCAAGAGAAAGCACTCTGACCGCTTTCTACACGCCGCCAACGGTTATCAATGCCGTGTATAAGGTGATGAAACAGCTTGGCTTCCGTGAGGGCAACATCTTGGAACCGTCCTGCGGCATCGGGCATTTTATCGGTATGCTACCCGAAGAAATGAAGGGAAGCAAAATCTACGGCGTAGAGCTGGATACGGTTTCTGCCGGAATTGCACAGCAGCTATATCAAAAGTCCTCTATCGCCGCACAGGGCTTTGAGGAAACCAACCTCCCCGACAGCTTCTTTGATGCGGTTGTGGGTAATGTGCCTTTCGGGGATTTCAAAGTCCCTGACAAGCGGTACGACAAGCATAAATTCCTCATCCACGATTATTTCTTTGCAAAATCCTTGGACAAGCTCCGTCCGGGCGGCGTAATGGCGCTCATTACGAGCAAAGGCACAATGGACAAGGAAAACTCCGCTGTCCGCAAGTATATTGCTCAGCGAGCTGACCTGCTTGGCGCTATCCGTTTGCCGAACAACACCTTTAAGGGAAATGCCGGGACGGAAGTCGTTTCGGACATTCTTATTCTGCAAAAGCGTGACCGCATTGTGGATATAGAGCCGGATTGGGTACAGCTCGGCACGGATGAAAACGGTATCCTGATGAACAGGTACTTTGTTGAGCATCCCGAAATGATACTCGGAGAGATGAAAATGGTGTCGGGGCGTTTCGGTCCCGAAGCCACCTGCATCCCTTACGAGGGGGCAGACCTTGCCGGGCAACTCGGCGAAGCCGTTTCCAATATTCACGGTGAGCTGACCGCATATGAGGTGGAGGATGAGCTTGCAGAGGAGGACAATTCCATTCCCGCAGATCCCACCGTCCGTAACTTCTCCTATACGGTGCTGGACGATAAAATCTACTTCCGAGAAAACAGCCGTATGGCTCCGGTGGAGGTATCGGCTACCGCAGAGAACCGCATAAAGGGTATGATCCGCATCCGTGATTCGGTCAGAACGCTGATTGAATTGCAGACAGAGGATTACCCCGACTCGGAAATAAAAGCGGAGCAGGAGCGATTAAACGCTCTTTATGATACCTTTTCCAAGCAGTACGGACTTATCAACAGCCGTGCCAACATCTCCGCATTTTCGCAGGACAGCTCCTTTTCTCTGCTCTCGGCTCTTGAGGTCTTGGGCGATGAGGGGCAGCTCGAACGAAAGGCGGATATATTCTACAAGCGAACCATCAAGCCACACACCCCGGTTACTTCCGTAGATACCTCCAGCGAAGCACTTGCTGTTTCTATGGGCGAAAAAGCCCGTGTGGATATGGATTATATGTGCGAGCTGACCGGCAAGACCGAGGAAGAAATCTTTGCGGACTTGAAGGGCGTTGTCTTTCTGAACCCGATGTACGGGTACGGCAATTCCACGCAGGCAAAGTACCTGATGGCAGACGAATACCTCTCCGGCAATGTCCGGGAAAAGCTGGTACTCGCCCGAAAGTCGGCGGAGCTTTACCCCGAAGATTACACCGTCAATGTAGAAGCGCTGGAACGGGTGCAGCCCAAAGACCTGACCGCCAGCGAGATCGCCGTTCGGCTTGGTGCTACTTGGCTGCCGACCGAAATTGTCGAACAGTTTATGTTTGAGTTCTTGGGAACACCGAGGTACGCACAGTGGAACATCAAGGTTCATTTCTCTGCCTATACCGGCGAGTGGAATATTGAGGGTAAGTCCTATGACCGCAGCAATGTGAAGGCATACAGTACCTACGGTACGGGGCGCATCAACGCCTATAAGATCATCGAGGAAACACTGAACCTTAAAGATGTCCGCATCTTCGACTATGTAGAGGACGCAGACGGCAAAAAGAAAGCCATTCTGAACAAGAAGGAAACGGCAATCGCACAGGCAAAGCAGGAGCTGATCAAGCAGGGTTTTCAGGATTGGGTCTGGTCTGACCCTGAACGCAGAGAACGGCTTTGCATCCTTTACAATGAGAAATTCAACAGCCTGCGTCCCCGTGAGTACGATGGAAGCCACATCGTTTTCAGTGGTATGAACCCGGAAATCGAGCTTCGGGAACACCAAAGAAATGCAGTGGCGCACATCCTATACGGCGGGAATACGCTGCTTGCACACGCCGTGGGTGCAGGGAAAACCTTCGAGATGGTTTCGGCGGCGATGGAGTCCAAACGGCTCGGATTGTGCAGTAAATCCCTGTTTGTCGTACCCAACCACCTCACTGAGCAGTGGGCATCGGAGTTTTTACAGCTCTATCCCTCAGCCAACATTTTGGTGGCAACGAAGAAAGACTTTGAAACCAAGAACCGCAAAAAGTTCTGCGGCAGAATTGCCACCGGCGATTACGATGCCATCATTATCGGGCATTCGCAGTTCGAGAAAATACCGATGTCCATTGAACGGCAGCGGGCGATCCTCGAACAGCAGCTTGATGAGGTAACGGAGGGCATTGCGGAATTGAAAAAGAACCGTGGAGATAACTTCTCCGTAAAACAACTGGAGCGCACAAAGAAATCTGTCAAGCAGAAGCTCGATAAGCTCAACGACCAATCCAAAAAGGATGATACAGTGACCTTTGAGGAGTTGGGTGTGGACAGACTTTTCATTGATGAGAGCCACTACTATAAGAATCTGTTCCTCTTTACTAAGATGCGGAATGTAGGCGGCATCGCCCAAACCGAAGCGATGAAATCCAGCGACCTTTTTATGAAATGCAGGTATTTGGACGAACTGACCGGAGGGCGTGGGACAGTGTTTGCGACAGGAACGCCGATCTCCAATTCAATGGTCGAGCTTTACACCATTCAGCGATACTTGCAGTACAACACCCTTGTTCAGAACAACTTGCAGCACTTCGATGCCTGGGCTTCCACTTTCGGAGAAACCATTACGGCAGTAGAACTTACACCCGAAGGAACAGGCTACCGAGCCAAAACACGCTTTGCCCGCTTCTACAATTTACCGGAGCTGATGGCGATGTTCAAGGAAATCGCAGACATCAAAACAGCGGATATGCTTGACCTGCCAGTGCCGAAAGCGGTCTTTCACAATATCTCGGTGAAGCCCTCTGAAATCCAAAAGCAGATGGTAGCCGAGCTTGCGGAGAGAGCCGAAAGGGTACGAAACGGTATGGTTGATGCCAAGGAAGATAATATGCTCAAGATCACCAACGACGGCAGAAAGCTGGCTCTCGACCAGCGTATGATCGACCCGCTGCTCCCCGATGAGGACGGCAGCAAGGTCAATGCCTGTGTTGGTGAGGTCTACCGGATATGGAGCGAAACGGCGGATCAAAAGTCTGCCCAGCTTCTGTTTTGTGACCTTTCCACTCCGAAAAGTGACGGCTCGTTCAATGTCTACGACGACATCCGAAAGAAACTGATCGCCCGTGGCATTCCTGCTGATGAGATCAAGTTTATCCACGAAGCAGATACCGAAGCAAAGAAGCTGGAGCTGTTCAAGAAGGTACGCCGAGGGGATGTCCGCATCCTGATGGGCAGTACGCAGAAGATGGGAGCCGGTACGAATGTGCAGAACAAACTTGCCGCATCCTCCGATCTCGATTGCCCGTGGCGACCGTCTGACTTGGAACAGCGGCTCGGCAGAAGCATCCGGCAAGGCAACGAAAATGCAGAGGTTCACATCTACCGTTTTGTAACGGAAGAAACCTTTGATGCCTACTTGTATCAGCTCGTGGAAGGCAAGCAGAAGTTCGCTTCGCAGATAATGACCAGCAAATCGCCGGTGCGATCCTGCGAGGATATTGACGAAACCGCACTGTCCTATGCTGAGATCAAGATGCTGGCGACCGGCAATCCCCACATCAAAGAGAAGATGGACTTGGATATTCAGGTTCAGAAGCTGCGGCTCTTAAAGTCCAGTTTCCTTTCCGAAAAATATGCTTTGGAGGATAAGATCATCAAGTTCTATCCGCAGGAGATCGCACGGCGCTCTGATGTAATTGCAGGATTAAAATCCGATATTGAAAGAGTGGCAGAGCACCCTAAGCCGTCTGATGAAACCTTTGTTGGTATGACGGTCAAGGGTGCTTTCTATTCAGAGAAAGCGGATGCCGGCAACGCCATCTTGGAGGCGTGTAAGGCAATGACGAATCCCGAACCCATTCCCCTCGGTGAGTACCGTGGTTTTACGATGGAGCTGTACTTTGAAGCAAGAGAATACAAAGTGCGGCTCAAGGGTGAGCTTGGTTATCCCGTAACCCTCGGCACGGACACCTTCGGTAATATCACCCGCT
>ERZ773225.2673-NODE-2673-length-17462-cov-3.578560_pt1 | contig 17462 bp, 9 predicted proteins | sample MGYA00580993_ERZ773225 | MGnify/ENA primary metagenome ERZ773225 (study PRJEB29015, sample SAMEA2737748) | human gut metagenome | biome: human gut; feature: human-associated habitat; material: faeces | place: China | collected 2012 ... | reverse complement strand
TATGTGGTGATACTAGATGTATAGAATAGTATCGTTCATATACTCCTAGATATCAATATTTGATTATAAGTTCACCTTATTATTAGAGATTGCCTAATTCTAATGAGATACGATCTCTGATCTTACAATCAAGTTCTTCCATCAGTGGAGATCTTTCGTTTAGAGAAAAATTCTCATTGAGTTCACTTAGCATCTTGTTAAATCGGCTCCTGCTTTGAGTATTTAACTGTTCTATTAAAAACCTCTTCGTTTCTTCTATGAACTTTGTAGATGAAGGCAAAAACGAAGGTAAGTATAACAAGGCATTGAGAAGATACTCTGTTGCCTTCTTTGGAGTATTTATGGGGATGCTAGGATTACTGATCGGGATATTCCTTTTTTCGATATCAAAATATTTTTCTCCCCATAGCTGAATGATTTCTTGGTAAAAATGGGGGTCCGATAGAGTCTCACCTGTTATGTTTTTCCAGTCCAACTGCGTAGATGATGAGGGTTTAAACCATCTACTCTCGAACCTTAACAAACAACTTTCTGCGCCTTTTTTACCTTGTGACTCCTTTCCTTTGTCGTAAAAGGTACAAGTATGACTTGCTGATTTATAATAAAGTGTAGTCCCCTTACATAAATCTCTCTTATGCCGTGGATAGTTACCTAAAAATGGAAAATATTCTTTGGTATTATGAGACATCTCAAAATCTGCTGCTATATCTATACGTGTAACATGAGCAGAGTTTATATCCAACTGCAAAATGTCACTAAGTAAGTCTATGGCTTGCTTGATCTCTTCTCTTCCCAACAAATGTAAGTTTTCTCCATAATAGAATTTGGCAAGGCTCCCTTCTATGGTAATGTATGAAGTGTAGATCTTAATTATCAAATTATCCAATTGATAGGACCAACATTCATAGTGAACACTTGTATCTAATTGGAAATTAAAATTGGAGAGGAGAAATCTTTTCTCCTCTTCCAAACAATTTAAGCGAAACTTTACGGTATCATACATGCTTGCCTCCTTTCTTTTCCAGAATATTCTGAATTTCAGATAGAGAGTAATATATCCGTCCTCCCATAGAGATAGCGTGGATGATGCCTTGTTCGCTCCATTTAGCTAAGGTAGGCAAGGATATACGCAAAAGTTCTGCTGTCTCCTTGCGTGTGAGTAGTTCTATTGACCTACTCTCTTTAGCAGGCTTTAAAGGTTCAATAACTTGCTCCAATGCATTGATGAGCATTTTTTGAAACTCTTGAGGGGTTAAACCCCATACAAAATTATTCTCACTCATAATCTTTTGTTTATAAAATTATGCCACAAAGATCATGAGTTCGTGATTCCCGTTTTTCCCGTTATTCCCTTCGGGAAATAAAAATAGAACAAATAAGGTCAAAATCGCTTTTCTCTTCCTCGGAAAGTCCCTCTATGCCTGTTCTTAAGGTTTTTCGCACATTGCTTATTGTTACTATGTTCTTCCCTGCCTTTTCCTCTACTTCCTTTCCAAAGAACCCATAGAAGCATCTTGCAAGAGAAATGTGATCGCAGTCTTTCTTAATGATCTTTTTGTCTTGCATATAGCAGATTAACTTGGCTAAATGGTTCTTATTACGATGATTAAATATGCCGTCTTTAATGATTTGCCTATCTTCTAACCTTTTGATGAAGTCTGGAATATGCTCTTTATGTTCGGGAAAGAAAATATCCTCAAAGTTTGTTTGCTCACGCTTTTTTTCAGAATCTATTATCTCATTCTCATCAGACATAAAAAATGAAAGCAGGTCCTTGCCCAATTCCCTGTGCATATCAAGAAATGGAGAAATGTTTATGTTTTCATTCTTAAATAGACCGAGAATTGGACCAAATACATCATGTTGTACCACACTTTTAAATTTGTCATACTGTGCGATTGGATGATTTAGTGTTATATACGACATATCTTCTATGACCAATTTTGCATATCTTTCTTTAGCCTCAGGGGTTCCACACAATATGAGGTCTTTTCCTATTTCATTGAAACATTCTTGACGTGCGTCAAAACATTTCTGGCCGATCTGTTCAAGTCGCTCAGGATCCCCTTTAAAGACTTTGTGTTCTTTCGTTTCCTGTTTGTGATCGCGTCGATAATCCTGTTTTGAGGGTATAGGTTCAATTTGCCATCCAATATGCCAAATATAGTCTTCTCCATATAGGCGTATATACTCATGGATTTTATCACAATAATTTTTTAGTGCTGACATGATATCGTATATTTTTGATGTTAATATTATTAGAATAGTCTCTCATTGCTTATGGCCTCTTTTCGTTCATCCATTTTCTTGGCGATACTATCTGCCACCTCATCCGAACTTAGCTTTATATACTCATAGAACGTTTTTTCATCTCTGTGACCGGATATGCTCATCATCTGGTATGTATCAAAATTCCCACTAAGATACAGATTCGTTATTCCGCTACGTCTTGCCGTATGACTGCTCACTAATTCGTATCGCGGTTTGATAACATTTCCTTTGTTATCCCGTTCAAAAGAGACAAGCCCTTGTTTTTCCTTTTCACGTTCTTTCATTGTCAAGAGAGTACGTTCCTTTCTGGCTAAAGATGGAACGGTAGAGGATAGCTCTTTCAATATTTGTTTGATATAGCGATTTAATATGACATCATTAACTTTTGGTATGTCATACCCGTATTTTTCCGCTATATGCAGTAGATTATCGTTCAAAATAGGTATCACGACATCATTGCCGGTCTTTTCCTGAACGATACGAACTACTTTGGTACCTTTGGCAGTCTTGGTGAAATTTTCCTGCTCTAAACGGGCATAATCACTGAAACGCTGACAAGTATAGCATCCAACAAGAAAAACATCGCGTACCTTGTCTTTTAATCCTTCCAACGGCATTTCATACAGTGCTTGTAACTCTGCTTTGGTCAGATAGATTTCTTTGGCTTTATCCGTTTCCTGTATCTTTTTTTTACTGAACGCTCTCAATGCAATAAGATTGTTATGTAGTTCCTGGTCCATTGCATTTTGAATCATTGCCTTAAAACAGATAATGTATTTATTAATAGATGTTACCATATAGCCGTTTTTCTCCATGAAAGAAACGAAATGGTCGGCCAAAGCCTTGTTTATATCTTTCCATGTAAAAGGATATATTTGGATAAAACGTTTTAGGATGCCAAGAAAGTTGCTCCATACTTTACAGGTATTGGGGGTGTAGTTTTCCGCTCCGTTTTTGATCCTGCCATTTTTTATGCCTTCCAGAAAGTTTTCCAAGAAAAGAATGACATCAGCCTTTCTGGCTTCTTCCTCCTGTTCCTTGATTAGTCTTAGCCTTTCTTGCTCTTGTCGCTCTTCTTCTTCTTGAATGCGTTGTCGCTCTCTTTCTTCCCTGAAAACGACATCCTCAACCACTTCATCAATCCTTGCCTTGTCATAAATCCCCTGCGAAATGAGATTGTCTATTGCCGAAGAAATCGAATCCAGTGTTTCTTTGACTTTTCTTCCGTCTTGTGTTTTGCAGTAATCATTCCATTTGGCAACGTCTTGCGTTACCTTGTCCCATTGTTGGATATCTACGGAAACCTTGCTACAAACTAAGATGTTCAGCTTAGGATTCCTTTTTTGTACCCGAAGATAGACGCTTGCCGTCCCTTTTTCTTTTTTTGTCCGTAAAAAATAGTTGCCCATGATATTTGTACGTTTATCAATTACATGACAAATGTAACAAACTTTCAGTTGATGCTACATTGATACTGCATATTTTAATTTTATTTTATCTTGCTTGGCTGTGCAAATTGGATATATGATTGAATATTAGATATATTAGTAAAATATGATAAAGTAAAATAAAATAAGATTAATTAAAAAGTGGTTCTGGTGGCACCACTGAAAATCAAGCAGTTACAATTATTTGTGACTGCTTTTTTGTTTTTATGGCAAATGAGTTTGTTTGTGTTACATACGAAAATGCAAAACAGGATTAAATTTGATTATAGGGAAAGGAGAAGAAGCGGTTTAATTGTGTCATACTGCTAAAGAATGACATACTAAAACTATTTTATCTCCCGTTAATTCTTTACATTTGCCACAAAATTATAGCGATTATGACAGAATGCAAGGATGAACACATATTAAATTCCATTGATTACCCGGAGGATTTGCGCAAGTTGTCCCCCGATAAATTGGGAGAGGTATGTGCAGAGTTGCGTCAATATATAATAGATGTACTATCGGAGAATCCGGGACATCTTGGGGCAAGTCTCGGTACGGTAGAGCTGACGGTTGCACTACACTATGTTTTTAATACTCCCTATGATCGTATTGTATGGGATGTGGGGCATCAGGCGTATGGTCATAAAATACTGACTGGACGTCGAGAGGCTTTTCATACGCTCCGAAAATTTAAAGGAATCAGTGGATTTCCTAATCCTCTGGAAAGCCCTTATGACGCATTTGTTGCCGGACATGCTTCAAATTCCATTTCGGCGGCTATGGGTATGTCGGTCGCTTCTGCTCTAAAAGGAGAAAAAGACAGACACGTGATAGCCGTGATCGGTGATGGAGCCATGACGGGTGGGTTGGCGTTCGAAGGTCTGAATAATGCGTCGGCTAATCCAAACAACCTACTTATCATTCTCAATGATAATGATATGGCAATAGATCATGCGGTCGGTGGGTTGAGTCAGTATTTGGTGGATATCACAACCAGTCAGGCATATAATAAAATGCGTTATGATGTGTACCGCGGATTGCGGAAGATGAAACTGATCAATAATGACCGTCGGGGAAATATCCTTCGTTTTAACAATAGTCTGAAAGCATTGCTTACTCAACAACATAATCTGTTTGAGGGATTCAGCATCCGTTACTTTGGTCCGATCGACGGGCATGATGTCGGTTATATGATCAAGGTTCTGAATGATATAAAGGATATGGAAGGTCCGAAACTATTACATATCAAAACTAAAAAAGGCAAAGGATTCAAGCCTGCTGAAAAGTCGGCAACGGAATGGCATGCACCAGGGCTGTTCAATAAAGAAACAGGAGAACGGATCATTGTCCATAAGTTGAACGAACCTCAACTTTATCAGGATGTTTTCGGACATACCCTTGTCGAGCTGGCTGAACAGGACGAACGGATCGTGGGGGTCACTCCTGCTATGCCGACAGGTTGTTCTATGACTTATATGATGAAAGCGTTTCCGAAACGGGCGTTTGATGTCGGGATTGCCGAAGGGCATTCGGTAACTTTCTCTGCCGGACTTGCCAAAGAGGGAATGATCCCATTCTGCAATGTCTACTCCTCTTTCATGCAGCGGGCATACGATATGGTGATACACGATGTTGCACTTCAGAATCTTCATATGGTAATCTGTCTGGACCGTGCCGGTCTAGTAGGCGAAGACGGGGCGACCCATCACGGGGTGTTCGACCTCGCTTATCTGCGTCCAGTCCCGAACTTGGTTATTTCATCTCCTTTGAACGAACTGGATTTAAGGAATTTGATGTATACCGGGTATAAGGAATGTAACGGCCCTTTTGTGATCCGTTATCCACGCGGTAAGGGAGAGATGGCAGATTGGAGGAATGAGATGCATATCCTTCCGATCGGGAAAGGCAAGAAACTTCGTGATGGGGATGATATTGCGATCTTGTCACTTGGACCTATTGGCAACGAAGTGATAAAGGCCATAAAGGAGGTTGAAAGTGATGGTATATCGATTGCCCATTATGATATGATTTTTTTAAAACCGATGGATGAAGAACTGCTGCATGAAGTCGGTAAGAGGTTCAGTCGTGTCATCACTGTTGAAAACGGCGTAATCAAAGGTGGACTGGGCAGTGCTGTTTTGGAATTTATGGCTGATAACGGATATGCTCCTCAGGTAAAACGGATTGGTGTGCCGGATGAGTTTGTCGAACATGGATCGATTCCCGAACTGTATAAACTGTGTGGTATGGATGCCAAAAGTATTGCAGGAGAAATAAAAAAGATGGTTATCGGAGGATAATATATCCTTATAATTAATCTATTATATAAAATGAAAATTATTATAGCCGGAGCCGGTGAAGTAGGAACCCACCTGGCAAAAATGTTATCACAGGAGAAGCAGGATATTATCCTGATGGATCCGAATGAGGAACGTTTGAATTTCACGAATTCAAGCATGGAGATCCTTCCTATGGTGGGTAATCCGACATCCATTCGGGACCTGGAAGAAGCCGGTATCAGAAAGGCCGACCTGTTTGTCAGTGTCACGCCGGAAGAAACGACCAATGTGGCAGCCAGCATTCTGGCTTCTAAATTAGGAGCACATAAGACGTTGGCGCGTATCAACAATTACGAATATTTGCTCCCTAAAAACAAGGAACTGTTTGAAAAAATGGGGATCGATTCCATGATTTACCCGGAAATGCTGGCAGCCAAAGAAATTGTTACGGCTGTCAGACGCCCGTGGACTCGGCAATACTGGGAGTTGTTCGGAGGCGCTCTGATTCTGATCGGTGTAAAGGTGCGCGATAATTCCCGACTTGTGAACAAACATCTGTCCGAATTACTGAACGAACAGAAACTCTATCATATCGTTGCCATCAAACGGCAGAACGAGACCATTATTCCCCGTGGTACGGATCGTATAGAATCGGGAGATATCGTTTTTTTTACAACGACTAAAAGCCATATCGAAGACGTCCGGTTGCATGCGGGCAAGCGAGACCCCGAAGTAAAGAAAGTCATTATTATGGGTGGAAGCCGTATTGCGATCCGTACCTGCCAGTACCTTCCGAACAATATCCGTGTAAAAGTAATCGAGACTAACAAAGAAAAGAGTCACCGTATAGCTGAGGTTGTCCCTGGAAATGTCTTGATCATCAATGGAGACGGACGCGATACCGATCTGTTGATGCAGGAAGGGATCAAAGATGCACAGGCATTTATCGCACTGACGGATAATTCGAGTACGAACATCTTGGCTTGTCTGGCTGCTAAACGCGCCGGAGTATTCAAGACTATCGCTAAGATCGAAAATATCGACTACATACCTTTAGCGGAGAGCATGGACATCGGCTCGGTTATCAATAAGAAACTGATTGCTGCCAGCCATATCTACCAATTCCTGTTGGATGCAGACGTGTCGAACGTGAAGTGTTTAACTTTTGCCAATGCAGATGTGGCGGAACTTGTTGCCCGTCCCGATTCGAAAATTACCCGTAAGCAGGTAAAAGATCTGAATCTTCCGAAAGATTTGACGTTGGGCGGATTGATTCGTGACGGTGAGCCTATGATGATCAAGGGTGATACACATATCCAAGCTTATGACCACGTTGTGGTGTTCTGTTTGGATACGGCTATGCGTAAATTGGAGGACTACTTTAATTAATTGTCAATGAACAACTCTGGGTTGTCTCTTTTCTCTGTTCAATGTGTCAATTGTTAATAGCATATTATGCTGAACATTCGTTTTATAATTAAGATGTTAGGGATGATGTTCATCCTTGAGACGTTGTTTATGCTGGCTGCAACGGCAGTCGCTTTCTTATATGAAGGAAATGACTTCTATCCGCTTCTTCAGTCGAGTGGTATCATGTTCGGAACGGGAGTCCTTTTTATGCTGATCGGACTACGAGCCAATGAACATACGGCCGGGCGCAGGGAAGGGATGCTGACTGTTACATTAACTTGGGCTCTTTTCTCCCTTTTGGGGATGTTACCATTCTATTTAGGTGGCTATATAGATAATGTGACGGATGCTTATTTCGAAACGATGTCTGGTTTTACGACGACAGGCTCTACCATATTGACCGATATCGAAGCTCTTCCGCACGGGATATTGTTTTGGCGGAGCCTTACGCAATGGCAGGGCGGTATTGGAATGATCGTGTTTACCGTAGCGCTGATGCCTATTATCGGAGGTGGGGCTACCCAGATGTTCAATGCCGAGACTCCGGGTATCACGCACGAACGTTTCCGTCCGCGTGTTACCCAGGTGGCCAAGCGCCTGTGGGGAGTTTATTTGTTCCTGACCATTATCCTTATTGGTCTTTTATGGGCGGGTCCAATGGACTTGTATGACGCTGTCAATCATGCGCTCACTTGTATTTCTACAGGTGGCTATTCCACGAAAAATGCCAGTATCGCTTACTGGGACTCTGCCTATATCGAATATATAATTACGATTTTTATGTTTATCGGTGCGACCAATATTACTTTGATATATTTCTTTTTTAACGGTAGGCCCAAGAAGTTATTTGCGGATGAAGAAACACGCTGGTTTTTCTGGTTCGTACTGATTATTACGGCAATATCGACAGTCTGGATCATGTATAAAGGAATTGTGGACGATTTTGGTACAGCTTTTAGGCAAACGGTATTCCAGGTCGTGACATTGGTGTCTACATGTGGGTTTGCAACGGTCGATTATATTCCGTGGGGACCGTTTTTCTGGCTGTTAGCGCTAGTTCTGATGGTGGTATGTGGTTGTGCTGGCTCTACTTGTGGAGGTTTGAAAATGGGCCGTTTTGTGATTTTGACCAAGAACCTCTTTAATGAGTTTAAGAAGCAGACGCATCCACATGCCATTATTCCGGTACGAATGAACGGGCATGCTGTTTCTGGTGATATCGTCCACCGGGTATTGGCGTTCGCTTTTGCCTATATTGCTTTAATATTTGTCAGCTGTATGGTGCTGATGATCGATGGGGTAGGATTTGAGGAGACGATCGGGGCTACTATCTCTTCGATCAGTAACGTTGGACCGGGACTTGGTAGTCTGGGACCGGTCGGAAACTATGCTGATGTTCCGGTGGTATCGAAATGGTTCTTGTCTTTTCTGATGATGGTCGGACGTTTGGAGATCTTTACGGTGCTGACAATCTTGTTGCCGGGGTTTTGGAAACAATAATACCAAAAAAGATAGTTCGGATATACGCTTTTGTCTAATTTTGCGTTATAATAGGTGCGAATCATAAAGACGTAAGATACATGATAGAATATATCAAGGGAGAGATAGTAGAACTGACACCGGCCAGGATGATCTTGGAATGTGCCGGAATCGGTTATGAACTGAATATCTCCTTGAATACATATACTTTTTATAATGGGAAACCGACCGGGAAGATTTACGTGTACGAAGTGATACGTGAGGATGCCCATTTGCTTTTTGGCTTTGCAGGAAAAGATGAGCGCGAACTGTTTCTGATGTTGACTTCCGTGTCGGGAGTCGGTCCCAATACTGCCCGGATGATCCTTTCTTCCCTGTCACCATCCGAATTGATCCGGGTGATTGCAGATAAGAACGAAACAGCTCTGACGTCAGTCAAAGGAATCGGATTGAAAACAGCTCAACGTATTCTAGTTGATCTCAAAAACAAGGTAAAGCCGATAGAGGGAATGACAGTGACAGGTGGCTCCTCTTCTGTCGCTGCCAGTGGTGCTGTCACAGAAGAAGCAGTGGCGGCATTGGTTATGCTTGGATTCCAGAAGGCCGCTTCGCAAAAGGCGGTTAACTCGATATTGAAAGGTTCGCCTGCACTGGCTGTCGAGCAGGTCATTAAAACAGCCCTAAGAATGCTTTAAGCAATGGATAATTGGCAATTGGCAATTTAGGAGAATTTGGAATTGTCGGTTGTCATTGTCTGTTGTCAATTGTCAATTAACATGAGAAGGACACTGAAATTTATACTCTGGATAACAATTCTACTGTTTGGTGCAGGTCTGTATTCTATGAATACGGATTTTCTGGCCTATGAGATGTCGTTGCCGGATACTGAACAGCCGGTCGTTCCGGATGATACGGTGCCGGAGGTGCGCACCCGCTTTCCGGTAGCTAAGACGGTCCCTGAAGAATATCAGGATCTTACCAAGCAGTCACCTGCTGACTTGAAGACGCCGGATAACGTGAAATCAGTGGTCGAATATGATATCAGAACCGGGACATATGTAGTCCGTACCAAGTTAGGTGATGCCGATCTGACTACTCCTATTTCGTTGACTCCTGAGGAATACCAGGATTATAGTTTCCAAAAATCCGTTCAATCCTACTATCGCCAGAAAAACGAGGAAGAATTTCAAAAGGCGGCTAATAAGCAGTTCAACTTAGCTGATATGCAGTTCAATATCGGTGCGGCGGAACGTATCTTTGGGCCGGGCGGTGTCCGGGTGAAAACGCAAGGTTCGGCCGAAGTGGAGTTAGGCTTGAAGCAGAATAAAACCAAAAATCCCTCTTTGCCGGAACGTGCTCGTAACCGTACCTTCTTTAATTTCGATGAGAATGTTCAATTGAATGTACAGGCATCGGTTGGTAGCAAAGTGAATTTCGATATGAACTATAATACCGAAACCTCTTTTGATTTCGACTCCAAAAAACTGAAATTAGCTTATACCGGGGAGGAAGATGAAATTATCAAGTCGCTGGAAGCCGGAAATGTAAGTATGACAACCAGTAACTCCCTAATCAACGGAGGAGCAGCCCTGTTCGGTATGAAAGCGGATCTCCAGTTCGGGAAGCTGCGAGTCAATGCGTTGTTTGCACAGCAGGAGTCGGAATCGAAAACGGTCAGTTCTAAAGGGGGCGTGCAGACAAAACCTTTCGAATTGACGATTGACCAGTATGACGAGAATCGTCACTTTTTCCTGTCACACTATTTTCGCGACCGCTATGATGAGGCGGTGAAGAACCTGAATACGATTTCCTCTCCCGTCACGATCAGCAAGGTGGAAGTTTGGGTGACAAACAAACGGGCTACTTATGACCAGGCGCGTAACGTGGTCGCTTTTGCTGATCTGGCCGAGCATGATAATATTTCGAATACGACGGTCGTTTCTCCTTCGGGGGCGCTGTCTATCCCCTATAATAATACGAATACATTATATAATACCCTTAACCAGCAATTTACCGGTGCTCGTGATATCAGCACGGTAAATCAGGCGTTGGGAGGAACTTTTGTTAACGGTACGGAGTATGAAGAAGTGGAAAGCGCTCGTTTGCTGGATGCGTCCGAATATACGGTCAATACGAAGTTGGGGTATATCTCGCTGAAAACACAGTTGCAGGCAGATGAGGTATTGGCTGTCGCTTACAATTATACTTATTCGGATGGAAAGACTTATCAGGTTGGTGAGTTCTCGACTGACAATCCTTCATCGGCTGCCTCTTGCCTGTATGTGAAGTTGTTGAAAGGAATTACCATGTCGCCTGATATGCCTTTTTGGGACCTGATGATGAAAAATATCTATTCATTAGGAGCTTACTCTGTCCAAAAAGAGAAGTTCAAGTTGAATATCATGTATCAAAGCGATACAACCGGTACGTATGTCAACTATTTGCCGGAAGGGGCGATTGCCAACCAAATCTTGTTACGAGTGCTGAACCTGGATAGCTATGATTCCAACAATCAGCCGCATCCGGATGGTATATACGACTTTATTGAAGGTGTGACCGTCCTTGCCGATAATGGGAAAATTATTTTTCCAAGTGTGGAACCATTCGGCTCCTATCTGCGTAAAAAGATTAACAATGATGCGATTGCTGACAAATATGTATTCCAGGAACTCTACGACTCGACATTGACTGTCGCCAGACAGATTGCTGAAAAGAATAAGTTCAAACTGGAGGGGGAATACAAAGCCTCTTCGGGTGCCGAGATACAGTTGGGAGCTTCCAACGTAGCGCGAGGTTCAGTGAAAGTAACGGCTGGTGGGGCGATATTAACCGAGAATGTGGATTATACCGTCGACTATACTTCCGGCGTGGTGACGATCCTGAACGAAAGTATTATTTCTGCAGGCACGCCGGTCAGTGTCTCGCTGGAAAACCAGACAGCCTATAACATGCAGCGTAAGACCATGATGGGATTGGACTTGAACTATCAGTTCAACCCGAATCTGATGGTAGGCGCTACCATCATGCACATGTCCGAAATGCCGTTGACCACCAAGACGACGATGGGCGACGAAGCGATAAAGAATACGCTCTGGGGTGTCAATATGGCTTATAAGGGCGAGAGTCAGTGGCTTACCAATATGTTCGACAAGCTGCCGTTGCTGAACCTAAGCAAACCCAGCCAGATATCTTTCAATGCGGAGTTCGCTCATTTGATTGCCGGGCATTACGAAAACAAGAACACGGGGGGATATTCGTATCTGGATGACTTCGAGTCGACACAGAGCAATTTCGACCTCTCCGACCCTTATCCCTGGCAGTTGTCCAGTGTGCCTTATGACGATGGTACGCCCCAATTGTTCCCGGAAGCCGGGCTGACCAATAATATCGATTACGGGAAAAGTCGTGCTTTGCTCGCTTGGTACACGATCGACGGATTGTTCACGCGTAAAAATTCTTCTTTGCGTCCGAAATATATTACGACAAAAGATTTGTCCAACCATTATGTCCGTGCTATCGAGACGAGAGAGTTGTTCCCGCAACGGCAGCAAAGCATGAGTGAAAGTAATACGTTGACAGTTCTGAACATGGCTTACTATCCGCAGGAACGCGGACCGTATAACTTGGATGCCGATAATATTAATCCTGACGGAACATTGCAAAACCCGGAAAAGCGTTTCGGTGGAATGATGCGAAAGATAGACCAGAGTGACTTTGAGACGGCGAATGTCGAATATATCGAATTTTGGATGCTCGATCCGTTCATTTATGATCGTCAGACAACAGGGGGGGATCTGTATTTTAATTTGGGTGAGATATCGGAAGACATATTGAAGGATGAAAAGAAGTTCTTCGAAAACGGATTGCCAATCGATGGCGATACGTCTAAGGTCGATTATACTGTTTGGGGTAAGGTTCCAAAACAGCAGAGTACAGTTTATGCCTTCGACAATACGGCAGGTGCACGTCTGTTGCAGGATGTCGGCCTGAACGGTTTATCCTCGGATGAAGAAAAGGAATATCCGGCTTACCAGGATTATCTGAATAAATTACGCCAGAAATTGAATGCGGTAACCCTAACCGAGATGGAGAACGATCCGTTACAGCTGTCCCCTTTCTTTGATCCGGCCGGTGACAAGTTCCACTATTTTCGTGGTTCGGACTATGATTCTCAGGAGGTGGATATCTTAACACGTTACAAACGCTATAATGGAACGGAAGGAAACTCGAAAGATATCAACGATTCGGGCGAGCGCTACAGCACTTCTTCCAAGACCGTGCCTGATGTAGAAGACATCAATCAGGACAATACTCTGAATAAAAATGAAAAATATTTCGAATACAAAGTCAGGATAACTCCGCAGGATACGGTTGTCGGTGAAAACTTCATTGCGGATAAACGTACTTCATCAGTAAGATTGGCGGATGGTACGACAGAATCCGTTACCTGGTATCAATTTAAGATTCCGGTAAAACAATACCAGCGTCGTGTGGGGGCAATCAATGATTTCAAGACGATTCGTTTCATGCGTATGTATATGACAGGATTTAAGGAATCGGTCGTGTTGCGCTTCGGTACTCTGCAATTGGTACGCGGAGAATGGCGATCCTACGAGCAGGATTTGTCCGATCCGAAGATGCCGCCCGCAGTGAAGGGTAAATTGGAAGTCTCGACTGTCAATATCGAGGAAAACAGTGACAGGGATCCGGTCAGCTATACATTGCCCCCGGGCGTCAGCCGTGTACTGGATCCAAGCCAGCCTCAGATCCGTCAGGAGAACGAACAGGCGCTTTCTTTAAAGATAACGGACCTTGCCGCTCAAGATGCACGTGCCGTGTATAAGAATACGAATTATGATTTGCGGCAGTATAAGCGCTTGCAACTGTTTACACATGCCGAGGCTCCGAAATTGGATGTAAACGATCTTGCAGATGGCGATCTCGCTGTTTTTATCCGCCTGGGATCGGACTATAAGAATAACTATTACGAATATGAAGTACCGTTGAAATTGACTCCGCACGGGGAGTATAACTATAACAATTCGGAACACCAGAAAATCGTTTGGCCGGCAGAAAACATGCTGAATTTCCGTTTGGAGATTTTGACGGACCTAAAACTGGAGCGTAACCGGGAAAAACGGTCCGGTACGAATGGAGTGTCTTTCCAGACTGTCTATTCTGGTAGGGATCCGGACAACGATGGCAATACGATCCGTGTCAAAGGTAATCCGAGTCTTTCCGAAGTGAAGACAGTCATGATCGGTGTGCGTAACGTGCGTAATAAGTTGAAGAGTGGGGAAGTTTGGGTGAACGAATTGCGCCTGACCGACTTCAATGAAGAAGGTGGATGGGCGGCCAATGCGAATTTGAATGTTGCGCTTTCCGACTTGGGAACGGTGAATGTGGGCGGACGTATCGAAACGGCTGGTTTCGGTGCTCTCGACCAGTCGTTGAACGAACGCCGGATGGAAGACTTCAAACAGTATAACGTGGCGACCTCTATCGAATTGGGTAAGCTGTTCCCGGAAAAGGCGCAAGTCAGTATCCCGTTCTATTATGCTTATTCGAAGGAAACATATGATCCAAAATACAATCCGCTGGATCAGGATGTCAAGTTGAAGGATGCTATCGACAAGGCGGAAACGAAAGCCGAGAAGGACTCGATTCGTAATTATTCTCAAGATAGGACGGTTATCAAGAGTGTTTCGTTTAATAATGTGCGTGTGAATATCAAGAGTAAGAACCCGATGCCTTACGATCCGGCAAACTTCACGCTCGGGTATTCGTACAGCATTAATGATAAGAAAAACCCGGAGACTGAATATGAAACGACAAAGGATTACCGTGCCAATTTCGCCTATAGCTATGTGCCTTATGTCAAGCCGATCAAGCCATTTGATAAGTTATTGAAGAAAAACAACGGCTATACGCGCTATGCCAAACAACTGGCGTTTAATGTGGCCCCGTCTATCAACTTCCAGACGGCCATGATGCGGAATTATTACGAAATAAAATTACGCGACCTGACAGGAGCGGCAACAGGTGTCCCCAACGATATACCAGTGACATTCAGCCAGAACTTCTATTGGGACCGTGCTTTCAGTTTGAACTGGGCTTTTACGAATAACCTGAACATAACGTTCAGTTCCGGTACGAATGCCCGTATCGAAGAACCGTATGTGCAGGTGAATAAGGAACTGAACCCGGACGGTTACCAGTTATGGAAAGATTCCGTGAAGAAGAGCATCGCTGACCTGGGAACCCCGATGAAGTATGACCAGCAGTTTATGGCGACCTGGCAGTTGCCGTTGCAGCTGATCCCGGTTCTGGATTGGACCAATGCTTCTTTGAGCTACAATGCTACTTACAACTGGGATCGTGGAGCGACGGTAAGCGAAGATATCGAGATGGGTAATACGATCAAGAACCAGCGTCAGTTCGATTTGCAGGCGAACTTGAACCTGTTATCTCTCTACAACAAAAACAAATATTTGAAGAAGATCAACCAGAAGTTTAACAATACCCGGACTACGGCTAAAAAAACGGAGAAGAAGAAAAAGCCGAAATTGGAAAAAGAAATTGTCTTGAGTCCGGACAGCGCTACGGTTGTCGAGCATGGAATGTTTACGAAAAAGGTGCAAATCACGGCCAGAAGAACGGACGGGCGTGTCTACAAAGTCAAGTTCAAGCCGATCAACTTCGCACAGGTTAAGATTTTGAACCAAGACACGGTGCGCTTGAAGTTGACGATCATACCGGGACCGGCCCCTACTGAGGATTTTCTTTACAAGGCGGTTGAACACAGTGCCCGCTTTTTGATGATGGTGCGCCGTTTCAATATTCAGTTTACGAACTCTGCCGGTATGATGCTGCCCGGTTTCCGTCCGGAGATCGGTGATATCTTTGGCCAGGGACGTTCTTCATTCGGACTTTCCCCGGGGATCGGTTTTGCGTTCGGTGACGTGCGTCGTAGCTATATAGACGAGGCATATGAAAAAGGCTGGCTGATTACGGATACCGAGAGAGACGTGAATGCCGCAGTCATGACCAGTACGAAAAATCTGAATATACGGGCGAACCTCGAACCGATCACTGGATTGAAGATCGACTTGACGGCTCTTCGCAACGATACGCGTAATACGGAAATACAATTTATGTATGAAGGTATGCCGGAGATTATGGGGGTAAACTTTACCATGACGACAATCGCGTTGGGAAGCGCATTCGGAGGCAGTGGCAATGCTATGAATAACTATTCTTCGAAAGCTTTTGACAAGTTGTTGGCAAACCGCGAGATCATTGCCCAACGTATCGAAAGCAAGTATTCCGGCTTGAAATATCCGGATGTGGGCTTTATCCATGATAAAGGCTTGGGAGGAATGCCTTATAATCCGGGAACAGATAATGTGAACGGCGTCAACCGGAATTCGGCGGATGTCCTGATTCCTGCATTTCTGGCCGCTTATACCGGTAAGGACCCGAAGAAGGTAGGCTTGACGGCTTTCCCTTCGTTGAAGAGCATGTTGCCTAACTGGCGCGTTACTTACGACGGCTTGATCAAGATTCCGGCTGTCAAGAAATATTTCAAGAGCTTGACGTTGAGTCACCAGTACCGTTGTTCTTATTCGGTAGGTGCTTTCACATCCTTCTTGAATTGGGTGGATGCCGGGCAGGACGGACTGGGATATATCCAGTCGATTCTGAACGATAACCCGACACCATCGTCTCCTTATTCGATTTCGTCTGTCAGCCTTACCGAAGCGTTTAGTCCTTTGTTGGGTGCAGATGCGACGCTGTTGAATAACGTGACGGTTCGGGCGGACTATTCGACTACCCGCAATTTAAGCCTGAACACGACATCCTACCAATTGGTCGAAGCACTTTCCAAGAAAGTGACGATCGGTTTGGGTTACAAATATGCCGAGTTCAACAAGGTTTTGAAGATGAAGAAAACGCGTGATTTCAGCAATGACCTCACCGTTCGCCTTGATTTCTCGTTCAACAAGATGCAGTCGTTGATTCGTAAAATCGACACGCAACTGACGCAGGCTACTAGCGGTAACATCGCAAAGACAATCTCCTTCTCGGCTGATTACGGTTTGAGCCGTGCGTTGACGGTCCGTGCATTCTATGATATTCAGATCAATGAACCGTTGATATCGAGTGCATCCTATCCGACTTCAAACTCAAACTACGGTATCAGTTTGCGGTTCTCTCTTGCACAATAATCCAGTTTCTCTATCACTCTATCACACTTTGTTTTGCAAGCATTGACAAACATGGTGTGCAAGGAGTGATACATACCGGATTCCTGTATCACACTTGTATCACTACCTGCCGTTGAAACGGGTAGCCGGTATTGTTTACAAAAACGCAGGGAACCGTGCCGATATACATCTGTGTGGAGATAGTTCCCTCAACATAAAGGTCCTTTTTTACTAAAACAAGTAGGAAAAGAACGAAAAGCAAGCAGAAAAGTTTGGTAACATGCCCATCTTCCGCCTTTCTACACCCGGATGTTACCGCTCTCCACACCCGGATGTCCGGAATGGCTACATCCGGATGTCCGGAATGGCTACATCCGGATGTC
>ERZ773225.2668-NODE-2668-length-17483-cov-4.977221_pt1 | contig 17483 bp, 9 predicted proteins | sample MGYA00580993_ERZ773225 | MGnify/ENA primary metagenome ERZ773225 (study PRJEB29015, sample SAMEA2737748) | human gut metagenome | biome: human gut; feature: human-associated habitat; material: faeces | place: China | collected 2012 ... | reverse complement strand
ACGACGTTACCGATGGTTTTATTGTCTTAGAGATATTTCCATACGACATCATCGTCAGGTCCCAAACGAATGATCCTGCCGAAGCAAAGCTCAGGTTAGCTCACTTCCTTAGAGATGAGGTTGGAGCTAATGCCGCTTTGGAGATGCATTTTGATGAGAATCTCTTCGGCGGCTCTTATGTTGCAAAAATTGCACTTATAGGAAAACCGAGCAAAAAACCAACCAGCTTGAATGAAAGGGAGGTAACCAACTCAGTTTCGCGCATTATGGAAAATATTCAAAAGATTTCTAAAGATCAAATTACTAAAAAGTGGTTTTTATCCTGTTGTATTGCAATTACCGCAGTTTGGTCGATTTCGTTGATTTTAAAACTAGTGGCTTGGATAGTTTCGTTAATTGATATTGAAGTTCCGCCTCTTTTTATTCCAAACTTTTGGTTACTCTGCTTGGTAGAGGTTTGCTTAGCAATCGCAGTGGTTTTTTTCATTATGAATAAATTGCACGTTGGAAAGTTCCTCGACTTTGATTATGTTTATTTTTCGCACGAAAAAATTTTTATTCGGCGTAAACAGTAAATCAAAACATGATCCCAACTTCTAAGACGGCTCCGGACGGCAATCCGTGGGCCGTTTTCTCAATATGTATAGATGAGGCGGCGTTAATCCTCGTTATATTTCAGCTCGATTTTCTCTTTTTCAAGGATTGTGTACTTGGGCATTCCTTTTGAATAATTCTGAGCACCTTTCTCAAACAGAGAGATCCCCACAAAGCAATTATTGTTTTTTGCAATAAAGAGGTAAGACACGGAGTCGTTAAGATGATTCTCCAGAAGATAGTCGGCTTTGATTTTTGAAAAGCTTTTTTCTTCAAGGTAGCGAAATATCAATTGATCACTATCCAAGTAATTTTCCAAATTATTAAGAACGGTCAGTCGAGGCGAGATCTTTTGAAAATTCGGACTCTTTTCCAACAAAGCCATTGTTATTCTTTCTTCCAGAACTGCAAGAAACACAGCCTCTCTTTCTGCTGTTCTGATGAAGTCAATATCCCGAAGGTACTGGAATCCGGCAAGATGGTGAAAATGTCCACGGTCGAAGCGAAGATCTATGTCCACTTTGCGCCCCTTCTTTCCTAATACAAATCTGTAAGAAAAACGAGTCAGGTGCAGAAAACTATTTGCAATTTGACAAAGCAGGTCCATAATCGCGCTAAAAATAAGACCCGCACAGTGCGGGCCTTGATGGTGTTTTATTTCGGCTTTCAGCCTAGCTAAGTTGAGGTAACGTCACCGAACCCTTCCCGAAGGCTCCGTGCTTCAAGGCTTCTTAGCACCCTCAAGCACCTCATAACCAAATCTGCACACTCGTTGCAGACTTACTTCTTTGTATGTATTTTATCCATACGTTTGACACCCGTCAATTTCCGTAAGGGTCGGCCTTGTGCGTTTCAGAGATTAAGCAGCAAACCGATTCTTCCAACAAGTCCGCTAAAAACGTGAAATAATTAACAAAATCAAGTTTAACGATCAGTTCGTAAACGTCTGCACAAGAAGTCCCGCCAAGATTTTTTGATTAAAGCGTTATGAACTTCTTTAATGCAGCCGGGCCTCATGCCTGTCGGGAAGTCCCGCAGGTCATCCTGTCATTTCCCTTTTCTAAAAAACTTCTCTTTTCTGCCGTAAAAACCGCCTCAAGCCTCAACATCTTCTGCCCGGAGGTGTCTCATGGACTTTAACTTAAAAGCGCTCGGGGCGGAAACGGTCATGGTTGACAGACGGATTGTCGCTCAACTTGCTGAAGCGGAGCTTCTTCTGAGAGACGGTGAAAAACTGCCATATCAGTTTATCCGTCAAAACAGCTTTATCGGCGTTAATCCTTCAGAGCGTTTATTCGCGAAACGTGCCGTCACCGGTAAAAATGCTGAATGCATTGGAGTGATGGTTAAGCCGAGAGAGATAGTGCTTGCCGAAGAGGTCTATTACCGAGTGCAAGAACTGGAAACAGCAGAAAGCATTGAAAAGATTGTCGGCAGTTTTTCAAAGAGCCGGGAATTTCAGGAGCATCCGCAACTGTCGGAAGCTCTGAAAAACAGGCTGGAAGAAAAATTCAAAGCAGCAGAAAAAGCAGGTATCCGGCTCGATCTGCGGCACAGGGACGACCCAAAGAAGCAATCCCAAGATCTCGAACGTTAAAGGTTAAACAAAATGAACTACGAAGAAAAAATCGAATATGCGGAACCGGTCGTTATTGAAAAGCGACTCATGCAGCAGCTGATCGACCCCGGCACGGACGTCCGTCCGCTGGACGCTAAGGCAGCCGAAAAGTTTCTCGCCGAGTATGAGGTGCTGAGATTTGAGAATCCGCTGGAAACTCAAATTTGCAAACCTTTCGGCGGAGAGAAAGAAACCGAATGCGTCACGGCTTCGGCAGTGAAGAAGGAAACCATCAAAGAGATTGATGCGTTTGAGCACGACTTGGACAAAGCTAGACAGAAACAATGGCGCACCGAATACCTCCAAGACTGTAAGTCTGGGAAGGAAGTTAAACCCCTTTTCGGTGTTTATGTTGAGTACGAAAACATTCCGTGGAAAAACCCGCTCGATGAAGAGGAAATGGATTATTTGACCCAGATAACGCCGACGTCTTTTGTGCTTGATCCAAAAGGGGAACCGGGCAGAATTGATCTGCTGGACTCGGCTCTGATAACAAAGTTCGGCGCATTTCTCAATAGGAAAAACGGAGAAATTGAAGATGACAAATATTACTGCGCTCCGGAGTTTCGCAGAAATGAGGTGTGTTATTACGGTTCTTTGAGATTTCAACTCCACGAAGCCGGAGAACCGGTGAAATCATTCGGAAACTGGAACGAACAAACAAAAACATGGAGCGGCGTATTCAACCTTTCACAACTAAACGCGGACGACAAAGAGGACATTAAAGACGCTCTGGAAGAACTTCCAGAGAAATTATCTCAGGAGAAAGTTTTTCAGGGCGCTAAAGAGGACGAGCTTTTCTGGAGAGAAAGTGTCACGGCTCCTGTAGAACAAACGCTGCGGCTTCTTGAAGAACCGAAAAAAGAAATCCAGCTTCAGGTAAAAGAGAAGGATCTCAGCATGGCGGATGTTTTGGAGCGGGACATCCGAGAAAAAGCCGAGGAACGATGGACAGCAATTGAGACCGAGCGCAACCAGTCCAAAGCAGTTTTAACACCGGAAAACCGAAAGGTATTCGACGTCCTGTTTGAAGCTTATGTTGCGACCGAAGAACTTCAAAAGCACCCTAGATTGCAGAAGGCGTTGGAAAAACAGCTTCTCAGTGTGTTTGTAGCGGCCCAGAAAAAAGGTATTACCGTCGGTCTTAATGAATATTCAATGGACGCCCCGAGCAGGAATCAAACGATCATTCAGGTTAAGCAGCCCGCCCGCGACCGGGAAAAACAATAAGAACAGGAGGGGAAGATGGCAATCAGTTTTAACAATAAAGAGGCAGTCCGGGAAGAAGAGCAGCGAAGAGAAACCGATGAGAAGGTATCGGAGCTTTCCTCGGAAAATGCTGAAACCTTTAAACAGGTCTATGAATCCCACGTCTCGCGTCCTGAATTTAAAGAGCATCCGCGCATGAAAGAAATCTTCAGGGCAAAACTCGCCGATGTTTTTGTGGACGCAGAGCGCCGGGGAATTGTTTTAAAGTCCGAGGAACGCGCCATTGATTCAAATCTCAGCAAACCCAACAAGAACGACATGGAGAGATAGCATGGCCCGATTACTGCCCGAACAACTCGAATTTGATTTTTTCGCGCCTCCTGCCCCGGAACAAGTTAAGAAACCGGAGAAAACAGCTGTATCCGCTGCATTTAAGGATGCAGATATTCTGAAATTTCAATTAAACAAAGACGGCAGCCGAAAACTCGAGGATTTCGGAGAAGACCTTAACAATACTCGCAAAGGCCGGAGCAGAACTACCTCAGATATCGACCGATTCCTCGAACTGCCTGAAAGTGACCTTCAGAAACGGCTCGGCTCAGAACCTCTTGAAAAAGTGTGGCCGAAGGCTGCCATTCAGGCGCTGGCTAAAGATAATCCAGAAGCAGGAGCTTGTCTCTGGCTCGTCCGACAGCAATTAGGAGAAGTACGTCCCCGTCAAACCTCCATTATTAAATACCGCAAGTACATTGCGACCGCCAAGGCTGCTATTGATCTTCACAGGCAAGCAGCAACAGGCGAGTTGGCTCCGGAAGTTCAGACGGCAACGTTTGACAGTTTCTATGCTGTCCGGGACAACTATAAGTATCTGTCAGCGATTGATCCTAAATATTGGCCGATGCTCGGACACCACTACTTCAAAGATGTCGCTGACATTTGCAAATACAATGACTATCGGCTAAGCAACGATCGTCAACTAAACGAGTATGCCTACCTTACGACGCTGCCTTATTCTCAACATCCTGAAATCTATGACCTCTATCTGGTTAATTCAAGAGGCTCCCGTGTGCCCTACAACCTCGTTGGAGGGAAAACGTGGGAGGAATTTAAAGAAAACATTAATCGCCAGCTCGAAAAAGAGCATCTGACTCGAAAAAAAGAGGAAGAAAATCCTCTGAAAAATGACGCTGATCGCCCTGAAAAGACCAAACCCATTGAACTCTTCGGACGGTCAAACCGTAAGAGTGAATATGAAGTTTACGGCAAACAAGGATCAATAGAATTTCAATTGACAGACAAGGCTCATTTTGATTCCAAAGAGGATTTTTGGAAATTTGTAGCCGAGCATAAACCGGAATTGGAAAGCCGTTACCGGGAGTTAAAAGAAGAATTTTCCAGAAGCGAAAAAGACTGGAGAAGCGGCAATCCGATCAGAGATCGAGTGGGCCCGGACTACCGTCAGGGAAAAGACGCTACGCCGGAAATGTTCCAAGAGACCTTCGGATTCCGAGGTGTTGAGTTCGGAAACTGGGTCAAACAAGGAAAAAACGGCAGGGAACGGCAATGGATGCTCAACAATGCTTATGACTCCCTGATGGATCTCTCAAAGATATTGGACATTCCTCCGAAGGCCGTTGCTTTGGACGGTGGTTTAGGGCTTGCCTTCGGCTCTCGCGGTCACGGAGCAGCTTCGGCGCATTATGAAGTGGCGAATCGCGTTATCAATCTCACCAAAACCAAAGGCTACTCAAGCCTTGCGCATGAGTGGTTTCATGCGCTCGATCACTATTTGATGAGAACAAATTACAAAGAAATTCAAGACCCGGAAAGGCGCTACTTGAGTCAACAGGTAGACTCTTCGATCACCGTTCAGCTTACGGAAGACGCAAAAAGAGAAATCTTCAAGCGTGCCGAATCGGTATACCGTTCTGCAAAATGGATTCCGGCTCAAGTGGAGTATTTAATCAAAAACGATTCAAAAAACTTTGACGCCGCGATTAAATGCGCTCAAGGTGATACCGATTCCTTCAGCATTGAAGTGAATTATCAGGAGCGCTCGAACTCAGCCAACAAGAAGATGATGTTTGAGTTCACCCGAAAAGACATTAACGTTAAAGAAGTCGGCCAAAACAATGTTATCCGCTTCCCGCTGCATGATGCATGGGCCGAAACCATCAATGCCATCCGAGACAGCGATATGCACAAACGTATGACGCGCAAGAGCGACTATTGGCATTCCAAAGCTGAGGAAGCCGCCCGCAGCTTTGAGGGTTTTGTCGAGCTGCGCTGCAAGGAAACCGGCATAACAAACGACTTCCTTACAAACGGTGCCTACACTGAAAAAGCTCTCGGCAAAGAAGGTTTTTATCCTTACTTAGACGGAAAAGACGTTGAGAAAGTAACGAACGGATTCAAGAGAATTTTCAAGGTTATTAAAACCAAAGAAACGGATAAAGGCGTGGCTCTTTTTTCCAAGGCCAATCAGGAAAGTCCGAAGACACCCAAGGCCGAGATCCGAGAGGCCTTAATTAAAGCGTTCGGAAAAGAAGGTCTCGTTAATCTCGTCAACAACAACCGCTTTTACTTGGCGCAAACGGAGTACGAAGCACTGACCGTTGCTTCGATAGAACAGGAGAAAAAACAGGGATTCTCGACTATTGCGCTACCGCAAGATCCGACACGGATTCTCGGATTCCACGACAAAGTAAATCACCGGACATTTCTCATTGCCGACAACCTCAACCCGGAGACGGCTTGCGCGGTGATGCTGCATGAGGTCGGTGTTCACATGTCTGCCGATTCCACTCTAAGAGCAAAGACCCGGAAGCTGATTGATACGGCTGTAAACCTGTATGAAACGGGATTAAAAACTGAAGACACTCTGATGAAGACCGTTGAAAAACGTCTTCAGGAAAGCAGAATCTCCCGCAGTTCCTTTGATTACCGGGAAGAAGTCTGCGGATATCTTGTCGAAGAAGCGGCAAAAGCTCAAGCCCGAGCTCCGGCTGTCGTCCGATGGTTTAACGACGTTAAATCTACAGTCAATGTCTGGCTGGTCGAGCACGGCGTCAGAGATACCAGCAAGCTCTCAGCGCTCGATCTCGCGACGATAGCCAAATCTAACGTCAAAGAAATTTCGAAGATGCCGCAGGAGTATGAGCTAAGTCCGAAGGGCCGCGAGATTCTTGCAAAGCACGTTCAGGCTTTGTCGTCTAAGTATTCAAAGCTTTCGGATGCTGAAGCTGAAATCAAGGGACTTTACAAGCAGTTCGCCGAGCTAGAACAAGCCGGGAAGCCGCTACCGGAAGTGCCAAAAACGAAAAAGACAAAAGAACCTGAGAGATAGGGTAAAAACATAACCTGAAAACAGCTGACCTAGAGGACTCTATCCCGAGTTTGATACTTGATTTTGGGCTTAACCCACGCCCGCTCTGGGTTTAAGCCCAAAAAATTTTACCGTCAACGTAGCATAAATGTAGCACTATATGGTATAATTGAGCTATCTTGGTCATGGAGGGCGGCGATGCCTCTGCACGTTTCAATTGTTTCGGTTAAGAATTACAAGTACATCCGTGTTTATTCAAGCTATCGAAATGAAAAGGGACAGCCCCGCTCCAGACTTATTGAAAATCACGGCCGGCTGGATACCGCTCTCTCGAAGGATCCTCAATACGTTGAGAAATTAAAGGAACGTATTGCCAAGGAAAATCGGCTTGAGGCGAGCACTAAGGCTCAAGAAGTAGAAAAACAAGCCAAAGAGAGAATGGATAAGCTCTCCCAAGCAGCCCAAGGACTCAACGACAAACCCGGATGTTTTAAGACTTACAACGTCGGCGCGGCACTTATCAGAAAAGTCTGGTCTGACTTGAAGCTTCCCGAGATGTTCAGGCATTTACAGCGAAGCAGAAAAATTGGGTATTCGTATGATCACCTGTCTTTGACACCAAAATCACTGGGTCCCCAGAGTGCTTTCGGCTTTAATTAAGTTTTTTAACTGTAAAACTCCCCTCCGGATTTTTATTTCGTCTTTCGCTAAATCTGATAAACGGCGCCCAGAGCTTCCTTGTCCGTATCGAAGCGTGTCTTCAGACAGTGTGCAAGCTCGTTCTTGTCTGCTACGGGCGGCAGAGGAGTTAAATCTACGCAGTTCATGATCCGGCTTAGGTCTGTCTCTTCGTACAGGTGTATCGGTGCATGTGGATCATCATCTTTAGGCCGACGCAGGATTTGTCTTAACGGCCTATAAAGGGCCGGCTGTTCTTTGTCCAGCTGAACCGACAGCTTGGCGGTGTTGAGTGCCGCAAGTATTTGTTCTGTCGTCATTGGGCTGCCTGCAAGCTTGAGCTTCTTGCTTAATATTCGAAGCAGGATGAGAGCCAGAACGCAGATCAAGACCTGTGCTTCAATGTGTTCATCTGTGTAGACATACATCGGCCTTAAATTGAAGTTTGTCTTCATAATCCGGAAGCATTCTTCAATCTGCGCCTGCTTTTTGTATTGTTCGATAATCTCCCAGCCCGACAGTTCTTTCTTTTCTTCTGCCGGAAGTTTTACCCATTCCTTGTCGAACTCTCGAGAGTCTTTAAACAAATAGGCGTAATAACCGGCAAGCTTCTTATCTTTAGCGAGCTTCTTCTCGTTGATTTTCTGGGCTTTATTTTTCCCGGTCTCAATGTATTTTTTCCAACCGAATGTGGCCAGCGGGAGCTTGGCATGATGAGCAATAGCTTCTCTGGCACCTTGCTCATGCATTTCAATTTTGAACATGTCTTCCCGATACCGTTTCTCGCTCCAGCCAATGACCATTCGGTAATTGGTTTGAACGACTCCGTCTTCATCGATAAGACTTGAAGGAATGATTTTTATCTTTCGTTCTTTTTCCTTATCCCATTGCCAGCCTGTGTCTTTAAGCCATTCATCTACAGAATCTTGCTTGGCTTTGGATAAGCTGTGCGCCAGCAGAAAGCCCTGATTTTCTTTGACCAGCCGGATCAGGTTCGCATTCGTATTGAGTCCGTTGTCTGCAACAACGGCGTTTGTAATCTTGTAAGTTTTGGCGAGTTCGTCAATCGAGCACTTCATGGTTGTCTTCTCCGAGCTATTGCCCGGATAAACTCTGAAGTCGATAGGGATTCCGTCCCTGTCGACAACCATCGCAATGGAGACGATCGGATCCTTTCTGCATTCTTTCGACGGCCCTCTCATGCGTAGAGAGCTTGTTCTGGCTCTTTCAAGCTTCTCAATGAGCTGTCTTCTCTCTTCAGAGGTGGCTCCTGAAGGAAGCGCACTGAGCTGCTTTTCTACTTCCATTGCCCACTGGTGCTCATCGTCCCAGACCGTTTCAAACCAGGTATTTGTTACGTCGTAAAAGACCACGGATAAATCACGAGGCATTGCTTGATTCAAAGCTTTATTCAGACCTCGCAGGATAGGTTTTTTGATCCGAGCGGCAAAGGAAAGCATCCGGTAAAGGCTTCTTAAATTAGTCTCGGCCAAGGAATTTCCGAGCCAATTCGTTTGAGAGCGGTAATGTTTCAGATGAGAGCTAGGGGAGACGATTCTGTTGACAACCGTCTGCCAAAGCAGTGCCTCGGCATCAAATTCAATATCGGTCTTGGATTGCCGATACCGGACCAAAGCTTTTAATTTGAGAGTTTCATTCCAGATTGGCTTGAGGATGTAGTTTGCGTAACAAAGCACCGGCTCTCCGGCATACGGAAGAGACGGACGCTTCTTCGGAATTTCCTCTAAAAGCTGCTTTGTTCTCTCGGTAGCTTGATTGGGTGCGGATCTTTTCTTTAGTTCAGCGCGGAGTTTCTCTAGAGCCAAAGGATCCTTAGCAAGTAACTCTGACTTACTTCCCAAGGCTTTCCCGATGCAGCCTTTTGTGGACTTTTTCCCGGACTTTGTCGTATAGACGATCGAATAGCCTTCGTAGAGCCGGTCTCCTCGGATTACTAAATACATAACGATCCTCGCTGTTGTGCACGACTAATTATACCACAATTCGCTATAAATTCGCTATCATAAAATAATTTAAAAGGTGGGCTAAAGAAATTCGGAGTTCCCTTGTTGAGATACTCCGAAAATTATTGAGGTCTATTTAGCTGTCAAACGCAGGAAGAAGCAGAGAGGATCAGCCGTTAAGAATTCCTATCCGTATTGGGAGGCCAGCTGATTTCGATGACTTTTCCTCTCTGTCCCTGGTGAGATTTCTCACTTCGATGCTCTACCGAAGCAAGCTACTTCTTTCCCTTAACACACGCTCTGATGGTTTCGATGATCTTCGATGTGTATTCTCTTGCCTGTTCCGGATCGCTTTCCACAATCAGATAGTGAGGAACGGCATCGTGGTATTCCTCGATCGTAGTCGGAGATTCTTCCACCAAAATTTTCATAATCTCAGGACGAAGCAGCTTCCTCGCATACGGCACATCCGGATAATGCAAATCAATTTCCTCTTTCAAGGCAAGCAGTTTTTCTTCTACCGGATCGACAGATTCAGGATGTTCATTTTTAGGGGTATTTTGCGGCTCTATTATTTCCACTGACGAAACCTGGTTTGGCCGAAACTGTACTCTTGTCGGCTTCCGAGAAGTACTCGCGGCTGCCAGCTGCTCTAACTCTTCGACAATTGGCTTTAGAGCTCCCTCCGCATTGGAGAACCAATCTGCAGACCAAATTCGACGAACTCTCCAACCCAAATTCTCAAGGATTTGCTGACGCAAAGCGTCTCTGTCACGAGCACTCTTAGCACTGTGATAGGAGGCTCCGTCACATTCAATCGCCATGAGATAACGATTCTGATCATGAGGATCTAAAACAGCAATGTCGATAAAGTAACCGGCGGCGCCGACCTGATAGTGGCACTCGAATCCAAACTCACGCAATTTATCGGCAACTGCAATTTCAAAGTCACTATCCGGTTCTCTGGCGCCCTGGGGTTCCCCTCTTCCGGCATTGTGCTCGCTGGCCGTCTCGATGAAACCGCGTAATGCCGACAAACTTTCGAAAGACGTAGAAGACTCTTGAGGATGGATATCGGTTCCCTGCATAGAGCTGAAAACATGCATTCGTTTTCGAGCTCGCGTAAAAAGCACGTTGAGACGCCGCCAACCGTCGGCACGGTTAATCGGTCCGAATCGCTGAGGAACTACATTAGTTCCCGGCGCTTTTCCGTAAGTACAGGAAATAAAGACTACATCTCGTTCATCACCTTGGATATTTTCCAGATTCTTGATGATGAAAGGATCGGCCATGTTGTACAGCTTGTCCATCAGTTCTTTTTCGGACGGCCGATTAACCAATCGAGTTTCCAGAAGTTCTTCAATCAAAGTCTGCTGACCGGCGTTCATCGTGACCACTGCCAAACTCTCGTTGGGATATCGCCTTGCATGATCAATGATGGCGTCGACTACTTTTTCCGCCTCGTGCCGATTAATTCCTTTATCGAATTCTCCGTCCGGGATGTACGTGAAACGCAACCCTAAATCGTCGGAAGAAATCGTCGGGGACTGAAAAATAATCAGCTTGCTGTCGTAAAAATGTTCGTTGGAGAATGCAATAAGACTTTCATGGCGGGAACGATAATGCCAGTGCAGCATGCGCTTCGGCAGCCAGTTTGACATCGTATCAAGAATACTTTCATTTTCCCCAAGGATTGAACGTTCATCCGGTTCTTCCTCATCCGAGTCCATAGTTCCGTAGCCTGTCTTCTGGAAAAATGACGTCGGAGGAAGCTGTTTAGGATCTCCGACGATAACCGCTTTATCGCCTCTAAGCAGAGTGCCCAATGCGTCTTCCGGACGGATCTGGGAAGCCTCGTCCATGACAATCAAATCAAATTTCAGATGCCCCGGTTCCAAGAATTTAGCGACAGCCAAAGGGCTCATCATCCAACAAGGTTTAATTTCCATAATCGCTTCGCCGGCTCGGCGAAAGAGCTGACGGAGCGGGAGGTGCTGTTTTTTCTTGTTGATTTCATGTCTAACGAGACACATTTGCGTGAAGGAACTGACTTTGGAGCCTTGGGTTCCAGCTGGCGGCTGTCGCTTCATCAGCTCCTGGGCGATAAATCTTCGGTTGAACTCAGTGAGTTTTTCATCTTTATCCCTGAAGATAGAACAATTCTTTTCAGAACCGGTTCCTGTGGAAACAAGGATGTCTTTGCATTTTTCAGCAATTTCTTCAGAAAGTACGTTATAGATCGCGTTATAGACATAATCAGAGAATTGCCCTGAAGGAATTTCACCCCTAAGAAGCCGATCCCACATAGGCAATATTCCGAGCGGTGCAACTACGCTCCTGTGATGCATGTATCTTGACCAGGTTTTTAGCTCGTCCGGGTGGGACAAGGAAAATTCATTGCGCTCAATCACAGACTCGAAATCTTCAGAATCGTATCTCCTCAACCAATCGTTAAGATCGACTTGACCAAGCTTTATAAACGCCTGCTTGACATTGTCTTCATCGTTCCGATTCTTTTCTAGCTGAGATAAACGGTCAGTAATTGCTTTAAATTCCTCTCTATTCCTCAGGGCTAATACGTTTTTCTGAAGAGTCTTATTCTCCATCTCAGAAAGTCGTTGCGTAAGAAAAAGTGTCGCTTTTAGTTTTTCGGCTTGTTCCGAGGCAGTCCCTTCTTTTGCTGCGCTCTGTATATTTGATGTAAAGCCAAAACTCTCCTCCGTCTTTCGAGCGGATTCAATTGAACGTCGCAGATCCTCCGTCTCTACTGCAGCTTCGAGAATATCTTCTGCTGTCAGCTTTCCGCTTAAGACACAAGATATAATCTGCGAGAGACGGCGTTCTACTCGATCGCAAAACGCCAAAAGAGCGTTAGCGTCGGATTCCCAGCCTTTGTCAATTTCATAGGAAGATTCAGGGAAAAATGTCCTGAGATCCGATATCGAATCAAGAATTTGAGTCGTAGTCGATTTAAGGTCCGAAGACTGGCTCTTGATCGATCCAAGTAAAGTGGAACTTAGCGCGATAAGATCGTTTCCTACCCCGACATTAGGGCCGAAACCGATCCCCCATTCCGACCTGATCCGTTTGTACCAGTCTCTCAGTGCCTGGATATCTTTGAAATTCGTTCTGCGCCCCTCAAAGAGGTTTCCAAATTTCTCCCGGTAACCGTAACAATCTCCAAGCTCTTTGTTCCGCGTTTGGAATTCACGAAGTTTTTCTAAATGTCGAGCAATTTCCTTCGCATTTCCCTTCGGGTCAACCGAAATAGAAAGCAACTTTGCTTTGGCATTCCGGTAGCTTGAGGATAAGAAAGAGAAGAAACCGCTGTTTTTAATTTGACCCTCTATTTCTGCGAGATCCTCAACTTCCAACGCCTTCTCTATCGAAAATACAGAGCTTAGTTCCTCTTCCGTTTGCTGAAGCCAGGCCAGTTGCTTCTCTATTCTGCGGAGTTCTTCATCCGCACTGATGTCGTCAAAGAACGGTGCACGATGAGCGATCAAGTCCGTCCGAATAGATTCTGTAATCTGCAGCCATCGTAGGAGAAATGCGTATCCGGATGTATTCGGCGTCATTCTGGACGCAATCGATTTGGGAAGCGATGCTCTCAGGTGAACTAGAAGATTTTCTAATGTTCCAACCTTCTCAATTCCGCTCCCAATCGTCTTTAGGACCTCAAATAGGTCTTCAATGGAGTGATCTGCCTTTTCTTTATTCAGCCCTATGCTTTGAAGCGTCGGAAAGTCGAATGTTTTGCCCTCCAGGATATCGCTCAGAAGTTCCGGCTTTACCTTAGTGCCGAGTTTTGAGTATCCCTGATGAATTTTTTCCAGCGTAGAAAAATAAACGTCTCCTTCGGAAAATGTCCCGTGTTCTTTAAGAATCCGTACGGCTTCCGAGAAATCTGCCTTCTCCTCTAATCTAGGAATTTCCTGAAACATCTGCTCGAGGCAGGCCAGCCGCTTATCGGCGAAGCCGAGCGAATTGGCCAAAGAAGTCAGCAGGGCCTTTCGTGAAGAGAGATTTTCTTGCCAGCATCTCAAAGACCGAAGAAGCTCATCGGATTTACGGTTGCTAATAGCATCCTCTGTGTAAACACCAAACCACGCGCATTTTGTAATTGAGTCCTCTCCGCTTTCTTTGCGCAAAGTCTCAGTAATGTCCAGGATAAGAGAAATGTTTTCTTTGTATTCCTCTTGTTTATAGGGCGTGAAACTCTCTCCGCTGACCTGAGGTATAACCGCCCTTCTCTCCTCGGGAGGAACACCGCCTTGATAACGAACTTGTGCGGCAAAAATTTCATGAATCGTTTTTCCGGTTCCACCCCAACTCGTATTGATGCGATCTGCGTATTTATTCAGAATGTCTCTGTAATTTCGGTAGCCGGAAACCAAGTTCTCGAACTGACGAGGATTAGTATGCGGCAGTTTGAGATCGACTCGGACTTTGAGATCATCAAATATCTGATGCTTATTGGCGGAAGCCGCCTGTTGAATGGACAGGCAGAAGGCTCCGAGACCGGCAGCCTCCAGACGTCGTTTTACGACATCCAGGGCGGCGGTTTTTTCTGAAACAAACAGAACTGTTTTGCCTTTATGCAGAGCCCCTGCGATCAAATTTGTGATTGTCTGAGATTTGCCGGTGCCGGGAGGGCCTTCAATCACCAAATTCCGGTCTTTGCTTAGAACATCAATCAGAGCACTGTGTTGAGAACTGTCTGCCTTATCGATGAGCGGGACATTCGTTTCAAGATCCTCAATCTTATCTATGTGGTAATCCTCTCCGAGGACGTCGGAGCAAGACTGAGTCTTTACTTTAAACAGGAAAGACAGGAGAGGACTGTCGAAAAAACTTTGGATTCCTCCAGGCCACGACTCAGGCACCAGATCCCGATACATCATGAGTTTTGAAAACTCTAAATTTCCAAGGACCACATATCGGTGCAGTTTCCAGTCTTTTTTTAAGCTAACCGCTTTTTCTACCCTGTCAAAGTACTTCTCAAGGTCCTCCAACGATCCGTCCTCGTCGGTTCTTCGCTGCGGTAGGCTAACGTTGTAATCCGTCTTAAGTTTTTCTTCCAAAGACAAGTTCTGCTGAGGCTCTTCATTCGCGGCACTGATTGTGTATTCATAAAGAACACCCGCCTTTCTCGATCGTTTGCTAGACATTTCCACCGGATACGTCACCAGGGGTGCGTAATAGGATTTACTCGAACTGTCTGCTTCTCGCCACTCCAAAAAGCCGAAGATGAGATACAAAGTGCCAATACCCAGTTCTTCTACACCGCCTCGGTAAGTTCGGTAAATGTTCTTTAAGTAACCGTCTAAGGCTTTTTGGTACAAAATCGCCCTCAGGTGTCTCTCCGGCAGAGGGCCAGCTTTTGGTGATGGGATTCGAGCCTTCCCGTTGCGTCTGAAATTTTGCAGATAGCCTTTAAGATCCTTGTAGCCTTCATAGGCGAGCACTTGATTAACCTTCATCAGCTCCCAATGATCTTTTCTCAGTACCTCCTCGAGCGCCCTGGACAAAGAAGACGTTCCAGCTGCAGAGAGTTCTGTAATTTCCTTATTCAGCAAAGAGAATAAGTCTGACGTTTTTTCAGTCGTCTTTTTGTCTTTCTCCTGCGGTTCGAGCCAGCAAGGGATTCCTAGAATTTCGGCCCACTGCTCCGCCTTCGGCCCCTCATTCTGAAATCCGAAGCGAAGTGCTTGTTCCGGTTCTGGATCGGGAACGCAAGCGAAAGAAATATCCTTTCCGTCTTCTAAGTCCCTAATGATTTTGTTGGAGTCGACACCTGCAAATTTTAGAAATTGCTTTGAACTTTTCGAAAGGATCGGCGTATTTAAGAGCTTGTTACGAAGAGATAAGTCCAGCAGCTTCCTGCGAATCGTGTCTAACGTTGCGGCTGCTTCATGCTCGCTCACGTAAATCGTTGCCGCCTCCAGGCCTTTAGATTGTTCACTGTTCTGCACAGTCTTCTCCAAGGAAATATTTAACTATTATTATTCGCGTGCTACTTAATCTGCATCTGATGTAAAACAGATACTGTGCATTTTCTTCGCGATTTTGTAATGATAAATCCTCCCGAGTTTGATACTTGATTTTGGGCTTAACCCACGCCCGCTCTGGGTTTAAGCCCAAAAAATTTTACCGTCAACGTAGCATAAATGTAGCACTATATGGTATAATTGAGCTATCTTGGTCATGGAGGGCGGCGATGCCTCTGCACGTTTCAATTGTTTCGGTTAAGAATTACAAGTACATCCGTGTTTATTCAAGCTATCGAAATGAAAAGGGACAGCCCCGCTCCAGACTTATTGAAAATCACGGCCGGCTGGATACCGCTCTCTCGAAGGATCCTCAATACGTTGAGAAATTAAAGGAACGTATTGCCAAGGAAAATCGGCTTGAGGCGAGCACTAAGGCTCAAGAAGTAGAAAAACAAGCCAAAGAGAGAATGGATAAGCTCTCCCAAGCAGCCCAAGGACTCAACGACAAACCCGGATGTTTTAAGACTTACAACGTCGGCGCGGCACTTATCAGAAAAGTCTGGTCTGACTTGAAGCTTCCTGAGATGTTCAGGCATTTACAGCGAAGCAGAAAAATTGGGTATTCGTATGATCAGACGGCTTATTTGCTGACAGAGCAAAGACTGCTGCAGCCGGCGAGCAAGTTGAGAAGCTTCGCAAATCGATCCGGAAGCATTATTGATCACGCAAAAGTCGATCACCTGGAAGATTTATATAAAGTTCTGGATCTTCTCCAAGAAGATAAGGCCACCATCGTGAGGCATCTGAACCGAGAAATCCAGAAGAAAACCAAGAGAAAGGTAACGGCAGCCTTTTACGACGTAACCACCTATTCCTTCGAGAGTCGCTGCGTATCTGACTACAAAGACTTCGGCATCAGCAAAGATCATAAGGTCAATGAAGTTCAAGTTGTTCTTGGGTTGATGATGGACGAAAACGGCATACCTATCGACTACGAGCTTTTTAACGGCAATACCAACGAGTTCGGAACAATGGTTCCGCTCATAGAGAAAATAAAGAAAACTTATCACCTCAAGCAGCTCATCGTCGTAGCCGACCGCGGTCTTAACAGCTGTCAGAATCTGTTTGATCTTAAAGACATCGGCTGTGATTTTGTTATTGCTCAAAAATTCAGAACAACCTCCGAGCACTTGAAAAAGCAAATTCTGGACCAAGAAAACTGGCAGGACTTCGTTTACAACGAAGAAGGCGCAGAGGTCTGCCGATACAAGACGTTAGACGTAACGCAAGAGCTATACGAGATGAGAGAAAGCCCGACGACGCATCGTAATTACAAGACGTCAAATGTCCTTGGCACTATGAATCTCAAATGGGTTGTCTCACATAGTCCCTCAAGAGCCGCAAAAGATAAAGCAGATCGAGACAGGGCCATAGAAAAAGCCAAGCAGGCGGTCGCGGATCCAAGCCGACTTAAAAACAGGGGTTACAAGTCTCTCGTCAAAGTGCCGAAAGGCAAAGGCTCGCCCACGATTAATTGGGAGAAGATCAACGAACAGGCGAAATGGGACGGTTATTACGTAATCTGTACTAATTTAAACATATCTCCGCGTGATGCTACTGCGATCTATCGAAAGCTATGGCAAATAGAAGACTGCTTCAGGGTAAGCAAGACATACCTCGAGGCTCGTCCCTGCTTTGTATGGACCGATCCTCACATCTACGGTCACTTTCTGAGCTGCTTTATCAGCCTGGTCATTGAAAAGTACATGCTTTATACCTTTAAGAACGAACTGGGCAAAGAAGAGATAACACACGAGAAGATGCTGGAAGCCTTGAGGACAGCTGAGGTTGTCTATGACGATATCAACCCTCAGGTACCGTTCTATATGAGGCTTTATGAGGCCGGTTTATTTGATCGGATGTCGGCACTGTTTAATTTGGAAGTCCTTAACCGAGTTGAGGTCCCGTCAACCTTAAGGAGGAAACTGCATTTACCACTGACAAGGGTTGTAGCTACGCCGACGTAAATTTTAAAATTCTGAGAAGCCCGATGGATTCTAGCTTCTCAATGGATAAAGCCAGAATCCACTACCAAACTCGGG
>ERZ773225.2660-NODE-2660-length-17529-cov-5.064267_pt1 | contig 17529 bp, 10 predicted proteins | sample MGYA00580993_ERZ773225 | MGnify/ENA primary metagenome ERZ773225 (study PRJEB29015, sample SAMEA2737748) | human gut metagenome | biome: human gut; feature: human-associated habitat; material: faeces | place: China | collected 2012 ... | reverse complement strand
TGTATAATTATACTGTTGATACATCAGACACACAAATGTAAATAGGGACAAAATCAATAAATCGCACCACCCGTGAGAAAAGCGGTAAAGCAAATCCCATATAATAAAGCTGATGCAAAACACAGCAATTGATACAACAGTTTGTGTTTATTAAGTAATGCGGCGGTAAAGAAAAAAAGAGGAAGTGCATTCAGCATATACCGCCCACCACTGATCAGAAATGTGACAGAGTAATTGATCAGGGTATAGACCAGGAGATAGGCACTGTATTTCAGCGGCTGGGTCCGGAGAGAATAGAGAAGCAGTGCAGCAGCCACAACGAACAGAATCAGTTCAGGATACCATATGAGAAGCGTGGTATCAGAGACCTGACCGGAAATATAACGCATAATTTCCGCTACACAATTTGTGAACCAGGTAGTGGTGTGATACCAGTGATTCTTCTGATAAACAGTGAACTGAAAAGCATTGCCGGTGATCTGATAATTAAGCCCTAAGTACACAAGGTTCCCGATGGGAATCAGAAACAGCCAGACGGCCTCTGTAAAAAAGTATTTCAGAAAGCCCTTGAACTGCCCCTCCTGAATCATCCGAATTAGTTGAGAAGATATTAGAAATTCAACTATACCGACGCCTAAAAGGATAACACCCTGAATACGACAGAGGGATGCTAAAAGCCCAATCAGCCCCACAATCAGCCATTTATGCCTGCGGATATAGAAAAAACCCGCAGAAATCAGACAGAAAAACAAGCTCTCTGTCATGATTCCTCCGAAGAAAAAAGAAAACGGGTATAACAATAACAAAGTCAATGATTTCTCGGCAATGGAAGCTCCGTATTCCTCCTTTACAGCACCATAGAAAAAGACACAGCCCACACAAAAAGAAATGATGGAAACAGCAAATGCAGCCACCGCATAACTGTTCACAAAAAAGTGAAAGAAGCGGATGAACCAGGGATATAACGGGAAGAAGACGAGAAATAGATGTTCTTCTCTGCCAGACCATTCCGTTACTTCTGTGCAATTGACATATCCTTTTTCCGCGAGATCAAGATAATGCTGGGCATCAGATTTATTCCACAGATTGAAAAAATCATTCCAGGAAAATGCAGCTGCATGTGATAAAAAATCTGATTGCACCAAATAGATAAGCACACTTGCAAAATATATCAGTACACGGATCAGAAAAGCCAAAAACAGAATCCGGAGAACGTCTTTTTTCGTCAGACCTTCTCCTTTATAGTCTGTTGTATTTTGAAAAAATCGAGAAACTCTGTATTTTTCCGGAACATCCATTTCAACAAAAAAGCGAACAAACCATATTCCTATAAATAAAATGAAGATGGTATTCAGAAGAATGGTCATAATAGTCTCTTGCCTTTCATTTAACCCGAGATCAATACCCAGGTCGGCCTCCAACGTAAGTATTTTATTACAAAATCCACATCCACCGGCTGTCCGGACAATACCGGATAGAACAGCAGGAACAGGGCAAACGCCACCGCGGCGTAAGCGCAGCAGCCGATAACAAAGGCGCGGTCGGATACATGTTTTTTCAACTGCATCAGGCTGTACACGATCATCAGCACTACAAAAGGAACACTGGGGAAATAGTGGTAGATGAAAGTGATCCTGGTGACAAAGAACCAGGGCAGGTACTGCGCCAGGTAGCCGACTGCCAAGAAAGCAGCTGTTGCATATTCTCTGTGGGACAGGGTAATTGCAGTATCTGTGGAGCTCTCTGTTTTTGTGTGTCTTGTCAGAGAACAGAGAAACGCATTATTGCGAATTAACAGGTACAGGATGTAAATAAATGCCGGAATACCGATCCACCATACAACAGGATTGCCGAAAGCGCTGATCCCCTCTTTGATTGCATCGGTCACATATCCCGAATAATACCAGATCGGACGTACCATGGTCGGCCACTCATACCAGGAGGAAGAGTAGGGATGTGTCGCCTCCAGGCCACTGTGGTAATTGAACATGGAAGTCTGGTTCGCCAGCATACGGTCAAGCAGGCCGGGATGAGCAGTATTCACAAACGGCAGGTAGGACAGCAGATAGATCACTACCGGGATCAATACGAAAAAGGTCAGACAGAAATCGATGGTCTTGATCGTATCGTTAGGGAAATTCTTCACTATGTATTTATGATCGATACCGTTTGTGCTTTTGCCGGGATGTGCTTTGGCGTAAAGGTATTCCCGGTAGCGCCGCAGCAAGTGCGCGAAAAACAGCAGTGCCAGACCACATCCGGCATAGACACCGGTCCATTTGCTGGCAATGCCAAGCCCCATGCAGACACCACACAATCCTAATGGAAGGAAGGTCTTATGTAGTGGCGTGTCATAGAAACTCATGCTGCAATAGCTATACATAAAATAATACATGGCAATCACGAAGAACGTAATATAGACATCAATCGTTGCAATTCTCGTCTGTGTAAAATGCATAAAATCAAAGGCAAACAGGAAGCAGGCGAGAGCCGCTGCGGGAGTATTACCGGTCATTTTCTTCCCCAGCAGATAGAGGAAGGGCAGCATGGCGATGCCAAATAAAGTACCCATGATCCGCCAGCCGAAGGGATTCATCCCGAAAATAGCGATACCCACAGAAATCAGAATTTTGCCCAGAGGCGGATGCGTATTTTCATAAGTGGGCAGTCCGTGGAGGAATTCATAAGCCGTACGGGCATGATAGATCTCATCGAAATACATACTGTTACGGAAAGAATAGCGTTCCGGGTAGCAATCGCTCTCATCGAACAAAGTCTCGTAAGCAGAGGCATTCACAGGGCGCAGGATTTCACCGTCCGCATCCGTGAAGACCAGCTCGATCAGAGACGCATCCGTATCGGTCAGTGTGAGACGCAGGCAGCGGGCGTCGGTTACGCCTGCTGTCTGCGTCAGATCTTCCAGAGACACATCCTGCCAGGTGAAGACATTATTCAGAATGATCTCGCCCAGATACGTCCAGTCCTCGGCCTTTGAGCTACGGACTTCAGCCGTAAAATGCCGCTGATGCCAGGGCGCGATGTAACTTGCCAGGGTAACGGGAGCTGTATTTTCCGGAAATTCCAGTTCAATGACCTGATTCTGTGTCATATCGTAGGTTGTCTCGGGAGCCTTGCGGTCGCCCAGGTCATAGAGTGCAAAAAAGCTGTAGAGAGCACAGATTGTCAGCAACAGACACAGGTCTGCTCTCGTGAAGCGCAGACGTTTTTCGGAAGGCGTGGGTTCTAAAGGAGACAGAAAATGTTCCCGGAACAGCTGCCACAGTCCGGTGCCGGAGGCTGTAGAAGAACTGCGGTTTGCTCCGGCATGCCCTTTTGCGCCGGCAGCAACAGGTACCGCTTCTCCATGGACATAATATTTCCAGATGATTTTGTAGAAATCATACAGACAATATAACATGCCTGCGGATACCAGTAGAATTATGGGAGCCTTGCGGTCATAGTTCTGCGGATCGTAATGGTACAGCACGTTGGCAGTGTTGTAGAAATGCAGCGCGGCGAAACCGGCATAACATTTCCACAGGGAGCCGGCGGGTTTATAAAGACAGCAGAACAGCAGCAGTGCAAGTCCCGGATATAGATAGCGTTCGTGCATTCTGACAGAAAACAGGAACATAGTCAGAATGATAAAAGCACCCAGGCAAAAATAGCGTGAAGGTTCTTTTCGGCAACGCAAGGCAATCAGAAAAGTAAAAAGAACGATCAGCACAATGGCAATGGATCCCCAGGTTCGGCAGGGAAGGAACAGAAAGATCGTGTTCTGGTCCACCCAGTTCATGCCTAACAGCCCCCAGAAATTATAGGCATTAACCGCCGCATATTCATAGGAACCCAGCGTGGAAGTATACTGCGAGGTGGCGGCATCCAGACCGAAGGGAACGCACAACAGAAGCATGCCGCAGATCACAGCCAGACCGCCACACAGATTATAAAAGAATTTCCTCCAGGAAAAATCCTGCAAAAATATATGATCCAAAATGCCGACCAGAAGGACGGGAGTGAAGATCAGTGTCTGCGGCTTTAACAGAACTCCAATACCGTAGATCGCATAAGCCGGAAGCATTTTGCCGTCCATAAGAAACAGGCACATCAGGATCACCACCAGGGTGTGAACGGAATCCACCTGCCCCCAGCAGGAAGAATTCAGGATGATTGCCGGCTGGAATAGGTAAGCACAAGCTACACATACAGATTGTATTTCGGAAAAATGCAGTCTTTTTGTCGCCTCTCTGTAGAGCAGATAGCCGCAGGCCATGTCGCACAGAATAGCAGGCAGCTTTAACAGCATGATATGCAGGCTGGAATAATAAGGGATCCCAAGCAGGGAACGCAGCGCCCCGATGAGATACAGGACATACATGAATCCAGGCGGATAATCGGTAAAAGTCTCCGCGTAATAGAATGCCCCGGGACCTACGGTGAAGATCCGGTCAGCCCACGCAGCAAAACAGGCAATATCATTGCCGAAACCGTGGGTGGTATAAGCAAGGATCAGACGAAGCAGCAGGGCAGCCCCGAAAATGATCCAGACGAACCGGGTAATGTTTTGGAATTTACATTTGTCTTCCTCTTTTTGGAAACCGGTATAGCAGACACCGCACAGAAGCAGTGAAAGGATAGCAAAAAAATGTATCATAAGATATGATTCCCCCCAATATTTTTATGATCACAACTTAAAAATATCAAAAAATGAGTCTTTCGTAAAGACGAATACTTAAAAATAAGTTATAATCATTAGTAAATTCAGACAGATGCAAAAAGGGGACAAACATGAAGAATAAGAAAGTGGAAAATATCATCACAGCAATACTGGCGGCAGCAGTTCTGATCACCGGTGGGATGAGTCTGTATTCCTATCTGTCGGAGCAAAAGGCGAAAAGCGAATATGATGCCATCAGGCAGGAGGTAGTGGTGGAAGAGCCTAAGGTGGAGGAGACAGAAGAAGTACAGGTGAAAAACTACCCCGATCTGCAGATTGATTTTGCAAATCTCAAGAAGACCAACCCGGATTTCAGAGGCTGGCTTTATTTTCCGGCACTTGACATCAGCTATCCGGTGGTACAGGGCGACGACAATAATTATTATCTGAAGCATTCCTTTGAGGGAGAAAGTGTAAATGCCGGATGTATTTTCATGGATTGTGAGGCTTCGGCGGACTGGTCGGACCGGAACACCTTCGTCTTCGGACATAATATGCGGGATGAGAGCATGTTCGGTAGTTTTAAAAATCTGTTGAAGGGGACGGTAAACTGTAAGGAGGATCCGTATTTTTATATCTATACGGAAGATAAGGTCTATATTTATGAAATCTTTGCTTATTACGAGACCAGAAGCACCAGCGACCGCTTCGCAACCTTTACCTCGGATGCTTCCTATGACGATTACGTGCAGTGGGCGACGGAACATTCCCTGTATGCCTCGGATGCGGACTTAAGCGCCAGAGGGAACATTGTGTCGCTGTCTACCTGCTATGGTTCCGCAGGCACGAAGCGGAGAGCACTGCTCCATGGAGTACTGACAGAAACGGCCGCTTATTAGGACATTGGTACCACAAATGGACAACCAGAGAACAAAAATAAGCAATAAATCACAAATTAAATAAAAAATCTGAACCTTTTTTATGAGACCTATAGTCTTAATAGATGTAAAGAAGAACGAAAACGTTTAAGTGCGTTGGGAGTAACACATGGGGTTTCATATAAGGGAGAAATCAGATGAGCAGACTTAGTAAGTATGTAAAAGAAAAAATCGTAAAGGTTCTGGTGGCAGCGCTGGTAGTGGGAACTGTTGCGGGGAACGGAACACTTACGGTACAGGCAGAGGAAGCGGCTACAGTAGTAGGGGAAGAGTCTGTATCCGGTGGTGACGCTGTTGTGAAAGAAAATGTAGTAGCTGATCCGGAGGTAACACCGGAAGCAACGACGATGGTTACACCGGAAGAGGCAGCAGGTGCAGGTCTTATCATGCCGCTGACAATGAATTTATGTGCGGAAGCAAATGAGACAGTAAATGCGGTGACTGTGGATATTGCTGGAGTTTTAGGAGCTGCCAATGGCTATGGAATTTTTGTAGAGGGAATTACGGAGCAGAGCGGTGACAGTGAAGCTAATATCTGCACAGGCAGTTTGAAATATTATAATAACATTGGCTATACAGGAAAAGGTACTATTTATGTAGATGGTGAATATACAGGTTCAGGCTCCAATATTAGATGTTCTAATCTGATTCTAAAATCAGCTTCTTTTGAGCAAAGAGGTAATCAATGGTTTGTAAATGGAGTTTATGTAGGAACCACTGAGCAGATTGGAAAAATTGAAAGAGGTCAGTTCGATCTGGCAGGAGCATTTACAGCTATTCGTACAAATGCTGAAAACTTGCATGCAATGGGAACGGAATTGAGTTCTAATGAGGTTTCCTTGAATGATGGACAGAATATTTTTCGCGTAAATGGAATTTCGGATTTTGAACCTAAAGTAGCTGTGGAAAACGGTAAAACGGTTGTATTTAATATAACACCTGATGGTAATAATTTTAAGTTGGTAGGACAGAGCACATCTGGCATTGATAATTACCCGGAAGCAGATAATGCAAATTTGTTAGTGTATAATTTTGGAACATATGATGGAACTATTACTTTATCTACTACAAGAGGAACGATTCTTGCACCATGTGCTAAGGTGATTCTCGAAGCAGGAAATAATTCAGGTAGAATTGTAGCTGCAAATTTGCAAACGCAAGCAGAGTGTCACTTTAGTGGAAATGAGTGGCATCCCAGTGAAGAGCCTACGCCGACCGTGACACCGACGGCAACACCAACGGCAACACCAACGGCAACGCCAACGGCAACACCAACGGCAACGCCAACTGCAACACCTACGGCAACACCAACGGCAACACCTACGGCAACACCAACGGCAACACCTACGGCAACACCTACGGCAACGCCAACGGCAACGCCTACGGCAACACCAACGGCAACACCAACGGCAACGCCTACGGCAACACCTACGGCAACGCCTACGGCAACACCTACGGCAACACCAACGGCAACACCAACGGCAACGCCTACGGCAACACCGTCGACAACTCCTGACAACAACTCGACACCTACTCCGACTCCGGGCGCTCCGGATACGACGCCAACCCCGGATGATCCCGGCACCCCTGACGATCCCGGTACCCCTGCGGATCCTGTAACACCCGAGACACCGCAGGTACTTGGTGCGAGACGCCACAGAATGGTGACGATCGAGGATGATCCGACACCTTTGGCAGACAGAGCAGTCCTCGGAGCATCGAGACGGCCGCAGACCGGCGACGCTTCCGATGCATGGAATCTTGGTTTTGCCTTGTCCTTGACAGGCCTGGGAGCATGGCTTATCCTTAAGAAGAAGCAATAAGAACAGTAATGACATATAGTTACCATAAATTCATGAAAGAGGGTAAACAAATGAAAAAAAGATGGATGAGTCTGATTCTGACAGTAATCATGATGCTTAGCCTGGCAGGCTGCGGCAGGAATGCAAATCTGTCCTCTGTCAGCCGTGATCCGGCGGACAGCGACGGAACCGTATGGTTCGATGAAGAGGCGGTGGCGCTGGCAGGATCTGTACAGAGAGCCGGCATGAGCGAAGCAGAGATTGCCCGGGCCAATGAACTTCGCACCATGGCAACCGATGCACTGGCACTGGTGAATGCGAAGAGAGCAGAGAATGGACTTGCGGAGCTTACCTGGAGCAACGGACTGGAGTCCTGCGCTATGGTAAGAGCACAGGAAGCTGCTTCCAAATTCTCTCATACCAGACCGAACGGCAGAGACTGGTATACCGTGAACAGTGAACTGATGTGGGGTGAGAACCTGGCGAAGGGATATGATTCCGCACAGAGCGTGGTAGATGCCTGGATGGCTTCTCCCACCCATGCAGCGAATATCCTGGCAGGCGATTTTACGACCTGCAGCATTGCTGTCTATGAGACAGGTGGAAAACTGTATTTTGCACAAGAATTTGGTTATTGATCCCAAAAAGTTTCTGCCTAATGGGACAGAAAAATATAAATAAACAGACAAAACAGGGAAAGAGTTGATATTTTTTGAAATATTAACTCTTTCTTTGCACTCATAAGGTAGCAAAAAGGTTCGGAAAATGTTATAATGATGATACAGCAGTAGTGTTAGCAGCATTGCAGAAAAATGCCGGCTTGAGAAGGTGGAGAGACATCTCGCCGGAGAAAAGAGGTACATTATGAGTGCAAAAACTACACAGAAGGGAAAAAAACGTCAGACCGATGGGAAGACCACGATCCGAGAACGGCTGCAGAAGGCAATCCGGCGGCTGGTATTGCTATCGATCGTATCATTGGTCATTGTGTCTATGATCATGAATCTGTCAGGTACCCTGAGCAGACTGAAGGCTGATATGCAGGAGATCGCAAAGCTGTCAGCGGATCGGATCCGTCAGGAATTAACGGTATCGGAGACGATCGTATCTGAGCTGGGATGCAGCTATCAGCTTTCCGCGGCTGTATTTACACCGGCACAGAAGCAGGAGTATATTAATCAGCGCGTGGAAGCTTATGGAATGGTCAGGGGGAAGCTGATCGGAAGTAATGGTATCTGTGCCGCTGACGGAACGGATTATAATGATCGTGAGTATTTTAAACGGTCCATGCAGGGAGAAGTGGTGGTATCGGATCCCGTAATTGCCAAGACAGACGGAAAACTCAGCGTGATCATATCTGCACCCGTCTATGAAGGCGGAGATAAAGACGGTGAGATCATCGGCGTGGTATTTGTAGTACCGGATCCGGAGTTCTTAAATGATATTTGCGCAGCCATTTCTATCAGTGAGCATTCCGGATGCTACCTGTTGGGGTCTACGGGTATTACGATCGCACATAGTGATTCCGCCATTGCCCAGGAGCAGAAAAATAATATTGAATTGTCACAGACAGACAGCTCACTGAAGGGAATTGCTAAAATAGAGCAACAGATGCTTAAGGGTGAGACAGGATACGGAACCTATTTCAGAAAAGGTGCTTATACATTACAGGCGTATGCCCCGATTGATGGTACTGACGGCTGGATGGTGGCTGTAGATGCACCGGTTACGGATTTCCTGGGTTCCGTTGTAATAGGCATTATCATAGGTGCTGCGATCGGTGTGATCGCAGTGGCATACAGCATTTACAAGGCACAACAGATCGGACAGCGTATCGGGGAGCCGGTGGCACAGTGCACAGACAGAATACAGCTGTTAGCACAGGGTGATCTGCATACTCCGACACCGAAGGTAGAGACCGGCGATGAGCTGCAGATACTTGCGGAGGCTACCGCCAGTCTTTCCGATAATTTGCAGCAGGTAATCGGTGATACGGACTATCTGTTGGGAGAAATGTCTGAGGGAAATTTTGCGATCGTAAGTAATTGCAGGGAAGCCTACATAGGAGATTTCAGCGGATTACTGGAGTCTATCCGCAAGCTGAATCATAAGCTCAGTGAGACACTGGGTGAGATCAAAAATGCGGTAAGCCAGGTGTCTGCCGGCGCGGGTCAGATGGCGGATGCCGCACAGGGACTGGCAGAGGGTGCTACAGACCAGGCCGGTTCTGTGGAGGAACTGCAGGCGACCATTACGAACGTCACTGAGATCGTGGAGAAAAATGCCAAGGCTCTCGGAGCATCTTATGAGAAGGCAATGGAATATCAGCAACAGGCCAGAACCAGTGGAGAAGAGATGAAGGGACTGACCGATGCCATGCAGCGGATCAATGAGACTTCCAAGCAGATCAGTGATATTATCGGTGAGATCGAGGATATCGCATCCCAGACGAACCTGTTGTCCCTGAATGCAGCAATTGAAGCTGCCAGAGCGGGGGAAGCCGGAAGAGGTTTCGCCGTGGTGGCTGAACAGATCCGGAAGCTTGCGGATGACAGTGCACAGTCCGCGGTACATACCAGGGAACTGATCGAAACCTCGTTGCAGGAGATTGAAAAAGGAAATCAGATCACGGATAAAACGGCGGAAGCTTTGCAGAAAGTGGTGGAAGGTATTGAGGATCTGGCGAACGAGTCCAAGAAAGCCATGGAAGAATCCAATGCACAGGCAGATGCCATGTCCCAGATCGAACAGGGCATCGAGCAGATATCTACGGTGGTACAGAACAACTCCGCTACCGCAGAGGAGACTTCCGCTACCAGTGAAGAACTGTCTGCTCAGGCGACCAACATGAACGAACTGACAGATGCTTTCCAGTTAAGAAACGAGAAATAATCGGTGACGGTTATCATCAAGCCGGACATTTCCGCATACAATGCATAGAAACAAGCATTGGAGAGCAGCCGTGTTCGAGAAGCAGAATATACAGGAAACCATAAGTAAACTAAATAGTGACACAGTGAAAGGTCTTACCGAAGGTGAGGCCTTTCGTCGTTTACGGCAAAATGGCAGGAACGAGATGAGAGCTGCGCGGAAAAAGACAAAGATACAGCTTTTTCTGGAGCAGTTGAAGGATCCGCTGATCTACATATTATTGATTGCAGCGGTGGTATCCATTCTCCTGGGAGAAGTCAGCGATGCCTTGATCATCGGTACGGTGGTCCTGGTAAATGCGCTAGTGGGAATGCTCCAGGAGGGAAAAGCCCGAAAAGCACTGGAAGCGTTAAGAAAACTTACTACTCCCCGGACGATCGTGATCCGCGACGGCATCCGAAGAGAGATTCCCGCGGCGGAACTGGTGACAGGAGATCTGGTGGAGCTAGAGGCAGGGGCACGGGTTCCTGCGGATATCAGACTGACCAGAAGTGCGAACCTCCAGGTGGAAGAATCCGCGCTCACCGGAGAATCTGTCCCGGTGGAGAAAGATGCCCTGTTCCTGGCAGACTGCAGGCAAGAGATCCCGTTAACCGAACGGGTCAATATGGTCTATATGTCCACAGTGGTGACGAACGGTCATGGGGAAGGGCTGGTGGTGGCCACCGGCATGGATACGGAGATCGGCAGGATCGCTTCCATGATCACGGATACGGAAGATGAGATGACACCATTACAGAAGCGGCTGGGAGATCTGGGGAAGCTATTGAGTATTCTCTCTCTGGGGTTGTGCGCCGGACTGTTTTTGCTGGCGGTATTTCAACATAGAAATATTCCGGAGATGCTTCTGGTAGCGATCTCACTTGCGGTTGCCGCAGTACCGGAAGGGCTGCCGGCAGTAGTCACGATCTGCCTGGCCCTGTCAGTGACCAGAATGGTCAAAGTGCACACCATCATTCGAAGACTTCCTTCGGTGGAGACACTGGGAGCGGTCAGTGTGGTCTGTTCGGATAAGACAGGAACACTTACCCAGAACCGACTCACTGTGGAGAAATGCTGGTGGTACGACGTGATGGAGGATGTCACGGGGACAGGTGGCAGAGGGGAACACCGCATTCTGCCGGAGCTGTTGAGAGGGATGCTTTTGTGCAATGATGCTTCGCTGCGGGGAGAGCAGCGCATCGGAGATCCCACGGAGCTGGCACTTTTAGACTTTGGGGCGAAATACGGTCTGCAGAGAGAGCGGCTGGAGCGGCAGTATCCCCGCTTTGATGAGATCCCCTTTGATTCCGAGCGGAAAATGATGACGACCTGTCATAGGCTTCCCGGTGGCAGATCCGGGAGAGGGATTGCCTATACCAAAGGGGCTCCGGATGTGATCTTGCAGCACTGTACCCATATTTTACAGGAAGGAAGGAGCGTTCCCATGACCTCCACGCAGCGGAAGCGGATAGGTGAGGCTGTGGAACGGATGAATTCCCTCTCTCTTCGGACACTGGCAGCGGCACAGAGTGAAGACTGCAGAGGTGGGGAAGAGGGAATGACGTTCCTTGGTATCGTGGGAATGCGGGATCCCGCCAGACCGGAGGCTGGGGAAGCCGTGGAGATCTTCCGTCATGCGGGGGTGACCACGGTGATGATCACGGGAGATCATGTGGATACTGCCTATGCCATTGCCAGACAGCTGGGGATCGCGGGACACCGCAGCCAGTGTATTACGGGCAGAGAACTGGAACGGCTGGATGACACTTCTTTTTTAAAGAGAATTAAGGACTTAAGAGTCTATGCAAGAGTCACGCCTGCACAGAAGGTGCGGATCGTGAAAGGGCTACAGCTAAATGGGGAGATCGTGGCGATGACCGGTGACGGGGTCAATGATGCCCCCTCCTTAAAAGCGGCGGACATTGGTGTGGCTATGGGAACCGGAGTGGATGTCGCCAAACAGGCAGCGGATATGATCCTTGCAGATGATAATTTTGCCACCATTGAAAAAGCCATCGAGGAAGGCAGAGGTGTCTATGAGAATATCCGGAAATCGGTGATTTTTCTGCTATCGTCCAACCTGGGAGAACTGATGACCATGTTTGTGGCGGTGGCAATGGGGCTGGCATCTCCATTAAAATCCAGCCATATCCTTTGGATCAATCTGATCACGGATTCCCTTCCGGCACTGGCGTTGGGAGTGGATAAAAATGACAGCAAAAGCCTGATGCGCTGCCCGCCCAGAAAAGCATCGGAGAGCCTGTTTGCCAGAGGAGGAATAGCATGTACGTTGTTCTATGGAGCATTGATCACCGTGATCGGACTGGCGGCATTTCTGGTGCTTCCCTGCGGGATCCTGGCGGCGGAAGGGGAGCTTGTGGGCAATCCGTTTACCTGGGTAGAACGCCTCAGGGAACTGATGTCCAGGGAACAGATACTGGCGAAATCGCAGACCTATGCATTTACTGTGCTGGGAATGTGCCAGCTATATCATGCCATCGGCATGCGTGATGTACAGAAGTCCGTATTTGCCATGAGCCCCCGGGATAATCTGCTGATGGTGGCAGCATGTATCATCGGTTTCATCCTGCAGTTTGCCGTGACGGAGATCCCATTTCTCATCCGGGCTTTCGGTACTTCGCATCTGTCGGGACAGGAGTGGCTCCTGTTAAGTGTACTGGCAGCATTTCCCCTGTTTGCCCATGAGGTGATAGTGGTATTTCGGAAGTAAAAATGCTTATCCGGGCTTACCGACTATTCAGAACGATAATTCGCAAAAGCGCTTCTGCGAAGCTTTCTTTTTGCTCATTATCGTTACTTCGCCCTATAACTTCAGGCAGGTATTCTTGCGTATGCAAGCATCCGCCGAATACCGTACCTGAAGTTACATGGCTCTGAATAGTCGTAATATTTACAAAAAATTAACAAAATCCTCGCATGGAGTTTATGGTCAATTGTTACAATAAAAGAGATCATAAACTATCGTGGGAGGGCAAAATGATGAAAACAATCCGGAAAACAGCAATTGTAATGCTTCTGTTCGTTTATTTTCTGACCTATGGTGTGCTGCCGCAGGTGTTGGCAGCCGGTAAAGACACTCCCATGATCGTGGTGGCTCACCGGGCAGGGGCTAAGGTAGCCCCGGAGAATACGCTCGCGGCACTGGAGCAGGCTATCCGGGACGGAGCCCCCATCGCCGAGATCGATGTACAGCAGTTATCCGACGGGACACTGATCGTGATGCATGACAGCAATTTCAAGCGTACTGCGGGCGAGGATGTCTGTGTGTGGGATACAGAGGCAGACGTGCTTTCTACACTGGAAGTGGGAAGTACATTTTCTGCAGCATACAGAGGAGAACAGATCCCGACACTGGAAGAGATGCTTGCCTGTGCCGAGGACCGGATCACATTAATGATCGAATTAAAATACTCCGGGCAGGAGCAGGAACTGGAGGAGAATGTCCTTGCGCTGCTTCAGGAGTATGATATGGTGGACGAATGCATCATAGGATCCATGAATAGGGGAATCCTGCAGAGAGTAAAGGAACTGGAGCCGGACATCTCCACAGTATATATTGCCCATGATCTGGGAGAGGATGACTATGATCTGGATTATGCGGACAGCTATAGCATCGAAGGGAAAAATCTTACAGCAGACATGGTGGAAGCCATCCATTACGAAGGAAAATCCGTATATGGCTGGACAGCCAACACCTCCGGTGCCATGCGGCAGATCGTGAATAGCGGAGCGGATGGAATTGTCACGGACGATGTGCGCCTGCTACAGGCATTTTTGAGAGAAAATGCTTGCCGCAAAGCGTTTGAAAGTGTATACTAAATTATTAGGTATGAGGGGATGAAAGAGGTTAGACATGGGAAAAATATGGGAATTTTTTGAACATCTGGATGAGTATGTGTATGTATCGGATCCGGAGACGAATCAATTAGTATATATGAATCAAAAAGCTTTGAAGAGCTATGGCTTTCAGAGTAAGGAAGAGATTGTCGGGTTAAAGTGCTATGAGGTGTTACAGGGGAATTCCGCTCCCTGCAGTATCTGCAATAATGAGCAGCTCAGACCCGGCTATTTTAAGGAATGGGAATATTACAATCCGGTAGTAAAAACGGATTTCCGTATCAAGGATACCCTGGTGGAAGACGATGGCAGAATGCTGCGCATGGAGATCGCTATTGACTGTGGGCATTCCGGGGACAGGGAAACCTCTATGGATTACCATGAAATGGAAGCAGCAATGAATCAGGCGATCCGTGTTGCACTCAGACAGGAAACTCCGAATCAGACTTTGGAGGTATTGCTGGAGCTTCTGGGGAAAACAATGGAGGCAGACCGTACCTATATTTTTGAAAAAAATGATCATGGCCATGATGATAATACATATGAGTGGGCAGCCAGAGGCGTGATACCGGAAAAGGATAATCTGCAGGATCTGCCTCCGGAGGTTTGTGACCAGTGGTATCAGAAGTTCGCAGGGAATCAGAATATTGTGACAGAGAACCTGAGCGAGATCCGGGATACAGATCCCGAAATGTATGAAGTACTGTCGAGACAGAATATTCATTCATTAGTAGTCGTACCATTATATGATGATGAAAAAGTGATCGGTTTCTATGGAGTGGATAACCCTCCGGCAAAATATATCGATTTTGCATCGGAGATCCTGCAGATCATGGGACATTTTATTGTATCTTCCATAAGACGCCGTAATCTCGTGAGAAGGCTGGAGATCATGAGCTATACGGATCCGTTGACCGGATTTGGGAACCGTTATGCCATGGAAAAATATGTGTCGGGGATTCTTCCTCAGACGAAGATTGGCGTGGTGTATTGCGATGTTACCGGTCTGAAGCGTGTCAATGATGAAGAAGGACATTCGAAAGGAGATCAATTGATCCGCAGAGCCTGTGACTGCCTGCGGGGAACCTTGAAGGAATTCGACCTGTTCCGCATCGGCGGAGATGAATTCGTAGCTCTGTGCAGAGGCATGGAGGAGGGAGAGCTGTACCGTGAAGTAGAGGAACTGCGGACAGAGCTTGACCGGAAGAAGGTCACCATGGCTGTCGGAGCCGCAGTGAATACGCTGGGGGCAGTCGGATTTGATCATCTTCTGACAGAACCGGAGCGGCGTATGTATCAGGACAAGGCAGAATATTATAGGAAGAGCGGATTGAACCGCAGAAGACAGTAAGCCCGCATATGATCGTTAGGAGAACCGGATGAAAATAGCGGTATGTGATGATGACAAAGGCTGCCTGGATAGTATGAAGCGGTTGCTTGCAGGATATCCGGGAATCAGCAGAACAGAATACTACCAGAATCTGTCTCAGCTCTCTGAGGCATTGGAAAACGGCATGGGTTATGATCTCGTGCTGATGGATATCGAATGGGAGGGCAATGAGCAGGATGGGATAGCGTATGCGGCGCAATATAACGCACGCAGTCCACAGACCTGGTTTATTTTTGTGACGGCATATAATGATAAATTTTCTGAGAAAATCTTCTGGGAGAAGGTCAATCTGTGCGGTTTCCTGGTAAAACCGGTCCGGAAGGAACATCTGGAAAAGCTTTTGGACAAAGTCAGAGAAAAAATATTCAGCAGCGAGGCACTGATCCTGCAGCATGTAGGAATCACGGAGAAAATTGCTAACAGTCAGATCCGGTATATAGAGAGCAATGCGCATCAGTTGTTAATACATACAATTTCCGGAGAAGTCGCTTTATATGAAAAGCTGGATGTCTATGAGAAAAAGCTGCACAAGGATTTTCTGCGGGTACATAAAAGCTTTTTGGTGAATATGCAGTATATCCGCAGGATTGAGATGAAGGAGGTTACACTGCAGGACGGAACCGTGCTTCCTGTAAGCAAGACCAGATACAGTGCTTCCAGAGATAAATATTTTCGTTATATGAGGGCAATGCTATGATATGCTATATAATGTGTATCCTGTTGTGGATCGCGTATCTGTGGCTGGACTGCATGGTGGTTGCTTATGCGTTTGAACCGCGCAGGGATAGTGTCAGACAGGCAGGCATCATTCTGGGCCTGATGGCAGCACAGCTGCCGGCAGCTGCACTGAAATTTTTGTTTAACGATAATGTGCTTGTTCGTTATGGCGCCATGATAGCGGTCGGTATCGTCACCGTAGCATATGCAGCTGTATTTCTGAAAGGAACGATAGGCCAAAAAGTGCTGTTTATGCTATGCGAATATCTGACAGCTATGCTGGCGGAAATGCTCAGTATCGGTATTTTGAACAAGTATATGGAGCAAAAGCCACAATTGTCTTACTATACACCGACAATGGTATTGCTGTTATCGGTAGTATTGACAGTGACAGCCATATTTTTTCTGATTTTTCTGGTCGTGTGGAAGAAAATTGTCGAAAAAGAATCATTTGACGTCAGTATTATTATTGTGTTCAGTGTATTTCCTGTCAGCCAGCTGCTTATGATTACTGCGATCAATGAGCAGGTATTCCGGAATATGACGCTGTATACCGGGTGGATACTGGCAGCGGCCATACTGGGCTCCGTTGCAGACGGTGTGCTGTTGTATACCCTGCTTCGCCAGCAACAGCTGCAGGAGCTGAAGCTTCGGCTCAGCGAGGTACAGAGTACCTGGGAAATTGCCGAGAATCACTATCATGAGATTGAGACCAGGCGGGAAGAATTCGCCAAGATCCGGCATGACATGCGCAACCAGCAGATGGTGCTGCAGGAGCTGTTGCATCAGGGGGAATATGAGAAGGCAGAAAAAATGCTGGAGACATTGACCGATACGGTGGCGGCTACGACGGAATACCTCTATTGCGGTGACCCTGTATTCAATGCCATCATGGGGGAGACCGAGAAGGCCTGCCGGGAGAAAAGGATTGCCTTTCAATACGATCTGGAGATTCCCCAAAAGCTGAAGCTGGATCCGGTGGCAATCTGCAGTATACTGTCAAACCTGACCAGAAATGCTGTGGCAGCAGCGGAAATGACGGAGAGAGAAGAAGCGTTTCTGTCCGTAAAGGCGGCAGTAAAAGGGGACTATCTGCATATCTGCGTGGAGAACAGCAGAGCAAAAAAGCTTCCCGGAAGGCCGGGGAGAAAAGGCTATGGACTGGAGATTCTGCATGATCTGGTGGAACGCAATCACGGACAGATCGATGTACAGCCCGGTGAAGGAAGCTTCCGGGTGGATGTTACCGTAGAG
>ERZ773225.2649-NODE-2649-length-17585-cov-2.452653_pt1 | contig 17585 bp, 20 predicted proteins | sample MGYA00580993_ERZ773225 | MGnify/ENA primary metagenome ERZ773225 (study PRJEB29015, sample SAMEA2737748) | human gut metagenome | biome: human gut; feature: human-associated habitat; material: faeces | place: China | collected 2012 ... | reverse complement strand
GTTTTTTAAGAGCTTGGGAATGTGCCAGCTAAACAAAACACCGCCCAAAAAATATCCAAATAAAATATTCAGCACCCACCGCGCCGTTTCTGCCGTGCTCATTGGTTTAAAATATATGCAGCAATGTCGCGGGACGCATTGGGGTTTATCTGCTCTCTCTGCATTTTGCATATCCTCTCTCTCAATGTGTTGTCTTCCATCAGCCCAAGGGCTTTTTCGACCGCCTCCTGGGGGGAATTTGCCCGCACCGACATTCCCTTTTTCTCAAACAGGGCGGCGTTTTTTGTTTCACAGCCGGGAATGGGCATGGTGTGGCACAGCGGCACGTTTGCCACCGCCGCCTCTGTAGTGGAAATACCGCCGGGTTTGGTTAGCAAAACGTCCGCTGCGTTCATGTAAAGGGCCACCTCAGTGGTAAAGGACACGGCGCGTACCCTGTTATCCAGCCCATAGCGGCTGTTAAGCCCGGCTTTTAGCTGTTCGTTTCTGCCCGAAAGCACAATTACGCAAACATCCTTCCCGCTTTTTGCAAGAATACCGTCACAAAAATCGAACACCCTGCCGCAGCCAATTCCGCCGGTCATAATCAAAAACAGCTTGCACCCCGCCGGAATGGAAAGCTTCTCCCTTGCCGTTTGCTTTTCCACGCGGTTTGAAAACGTCTTCATCACGGGAATTCCCGTGGTCAGCAGCTTCTCCCCCGCCATTCCTTTTTCCAAACATTCCTCTGTCACCTCGGTATGGGGAATAAAATAGGCGTCTAAGTCCGTTTCGTGGAAAAACGGAATACAGGTGTAATCCGTCAAAATTCCGTAACACTTTTGGGTTATCTCCCCTCTGCGCTTCAGCCACGTCAGCGTCTCCATGGGAAACAGATGGGAACACACCACGGCAGTAAAGCCGCCGTTTTCAATGTAGGCTCTAAGCCGCTCCGCATAAAGAGAGTTTGCCCAATACACCGGGGAGGCAAGCTTGGTGGAGCTGTATAAATCTCCAGCTTTATAAATCAGACCAAACATGTTCGGTGCTTTCACAATCATGCGGTTATATGAATTGGTGACAATTTCATTCGGCCTTCTGCCGCTGAAGGTCAGGGCGTCTACCAGCTCGCATTCCGCGCCGAAGTCGTCAAGTGCCTCTTTCACCGCCTTTGCCGCACTGTTGTGCCCCTCTCCGGTGCGGCAGCTTAAAATCAGGATTTTCATTTAAAACCCACCTCGTATCAAATAAAAACAAAGATGCCGCAAAATTGCGGCATCTTCGAAACGTTACCGAAACGCATAAAAATTTTGAATGAAGAATGGCTCTGTCGCGTCTTCTCTGCTGCCGTTTCCGAGCCGTCCGCCGCTGTTTTTGCCCCAGGAGAAAAGCCTGCCGTCATTGGTTGCAAACAGCAGAAAGCTCCCCCCGCAGGATATGGTTTTCACATTCTCTGAAAGCTTTACCGGTTCTTTTAAGTCAAACAGCATTTCACCCTTCGGTTCTGTCACGTCCGGCATAACCCAAAGGGATCCGTCTGTTTTCACATAGGCCAAAAAGCCCGTGCCGCTGTTGGCAAACGCCACGTCATCTGCAATTTGAATTGGCGCGAATGTGGAGAAAATGTCATCGTCTTGCCCTTCGTAAGGCGTTCCGTAAAGCTGTGAAGACCAGCCCCAAAGCGTGTTGTTTTCATCCACCACCAAAAAGCGGCTGCCTAAGCTTGCCGATTTTGCGTTTTCAAACACCTTCACCGGCGTGGGAATGGTAAGCCCGTCGTTCCAGCTCACTCCCGGCCGTTCCACCCGGCCGTAATAAACGCTGTTGTCTTTTAAATACAAAACCATCTGCCCTCTGGCCGAAAAAGACGAAACGCCGCTGTCTATCAGCTTCGGCTGGTCATACCACGTCCAGTTATAGTCCGTAGGCTTTTCATATAAATTGCCGTCGCTTGTTAAGAAAAAATTGTCCGAAGCGGCTTTCACATTTTCCGCCGCCACAGGCACATCTGTGTTATTGTAAGTCACCAATTTGTCGTAAAGGTAATACAGGTTCCCTTCGCGGTCAACCACCGAAGAAAGTCCCGCACTATCCCCTGCGGCAAAGGACACAGTTTCGTCTAACTTCACCGGGACAGTTTTCGTGCCGCGCACCGTTTCGCCGAAGCCAAACAGCACGCCGTTTTCGTCAATTGCATAACCGCCGGAATATCCTGCGCTTACCGCAACAATTTTCCCCGCTTCGGTCGGTTCATAATCAATAATATTTCCCAGCGCGTCCAAATACCCCTCGCTTATAACCTTGTAGCCATAGCGGTAAGTGTCGTCGGCCTCCGTCACACGGGAGAAAATTTGGGCGCCGTTTTCATAAACAGCCTCCGTCCGGGTGCTGTAGCCATCGTCATACTGCGTTACAGAGAGGAAATATCCGTCTAATACCCCGTCTTTATAATGTTCAATTTTATAATAGTCCCGCACCCTTCTGTCGGAGCCGTTGTGGGGTATGTGCGTTCCGAAATAGAATAGCGGGCCGTCCGGAACACCGTCAACAAATTTTGCTGTGTAAACATACCGGTCTGTTGACGCCAGTCCATTGGTGAATTCATACTCTTCCGTCACCCGGCCATAGCCGTTTGGCTTGCCGTCTTTCACGTCGCCCGAATAGGTAATGGTGCCCTCAATCTTGTCGCAGGGCAGTGAGAGCGTTTCCTTTGCAGACATGTCGTAAAGCTGGTCAGCATAGAAAGCCGCCATGTTAATTTTCACTTCCCGGCGTTCATCGTCATAGCTAAAATATCCATATCGGGTTAGCTCGTCAATTTGAATGAGCGTCTGCCCGTCAACATTAAAAGCAGTTATCGGTTCGTCCTCTAAATAGGTCACAATGTTGGTGGAATAAACGTCGAATGCATGGGCGCCGCGGTTAACGTCGCTCTTTTTCACGTTCAGCTTTTCAGCGCTCAAAAACCATTTGGGATAGTCCGTCTTACGATAAATGCGAAGCTCCCGGGCCGCCTCACTCCACTTCACTGCAAAGCCATAATCCCGCAAATCTTCCGCTATTACATAGGTGTAGTCGTTGATGTTGTAGGATGAAATGGGCTGTTCGTCAATATATGCCGTTATGTCGGTAGCAATCACCTCGCCCACTATGTCCGCCTGAGCGGTGATGCCGGCAAAGCTGAAAACAAAACTGCAAGCCATGATGACAGATAAGAAACGTTTCATTTTAAATCGCCTCCAAAAACGTTAAGCTGATAATTTCATGCAAAGGAACGAAACCGGCTTTGCTGGTTCCTGAGCCCATGCCATTGTTCGTGTCATGGCCTGAGCGCGGCCGCAGTCTTGAAAGCCCGCCCTGCGATAGGTTTTAATTGCCCTTTTGTTAAATTCCGCCACGCGAAGAAGAAAGGTAGCGCTTTCGCCGCCAAACTGCTGTCTGCCAAACTGCACACAGCCGCGGACAAATTTTAAGCCATAGCCCTTTCCCGTATAGTCGGGCTTAAGCCCCAGCCCAATTTCAACAGCGCCGTTTTTCAGCGGTGTATATTGATAGAACCCAACCATTTCACTGCCAGACTTTTCCACGCAAAACCAGTGTGCAGACGGGGCCATAATCGCCTTAAGTTCCGCCTCGTGATACTCTTTGGGTATGTTGTAAAATTCATAGGGCGCAGGATAGTGCCAGTTTAAATAGTCCTTTGCATAAGATTGCGTCATTTTCCGAATGGTGTACATGTTTTTTTCCAATCCCCCATTAGTATTTGCTCAATTTTAGTATAGCACAAAAACGGAATTTAGGCAACAAAAAAAGTGACGCCTTCATGGAAAAAAAGTATTGACAACCAACGTCTACTGTGGTAGACTGTTATTGTCTACGACGGTAGAATAACATATACGGAGGTATTTTCATGTCGACAGAAAATATTAACATTGGCGAAGCAGAGCTTGAAATAATGAAAGTTGTGTGGAAAGCAAAAAAACCCATTGGTTCATCTGAAATTGGAAAAGCGGTAGAACATCACGGCTGGAAACGTACAACCATTGCAACATTTTTGGTACGGCTCGTGGAAAAAGGTGCGCTTGCAAGCGAAAAACGCGGCAAATCGCTTTATTACACCCCTCTGATATCCGCAGTTGCATACAAAAAGGCACAGGTGAAAAATCTTGTCAAAACTGTGTTTGACGGCTCGGCGAAAGACCTGGTGGCTTCTCTTTTTGAGGAAAAGGCTTTAACGGAAGATGATATTCAGGAGTTGAAAGCGATATTTGGCGATGAGGAGGAATCATGATGCTTCAGGAAACTTTCAAAGCACTTCTGATCACCTCCCTTGCCGGAACAGCGCTTACAGGCGTTTTAACACTTTTTCGTCCTGTTACAAAAAAAGTGTTCGGGTATATGTGGCATTATTACATATGGCTTGCCGTGCTTTGTGTCATGCTGCTGCCCGTGCGGTTTGGCGTGCCCCAAATCAGCAGGGCTGCTGAAGCTCCCCAGCAGATGCAGGTGCATACCATACAAAGGAACGAACCGGCACAGACGGGATTCACACCAAGCCAGACGAACACGCAAGCGGCAGCAGAACTGACAATGACACAGCGGATAGCCGATTATGCAGGAAAAACCATCCATAACGGCACGAATATTCTTGCCGCGGTATGGCTTGGAGGAATGTTCCTCATGCTGTGTATCAGCATGGCCGGATACGCCAGGCTGACGGTAAAAATACATAAAAAATCCGATATCATTTCCTGCCCCGAACTCAAGCGCTATACAAACAAAAAAATCGTTGTGCGCGAGTGTGAAACCCTATCTTCACCCTTTATTATGGGGATAATCCGTCCCACCTTGATTTTGCCGTCAATAGGCCTCACGCCGGAACAGCTTGACAATATACTGCGCCACGAAATGACGCATTTTAAGCGAAGGGACGTTTTGTATAAGTGGTTTGCACATTTCGTAAAATGTGTGCATTGGTTTAACCCAGCTGTTTACTACGTTGTGCGCCAAATCAATATTGAATGTGAAATTTCCTGTGATTTATCCGTAGTGAGCCAAATGAACCAGGACGAGGAAAAAAGCTATATAGGCACAATTCTTTCGTTATTATCAAGTAAATCTAAAAACATCCCCTTAACCACGGGAATGACGGGAAGTAAAAAAATATTGAAAAGGAGATTTACGATGATTAAAAACAAAAAAGCAACAAGTAAAATCATGTCGGTATTATCGGCGCTTATAGCGGCCGTTTTGCTGTCAACAACCGTATTTGCCAGCGGTGTTCTGTCGGATTTGACAACAGATGCAAGCGTCAGTTTGATTGGCAGTGCAGACGGTCCGACTGCCATTTATACAACAACATCTTCTTACACAGTTGAACTTTCAGCCAAGGGCGAAAAAATTGAGCTGAACAATAAGCCGTTTATTGAAAACAGCGAGGTGTATGTTCCGCTCCGGGAACTGTTCGAAAAAATGGGATATTTAAACCGTGCGGACAGTTATATAAAATTTGAAAACGGGGCGATTGAAGTGTGTGTTGTATATGAAAACAATCCCAAATATTATGGCTTGAACATCGGCCAAAATTTGCTCCGTTTTGGACCTGCTGATGACGATTCCGCCGTTGTCGGAATTGAATTGTCTGACGTGCCGATTTTAAAGGGCGGCACAACATATGTTGTATTAAACGATATGAATTATATGATGTATTCATATTTTGGCATACGGGATGAAAATAATCAATTATGTAAACTGACCTATAACGTTTATGAAAAAAACGGAACTGATGTAACAGCACAGATTGCGGCAGCCACAGAGGCAAAAAAAGAAAACGGGCTTATGAAACAGCCGGAATCTACAGCAGCATTGTTTTTAGATGCTTTTGCCGGCGGAAACTTTGAAAAAATGAAAACATACTGCACGCAAAGCTGTATCGACACATTCTTCGGAGATGGATATGTGTTTGGTATGAAGCGTGCGGAGCTTGTCAATGTGGATATTAACGAAACGGAATATGCAAAATCGTCAAATGATTTCAATATTTTGGTTACGGTGAATATGACTCCTCACGAAAATTCCGTTTTCGACCCGTCGCAGACAAGCACATCGTTCTATATTTGTCTTTTCAGGCAGCCCGACGGCAGATATTTAATCAACGAATTTGCAACCGGTTTATAAACGCCTTCGTTTAACAAAACCAGATGCAAAAAAGAACCGCTGGTTTGTAATTGATTTTACAAACCAGCGGTTCTTTTAGTCAAGGCGCGTTCCGTCTGTGGAAATGGTAACCACCTGCCACGGAATAAATTTTCCGCTGTTTTGCAGCGCCGTCTTTGCAGCAAATTCCAGCCCGCCGCAGCAGGGCACCTCCATGCGGACAACCGTCACGCTTTTTATATTGTTTTCACGGATAATTTCCGTCAGTTTTTCGGCATAGTCGCCGTCGTCTAACTTCGGGCAGCCAATCAGCGTTACCTTGTTCTTCATAAAATCAGCGTGGAAATTACCATAGGCATATGCCGTGCAGTCCGCTGCTATCAAAAGATTTGCGTTTTCAAAATAGGGCGCGTTTACAGGAACCAGCTTAATTTGAACCGGCCACTGGTTCAGCTGGGAACAAACGGCCTGGGCCGGTGCAGCTTCAGCCTTGCGCTCCGGCGCTTCCCTGTTTAGCCGTTTCACCTGCGTGCCGGGACAGCCGCAGGCGAGCTTGTTTGCCTGTTCCTTGTTTTTCAAAACCGCCTGCTCATCATAAGCCGCCGCCTCACGCTCAACAAAAGAAATCGCGTCTGTTGGACAAACAGGAAGGCAGTCCCCCAGCCCGTCGCAATAGTCATCCCGCAAAAGCTTCGCCTTGCCGTTTACCATGCCAATGGCTCCCTCGTGGCATGCCTGGGCACACAAGCCGCAGCCGTTGCATTTTTCTTCATCAATATGAATAATTTTTCGAATCATGTTTCATTCCTCCTGTAATTTCTTGACTTTTCAATCTGATTATACTATAATCAATTAAAAAAGTACGTTGTTAAAACAACGAAAAGAGGATTTTTATGATCAATTATTCCTTGCTCTCAAACACCATTTTATTTCGCGGAATTGCGCCGGAAGAAATTGCATCCATGCTCAAGTGTCTGGGCGGCAAAACAAAGCGTTTTCAAAAAGACAGCGTCATTTACCCGGCAGGCGGATTTGCCAAGGCAATGGGCGTGGTGCTTTCGGGCGGCGTAAACATTGAGCAGGGAGATGTTTGGGGCAACTGCGCCATCATCGGCAACATCGGCCCCTATGAAACCTTTGCCGAAACCTATGCCTGCCTGCAAAGCGAACCAATGTCCGTCAGCGTCACAGCCGCCGTGTCAACCGAAGTTTTGTTTTTAGAAATCAGAAAAATGCTTGACACCTGCCCCTCCGCCTGCCCCTTTCACAGCCGTTTGATTCACAATCTGCTGTGGGCCATGGCAGAAAAAAATTTAATGCTCACCCGCAAAATGAACCATATCACACCCAAGTCCATCCGGGCGCGGCTGCTTTCATACCTGTCCGGCGAGGCGGTGCGCCGCGGGAGCTATCAGTTTAACATTCCCTTTAACCGCCAGCAGCTGGCAGACTACCTGTCTGTTGACCGCAGCGCCCTTTCAAACGAGCTGTCCAAATGCAAGCGCGACGGGCTGTTGGATTTTTATAAAAACTCCTTCAAATTAAAGGTTTAGCCTTGTTTCTTTTGCTGTCTTTCGTTCACCAGCGTCACATTCCCCTGCCCGTCGGTGATAAATTCCGCCGGCCCGGTTGTTTTCGGCAAGCTGCCCAAGGCCGCTGCGTCTAAGCGGGACAAAAGCTGTTTTACCACCTGTCTTTCGTGCCGCTCTCTTTCATAGTCAGCGGTTCTGTCCGCCATCGGGTCATAAACCTCGCTTGTAACGCAAACGCCGCAAATTGTGTGCCTGCTCAAAGGCAATCCCCCCTTTTTATTTAAAATATGAACGAAAAACGATAATAAGACGGCAGCGGAAAAAATAAAATGGATATATACCCAAAACGGAGGCCAAACCATGAAAAATGCCTGCGCATATATCCGTGTTTCCACAGAAGACCAAACGGAATATTCTCCCGACGCACAGCTTGCCGCAATTAAAGCCTACTGCAAAACAAACGGCTACCGCCTGCTGCCGGAATACATTTTTGCCGACGAGGGCAAAAGCGGCCGGGTAGCAAAAAAGCGGCCCGCATTTATGAAAATGATTGCCGCAGCCAAGTCCACCCCAAAGCCCTTTGACGTAATTTTGGTACATAAGTTCGACCGGTTTGCCCGAAACCGCACCGACAGCGTGGTTTACAAATCACTGCTGCAAAAAGAGTTCTCAATCAGCGTCATATCCGTCACCGAAACCATTGAAAACAACAAAATGTCCATCATTATGGAAAGCATGTTAGACGCCATGGCGGAATATTACTCCATTAATCTGGGTGAAGAGGTAAAAAAGGGCATGACGCAAAAGGCCGCCCGGGGCGAGCCGCTCACCACTGCCCCCTTTGGCTACCAAATGGTAAATAAGCGGCTGGTGCCTGTCAGCGCCGAGGCCGAGCTTGTAAAATTCATGTTTCGCACGTTTATAAAAACAAAAAACTACCGTGCCCTGGCAGAAACGCTGAACGAAAAAGGCGTTAAAACCCGCCGGGGCAACCGGTTCGAGTCCCGGGCGGTGGAATATATCTTAAAAAATCCTGTTTACTGCGGATATATCCGCTGGAACCCCGCCGGGCGCACCCGCCGAAACTACAGCCACCCAGACCTGATGGTAGTGAAAGGAACGCACGCCCCATTAGTGTCTGAAGATGTGTTCCGTGCCGCGCAGGACGGCATGTATGAAATTAAAAAACGGTATCCGCCCCACAGGGGCAAATCTGCGGAAGCCAAAACAAAATCTCACTGGCTTACGGGGCTGGTGCGCTGCGGCACATGCGGCGGCGCAATGGTAAACAGCAACGGCTACTTTATTTGCAATGGCTATGTTCGCGGAAAATGTACAGAAAGAAACGCAATTCATAAAGATATTCTAAGTGAAATTGTTTTAACCAAGCTAAAGCAGGACTTTCACGAAACCCACACCTTTGCGTATGCCCCGCCTAAAAAAAGCGCCACAGAAAACGTCGAAACCGGTATCAGCCATCTTACACTCCGGCTCGCCCGGGCAAAAGACGCATACCTTGCCGGCGTGGACACCTTAGAGGAATATACTGAAAATAAAACCCGGTTAACAGCCGCCCTCGAAACCGAAAAGAACCGGCTGTCACGCCTTAGCGGTGATGCGCCTGCCGTTTCGTTTTACGGTCAGTTTTCCTGCCTGCACCCGCCGTTTGGCGGCGGAGCCAACGCTGGGCTGTTTCTGAAATCTATCACCTACAGCAAGCAAAAATCGCAGCTTTCCATCGCTTATTTCTTGTATTAAGCTTTTTTATATCAAACGCCGTCCGGCGGTCCTGACGGTGAAATGGGCGCATCCATGCGTTATCTTTCCCAGCGTTTTGCAATGCAGAACGACGAAGTGAAAGCCATTTTAAACGACATTGGCACAGAAGAATTGGCGCACCTTGAAATGGTGGGATCCCTCGTACATCAGCTGACAAAAAATGCAACTTCTTCTGAAATTGAAAACAGCCCCTTTGCAACCTATTTCATTGACCACGGCAAGGGCGTTTGGCCCACCTCTGCCGCAGGCCAGGCATTTACCTCAATGAGTTTTGCAGTAAAGGGCGACCCGATTACAGACCTTGTTGAAGATTTGGCAGCAGAACAAAAAGCAAGAACAACCTATGACAACATTTTAAGGGTTTCGGATGACCCCGACGTAAACCGCGTTATCTCCTATTTAAGAATGCGTGAAGTGGTTCATTTTCAAAGATTTGGCGAAGCGCTGGACATTGTTCAGTCTCAATGTAAAAAATAGAGAAACCAAAAAAGGGCAAGCCTCAGAAGTAAAAAATCACTGATTGAGGCCACGCCCTTTTTAACTTTTATTAAAAACAGATACAAAAATCCCCCTTGCCGCGTTTATGCATTTCGTTTCGGGTTATCCGAACGGCCGACAAGGTAATCAAGAGATACGTCGTAAAAGTCAGCAAGTGCAATTATCGGTTCATGTTGGGGTTGTTCGTTCTTCCGACAAGATAGTCGATTGAAACATCAAAATAATCAGCCAAAGCTATCAGCATTTCGTAATTTGGCTTTCGCTCATCTAATTCGTAATTCTGAATTCCGCGCTCACTCGCCCCAACCTCAATTCCAAGTTGCCTTTGGGTAAGATTATGAAACGCCCTTAACGACTTTAAATTTTCACTAAAAACAGACACAAAAAATCCCCCTTGCCGCTTTTATGCATTTCGTTTTGGGTTATCCGAACGGCCAACAAGGTAATCAAGAGAAATGTCGTAAAAATTGGCTATTGCAATTAATGCAGTGGCTGTCGGCACTACTTTTCCATATTCGTAATCCTGATAATTTCGAATTGAAATATGCGCGTTATCCGCAACTTCCTTTTGCGTGATATGTAACTCATTTCTAAACCGTTTTAACCCCTCTGACAAGTTCATCATAAACTCCCCTATCGGTAAATTTTTGGGTTGTCCGTTCTGCCGACAAGATAATCAATTGAAACGTTATAAAACTCGGCTATCGCAATCAGCACGGTGGCTGAGGGCACAATTTCGCCGTATTCATAATTTTGATACGTTCTTACATCAACATTCGCATGCTCCGCTACCTCTTTTTGTGTTTGGCCAAATTCGTTGCGAAAACGTTTAAATGCACCTGATAAATCCATTAAAAACTCCCCTATCGATAAAATTTTGGGTTGTCTGTTCTGCCGACAAGATAATCAAGAGAAATGTTAAAAAAATCGGCAAGCGCAATTAAAACCTCAAATGCTGGGCGCTGCTCGTCTGCTTCATATCGCTGATAGTTCCGAACTGCTACGCCCACTGCGTCGGCAACTTGCTTTTGTGTGCTGTGCTTCCCTGCCCTAATTTCACGCAGGCGTCCGCCGAATGTCATAAAAAATTCCTCCGTGCAATTATCGGTTCATGTTGGGGTTGTTCGTTCTTCCGACAAGATAATCGATTGAAACATCATAAAAATTGGCAAGCTTAATGAGCATCGTCATAGAAAGATTAATTTTTCCATATTCGACTTCCTGATAGTGCCTTGTTGTAATTTTAAGTAAATCTGCTACATCACTTTGTTTTAAATTTTTTGCTTTTCGCAGCTCACTTAGCCGCAGCGGATATCGGTTCATTCAGTCACCTTCCCCCTACTTATCAACGGTTTATTTCTGGATTATCCGTCCTGCTGACAAGATAATCCATTGAAACATTATAAAAGTCAGCTAATGTTTTTAATGCTATCATTGAAATATTAATTTTGCCGTATTCAATTTCTTGATAATGTCTTGTAGTAACACCTAGCAAGGCGGCGATGTCGGATTGTTTTAATTTTTTTGCTAAACGTGCATCCTTAAAGCGAACTGTATATTTTGCCATTTTCCCCACTCCTTAAAAAATTAAAAAAAACACTTGACACGATATAATTTATCGTGTATAATAATGGCATACGCGATATTATATATCGTGTTGATGTAATCAAAAAAGTGCAGAAATGCAGACAGACCGGGGCCGTTTTCAATTGTTCGTGACAGTTCAATTATAACATCTGGCTCTTTGTTTGTCAATCTTTGATTGCGCCCGGGCGGCCCTCTGACGGGAAAAGCCGCCCAAACAAACTCAACTGAGTGCGGGGGACGGGTGCGTCCAAATTTGGATATGCTCAATAATTTATGTATCTGTGTGTGTGATTAAATATAAACATAAGACACGCCCGCCCCTTTGCGCGCGTTGTAAAACGCTAATCCCTAAATAATAATCCCCCTGAAAAGGCTGCTTCCTATCCTTTGGCGGCCTTTTCGTCCTGCTTTCATTTACGCGGTAAACACCACAAACTGCTGGCCGTCTTCATAAAAAATATACTTTTTTACGCCGAAAACGTCCTCTAACACACGCTGCTCCAAACTCGCCTCAACGCTTCCGGAAAAAGCTACGGCGCCGCCGGAAAGCACCACCAAATTGTCGGCGTGGCGCACCGCCTGCGACAGGTTGTGCATCACCACCATCAGCGTTTTTTTGTGTCTGGTTTTCAGCTCGGAAAGGGTTGTTAAAAACGACGTTTCATAGGCCAAGTCCAGATAGGTAGTAGGCTCGTCCAGCACAATGAGCCGCGTTTCCTGCGCCAAAATCATGGCAAGATAGGCCCGCTGCCGCTCGCCGCCGGATAGACTACTCACAAACCGCCCCGCCATATGCTCTAACTTCATGGCGGAAATTGCGTTTGCCACTGCCTCCGTGTCCTGCTTTTGGGGACGTTTGCCAAAATCGAGATAAGGCGCCCGGCCAAACATCACCAGCTCCTGCACCGTAATGCGGGGGCTGGTCAGCATTTGCGGCAAAATGGAAATTGCCTTTGCCCGCTCACTCGGGTGCATGAGCGTTATATTCTGCCCGCGGAACAAGATTTCGCCAGTATAGTGCAATTGCTGACCGATTGCCGCGCACAGGGTAGATTTTCCGCATCCGTTTTTCCCCACAACCGCCGTGAGCTTGTGGGGCTTCAGCGAAAAACTGACGTTTTTTAACACCTGATGTGCGCCGAACCCGGCGCATAAATTTTTCACTTCAAGCATAGTTCCCCCCACTTTTTTTCAGCAGCAGTCCAAAGAAAAACGGCGCGCCAATGGCCGACATAACAATTCCCACCGGAATTTCGGTTGGCGCCAAGGCCACGCGGCCCAGCAAATCGCCCAACAGCACCAGCACAGCGCCCAGAATAGGTGCAGCGGCCAACAGGCGTTTTGTGTTCATGCCAAACAGCCTGCGGGCAATGTGCGGTATCACCAGCCCCACAAACCCCAAAAGGCCCGCAAAGCTTACCACCGCCCCGGCGGAAGCGCTGGCCAAAATGAGGCACACCGTGCGCAGCAGACGCACCCGCACTCCCAAAGACGAGGCCAGCCCGTCGCCCAGGCACAGCAAATTAATTCTGCGCGCAAGGCACAAACACAGCCCAATGCACACAAAAATCACTGCGCCGGGCACAATTAGGCTTTTTGTCTGCACACCGGAAAGGCCGCCCACGCTGAAATAGTTATAGGCTGTGAGCACGTCGGTGTCTAACAGCGAAAGAAACGAAATGGCGGCGTTTAGAATTGCCGTAAACGCAATGCCCGCCAAAATGAACGTTTGTTTGCCGCCGCCGATTTTGTTTGCCGCCGTCAAAATGAGCAATGTGGTGCCAAACGCGCCGGCAAACGCCGCGGCAGGCACAAAAACAAACGCCGCGGGAAAAAAGCTAAGGCACAAAATTACCATAAAGCCCGCGCCGGAGCTAACGCCGATAATGCCTGGGCTTGCCAAATCGTTGCCCGTTACGCTTTGCAAAAGCACGCCGGAAACAGAAAGCCCCGCCCCGGCAAGCACCGCGGCGGTTAGGCGCGGCAGACGCACGGCATAGAGAATGAGCGTTTCGGTTTCAAACCCCTTTTGATGAAAAAGACCGCCGAAAAATGCGCTCCACGAAAGGTGTGCGCTGCCCAGCCGCAGGGACAGCACGGCTACAGCCAGCAAAATAGCCGTAAGCGATGCCAGCGCCAGCGAAAAGGGCAGGCGTTTTTTTATTGCTTCCATCAGCTTAGTCCCGTGTAGAGCAGGTCGTAAAGATATTCATAGGCCTCGCCCCACCGCGCGTTGGGCTTAAACTGGAACAGGTCTTTGGGCAAAAAGTGCACCTGTCCGGTTTGCACGGCGGAAAGCCCCTGCCACGGGCCGCCGGCAAGCACACTTTCCATATAGGCCTTTGCCGCGGCTTCGTTTCCCATGGTGGAAACAAAAATGTGGGCCGGGTTTTCGGCCAGAATTTCTTCAATGCTTAAGCCGTCCAGCAGCACGGCGGCGTTTTCCGCTATGTTTCGTGTGCCCAGCTCGTTTAACATAACGCACACAAAATTGTCTTTTGCGGTTTTCGCCTTGGTGGCGCTGGCTGTGGAGCCTGCCCGCACAAACAAAATGCTGTCCTGCGGCACAGACTTCGTTTCTTCGGCCCTTTTTTTCACTTCGTTCACCTTTTCCTCCACATCTGTTCCATAGGTTTTATAGTTTTCAAAATTGCCTGTGATATCGGTGCAGATTTTCAGCATGTTCAGATAGTCGGAAAACGTTTCTACATGGAACACCGCCGCCGGAATGCCGGATTGGTTTAACAGCTTTGCCGCTTCTGCCTGGGCCGCTATGTCCGCCGAGCAGATAACAAAATCCGGCTTATAGGAAAGCAGCCGCTCGGTATCAATGGTTTTGCCTGCGCCGCCGTCAACCAACAGGGCAGTTTCGTCTGCAAACCCGCGTTCCACGCTTTCACCAACGGTGACGGCTGTTTCACCCCCAGCCAGCTTCCACACCTCCGCGAAAGAGGAAAACAGCACCGCCGTCCGCTTCGGCGCTTCGTTTAACACAATTTTTGTGCCCGCATGGTCCACAAAGGTGTAATAGGCGCCACCGCCGGAAAGCTCGGTTGTGGTTTTGCCTTTCCCACAGGCGGCAAGAGGCAAAGCCGCCACTGCCGCCATGAGCAGAATAAAACAGTTTTTTATAAATTTCATCAGCAAGTCGCCCCGCCTTTTAAGTGTTTTTGCGCCGAAATGTTTTCGGCCTTGCGCTGTAACAATTCATCAGACAACAACTGCTCCTCCACAGTTTCAAACCCTAAGCGGGCCACCGTGTCGGAAAACCGCTCGCCGGTAATTCCCTGCTCGTGGAACAAAAGAATGGCCTTTTCCACAACAGAAAGCAATTCATCTTCATTTGTGAACACCTTGCCCAGCATCTGACCCCGGGCAATTCTTTTACCCCACCGTCCGCCGATGTAAACCCGGTAGCCGGTTTTCGCACTGTCAAACGCGCCGAAAGGACATTTTTTCACGCATCTGCCGCAGTTGTTGCAGCTTTCAGAAAGGACAATTTTGCCGTCTGTAACTGCCGCCGCTTTCATAGGACAGACGTTTTCAACGCGGCAAACCTTACAGCCCCGGCATTTTTCCAGGTCGATTTGCGGCACGTTTGCACCCACAATGCCCAAATCGTTTAAATCGGGCTTTACGCAGTTGTTGGGACACCCGCCCACAGCGATTTTAAATTTGTGGGGGAGCTTTACCTCCCGGTAGCCCTGGTAAAACCGGCGGTGAATTTCGTCCGACAGGGCAAAGGTGTCGATGTTGCCATACTGGCACGTTGTCCCCTTACAGGACACCACAGGCCGCACCTTAGAGCCTGTTCCGCCGGTTTCTAAGCCTGCCCGGCTCAAAAATTCCCGCAGCGGTTCAATGTTTTCATAAGGCACGCCCTGAATTTCCATTGTCAGGCGGGTGGTCATGGTAATTTCGCCGCTGCCGTAAATTTTGGCCGCTTCTGCAATTGCCTGGCTCTCCTCCGCCGATATTTTTCCGTTCCGTGTGATAACCCGGCAGTTAAACTTGTTTTTTGTGGTTTTGTCCCGCAAGAAACCCAACCCTTTCACCCGGGTTACGTCTTCGGGGGAAACTTCCGCCTCGCCGTCTGTTTTTAGCACGTTAAAGCTGGTGGAGCCCTCTAACACCTTTGTGTTGGTGTAGCCAAAATGGCGCAGCCTGTTTTGCAGGAAATAGGCCCGTTTGCCCCTGGCACAAACCAGCAGCAGCTTGTCGTCTTTATTTAAACCCTCCACCTCGCCGTTTACTTTTGTCAGGTCTACAAACTTTGCGCCGGGAATGGCCGGCACGCCGGAGGCGTCAATCACGCGGTAACCCTCTGCCGCGCCCCGCATATATTCCGCCGGGGTAAAGCTCTTAAGCGCGCCGTTTAACTTGTTTTGCAAAACATACACCGCCTGCACAAAGGGGTGAATGGCAGTGGAAAACGGCGGTGCATAGGCGTAGTCTGCGTTTTCAAAGTCCTCAAGCCTTGCGCCCATATTCAGTCCCGTTACCGCAATGTCTATCATTTTGTCCACAGCGCCGGGGCCCAACACCTGCACGCCCAACAGCTTGTGGGTTTCCTTTTCCGCAATGAGTTTGGTGGCAAAAAACGCCGCATCGGGATAGTAGTGCGCCTTGTCGTCGGTTACGGCAACGGCGCAGACAGCGTTATACCCCAGCTCGCGTGCCTGGGCCTCTGTCAGCCCCGTTCTGCCGCAGTTTAAGTCCGGCAGTTTCACCACCGAGGTTCCTAAAACGCCGGGATAGGCTTTTGGCTCTTCATGGTCTTTTCCGCTTAAAATCTGGGCCAGGGTGCGGCCCTCCAGGTTTGCCGAAGAACCCATGGGCGACCACTGGGGCGCGCCGGTCAGCCTGTTTTTCACCATTGCGCAGTCGCCGGCGGCATAAACGTCCGGCAAATTCGTTTCCATTTGCCCGTTCACCACAATGGTTCCTTTCACCATTTCCATTCCCGTGCCGTTTAAAAACGCGGTGTTGGGGCGCACGCCGACAGCGGCAATCACAATTCCGCAGGAAAATTCTCCGGCTGAGGATTTCACGCCGGTAACAGAACCGCCGCCCAAAATCTCCTCCGCTTTGGTGCTCAAATATACGCGAATTCCCTTTTTCTCCAAATGACGATAGATAAAGTCTGCCATTTCAAAGTCGAACACGCCGGGCATCACCTGGTCTGCAAACTCCAGCACCGTGACGGAAAGGCCCTGCTTCTGCAAATTTTCTGCAACTTCAAGGCCAATGAACCCCGCGCCAATTACCACCGCTTGCTTTACATTGTGTTTTTGAGCATAGTCACGGGCAGTTACAGCGTCTTCTGGGGTGCGCATTTTAAACACGCCGGGAATGTGAATGCCGGGGATTGGCGGAACAGCCGCCGACGCTCCTGTGGCAATGACCAGTTTGTCGTAGGAAAATTCCTCTTCGGCCCCTGTGTCTAAATTCTTTGCGGTAAGCACTTTTGCTTGTGCGTCGAGGCCGGTGGCCTCCACGCCCGTGATAACATCCGCTCCGGTAAGGGCGGCAAATTTTTGCGGAGTGTTTACCACCAGCTCTTCCTCGGTTTCAATCAGGCCGCCCACATAATAGGGCAGGCCGCAGCCGGCATAGGAAATATCACGGTCTTTTGTTATGAGGGTAACATTAATGCTTCTGTCTTCCCGTTTCAGCTTAGCCGCTGTTTTGGTTCCTGCGGCAACGCCGCCAACAATTACTACATTCATTTTGGTTTCTCCTTATTTTTGGTATCGGTGGCAGCAGTGCGCGGCGCCTGCACATTCAGGTTTTAATGCTGTGCAGACCGCTGCGTTGCCGCCCTTCACTTCGATTTGTTTTCCATTCATATTCTAATTTACAATTCGATATCTACACAATAACTTTCATCAATCAAAATGTAATCACAGTTGTGCTGTTTGCACATATCGCGATAATAAGCGTTTTCTTCAAGGACAGAATTCGTTGTACACCACGAATCATCAACGCGCTGCTCAACTGCATTGGCGTAATATTTAATATCCGAAAAGTGATTTTTTATATATTTTTCGCTCA